>Ga0209039_10003945_pt1 | contig 11231 bp, 9 predicted proteins | sample BogFormECP12_OM1_FD_188238 | JGI IMG/M metagenome (GOLD analysis project Ga0209039, IMG submission 188238) | Bog forest soil microbial communities from Calvert Island, British Columbia, Canada - ECP12_OM1 (SPAdes) (version 2) | ecosystem: Environmental > Aquatic > Freshwater > Wetlands > Bog ... | reverse complement strand
CTCCTGCGTTAAAACTGTGTAACCAAGTTATGGACGCGGTCAAGTGAAAATAACCGAACTTTCATTGCCAGAAGCCGTCAAAGAGCTGATCATCAAATCAGGAATTGTCGAGCTCTATCCGCCTCAGGAAGAGGCGGTGATTGCGGGGGCTCTTGAAGGGAAAAACCTCATTCTGGCCAGCCCGACCGCTTCGGGAAAAACTCTTGTAGCTGAATTCTGCGCCTTGAAACACATTCTGGAAAGAAACGGAAAGGTCGTTTACCTTTCGCCTTTGAGAGCATTGGCAAGCGAAAAGTTCGAGGAATTTAGGAAGTACACTGCAATCACGAAGAAAAATGGAAGAAGAATAAGCGTTGGAATGAGCACAGGCGATTTTGACAGTAACGATCCCTGGCTGGAACGATATGATGTCATCATTACGACTAATGAAAAAGCTGATTCCCTGCTTAGACACAGGGCAAAATGGATGGACGACATCTCATTGGTGGTTGCAGATGAAGTGCACTTGCTCAACGAGGCTGAACGCGGTCCTACTCTCGAAGTCGTATTGGCACGGCTCATGCTGACGAATCCCGATGCTCAAATCTTGGCGTTAAGCGCCACAATTAACAACGTTGACGAGATAGCACAGTGGCTCAAGGCAGGCTGCGTAACGACCGAGTGGAGACCTGTTTCACTGAAAGAGGGCGTCTTGCTTAACGACGAAATCCAATACCGAGATGGGGCCGCGCGAAAAATAGAAAAGAAAACGCGGGATCCGACACTAAACTTGGTCGTTAACACCATAAGAACTGGAGGGCAGGCTCTTGTCTTTGCGTCTACACGAAAAAATGCTGCCACGCTCGCTAAAAAAATCGCCAGCGAAATCGGGCCTTTCCTATCCAAACCTGCCAAACGAGCGCTCGAACATGATTCAAATCGTGTGCTGGCTGTTGCCGAAAGAACCCGACTCGGGGATTCACTTGCGGAACTGGTCAAATGCGGCGTTGCTTTTCATCACGCCGGTTTAGGCGGAGGACACCGGAAGCTGATTGAGGATGCTTTCAGGCAGGGGAGAATCAAAATCCTGACTGCAACGCCGACGCTAGCATTCGGCGTGAATCTGCCCGCGAGAACCGTCGTCATCCACGACTACAGGCGCTACGAAGCAGGTTACGGTTACTACCCCATCAGCGTCTTAGAGTACAAACAAATGGCTGGAAGGGCTGGAAGGCCAAAATACGACAAGACCGGTGAAGCCATACTCATCGCCAAAACCAACGATGAAGCCGACTATCTGCTTGAAAGCTACGTCTTGGCTAAACCCGAACGTATCTGGTCCCGACTTGCGGTCGAGAGGATAATGAGAACACATGTCTTGGCCACTGTAGCAGCAGACTATGCTCACACGGAGCGCGGTATCTACGATTTTTTTGGAAAGACTTTCTATGCTTTCCAGTATGACATCAACGCAATCAAGGGCATAATAGCGAAGATTCTCAAGTACCTTTTTGATGAAGACATGATAGAAGTTTTCGGCGAAAACATCAATGCAACAAGATTTGGAAAACGCGTCAGCGAACTGTACATCGACCCCCTGTCAGCCGTCGTAATCCGGGACGCCATAAAACGAAATCCAGGCTTGCTCACGGATTTCAGTCTGTTACACATGATCGCTCATACTCCTGACATGGGACCGGTGCTCCGACCCTACGCGAGAGAGCAGGATCAAATATTGGTCTTCCTCGAAGAGCACAAGCAAGAGCTTCTCATAGCCCCACCCGATGAATGGCAAGACAGCATAGCTTTCGAAGAGTTTCTCGGAGAAGTCAAGACCGCAATGACGCTGAAGGCGTGGATTGAAGAGATAAGCGAGGATCAATTGATCGAGAGTTTCAGCGTGCAACCTGGAGACCTGTATAGAACGATTGAAAACGCTAAGTGGTTACTTCACTCAACCCATGAGCTTGCGCAGCTCTTCAACAACAAACAGATAACTCCTCTGGTTCACGAAGTCAGGCGAAGAGTGGAAAAGGGGGTCAAAACAGAACTATTGCCCCTCGTAAAGCTGGAAGGGGTCGGCAGGGTTCGCGGACGAATAATCTACAACGCTGGGTACAAAACTCGTGAAGAGATAAAACGAGTCTCCATGGACGAACTTGCCCGTTTGCCCTCGATAGGACCTAGACTTGCCAAGAAAATCAAAGAACAAATCGGCGGATTCTTCAAGAAAGAGACTCTTGAAAGACTCGAAAAAGAAGCTGAATGGAATCAAAAAGCCTTAACTGAATATGAACCCAAATAGTTCAGAGACCTTTGCTAGATCATGTCCCGTCAAATTCATAAGCGTTTCCGGTCGTAGACACTCGTGCGCGCGTTCGCTTTCAAAGATGTTATTCTCTTTCTTTCCTTTCCTCCATCACTCTTCTCAAGGCTGAATCAACTTGAGTCGTTGCAGTGCCCAAATAATTCATGGGATTCAATGTCTTGTCTGTCTCTTTCTTGTTCAGTTTCCTGCTTACTACCTTGTCTTCCTGAAGTATTTTTTTAAAACTTCGTTTTTCCGATTCGCTTTTCAAAGTCAGTTTCCTCATTAGTTCATACGCTTCCTGTCGGTTCATTCCCTTCTTTGTTAACGCCATCATCACAGCTTCAGACATTAGGCGGCCTTGAGTCAATTCAAGGTTCTTCAGCATTCTTTGCTCATCAACATGCAGATTGCTGATCACGTTGGCCATTCGATAGAGCATGTAATCAGTAAGTATACAAACCTCAGGAAAAATGAAGCGTTCAGAGGACGACTGCGTCAAATCCCTCTCATGCCACGTCGTAACATTTTCTAACGCTGGAACGACTAGGCTTCTGACGATTCTTGCTAGGCCACAAGTTGTTTCGCAGGTTTCAGGGTTTCTTTTGTGAGGCATCGTCGAGCTGCCAACCTGTTTTCCAGCTTCAAATGATTCGGAAACCTCGCTGATCTCGGGTCTTTGAAGCTCACGAATTTCCGTGGCGATATTTTCAAGAGATGCAGCGATTCCTGCAAGTAGACACACTAGTTCGGCATGACGATCTCTCTGAACAATCTGCGTAGATATGTCGGCAGAATTTATTCCTAATCGTTGCATGACAAGCTCCTGAATTTTTTGCGCGTTCTCGCCCAAACCCGCCTGTGTCCCCACAGCACCGCTCATCTTTCCAACGAGGATTCGTTGTTTGCATTGATTCAGCCTCTGAATATGTCTTGATATTTCGCGTAGCCAGACTGCAAACTTGAAGCCCAGAGTCGTTGGCAACGCATGTTGTCCGTGGGTCCTGCCCGCCATCACCGTGTTCTTGTGCTTCAAAGCTTTCTCCATGAGGATCTTTTCAAAGTCACGGAGTTTCGCGTCGATTAGTTCAAGCGCATCTTTCAGTTGAAGCGCAGTTGCGGTATCGACAATGTCGTAGCTGGTGGCCCCTAGATGAACATAAGCTCCGCTGGGTCCACAGGCTTCGGCCAAAGCCCTCACCAAAGAGGCAACGTCATGTTTTATCTCACGCTCGATTTCCTTGATTCTGCCAAGTTTCACATGTTGAAGCAGACATACGGACGCTATTTCTTCTGCCTCCTTTTTGGGTATATCTCCCACTTCAGCGTGGGCCCAAGCCAGGGCAGCTTCCACATCGAGCATTTTCTGGATTCGAGTCTCCTCTTCAAAAATCTTTTTCATTTCAGAAGTTCCGTAGCGACCCGTGTCAATAGGTAGAATCGGCAATCTTCGCATCCCTCGTTCAGGATAAGCCGACTAAAGATTAATGCTTTACCAAACACCACCTAGAGTCTGTTTGAAGGTCAGCCGACATGGGATCTATCGTGGCAATTCTAAACAAGAGCGGCGAAAACGCTGCGAAAACAGCGATTGAAATGATGAAAGCATTGGACACCAAAGAGTCGAAAACCTGTGGTATAGCTTCTCCCGAGAACGTTATCATTGCACAGTCGCTTGGGGCACTCAGAGAATCCAAAATCGATTCTTCCATTACTGTTGGGTACGTCTCTTCAAGTATTCTTCCTAACGACAAACCCCAACCTCTACTATTGAAGAACGCAACTTTAGTTTTCGACGGGAGAATTTACCCTGCCAATGCGGAAAAACCAGATATAGAGATCGCGTCTGAACTGCTAACGAAGGATCATAAAGATAAGTCTGCCGCTTTCGTCAAGAATACCAACGGTGACTACGCTTTTGCCTTAATGAAACCAAAAAAGATTGTCGCAGGTAGAGATGTAATGGGCGTTCGCCCGCTGTATTACGGCGAGAACGCAGTCTGGGTGGCTTTGGCCTCCAATCAGAAAGCCCTCTGGAGTATAGGTATTCGTGAGACATTTTCATTTCCACCGGGACATGTGGCAGTAGTCAGCCAAGCCGGTTTCAGGTTCATTTCAGTGAGGACTATCTCTCATTCTAGACCAAAGCAGATGACAATGCATGCCGCTGCCACAAAACTTCAAGCACTCTTGGAATGCTCCGTTAAAGAAAGAACTTCGAGCTTGAAAGAAGTGGCAGTCGCCTTCTCAGGCGGCTTAGACAGCAGCATAATCGCGTTGCTGGCAAAGAACACTGGAATCCCTGTTATTTTGATTCACGTGGGTTTGGAGGGGGCAGCAGAGACAGAATGTGCAAGACGGGCAGCAGAGACTTTGGAGCTGCCGCTATATTTCGTAGCAAAAGATGATCGTGACGTTGAAACAGCGATCAGGAAAGTTGTGGGCATCATAGAAGAGCCTGATCCAATCAAGCTGAGCATTGGCATCCCCTTCTATTGGACTGCCCAGAAGTCTGCCCAAATGGGTTGTCACGTAATGCTGGCTGGACAAGGCGCTGACGAACTTTTCGGTGGTTACAGGCGATACCTAGACCAGTACCTGAAGCGAGACAATGGAAACGTGCAAGAGACCATGTTTAAAGATATTGTAGGAATGTTTGAGGCAAATCTGGAAAGAGACTGCAAGATCTGCAAGTATTTCAACGTCGAACTGCGATTGCCATTTGCGACCCACACAATGTCCGATTTCGCTTTGACGGTGCCTTTGAAGCTGAAGATGGAAAGGGAAATTGGCTCGCTCAGAAAACTCGTCCTTCGACAGGTCGCAAGAAACCTCGGTCTGCCCGAATTCATCGCGGACAGACCCAAAAAAGCTATCCAATATGCAACAGGCGTAAACGAGGCAATCAAGAGAATTGCAAAACGAGATGGAATGTCAACGACAGAATACTGCAGAAATATGTTTCATGCAGTGTTTGAGGGTTTAGGAAACTGAAGAGACAATCACTCAAGGACGTGACGACAAAACTAATGGATTGACAAAACTGCGGTGCGTTTGCCAGACAATCCCCTTCTGAATTGATAGCCAAAGGTCGCGGTGCCACATTGACAGAAACAAAAGGGTTCAAGTATGTTGATATACAGGGTTGCGTGGCGCACACATGCAGAAAAAGCAGCTTTTCACTCGATTACTTGTATTGCACTTTCTGGGCATTGAACTTCGCATGCTCTGCAGACTAAGCACTCCTCAGGCTTGACTGGAATGGACTTTTTCTCTTTGATTTCGTAGACGCCCACAGGGCAAGTATCAGCACACGTGCCGCATCCAGTACACTTAGCATTATCTACGACTATTTTTACCATATTCTGATTCCCTCGATTCTGGGATTTCATTCAGAAATGTCTGCAGAATAAAAGTGTTTAGGTTAAGTTATCAAATTTCTTCACGCAGTCTCAGCAGTATTCCGTCAATGTTTGACCTTGCTCTATCTCTTCTGCGGCCGTAGTCTCCCGTGAGTTTGCGGTAAGTGTCCAGCGATATTTCTCCTCTCTGGTGGCGAGCTTCAATGCTGCTTATATTGGTTTCAACTTGGTCGATTTCAGTTTCAGCAACCTCAAGTTGCCGCATTAAGTCCGAGTAGTGGCCGCCGGCAGCATGCATCCTTCCTCCAACCTCTGCTAATGTTCTATCCAACGTGCTAAGGCGGGTTTCAAAGGTCTTCTTCTGGATCTTGTATCGGCTTCTCTGTATCTTTCCCTTTTGAACTTTGTTTTCTAGTATGTCGACTTCCTTTTCTATCTTCAACTTCTCATCATAAGCGTCCACAAAAGCCCTGACGTCCCCAGGCAGAAGTCGCAAACCTTCCGAACTCGCCACAACTTCAATTGCAGTTCTAGGTCTCCTCCAAAGCCAAACTACAACCGATCCAACCACTGTCATCGCCCACACCCACATGGTAGGATTCAAAGACAACCACAAAGAGTTGTATTGATAGGTAAGATTGACGGAAAAGCTATTCCAAGAGATTATATTTTGCTGATCCACAGTCAAGGTCTCTTGGATAACATCACGGTTTACATCATACAAATTGCTAGTTGCATTGGTTTCAAAACTCGTCAACCTCGCACCTGTAGGCAATATGAAATCTACTGATGCTTGGTCCATGAAAGTGTTTGCTTCCTGAAAGAAGGGCACGTTAACTGTGAAGCTGTTGCCTTGTCTGCTAACATATGTGTTGCCGGGCACATCGTACGTCACCATGAAGGTTTTTGAATCCTTAGGATCGATCGGCAACGTGAAGTTGACCAAATATCTTGTAATGTTGTTTCCAACAACGATACTTGAGGGCTTGGGAAACGGGCTTAGTGCATCATAGGCGGCAACGTTGGAAGCGCCCACTGGCAGGTCAATATCGATGAAACTGGATATTTGTCCTGAATTATCAAATATGCGATACTCGTCAGAGAAGCTTGTTTTGCCGGAAGGGTCCATACTAACTGTGCGAGTGAGTTGCTGCGTTTCCAGAATTTGAATGTTCAGTCCTGGATCAATGAAGCCCACTTGCGACTCATTGTAAGTGAAGGCATTCAAGTTCTGTGCGGTGTAGTTTAAGCTGCTGATAGTTCCATTGTAGTAATACGCGTCTGCGGGCACTATGATCGAAGAATTGCAGAAGGGGACGTTTTCCGTTAGGCTTGGGAACGCTGGGAAATCGAGATAGTATTCTGTTACGTTCGTAAGGTCCTCAGCTAGAATGTTATTCGAAAAGACTGTTACGACGCTCAGAAGCTGTGGTGTTCCTTTCGATAAATCAATGTTCATTCCGTAGAAGCCGGGACGAATTGTTCCGTTGCTGTCAATGAGAGGCACGTTTTGCGTTATTGGAAACGTGTTAGAAACATCGTTTGTGTTATAAGCTATTGATTCGATTATGTCGGAACCAAATGTGTGTGGAAAACCGAGCACGAAACTGTCGGTCTGCCCAGATATCGCCAGAGTGTCATTCATCACAACGTATCCGTTATATAGCACCGTTAAAGTGTGATTGACGTTTCCTATGCTGTAGGTTGAGCTTGCTTTGGCGGAAGCCATGTTGGAAAAAGCTAATGCAAGAACCATCATCGTAACAGCCAGGATGATCACAATGATAAGCGTTTTCTTCACGTTTTTTCCTCCAACGGACATTGACGGTTCATTAAGGCACGTATTTAGTGATAAGCTCATTTATTTACTTTTGTAATGGGCGTGATTTGCGATGGACACATTTGGCCTGTTTGATGCGCAAAAGATGCTGTGCAGGTGCTTTTCTTTCACTGTCGATAATGCTTTAGGTAATAGTCACGTTCTTTTTTGGAGCCGAAGCTTCTGACGCCTTTTTGCTTGAGTTGTTTCTTGAGTTTCAAAGCGTATCCTATTTCTATTTCGCCGCGTTTTTCCATATATTCAATTATCTCTTTAGCCTGCTCATCAGTGTCGCATCGCCGGATAAAATCTATGACGTCCGGTATGTAATGATCGAACCGTTGCGATGCTGCCGCCTCTTCTCCGTCTTCTTGAATAGTCCTTATCGAGTTAACCTGAACCTTGTTTTCTTTCGTCTGCGCGCGCAACTCTTTGGCTAGGTTCGGAAACATCTTTTTGATTGATTCCTTGTCCAAGTCGACCTTGGCACCTTCTTCCCGACGACAGTCTGTGTAAGGATCTGTGAGGAACCGCTATTTAAAAATCGTGTGGCGTTTGCATTCAGCTTAGCGCTTCGTCACCTGTTCGTATAGTCCAAGTGTTTTCTCGGCAATCTTGTCCCATGTGAATTCTTCCAGGACTCGCCGCCTGCCATTCTTGCCAAGCCACTTCATCTTTTCTGGGCTTTCTAGGGCACTCGTGATTCCCCAGGCGATGTCTGTCGGGTTGCTTGGATCTATGTGAAAGCCGCATTGGTCTTCGCCGTAACAGATGACTATTTCTCGCATTCCGCTAACTCCTGCTGCGCCGACTACAACAGGTTTCTCCATGCTCATGGCCTCAAGGACAACGATGCCGAATGGTTCGTAGTGGCTGGGGAAAACTGCGATGTCGCATGCGGCATAATGCAGGATGCGTTCTTCTTCTGGAAGGAATTCAAAGCGGAACTTCACGTTGTTACCTAGCCTCATGTAACTTACCAAATTTGTCAAATACTCCTGCAAATCACCTAGGCCTAGAATAACGAGTTTTGCCTTGGGTAATTTCTGGAGAATGTGAGGCATAGCCATTATTAGCTTGTCAACTCCTTTGACGCCGACAAGTCTGCCGATAAATAGAATCATTATCTCGTCATCTTTGATGCCGTACAATTCTCTGATTTTCCTGGTCTGCTCAGCCGTCACACTTTGTGGATTGTATTTCTGGGCGTCTACACCATTGTAACAGACCCTTATCTTGTCCTTAGGAAATCCCAGACCGATTAACTCGTCCTTCATTGCATGCGAAACGGTGACTATCATGTCCGCCGCCTTGGCTGCGTGAAGCTCAATATTGCTGACAACTTCAGAGCCGTTTCCGAGCGTTCTTCCTTTCTCTGTTGAATGGACATGAAAAGCGAATGGCAACCCTACTTCCTTTTTGACTGTGATGCCACCTATCGCTGAAAGCCAATCGTGTGCGATGACAACATCGTACTTTATGTTCTCTTTCTTGATGAGCTCATTAACAAGTTTCGCGGCGCTTAGATAATTATAGATTAGGATTTTGGAGAAAAAATGGATGCCTCGCCCCCACTTTCTTATGTCCTCAGCAATAACGTCAGGTAATGAGTCAGATATGTCGATATGTAAGGGACGATGTATTTCAATGCCACGCCATATTTCTCGCGTGGGAAGAGCACCAGCGTCATCATTCATGGTGAAGACCGCAACATCATTGTCCGTCAAAACAAATTTTCGCGTAATCTCCGCCGCATATGTTCCTAAACCTCCAACAATCTTCGGAGGATACTCATAAACAAGAACAGCCATCTTCATGCAGAGTTTCTCCTTAAATCAAATGAGCCTTAATGGGTTATTCAACCATTCTTTATTTACCTTCCTAAAGGGGTTTACGTACCTGTAATCACTATTTGATAGTCATAAGGCGCTTTCATTCTGCGTTAAGCCACTTCAAGCAATGAATGAATGTGAAAAACCTATTAGGCACAAACAACAATGTAAGAAAAGTGCAACGTTATGAGCATATCTCCTGTTAAACGTCTTGTTCTCGAAACCATGTGGTTGTTGGACCGACCTGCAAAGGCTCCTGAAATAGCGAAAGAGGCAGGAATGGGATTCCCGCCTGTAATGATGCACATTATAGGCTTGACCAAGATGGGTTATGTCCAAATGCCCGAAAAAGGAATCTACGTAATCACAGAAAACGGCAAGAAAGCTTTGGGACTGCCAGAAATCAGCAGAGAAAAAGCAGCTGAAATCCTTACGTATCAACCGATGGAGAAATCGTTCCACTTCTACGCCGACATCGGCAAACCGCTCAATGTTCACGCTGCGAGCCTAGGCGACTTCAGCGACAAAGTTCTGAAGATAGAATTTTCCTCGATAGAATTCCACATAAACCGCGGCGATTTTGAAGCTTGGTTCGCAGGGCTCGGCGACACGGAACTGGCAAGAAAAACACTGTTGATTCGGGAAGAAAGAATGATTGGAGAAAACCTGCGCAGAAAACTTCATGAAATGGTCAGAAACCGATGCGACTCACTCGCAAACACAAGAAATGCATCGTCACAACTTCAACGTCCCAAGTTCTAGTCTGAGTTGCTTGTCCATCGAGTCTACTAAGAATCTGCTGCAGAACTGTGTCCTTCATTTCCGTAGCTTAGGAAGGTTACCCCTCCAAAATGTCTCCAGAAAATCTAAGCCTAGACAGGCACTAGCTTCGGAGAATCCCTCCAGAAACTGCTGAAAAGAAACTATGAAATAATAAGAGTCACAATCATTCTGAATAGCGAGAGTGAAGGAATAATGGATGAGCTCAAAGTGATATCTGCGAAGATTCCTGGGGAAGTCTATAATGAGCTGGTTTTGCGTGTTCCAGAAGGTGACCGAAGCGGTTTCATTCGTGACGCCCTACGGGAAAAACTGCAGAAGACGCCTAAACCAGATAGAATACTCGAGCTGGAGAGCAGGTTTGGCAAGATTGAAAAAGAGTTTTCTGAAATCAAGAAATACTTGGCAGATCTGGAACTGCTCACGTATGGAGGACAGAAGACTAATCCACACTCTTTTGGAATGGACGAAGTGGACCACAAGCTAATTGATTACCTTATGCACTACAAAGGGGCCACAACCCCCGAGTTGGCAGGCTACCTGAAAACGAATAGATGGCTCGTCCTGAACAGGCTCAGAAGAGTGCAGAAAAACTCAAGGAAACAGCTTGGAAAATCAATAATAGAATATTACCCAGGAGAGAAATCAGGCAAAAAAAAGGCATGGTGGATAAACGAAGAGCTAATTGAGACCTAATCCTATGGCAACGGTTAACTTCAGTCACCACTAAATGTCTCTGCAGGGCCCGTAGCCCAGTCAGGATTAAGGCGTCGAACCGCAAACCGGTGCGTAAGCCTCCGGACAAACAGAATGGAAGAAAGCCGGAGAACAGGGGTTCAAATCCCCTCGGGCCCGCCAAGATTGAATTAGCTCCGAAAGAAGGTCAAAATCCAATAAGGAATGCCAAACAGTTTGCCGTGAAAAAAGGGAGGCTAAAGTTTCAGTTATGTGGTTGCCCTGGCGTCATTGTTGCATGCCGTCTGCGCGTAGCGTAGAGTATGGCGGACGCTACTATCACAGCGCCAATTATCGTCAGCAGCGCAATGATAGTTAGCAGCATCGTCAGTAAATTCATGTTCTCAAGAGACAGATAGACGGGCACGTTCGTCACGGTCAGCTGAATGGACGAGTACTGCGTTGTCTTGTCCGTG
>Ga0209039_10003944_pt1 | contig 11233 bp, 10 predicted proteins | sample BogFormECP12_OM1_FD_188238 | JGI IMG/M metagenome (GOLD analysis project Ga0209039, IMG submission 188238) | Bog forest soil microbial communities from Calvert Island, British Columbia, Canada - ECP12_OM1 (SPAdes) (version 2) | ecosystem: Environmental > Aquatic > Freshwater > Wetlands > Bog ... | reverse complement strand
TGGGATTGATTCTACTATTCTCCCAACGTCCCGTGGTGCAAGTACGATTCGTATCAGGATATGCCTTCAGGCATGCCATAAGTAAAATGGTTTGGCATTGCGCCTTCAGGCGCTGAACCTGCGATTCTGAGTTTAACCACGGTATGTTGGCGGTAATCAGGAACCACACTTTCGGGTAGTTGCTTTCTTCCGCGGCTCAGGCACAATGCCTCTAACCAAAACCGCAACGCCGGAGCGGGTCGCGACATCTAAACCAGCGGGATGGAAGTGGGGACACCATGAATTTTCCTCAGCAGGCCGGACAGGAAGCGGGCTTTCCGATATCAGACGACGAGGCTCGCCGCGCGCGGGAGGAGGAAGCCCGCAAAATCCGCCGCCTGCAACTGATGATCAGCATGGTCTCGTCGGTCATCAGCCAGGACCCCAGCCTCACCCTGGAGGAAGCCTCCGAACTGGCCGCCGGCGCCAAGCGCGCCGCCCTGGCCATGTTCCCCGACAAGGAACTCGCCTTCGATCTGCTCTACAAGCCGCGCCTGCAGCGCATCATGCGCGAGCGCTTCCGCCTGCAGTAAACCGTCGCTGATTGTTGATTTGTTGATTGAGAACCCAAGAACGGCAGGCGCTAGCGGGGAATCGATCTACACCTGAAATCTGCAATCTAGAGCATTTCACAGTTACTGTTGCCCATTAGGAACTGTCATCCCGCGCGCAGCGAGGGATCTAGGCTCTAGCTTGGACCACCCGTATCGCCGCCGCGGGCAAACCCCTGGATCCCTCGCTGCGCTCGGGATGACAAGCGTCTTTAGTCCACGCCATAGCTGAAAACGGTCTAAAATCTGAAATGAGCTAATCCCCTACTCATCGGCGACCGAATTCCTAAGCGTCCCCACCCCCTCGACGCTAACCTCGACCACATCCCCCACCACCAGCGCCCCCACACCCGATGGCGTCCCGCTGGGGATCAAGTCGCCGGGAAACAGCGTCATGGCTTGCGCAATGTGCCGGATCACGACGTCCAGCGCGAAGATGAAGTCACGCGTATTTCCCTGCTGCCGGACCGCGCCGTTGACGCGCGTTTCCACCCCCACGCCCGCCCCCATCCCTAAACATGGATCAATTTCATTTGTCACCAGCGGCCCCACGGGGCAGAACGTGTCGAAGCCCTTGGCGCGGCTCCACTGCCCGTCTTTATTTTGCAGGTCTCGGGCCGTGACATCGTTCACGCAGGTGTAGCCCAGAATGTATTGCCGGATGTCGGCATCCGCCGCGGGTTGGTAGCAAGTCTTGCCGATGACCACGCCTAGCTCGCCCTCGTAATCCACCCGCTCGGAAATCTTGGGGCGTCGCACCGTCCCGCCCGGCGCCAGCAGCGCCGACGTCGCCTTCAGGAAAATCAGCGGCTCCTTCGGCATTTCGTGTCCCAACTCGGCCGCATGCTCGCGATAATTGCGCCCCACGCACACGATCTTCGACGGCCGGACCGGCGGCAGCAGCACCGCCTCTTCCAGCGGAATCGGCTCAATCCGGCGCGTGCGCAAGCTTTCCAGGTCCCCGTCGGCTTCTTCGGGAGGCGTGAGCAGAATTCTGACGATTGCATCCCGCCCGGCAACCAGCTCAACCAGCCCGTACTGGGCCTGGCCATTGAATTGAAATCGGCAGTATTTCATCGCTCTCTATCTAACCATATCTGTGGAAGTGGGAACCAACCGAAATAAATATTTCCCGCCGGTAGGGCTCTGGGGTTTGGGTGGCGCAGCGCCCTTCGACTGCGCTCAGGGCAGGCTTTTCAGCGCTGCGGTAGGGCTTCCCTCATGAATGCGGGCTTTAGCCCCTGAGGGTCTCGGAACGCCTTCCCGGTGACGGCGTCCTACGGCACCCTCTCACTCGCCTCTTCCGATCGCGCGCTTTCGTTTCCGCGCACATCCACGGCCGAGACTGAGTAGAAATAGTTCTTCCCTGACACCACATTCGCATCACGGTAGGCCGGAGTCTTCACCAGTTGCTGATTCACTTTCACCGGGGCCATGCCCTCTTCATGCCGATAGACGTTGTACCCGTCAAGATCAACGTCCGTCACCGGTGCCCAGATCAGGTCAATAAAGGGCTGCTGCCCCGGACCCGAAAACACGGCCTGCAACCCGGAAGGCACAGCCGGCGGAAAGACATCGTCGGCGAAAACCTTGACTTCAGGGGTGTCGTCGCCTTCGATCTCAAACGCGGGCTTGCCCGGCTCGGCGATCACGAGGACTGCGGTCCCGCGGTAGAAGTAAGTTCTTTCCCAGTCAAATGTCTGGTCCAGGTAACTCAGCGGACAAGGCTCTGCCGCTTGTTCTGCCGCCTGAGGTGCATCCGAGGCGGGCGTGGGTGCGGGAGTGGACGCAGCCATCGCCGGGCAGTGCTCGAGATCGAGATCTGCAATCTTGTTCTCCGCTGCACTACCCTCCTGCCTGCGGTAGATTCGAAACAGGGCACGAACGTTGGGCGCTTTCTCCGACGCGGGCGGAAGCGCCCACGAGAGGCGCACTCCTTGCGCCGTAACTTCTGCTGCAAAACTTAAGAATGGAGGAAGCGCCGCCACCGCCGGAACCTGCACCTGGTTCGAGAGTCCGGCGCCATGTCCATCCTGATTCAGAACCTCCACGGCATAGGTGACAAACAACGAAGGATTGGATTGCTGCAGATCCGATGCGAGGGTATCGGTGTAAGTCGCGGCGCGCTTTTTCCCGGCCGGGGGCTTGGTCGCCACCAGTTGCGGCGCCGGCACCTCCGCCGCGGGTGCCCCGCATTCGGTCAACACCGGCTCCAGTCCGCGGCAGATCCGCGTCGGCCCCAGACTGCGCACGGTCTGGCGATCCGTGGTCACGGCCGGGATCGTCCAAGTCAGCGTGACTCCGGCGCCCTTGCGCGTGGCTCGCAAGTCGGATGGCGGCTGCGGCAGATCTAGCGACGGAGGTTTTGGAGGTCCCATCGTCGCGCACGCCGCGAGCATGAACGGCAAGCCCAGCCCTAGCAGCAGCTTTCGCGGGGAAGATTTCATGGAGAAGAAACAGACTATCAGAAGCTTCGAGCCCTGCGCTGCATCAGGGAGTGCAAGCGGGTGCGGTCAACGGATTTCATAATCAAAAGACAAACCGCAGAGTACACAGAGGAACACAGGGTTAAATCGCGAGATTCCTCTGTGATCTCTGTGTCCTGTGTGGTTAAAGATCTTACAGAATGTACCGCGACAAATCCTGATCCTTCACGATGTCGGTGAGCATCTTGCGGACGTATTCCGCGTCAATCGTAACGTGCTCGCCCTTTTTCTCCGGAGCGTCGAAGCTCAGCTCATCCAGCACTCGCTCCATAATGGTATGCAGCCGCCGCGCGCCAATATTCTCTGTGCTCTCGTTCACGCGGAAGGCGAAGTGCGCGATTTCGTCCAGCGCCTCGGGTGTGAAGTCCAGCTTCACGCCTTCGGTCTCGAGCAGCGCCGTGTACTGCTTGACCAGCGACGATTTCGGTTCGGTCAAGATACGCACGAAATCTTCCATGGTCAGCGACCGCAATTCCACGCGAATCGGGAACCGTCCCTGCAACTCGGGGATCAGGTCGCTCGGCTTCGACACGTGGAACGCACCCGCTGCAATGAACAGGATGTGATCGGTGCGCACCATCCCGTAGCGCGTGTTGACGGTTGTTCCTTCGACAATCGGAAGAATGTCACGCTGCACGCCCTCGCGTGAAACGTCGGGCCCGTGCCCGCCTTCGCGGCCGGCGATCTTGTCAATCTCGTCGAGAAACACGATCCCGGAGTTCTCTACCCGGTCGATGGCGATGCGCGTCACCTGATCCATATCAATCAGCCGCTGCTCTTCTTCCTGGATCAGGTATTCGAAGGCCTCGTTCACCTTCATCTTCCGCTTCTTCGTGCGCTGCCCGAAGATGTTCGGCAACATGTCCTTGATGTTGACGTCCATCTCCTCAACACCCTGGTTCGAGATGATCTCGAACGACGGGAAGTTGCGCTCGCGCACATCAATCTCCACGGTACGGTCGTCCAGCTTGCCCTCGCGCAACTGCTGGCGCAGTTTTTCCCGCGTCCGGCTGGAGGATTCCACCAAAGCACTACCGCCATCAATGACCACGCCGCCCGCGCTCGAAGGCTCCGGGCGCGGCGGAGGCGACGGCGGCAGCAGAATGTCGAGCAGCCGCTCTTCCGCGTTAAGTTCCGCCTTGTCAGCAACGTCTTCCAGCTTTTCCCCGCGCACGTTATCAATGGCAATCTCAACCAGATCGCGCACCATGGACTCCACGTCGCGCCCCACGTAGCCCACTTCGGTGAACTTCGACGCTTCCACTTTCAAGAACGGAGAATTCGCCAGCCGGGCCAGCCGCCGCGCGATCTCGGTCTTCCCCACGCCCGTCGGCCCGATCATGATGATGTTTTTGGGGATGATTTCTTCGGCGAGGTCGGGGGCGAGCTTCTGCCGCCGCATACGATTGCGCAGCGCGATGGCGACGGCGCGCTTGGCGTCGTTCTGGCCGATCACGTGCTTGTCCAGTTCGGCCACGATCTCACGCGGCGTGAGTTCGTCCAGCGCGAGCTGTTCTTCTTCGGCGGTGGAGGGTAGGTAGATAGCCATAAAATTCAGGGGTCAGGGACCAGTGGTCAGGGATCAGTTTCTCTGGCCCCTGACCTCTGAGCCCTGACCCCTGCCGCTACAGTTCTTCAATCGTTACCTTGTCATTCGTATAGATGCACATCTTGCCCGCAATCTTCATTGCTTCTTCGGCAATCTGCCGGGCGGTGAGCTGGGTATGTTCGGACAGCGCCTGCGCCGCAGCCTGCGCGTACGCACCGCCGCTGCCGATCGCCGCGACGCTGCCGTCGGGTTCGATGACGTCACCCTGCCCGCTCAGCAGATATGTCTGCTCTTTGTCGCAGACCAGCAGCAGCGCCTCCAGATGGCGCAGGTACTTGTCAGTGCGCCAGTCCTTGGCCAGTTCCACCGCCGCCCTCCCCAGGTTGCCGTGATACTGCTCCAGCTTGGCCTCAAAGCGGCTGAACAGCGTAAAGGCGTCAGCCGTAGAGCCTGCGAACCCGGAAAGAATCTTGTCGTTGTAAAGCCGCCGGATCTTCTTCGCCGTGTGTTTAATCACCGACTCGCCCAGTGTGACCTGCCCGTCCCCGGCCAGAACCACACTCCCGCCCCGGCGTACCGACAAAACCGTAGTCGAACGAACCAGTCGCTTAGCAGTCATGAGCACAATTTCTGATTATAGCAGCGCTAGGCGCGATCCCACGGTGCGCTATCGGGATGGTACTGTCCTAATTTAGGTCGCCGCACGAATTGTGCGCCGCATGGGCGCTGCGAATCGGTCGAATGCCCAGAGTTTCTGCGGCTGTTGCTCCTGAGAACCTGCCGTCCTGACGGCGCAAGAGTGCTTCAGTAACCCGTCGCACGATTACTCGTGTGACTTTACCCGGCCCTAATCAGCCCTTAGCTTTTAGCTCATGCGCTCCTCTGCTGCGGTTCTTTGCCGCGACCATGCGTCGCTGGAGACGTTGAATGCCACTCTCTGCGAGCTGGGCATCCGGATGGTGAATTGCCCCTCGCGTCAAGAGGCGCTGGAACTGGTACTGGCCGGCCGTTGCTCCACCCTGATTGTGGACTTCGACCTTCCCGGCGCGGAAGAAGTCATCCGCATGGCGGCTCTGCTGCCGCCGGTGCAGAAGCCTGCCCTGCTGGCTGTTGCTAGCCGCGCCTGGCCGGGGACCGGCGAGGCGTTCCATTCCGGCGCCAGCCGTATCCTCTACCGGCCGCTCGATGCGCAGCAGGTCAAAGACGCTTTCAGGTCCCGGAGAGCAACCCGGAAAACCCGCCGTAAGGCCGCGCGCTACCAAATGAAAGCTCTGGTGTACCTGGAGTGCGACAAACGCTCCCTGCCCGCGATCAGTATTGACATCAGCGAAACCGGCATGGCCGTTCAGGCCGTCGAAACCGTGCCCATCACCTCCGACCTCGCCTTCCGCTGTATTTTGCCCGGCACGAACTTTTCGCTGGAGGGCCACGCCGAGGTCATCTGGGCCAGCGACCACGGCCGGGCGGGGATGTTCTTCTCTCAGCTCTCGCCCGCCTCCATGAAGCATCTTAAGCATTGGCTCAGCCGCCGCCGCGCCCACAGCCACGGAAAGAAGGGAGCGCATGCCCTGCTCCCTCCCGACGAAGACCACGTGTGCTTTGCCGCCGCCGGGGAATAGGGGGAATGGGACTCAGAGCTGTTCAGCACCGAAACCGGGGGTGGGTCCGCATTAGCGATGACGTTAGGTACAGCCGTGGAAGAGCGGCCCTTCGGGCCGCGTCCCTAGCCGCGGAGCGGCGACATAATTTAGCCCAGGACGCAAGTCCTGGGTAAGCGACAAGCGACGGAACCGAGTCCCGCAGGGACGGCACAGGCGCCCACGCTCACGCGTCCTGCTTCGGTGGCAGCCTTAGCCGCGAAGTCACAAGCGAATCATTTTCCTGTTCCTGCAGCCGATGGAATCAGTTTATGCCCGGCCTCGCGCAACAGGTCGAACGCGGCGTTACTCTTATCATCGCGGAAAAAAACGTAGTCGGTGTCGTGGGTCGAGACGGCGAAAATCGGAACGCCGTTGCTGGACAGCGGCTCGATGAACGAGAGCAGCACTCCAGTCTGCTCGAAATCAAACGGGCCCTCGAGTTTCAGGCCCATCCAGCGGTGCCGGGAGCGCACGCCATCAGGAAGGTTCCCGGCTGGGCAGACGACCGAGAGTTCGTCGGCAGTGCGGGTGACCGCGCTGAAATCGCCCTTTGTGGCCCAGCTGGGGACGGGCACTTCGGGGCTGAGGCGCACGATGCCGTAAAGTCCGGGAAGTTTTCGGAATTTCAGCCGGTGCCGCGCCAGGCGCCGGCCTTCACCGTCGAGTACAGGCATTCTGAGACCTCGATTCTAGCTCGGGCGCAGCCGAGAGCTGTCCCTCAGCTTGTCGAAGGGGCGGCCGTCCCCACATCGGACTATTAGAAGCTATCGCTATTTCCTGCGAATAGGTCTGGGAAGGGCACGGCTTCACACTTTGCTGAAAAACTCGGTTTTGGGTGGCGCAGCGCTTTCAGCGCTGCGATAAGGCCTTTCTTTTCTGTGAGGGCTTCAGCCCCCGAGGTCACTATAGCGGGTTTTTCAGCAAACTGTTCAGCCAGGTGGACCGCCTAATCACTGCGCCTGCGCCGCCGAGCTTCGCTCGGCCCGACCGGGTTCCCTCGGCTTAGCTCGGGACAGGCTCCGACCCGGCCCCACATGGCCTGCACTATCCCTCGACTGCCTTGCGCACCGCGGCTCGCGCCAGCAGGCGCGTCGAGTCGAGCACCGGCAGCGGCGACACTTCCGGCGTGACCAGCAGCGGAATCTCGGTGCAGCCGAGAACCACCGCGTCACAGCCTTCGCCTTTCATCGCGCCAATGACTTTCACGTAATAGGCCAGCGAGCCCGGCAGGAATTGGCCGTTGACCAGCTCGTCGAAAATGATGTGGTTCATGCGTTCGCGTTCAACTGAGCCGGGAACGCGGTGCTCGATCCCGGCCGCTGTCAGTGCTTCGCGATACACGGGACCTTCCATCAGGTAACGCGTGCCCAGCACGGCCAGGCGATTGAACTGGCACCGCTGCGCTTCTCCGGCAACCTCGCGCGCGATGTGCATCCACGGACGCGGCGAACGGTGCTCGACCAGATCGAACGCCTGGTGAATCGTGTTGTCGGGACAAATCAGGAAGTCGGCTCCGGATTTGGCCAGCTTTTCCGCCGACGAGAGCATGAGTTCGGCCACGCCCGCCCAGTCGCCCGCATCAATGCATTTCATGTATTGCGCCAGCGAATGCGAATGCAGCGACACCTCGGGATGATCGTGGCGCCCGAGCGCCTCTGCTCCTGCGAGCGAAATCGTCCGGTAGCAGAGCGCGGCTCCTTCGGTGCTGCAGGCGACAATGCCGATGTGTAGCATCAGGGGTCAGGGGCCAGGGATCAGGGGTCAGTGATCAGTGGCCAGTTTGGTCTTAGGTCTTAGGCCTTAGGCCTTAGCTCTTGTCTTAGGTCTTAAGGTCTCGGGGCCCAGAACTGATTTCACAAGGGTCTTGGGAAGGGCACGGCTTCAGCCGTGCCGACAGTGGCCGAAAATGACGCGGGCTTTAGCCCCTGAGGGCCTGGGCACTCGCCGCCGCGCAAAAACCTCAACCTAACGCCTAAGACCTAAGACCCAAGACCTAACACCCCGCCTCAGATTGTAGCTGGAGCCACCGCGTACGGGCTCTCATCCCGGTAGCGCTTCTCGAATTCTTCGCGCGTGACGATGGTCTTGATGTCGGTAACGCGGTCAATCGCCAGGATGCCGTCCAGGTGATCAATCTCATGCTGCAGGAGTTCAGAAAGATTGCGGTCGTCCCCGGCCGCGCATTGAAGAGTCTCGCCCTCGAGGCCCTGATAGCGGACGGTGATCTGGCGGTTGCGTTCGACCTGCATGAAGATGGGGAGGAAGCTCAGGCAGGCATCCCAGACGACGATCGTCTCTTCGCTGCGTTCGATGATTTCCGGGTTGATCAGCGGCCAGGGCTTTTCTCCGGGCAGTTGCAGGAAGATGACGCGCCGCATCACTCCCAGCTGCGGAGCCGCAATGCCGCGTCCGTAGCCGGTGGCCGAGCGCCAGTGGGCGAGAGTGTCCGCCATGTCCCGAACCAGGTCGTCAATCTCCCGCGCCGCGGGATCGGCCACGGGCAGCGCCCTTTCGCGCAAGAGCGGATCGCCCAGCTGCAGGATGGGGCGGATGGGCATGTTAGTTCTCAGTACTCAGTACTCAGTACTCAGTCAAAACGAAGTGCAATGTTGACTTCGGATTCAAGATTCTCTACGCACCTCACTTAGCCGGATTCGGCCACGTAACTTGAAGCACGATGCAGAGCGTAAGGGCCAGCAGCAAATCTGCAAACTGAGGATGCGCCGGCCAAATCTTCTGCGCGAAGCCGAGCCACCACGCCAGCAAGGCCGCAATCGTCGCTACCACGGAAATCTTCAGAGTCCTCATGGCCCAATGACATCTCCCTGCACCGCCGCTACCTTGCCGCGGCCGCGTCGAACAAGCTCAAAAGTTCAATCTTCTTCTCTGGCGGCAGAAACGACGCTTCGAACGAGTTGCGCGCCAGTTCCCGCAGATGCTCGTCGGTGAACCCGAAAGTCTCCTGGGCAAGGTGATATTCGCGCACCAGCGTGGTGCCGAACAGCGCCGGATCGTCGGTGTTGAGCGTGATCATCACGCCCTGATCGAAGTAGGTTTTGGCCGGATGCTCGGCGATGGCCTTGCACACTCCGGTGCGCAGGTTGCTGGTCAGACAAATCTCGAGCGGAATCTGGCGGTAGGCCAGCTCTTCAACCAGGTCCGGATCCTGCGCGGCGGTCAGGCCGTGGCCAATGCGCTCGGCGCGCAGGTTGAGCGCTCCCCAGATGGATTCGGGCGGCCCGGTTTCTCCGGCATGGGCCGTGAGGCGCAGGCCGTTGTCGGCGGCGTATCCATACACGCCGCGAAAAAGTTCCGGCGGAGCCTTCTGCTCGTCGCCGCCAATGCCGACGCCGGTCACATTGCGATCCTGGTAGCGCACCGCCAGCTCGAAAACCTCTTGCGCCTGCTCCACGCCGAAGTGGCGGGTAGCATCGAAAATCCACAGCAGAGAAACCCCGAAGTCGCGCGCGCCCCGGGCGCGTCCGCGTTCCAGACCTTCGAAGATGGCGGCGAAATCCTGCTTGCGGATCAGACACACCCCGACCGCAACATAAACCTCGGCGTGCAGCACGTTTTCTTCCTTCAGCCGCCGCATGAGCTGGTAGGTCGCGAATTCGTAGTCGTCCGGGCCGCGCAGGTGCGCGCTCACTTCCTTGAACGCCATCAGGAAACTCTGAAAATCGGCGTAACGGTAGAGCGCCTCGGTTTCGGCGAGTGTCGCGCGATCGCCGTGGCGCTGGCGCAGTTCGGCCAGCGTTGCCGGCTCGACCGCACCCTCCAGATGCAGGTGCAACTCCGCTTTGGGCAGCTGGCGAATGAAGGAACTCGGCGGACGGTCTACAGCAACAGCCATGATTTCAAATTGTAGTTTGCGGCTCGCAGATTTGCGAGGGAGGGTACTGTCCTGATTCTGCTTTTCTTCACCACGGAGTCACGAAGTCACGGAGAAAGCCTCGAAACTTGCAAAACCAGAAAGGGAAGGGTTTGCCAAGCAGTTGGGTTTCTCTGTGTCTCTGTGACTCTGTGGTGAAAAACTGAATCTAGGACATTACCGAGGGAAGGCTGATCTTCGTCAAGCCGGCTCTTTCAGTTACAATCCGGTGTTCTTCCGATCAAGAGGGAACTTCATGAATATGCAGATCGCTCGCCGGTTTTTGGCGCTGGTCCTAATTTCAATGGCGGTTTCGTCTGTCGCGGTGTGGGCGGCTTCAGCCCCGCAAGTGAAAACCCGTTCCGGCACCGTCGAAGGCAAGGACGATGGCAAGGTTCACGCCTTCCTTGGAATTCCCTACGCCGTGCCGCCGGTTGGCGACCTGCGTTGGAAACCGCCCGTCCCCGCACCGAAATGGACTGGAGTGCGCAAGGCCACCGATTTCGGCGCCCACTGCATGCAGGGAAAAGTTTTCGACGACATGGTGTTTCACGATCCGGGCGGCAGCGAGGACTGTTTGACTCTGAACGTCTGGGTTCCGGCGAAGCATTCTGCAGCCAAGCTGCCGGTCATGGTATGGATCTACGGCGGAGGCTTTGTCGCCGGCACCACGTCCGAAAAACGGCAAGACGGTTCTCATCTCGCCCAGCAGGGCGTCATCGTGGTTTCGATGAACTACCGTCTGGGTGTCTTCGGTTTCCTCGTTCATCCGGAATTGGCGCAGGAATCGGGCCACAATTCCGCCGGCAACTATGGCTTACTCGACCAGTTGGCGGCGCTCGAATGGGTCCATGAAAACATTACCGCGTTCGGCGGCGACCCCGGAAATGTGACCATCTTCGGCGAGAGCGCCGGATCGTTTTCCGTCTGCGCCCAGATGGCCTCGCCCCTGGCAAAAGGTTTGTTCCAGAAAGCAATCGGAGAGAGCGGCGCGGCCTTCTCTCGCAGCGGCCTTGATTTCGAGCCGCTGGCGGTCCGCGAAGAAAAAGATCAAAAACTGGTCACCGGGAAGCTGGGAGTTTCCAAATTGGCCGACT
>Ga0209039_10003943_pt1 | contig 11235 bp, 11 predicted proteins | sample BogFormECP12_OM1_FD_188238 | JGI IMG/M metagenome (GOLD analysis project Ga0209039, IMG submission 188238) | Bog forest soil microbial communities from Calvert Island, British Columbia, Canada - ECP12_OM1 (SPAdes) (version 2) | ecosystem: Environmental > Aquatic > Freshwater > Wetlands > Bog ... | reverse complement strand
GAAGTACGAAGACTACAAGCGCTTCGGCACCAACGTGAAGATTCTGTACGAGGGAAAGGAACTGCCGAAGGCGGAGAAGAAGCCGGATCAGGGCCAGCCAGATCAGAACCAGCCGGATCAGAAGAAGCCGCAGTAGGCAGGTTTCAAAGTTTCAGAGTTTCAGGGTTTCAAGGTAGAACCGCACGTTTCCGGCGGAGGGATTCAATCAGTCGGTTTAAGAGTCCGAGGACTTGATAGATCTCTTGAGCCAACGTTTGCTGCTGGTTCGGGTTCAGGTATGCGAGATCGAGTGCTATGTCAAGCTGGGTTTCCATCTCCAGCAGCGAGCCGCGCGCTTGCCCAAGAAAATGCGAGAACTCACCCGAAGTGAGCCTTCCTTGCCCCTCCGCGATATTTGAGGCCACGGAGACCGCAGCTCGTCTGATCTGAGAAGTCAGGCCATAAGTTTCGTTCCTGGGGAACTGTTCAGAGGATTGATAGACATGGACAGCCAAGGCCTTGGCCTTTTGCCAAACGAGCAATTCACGATATGAGCGAGCCACAAGTAAGTCTAGGTTTCAAGATTGCAACGTTTCAAGGTCTCAAGGCAGAAAAAACGGGCCTTGGTTCCACTTTGGAAACTTTGGAACCTTGAAACTTTGAAAGCTGGTGGAACGGTTTCACTTTGAAACCATGAAACCTTGAAACGTTGAAACCTAGTAGAAGAGGTACTTCCTCCACTTATCATCGGACCGGCCCATCAGGCGCATGATGTGGCGGCTGGTATGCAGGTTGAAGGCGCGGGGCTCGCGCATCAGGCGCATGCCGGCTTCGGCGGGAGACTGGTTGCCCTTGCGGCGGTTGCAGGGATGGCAGCAGGCGACCAGGTTCTCCCAGGTAGAAGAGCCTCCGCGGGAACGCGGCAGGACGTGGTCGAGCGTCAGGTCACTGGAGGGCAGCACCGCGCCGCAGTACTGGCAGGTGTTGCGGTCGCGCAGCAGGATATTCTTGCGAGACAGCGCCCGGCTCTGATGGGGAATGCGGCGGTACTCGAGCAGGCGGATCACCGAAGGCACGCGCATGGCGATGCGCGCCGAGTGCAGGAAGTGTCCGTTTTCCTCTTCGGTCATGGCCACGCCCTTGAGCACGAGGACCAGGGCGCGGCGGGCGGCGCACACGTTGATGGGCTCGTAGGACGCGTTCAGCACCAGGACAGGCGCGAGCAGGGAATGGCCGTCGCCGGTGCGGTGTGGGGCAGCCGGCGGGAACAGGCCGGCTGCGTGCCGGGCTGTTGCTAGTGCCTCGTGTTCTGTCCTGTACGACATAAGATCAAAGTTTCAAAGTTTCAATGTTTCAAGGCTGCAAAGTCCCGAGATTCCGCCGATGCATCGGTTTCCGCGTTCTCCACGTTGAAACCTTGCAACTTTGAAACATTGAAACCTGCATTTTTCAGCGTGCGCGCTGCCGTCGCGACCCACACCTCGGTAGCTCCGGCGCGGCGCAGCACGCGGGAGCACTCTGACGCGGTCGTCCCCGTCGTATAGACATCATCCACAAGAAGCACTTGGCGCCCGGTGACTTGTGCGGCACGGGCCACGGCGAAGGCTCCCCGGAGATTTTCGCGGCGCTGGTGGCTGGTCAGGCCAATCTGCGAGTGCGTGTCGCGGGTGCGCTCGAGAATGCCGGTGGCCAGCTCGAACTGTCCGGCCTGATGCCTCAGGGCCGCCCGGGCGATCAGTTCTGCCTGATTGAACCCGCGCTGGCGGCGCTTGCTCCGATAGAGCGGCACGGGAATGACAAGAACTTTGGCTTGGCCCTGCTTAAAGGCGGGCTCGAGCGCGACGATCGCTTCGGCCAGCATGCGTCCCAGGACGTTGGCCGCCGGGCGCACACCGTTGTATTTCAGCAAGTGAATCAACTCGCGCAGTCCGCCGTCATAACTGCCATACGCCACTGCCCGGCCAAAGGGACGCTCGATGCGGCGGCAAACCGGACAGCGCCGCAGACCGCCAGCGTCACAATCGGCGTAGGCGGAAAGCACGCGCTCGCCGCAAACTGAGCAGACTTTGCCGGCGATCGGGCCCATCCCGGCCACGCACTCCGGGCACACCGGGAGCCGGGAGATGTTCAGCAGGGGCATGCCACAGATGCGGCAATCGGAGGGGAACAGAACGGAAAAGAGACTCTCGGCGGCTTGGCTGGCCCAGGACGACGGCTTGCGCAAAACAACAGGATGCTGCGCCAGTCTTTCACTGGCCGTTCTTGCACTGGCCGTGCTCGCACTGGCCCTGCTCGCCCGGATTTGGTCCTCGCTACTGCTGAAGACGGCCTCCTCAACCAGCCCGCCGGCCTGATTTCGCTGCGGGCCGCTCTTCCCCGCTATCTTGCAGTATAGCGGCGACAGCTACCGCTAGGCAACGTTGCGATTGGACGTAGCCCCCGGTTTGACAGGCCCAACTTTGGGCGCGTCCGACAGCCGGTCGCGCACCTTGACGAAAATCAGGCGGTAGTCCCGCCGGAAGCACTCTCCGCAACGCACCGGCTGCAAAAGGAACAAGGGCAGCAGAAAGCGTTCGGTGAAGGTACGGCGGCGAGAGCGGAAGCCAACTTCGCTTCCACAATCGGGGCAACGGTAAGGCGGGATCAAAGTCTGGTCGGGGGAGTCGGTCTGCATGCTGCACCTCGGAAAGAACACACTGCGAAGGGGCGGAGAACCTGGTTGAGATTATTTTACACCCTGCCGGGGCCGACTGTGTTTATGACTTCCCGTGGGACTGGCATCGGAGGCATTCCGGGATTCAATCGGATGCAAAGCGGGGGACGTTCCAAACCGTATGGGACACGACTTGGGCCCAAGTTGCTGGTGTACCGGTTTGTCCCAACCTCGAACACCTGAAGCACCAGGCCGAGGGCCGGCCCTTCTTCGCGAAGGACGGAACGTCCCAACCCTGAACCGGGGCAGATCATATGCCAGCGACAAAGCGCTCACTTCGACTTGTCATGTGGCTGTCCTACGTGCTAACGTGCGCCGTTCTAGTCTTTTGAATGAGTTCGAGAGGCAAGGCAGGCGAACTTGCCTTCTATCCCACGCCCTAAAAGGATTCCGTCTATGAGCAGCACAGCCAGCGATCTTCCTGCCAAGAAGAAGTACACGCCGTATGTGCCTGAAACCATGGAAATGAAGGAGTTCACTTTCCGCGCGGTGCTGATCGGCCTGTTCCTGACCGCGTTGCTGGGCTCGGCCAACGCATATCTGGGGCTGAAGGCCGGAATGACGATTGCGGCAACCTATCCGGCCGCGGTGATCGGCATGGCGCTGCTGCGGCTGATGAAAGGATCGCTGCTGGAAGAAAACATCGCCCGAACCGTGGGCTCGATCGGCGAATCGGTGGCGGCGGGCGCCGTGTTTACGATTCCGGCATTCGTGATGGCGGGATTGTGGCCCGGGCTGACGAAAGACCAGTACTGGAAATCAGTCGCGCTCATGATGATCGGAGGTACGCTCGGCATCCTGTTCGTGACGCTGCTCAGGCGCGTCATGGTTGAGGACCCGGACCTTCCCTATCCCGAATCCGTGGCCGCGTCGGAGATTCACAAGGCCGGACAGCAAGGCGCGAGGGCGGCGAAGATTCTCTTTGCCAACATGGGCTACGGGGCCTTCATGTTCCTGCTGGGCGCGGTCAACGTGTTCAGTCCCAGCAATACGTTCCACGTGAAAATCAGCGAACTGGGAAAGAAACTGCTGCTCCGCACCAGCACGCAGCCCAGCGTCACGACAACGATCACCGGCGGCGCAACGCTATTCAATGCGCCAGACATCAGTCCGGCGTACCTGGGAGTCGGCTACATTATCGGGCCCCGGCTGGCGGCACTGAACTTTGCCGGCGGTGTGCTGGCCTGGGGCCTGCTGGTACCGCTGCTAACTTTCACCGTGGGGCCGTACATTCAAGCTGCGCAACCTGGCGGCAAGCCTCTCGAATGGAATTTGTTGGCGGGGGCAATTTATTACTCGATCGTACGTCCGATCGCCGTGGGTGGAATGTTAGTGGGCGCAACTTATACGCTGTTCAAGATGCGCAAGCAGCTTGCGGTGGGAATGGGGCGGGCAGTCTCGGACTTGAAGAAATCGGCGGCCGCGCAAGCCGTGACGAGTCGCACGGAGCGCGACCTTCCCGCCAGAGTGATCTTCGCCGGGATAGGCATTGTCTTCGTTGCCATGATCTTTCTTTATCACTACTTCATCAGCGGCTCAGTAGGACTCACGAGTTCTAAGATTTGGGCTGGTTCACTGGTCGCAGCCGGGATCATGATCATCGTGGGCTTCTTCTTCGCCGCCGTGTCCGGAAATCTGGTCGGAATGATCGGCTCCTCGAATAACCCCGTCTCGGGCCTCACGCTTTGCACCCTGGTGATCGCTGCACTCCTGATGGTATCGCTGGGAGTTAAGGGTTTGGGCGGAGTTGCCGCAGTGCTCGGAGTGGCGGCGGTAGTGTGCGTCTCTTCCGCCGTTGCAGGCGAAATGCTGCAGGACTTGAAGGTCGGTTATATCCTGGGCGGCACACCGTCCAAGATGCAGATCGGCGACTTGCTCGGGATTGTGGTCGCATCGCTGGTTCTGTTTTTCCCGCTCTCCACGCTCGACCGCGTGTATCACTTCGGCAGTCCGGAATTGTCGGCTCCGCAGGCGGGTTTGATGGCGATGTTGGCGAAGGGCATTGTGGGTGGCGACATGGCATGGCCGCTGGTCGTGGTCGGCATCCTGTTGGGGATCGCGATGATCATGATCGAAGTAAAGAGCGTGATGCTGTTCTCGGTAGGAATGTATCTGCCGCTGGGAACAACGTTCGCGATTTTCGTGGGCGGCATGATCCGCTGGGCTACCGACCGGCTGCGCGATCGGCGCAAGCTGAATGATGCGCAGAAGGCGCGTGTGGACAATGCGGGCGTGCTCACCGCATCGGGCCTGATTGCCGGAGAAGCGCTCTGCGGCATTGCGGTCGCGGCAGTGATTGCGCGCAGGCTGGCGCACGATCCTCACGCGAAAACAGAACTGTATCACCTGGCCATCGGAGACCATCCGGTAACCAGCTTGATCGCGCTGGCGGCGCTGGTCGCGGTCATGATCCTGGTACCGCTGGCGAACGCTGGGCGGCCGGAAGACCCGGCGCCGCCCACGGCGATCATGTAGTTCGAATGGACCACAGAGGACACGGAGGTCCACAGAGGAAGTCTAGAATCCTCTGTGGACCTCCGTGTCCCCTGTGGTTTCGTGTTCTTATGCCGGTTTCCGAAAACATCGCTCGAGTACGCGAACGGATTGCCGAGGCGGCACGGCGCGCCGGGCGGCGCACCGAAGAAATCGCGCTGATGGCAGTGACCAAGACGCATCCGCCGGAGCCAATTCGCGAGGCTTATGCCGCCGGGCTGCGTTTATTCGGGGAGAACCGGGTGCAGGAATTTGCCGCGAAGGCGGGCGCGCTGGCCGACCTGGCCGCTGCCGAGTGGCACATGATCGGACATCTGCAGACGAACAAGGCGGCGAAGGCGGCGGAACTGTTCAGCGCGATCGATTCGGTGGACTCGGTGAAGCTGGCGGAGAAATTGGATGCGGCGGCGCGGGATCTGGGCAAGAAGTTGCCGGTGCTGATCGAAATCAACGTGGGCGGGGAAGCGGCCAAGAGCGGGGTGGCGCCGGATTCGCGAGAGTTGGAAGACATCCTGCTGGCGGCTCCGCGGTTCGAAGCCCTGCAATTTCGCGGGTTGATGACGGTTCCTCCGTTCACCGATGACCCCGAGAGCGCGCGGCCGTTCTTCCGCAACCTGCGTCAACTGCGCAACGCAATCGCCGCACGGAAACTTCCGCGTATCGCCATGGACGTGCTTTCCATGGGGATGTCACACGATTTCGAGGTGGCGATCGAGGAGGGTACAACGTGCGTGCGCGTGGGGACGGCGATCTTTGGGGAGAGGGCAAAGGCTTAGGCACTGAGCTGAGCGATCTCGCTCTCTCTACTTTTGTCATCCTGAGCGCAGCGAAGGACCTATGTAACCGGTCGGCAGCGCCGATGTGCCAGCGAGTACATAGGTCCTTCGCTGCGCTCAGGATGGCAATGCGTTTTCAGTGAACTATGGTCTTGATCCATCAAGACGACAGCAGTGTGACCTTCGCGGTTAGGGTTCATCCCCGCGCCAGGAAGAACGCCATCACCGGCGAACTTGGCGATGCGCTGAAAGTCTCTCTGACTACGCCTCCAGTCGAAGGACGGGCCAATGAGGCGTGCGTCGAATTTTTCGCGAAACTTTTGCGGGTGCCGCGATCTTCCGTTACCATTGCGTCCGGCCAGACCAGCCGGAATAAAGTGATTCGCGTGGCGGGGGTGACGGCCGAACAGGTGCGGGAGAAGTTGGGAGTGTAGCCGACAAACGGGGCAGCGCCTGCGCAGGCAGTCGCGGGCAGGAGTGCCCGCGCCACACGAGCGGTTGAGGCCGTGAGAAGTCAGGCGAAGGAACTAACATTGCAGATTTCAGGGGTGCCTGCGCTGCGGCCACTGCGGGTTTTCATTCTGCAATCTGCCTTCTTACTTCTGCATTTCTTGTTCAGGAGCCACTTTGACCTTTTCAGAACGTTTCCAGGAAATTCGCACCGGGTTTGAGCGGCCGTTCTGGGTCGCAAACATCAGCGAGCTTTTCGAGCGGCTGTCGTACTACGCGGCGTTTGCCTCCCTGCCCCGATATCTGCATGAGAGCCTGAACTTTGGCGTCGAGCGGGCCACACGTCTGGCGGGATTGTTCGGCGGATTGGTGTGGTTTTTGGCGATTTTCGGCGGAGCCGCGGCGGACCGCATGGGATTTCGCCGGGCGCTGTCGCTGGCCTACCTGATTCTGAGCATTTCGTACTTCCTGCTGGGCTCGATTGGTTCGCCGTGGCTGGCTCCGGTTCGCAACGCCATGCCGTTGGTTGTGCTGGTGACACTGATCCTGATGCTCCCGGCGCTTGGTATCGCGCTTGTGAAACCCTCCGTCGTCGGGACCACGGCCCGCGCCTCGAAGGAGAACGTGCGCTCCATTGGCTACTCCATCTACTACACCCTGGTGAACGTCGGCGGGGCTGCGGGACCTTTTCTGGCGGGATGGGTGCACCAACATCTCAGCGTGGAGAAAGTTTTCGGCATGGCGGCATTGAGCGTGTTCGTCATGTTCTTCGCCGTGTTGCTCCTGTTCAAGGAGCCCCGCCGCTCCGGTGAGGTGCAGACCGAAAGCCTCGGCCAGGTCGCCAGGAATTTTCTGACCGTCACGTCGAACTGGCGGTTCATGCTGTTTCTTGTGATTTTCTCGGGCTACTACATTGCCTTCTGGCAGGAATTCATCATTCTTCCCATCTATATCCATGACTACGTGAACGCAAAGAGCAATACCGAAATGCTGCTCATGTGGGACTCGCTGACGGTCATCGCATTACAAATGGTGGTCAGTCTTCTCACGCAGAAAATGCGGCCGTTTCTTGGCATCACGCTGGGTACCCTGATCTCAGGTCTGGCCTGGATCCTGTTGATTTTGCATCCCAGCGTGACCATGGCGGTGGCAACCCTGATCGTGGTGGCGATTGGCGAGATCACGCAACAGCCGCGCTATTACGAATACATTTCCCGGCTTGCGCCTGCGGGACAGCAGGGCACGTACATGGGCTTCGCATTTTTGCCGATAGGAATCGGCTCGTTGATTGGCGGATGGTTTGGCGGGACCCTCATGCATCACTTCGGCGAGGTACGACACCAGCCGACACAGATGTGGTGGGCGGTGACTGGGGTGGGCGTCGGGACGGCTGGTCTGTTGTGGATCTATGACCGGTTCGTGCGCGAGGAGAAGAGCGCGTAGCATCTTTGCGGGTCGTGGTTCGCCGGTCTTGATTTGCCAGTCTCGACGAGCAGGCCGTCGAGCTTCGCTCGACAGGACAGCCGAGGGCCTGCCCTGAGCCCGCCGAAGGGGCGGCTGTCCCCACATGAGTCTTACGGCGGACTTGGCTTGACTTCCGCTCTCCCGTCTGGGATGATTCGCCCCCAGTTAGCGAATCGACTAGGAGGCACTATGCCACATTATCTGCAACAAGTCGCGTATTCCCAGGAAGGGTGGGAAGCATTGGTGGCGGACCCGCAAAACCGGATTGAAGCGGTGCGGCCCGCAATCGAGAAATTGGGAGGCAAGATCGAAGCTGCGTGGTTCTCGTTCGGAGACTATGACGTTGTAGTCATCACGGATTTGCCCGATAACGTGAGCGCCGCGGCCATCGCCATGGCGTTTGCGGCGGGAGGGGCTTGCAGGTCGGTTCAGACCACTCCGCTGATTTCCCCGGATGAGGCGGTGCAGGCTTTGCAAAAGGCGAACGAGTGCGGTTACAGGCCGGCGACGGTCGCGCGTCGCGCCGCTTAGAAAGATGACAGAAAGAGTCGGAGGCGGCCTCACAGGCCGTCGAGCTTCGCTCGACCGGACAGCCGAGGGTGGCTGTCCCCACATGAGGCCGCCTTTTCTTCTCATCTTTTCTCGTTGTCTTCTTGTTATCTCCTCCTGATCATTTACAGAATGGAATGCGATGACTTCGCCTAACAGCAGGCCGGCCGACGTCGCGGCGCAGATTCGGCATGCGTTGCACGAGGGCGGTTCAGCCGAGCATGCCGCCGGGGTGCAGTGGTTCTTCAAAGAGGAAATCAAATCCCATGGATGGTACACGGGCGATTTGCGGCGGGCGGTGCGGCGCTGCCGGAAGGAGATTCTGCGGGAACATGACTTTTCTTTTCTGGTGGAGGTGGCCGACCAGCTTTTCTCCGGCGCAGTGCTGGAAGAGAAAGTCGCGGCGATCTTCCTGCTGGAGAAGATGGACGCTCAGTTTGGCGATCGCGAGTTCCGTCTGTTTGAAGCGTGGCTCGATCGCATCAGCAGTTGGGCCGATCATGATGGGCTGGTGCATTACCTGATCGCGCCGATGGTCGCGGCAAATCCGGCGCGGGTGAAGGCCGTGTTTCGCTGGGCAAAGTCGAAGGATCGCTGGCACCGCAGGGCGGCGTGCGTGGCGCTGATTCAGGGGACACGGGCGAAGATGTTTTTTCCTGAGATCACCAGGCTTTCCAACGTCCTTCTCGCTGATGAAGACGACATGGTGCAGAAAGGCCTGGGCTGGCTGCTGCGCGAGACGGCAAAGTTCGATGCCAGGCGTACCGTGCCGTACCTGATGGAGATTCGCGGGCGGGCTCCACGGCTGGTGCTGCGGACGGCGTGCGAGACGCTGCCGAGTTCAGTGAAGCGGAGGATTCTAGCTGTCCCCACATGAGCCCATTTTGGTAGTGTTTTGCGGACTTCGCGGGCTTTCTTGCGCGCTTTGCGGTAGAAGATCTTAAACGCGAAGTACGCCGAGGATTCGCAGAGGACGCGGAGAAACCAAGGCGTACCACTACCTCTCGGGCATGGTGTTCTGGTTTGCCTTTTCTCACCACAGAGTCACAGAGACACAGAGAAAACCTTGAACCTGTAAAAACCAGAGGAGAAGGGTCTGCGAAGCCGTTTGGTTTCTCTGTGTCTCTGTGACTCTGTGGTGAAAAACTGAATTAGGGCACCATTTACTTGCGGCGATTCGCCCAAATCCTTTCTCTTGTTTACAATAGAGCTTTGCCCATGGACCTTGCTGCCATTCAGTCCGCTCTGCGTGAACGCAATATTGACGCGTGGCTGTTCTACGACCACCATCACCGGGATCCCATCGCTTATCGCGTGCTGGGCTTGCCGGCGACCATGATGGTAACGCGGCGCTGGTTTTACCTGGTTCCGGCGGAAGGCGAACCGGTCAAACTGGTGCACAAGATCGAGGCCGGGCATCTGGATTCGCTTCCGGGCAAGAAGCACCAATACTCCGGCTGGCAGGAGTTGTTCGACAAGCTGAAGGCGATCTTGGCCAACTACCGCGACCTGGCGATGCAGTACTCGCCCAACAATATTGTCTTCACGATTTCGCTGGTGGACGGCGGCACGATTGATCTGTTGCGCGGGCTGGGAAAGAACATCGTCAGCTCGGCGGATCTGGTGGCGCAGTTCGAATCTACCTGGAGCGAAGAGCAGATCAAGTCCCACTTCGCCGCCCGCGACAGCATCGATTCCATTGTGGCGGCAGCGTTCCAGGAGATTGGCCGGCGTGTGCGCAACGGCGGCACCAAGGAGCATGAAATCCAGCAGTGGTTTATGGAGGCGTTCAGCCGGGAGAATCTTCTGGCCGACGACCCGCCGATCGTGGCCGTCAATGCCAACGCCGGAAACCCGCACTACGAACCGCACGCCAGCCGCCCCACGCCGATCCGCGAAGGCGACTTGGTGCTGCTCGATGTCTGGGGCAAGAAGAATACTCCGAACGCTGTGTATTACGACATTACGTGGATGGGCTTCGTGGGTGCAGCGCCCTCAGCGCGCATGCGCGAAGTTTTCGAAATCGTGCGCGACGCGCGCGACGCGGGCGTGAGGACGGTAGTGGACGCCATCAGCGCCGGACGCGCCATCGCGGGATGGGAAGTGGACCGGGCAACTCGCGGACATATCCAGAAAGCGGGCTACGGCGACTATTTCATCCATCGCACCGGACATTCCATTGGCACCGACGTCCATTCCAACGGGGCCAACATGGACGATCTTGAGATTCATGACGAGCGGCAGCTTCTTCCCAACTCCTGTTTCTCGATCGAGCCCGGCATCTACCTGCCGGAGTTTGGCGTGCGCACTGAGGTCAACATGCTGGTGCGGGCGAAGTCGGCGGAAGTAACCGGGAAAATTCAACGCGAGATTGTGACCATCTGAATGGCAGATTCCACGACGGAAAAAGCGAAGGAGCAGGCGGAACCGCTGAGTGTGATGGCGGTGGTCGCGCCCGCGATCGGATGGCTGGTTCCGGGCGCGGGGCACATGATCCAGAAGCGCTGGATTCGCGGCGGGCTGCTGTTCGTTTCGATTGTGACGCTGTTCCTGCTTGGGCTGGGGATGCAGGGCCACATCTACAAGGCGAACGGCGGCGACATCCTTGACATCCTCGGCTTTATCGGAAACCTGGGCGCAGGCGGGCTTTACATCCTGTCGTCGGCGATGGACTGGGGTCAGGGCGCGATCGCTTTCGCCACGGCGGATTATGGGACCAAATTCATGATCGTGGCGGGATTGCTGAATTTCATTTCCGTCGCCGACGCGTATCACATTGCGATCGGGAAAAAGCAGTGAAGCAGGGGTCAG
>Ga0209039_10003941_pt1 | contig 11237 bp, 12 predicted proteins | sample BogFormECP12_OM1_FD_188238 | JGI IMG/M metagenome (GOLD analysis project Ga0209039, IMG submission 188238) | Bog forest soil microbial communities from Calvert Island, British Columbia, Canada - ECP12_OM1 (SPAdes) (version 2) | ecosystem: Environmental > Aquatic > Freshwater > Wetlands > Bog ... | reverse complement strand
CACCGTGCCAGGAAGAGGGGTCAGCGTGGACTTAGTCGGAAAGCTGGTGGGTCAATTCTGAGTAGCAGACGTGGGTCAATTCTCGCGAGCGCCGAAGCGTCACGGATACGAAAGCAACCAAGCCGAGCACTGGCGCCATGAATTACACGAACAACGGGAACGCTGCTGGAAGACCCGCCACAAATGGTGGGACGAAGACGGGCATCGTTGGCATACCGACCACGATTGGGATGACCACGATCACGACCGTCACTGAGTCTGATCCCTCAGGGTTTCAGACCAACGGTCCGGCTTCCCAGGCCGAGACAAAGTGGCCCCTCACCTTCAGCGAGATACAGGAAGCCACCTTGCGGCCTACCCAATCGGCCCGATAGCAGCTTCCTTCGTCGCCGATTAGACTACAGTCGTTCTTCACGCGACCGGCACTCCGGCGACGTGAGTAAGCTGTTGTGGCGAATGAAATAGAGGCTCACTTGGTGGCTGTAATTCGTGGCGGATTGCGGTGCTTGCTTCTTCTCGTCGGAGTGCTCGGATTCGGCTTGTCGGTGGAGGCGCAGAATTTTCGTTTCGACTTTCAGCCACCTTTCCAGTCGGCCCCGCTGGGCCAGCCCTCTGCCCAAACCCCAGACGCGACCTCCGCCAACGGCTACCTTCATTCGTCCGAGGGCGCGATTGAATCCTACTCTTTTCCAACTTACTCTTTGTCCGTCGACCCCGGCCCGCACGATGTGGCCGGAGGACCCGCCGATGGCTTTGTTTCTTGCGCGCCCGCGCAAGCTTCGTCGATGTTCTTGACTGGACCGGGCTTGCAGTCAGCCCCCGAGTCTGACATAGGAGGGGAAGACGAGAAAGCGCGGCGAGTATCCTGGAAGCTTGTGTTTCCCAACTTTCTCGGCGATCAGAAACGAATTTGGCTTCTTCCCCTTCACCTGACCGAGGGCCAGCATTGGAAAGCCACCCTCGCCGTCGCCGGGATTACGGCAGGTCTGATAGCGCTCGATCCCCACGACGCACCCTATTTTCGTCGCACTAACAACTTTTTGACCTTCCATCAGGTCTTCAAGGTCACGACGACGGAAAGGGTTTTTCTTGGTCTTCCCGTGGTTTGGTATGTCTCCGGCTTGGCGACTCACGACGCCTATATGCAGCAAACTGCCTTTTTCGCCGCTGAGTCCCTTGCTGACACGGATCTTCTGCTGGGCGTGATGAGAAGCGTTGATGGCCGGCTTCACCCACGTGACATCACCCCGTACGGCGACTACACCCACACGTGGTTCAAGGCGAAGGGGACCTATTTCAATCGGGGCAGCTTCCCTTCCGGCCATGCCGCCGGCGCCTTTGCGGTGGCCACCATCTTTTCTCGACGATACGGAGAGCGGCATCCCTGGGTGCCTGTGGTTACTTACGGGCTGGCAACCATGACCGGCATCGAGCGGATTACTTCCTCGGCGCACTTTCCGTCTGACGTCTTCTTGGGAGCAGCCCTTGCCTACACTATCAGCCGCTATGTCGTATTGCGCGAACCAGGGGCCTGGCTGCGGTCCACCCTCCATTAAGACCGGCCGGGCCCAGTGGCAGCCGAGTTGTATTGTCGGGCGGGCGGCAATCGAAACCGAAATCAACATTCAGGACATTCAGGACAATCTTTCAACAGGAGGTGCACATTGAAATTCAAGGCAGGGGTTCTCTTCCTAATGCTATCCACTGGCATGAGCCGTCTGAACACATCCTCGGCTCTCGCGCAGGCTCGCGGCGACGCCTTTACGATTCGCGTCGCTTCCTATTCGCCGATTGTTGCCTTGATCGCCGGCATCCTGATTCTGGTTTTCCCCAAGCTTCTCAACTACATCGTGGCTCTTTACCTGATTTTGATCGGGCTGCTGGGGCTCTTCGGCCGCCCCTGACCTCACTACGGCCCTTGGAGCGCGCGACCGTGGTTGGGATCGTGCCTGGCGTGAACGAGCCGAGGTCTCTCGAGTTTCAAAACCGGTGTGTGATGACTAGACTCCGCCCCTCCCCGGCGACCGTTGTTGTGGTGACAGGATTGATTTTCGTCCTAGGGACTACGCGCCCGCTGAACGCCTATTCCGTGCTCAGCCACGAGGCGGTGGTCGACGCAGTCTGGGAAGCCGAAATCAAGAGGTTGCTGCTCCAACGCTTTCCGGATGCTACCCCCGACCAACTACGCGAAGCCCACGCCTACGCTTACGGAGGTTGCATCATCCAGGACATGGGCTATTACCCGTTCGGCAGCGCCTTCTTCAGCGACCTTCTCCACTATGTTCGTAGCGCCGACTTCATCGAATCTATGATCCGGCAGGCTCAGGATCTCAACGAGTACGCCTTCGCCCTGGGCGCGCTGTCGCACTACTCGGCTGACAATATCGGCCATCCTCTGGCGGTGAACCGATCGGTGCCCATCCTGTATCCGAAGGTACGCGAGAAGTACGGTGACGTCGTTACCTACGCCGATGATCCGAAGAAACACATTATGGTGGAGTTTGGCTTCGACGTGGTTCAGGTGGCGGCGGGCCTCTATGCGTCCGACAATTATCACGACTTCATCGGGTTCAAGGTATCGAAGCCGCTGCTCGACCGCGCTTTCAAGGAGACCTACGGCCTCGACATCCGCGATGTTCTCTTTGACGAGGATCTTGCCCTTGCCACTTACCGTCATGGCGCCGGTAAGACGATCCCGCACCTTTACCGAAGTGGCCTGGGAACTGAAAAGGGACCAGATCGACCAACTTATTCCAGGCATCACCAAGCCGAAGTTCGTCTACGCGCTCTCGCGCCGACAGTATGAGAAGGAGTACGGCAATGAATATCGCGGACGAGGAGTGAGAGACCATGCCAGGGGTTACGAGCGGCGAATCAGGGAGGCTGCGCACACACCCGGGTTCGGGGCCAAAATCCTGGCGATCATCTTCAGCATTATTCCCAGGATCGGCCGCCTGCGAGCCCTGGACTTCAAACCGGCCACACCCGAGACCGAGCGCATGTTCCTCGCCAGCCTCAACGCGACGCGGGAAAACTACCGGGGGCTGCTGGAGGAAGAGGCGGCGGGCCACCTCCAGTTAGCTGACGCGGACTTCGACACGGGGAAGCCAACTCGTGCCGGCGAGTACCCGCTCGCCGATCGCACTTACGCCGATCTCCTCGCTCGCCTCCAGAAGGAGCACTTCAAGAAAGTGACCCCGGAGCTGCGCGCCAACATTCTCAGTTTCTTCGACCATTTCGATGCCGTTCGTGCTTCGAAAAACTGCCCGGTCTGCCGGAAGGTTCCGCTAGAACTCGAGGAGATGAAGGCGGCTCCAGCCGAGTCCCTCACTCTGACCGGGAGCCCGCCGCGACCCTAAAGCCTTAGACTCAGAAGCCATAGGAGATACCAAGGGCCACTTGATGCCGGGCATTAAGGTTCAATCCCGGCATGACGTTGCCAACAGCCTGGGCAATACCAAGGTCGATGCTGAGCCTGGGGCTTTCATCCATCCAACCTCGGCGCGACGGGAATGCGCCTGCTGGCACGATACGGCACGCGTAAGTTATGGTGGTGGGTACAATGGCTCCGGGAAGGTTCTGGATGGTGCGGGGCTCTTGCAGGACTTCAGAGCCAAAGAGGAGCGTGCTTCTCCTCGGCCCCCTGAGCACGAAGGCAGCCGCCCCGAACGCGCGCCCCTTATACGCCGTCGTGTTTCCCGCCAGGCCGAGCACGGAAGCGTTAGTAGCCTTAAAGCCGGCGTTGAACACTAACGGTAACTCGTGAACCCTCGTTATGGTCTTAGTGGCGACAGCGTAGAAATCCGCGTTAGTCGTGTCCTGGTTTTGAATGACGCCGCCGACGTTTCGAACCTGGCTGCGCACGATGAACCCGACCGATATGGCAGGTAGCGAGTTTGCCTTGGCGGGGTTCTCCAGCACCAAGTTGAGTTTCCCATGAACGCTGTTGAAACCGTTGCTCCACAGGTTGCTCTCACCGGCCGTGTTCCCCCCATCATGAAAATCCCGCGAGTAGCCGAATTCAAAACGATCGAAGGCTCCGATAGTGACTGACGCCTGATTGAAGCTGCCGAGAACCGGTCCCGCGCCGAGGTAGTGATAAGCCACAATCGGTCTGCCGAAACCTTTGTCAGTGGACGGAGCGGAATAGGCCATCGGAGTTACAAAAATCCCTGTCTGCCCCTCCCAGTTCAGGCTCTGGGCAGAGGCAATGTTGGCGCCCGCACCCATCATAAGAGCGGCAACCAATAGGACCGCCCGGACCTTTCCGCCGTTCCACCCGCAATCGATGACCCGACGTCGAACTTCGTTGTGACGCGTTTGGTTTTGCATGAGGCTCTCTCCTTGTTGATGAAATGGATTGCCTCCCCTCCCTTAGAGCAGAAACGCAGAAAGCAGCCGGCAGAAGGCGGTTGCTAATCCCGCCGCTGCTAATTGCCCTTGCGTCGGTGCCCGTCGCCCTTGGGGGCGGCGTTCCACCCTCGCCACATCCTGAGGCAGGCCCGGACGTAGGTTTCTTAAGCCGGCTCTGAGCTCGCCCCGCGACACACCTGTTCACCTTCACCCTGATTGGCATTCCTCGCCATATCACCCCAAGACCGCGCGTAGCACCATTCAGCAAAGTGTGTATTTGGGGGAGGATGTTTCTGTACTCCCTCGACCGTGGTTCACCACGCCGCCTTTGGAGTCGTCTTCAAATCCTAGTCCCGCTTTGAGCTCTTCGTTGCAAATGACGACGCCAGGCTGCTTCCTAGCCGCGCCGCTTCCAGAGTTTTGCTGTCTTGTCTTCACTTCCCGAAATCAGCCATCGACCATCGCGGCTGATGGCAATGGAATAGACCGGGTCAGTGTGACCCGTCAGAGTCTCGACCTCGCGTCCTGTCGCCACCTCCCAAATCCGGATCGTCTTGTCCCAACTGCCGGAGGCCAGCCAGCGGCCGTCCGAGCTGAATGCCACCGAAGTCACCCAGCCCATGTGGCCCTCAAGCGTGCGAACCACTTGCCCCGAGGCCATGCTCCACAGCTTCACCGTCTTATCGCCGCTCGCCGAGGCCAGCCACTTGCCGTCAGGGCTAAAAGCGACGGCGTAAACGTCTTTCTTGTGACCTTTGAGAGTGCGGATCTTCTCGCCGGTGGTGACGTCCCAAATCGCGATCGTCTTCCCGTCTTCGCCCGTTGCCAACCAGGGGTCCTGCGGGCTGAAAGCAACGTACACGACATCACGGTTGTGGCCCTCAATCGAGCGGATTTCCCGTCCGGTAGCCACCTCCCACACGCCAACCGTTCTCGAATCAGTTCCCGCGGCCAACCAACGGCCGTCGCGGCTGAAGGCCAGGGAATAGTCCCAGTTGTGGCTCCGTGCGCTGAAATGTGTGGATTCCAGGACGCGCGGCCCCGAGTCGGTTCCTGGTTGCCACAGACTTACCGCGTGGTTGGAATCCAGCGCCGCGAGCCAACGCCCATCGGGACTGAAGGCGATCGCCTCAACTCCTCCGCTGCTACTGACGGCCAGAGTTTGCAGTTCTTGTCGTCGGGCGACGTCCCAAACCTCGATTGTCTTATCCCAGCTTCCCGAGGCGAACAGGCGCCCGTCGCTGCTGAAGGCGACAGCGGTGACCCAGCCTCCATGCCGGTCAAAAGTGCGGTCCAGCGCGAAGTCAGGGGGTGCGACACTTACGGGCGCAGAGGCAAAGGCGCTCGGCGCCTTGATATCGCCAGGTGCCGGAGGGGGCACGGCAGAGGCGAGTTCCGTCTGTTTCGGAGCCGTGGCGCTTGCACCGGGCTTCTTCTCATGGAGATTTGGGTTGGGCGCGGTCGCGTTGGCGGCACCCGACGAGCCGCCGACCATCCCTGGCGGCGCCGCTGCAGTGATACTGTTTGCTGGAACAGGCGGAGCAGCCGGGCCTGGTGCCGGACGCAAAGCGTGGGTCTGCGGGATCGGGGAGCGCACGAGGGCGCCCAGAGTCCCCACTCCACCCATGGGAACCGCAGAAGGCTGCGATTCCGCGTGACGCTCATTCGGGGGGCGAGGTTCCGGGGCGGGGCTGAGAGCGGGTCTTTCTCCGGTTGTCGACGCAGCCTGATGCTGAGGCGCCTCGGCTGCACCTGCGGAGGCTGCCTCTGCACCCCTCTGCTGATGAGTCTCGCTTGGCGCCTTTCCTAAGGGCGGGGACTTCAGCGCCTCATTGGGTGCTTCGGGTTCCCGACCATGAGCGCTTGACTTCAGGCTGAACGCTTCCTCCGAGGGGCTCTCTTTGTGGAGCATGGATCGCAAAAGGAGGCCGGCGTCACCGAAGGCCAGGAGCAGCGCTAGTGCCACAATAGCATCGGCCAGCCGGATTTCGCGCGACCCGATTCGCCACGCGCGCTCAGGTTCTGCACGGGTCATCTCGGGAACTTCTCTCTTCGTCTTCGGGGACTCGGAGGGGCGGGCGTCTTTCTGGCCTGGCGCCTCGGGCGCTGTGGAAGCACCTATTGGGACCGTCTCATGTTCAGGAGCTAAGGGTGGAAGGGCCTCGGCACTTCGGTTCACCGATGTGCCGGACAGCGGACCAGCATCGTACGGAAAAACATCGTCGGTCGCTTGAGAACTCGGACCTTCATGACGAGCCGTTGCCGCATCCGTGTCAGCCGAAGCGGCGTGATGAGTGGCAACTACGTCCAGGCTCGGCGGAACCTCTATCGGAGGGGGTAGGATCGGCTGGCCATCTTTCGCTTCTGGCCTCGCCGGGGTTTCAGCCTTGAGGAGTTCAGATTGGCGGTCGCGTTCCCCATTCGCAGGCTCAAGAGAGTGAAGCAGAGGATCCAAGTCGACCCTTTCGCTCCCTCCAAGGCCGTCGTCGGGGAAGAGAGAACCTTGGTCCGTCGGTTCGCTGGAAGCGACCATGCGCTGCATCCTTCCCAGCACGAACTCGGCTGCAAGATCAAGCGATTCCGGCGACATTTCCGGGAGGTGAGATTCCGGAGGCACCTCAGGGACTTCCTGTTGGCCCGACTCGGGGCCACCCCTGCCCCGCTCGAAGGCCTTTCGCAGGGACTCGAAGAACTGGGTGCTGCGGTGTTGGCGGGCCGATTCGGGATTTGGCGTGGCAGAAGTCTGAGGCCGCTGAGGGTTGATGGGTTCGTCATTCGACTGGGACGGTGGCATGGCAGTCTCCTCTGGTCGCGTTTCAAAGGCCAGCGACCATTTGGAATCCGCACGGACCCCAGCGCGAACGCGCCTCCCCACTTGTATCAACTAAATTTTAGATGCCCAACAAGCAAATGATGCGCCTCGAGATCACCGGGTGTGAAGCACCGGTTACATTCCAGCCGGATTTCCGTCTTCCGTGAGCTTTAGCAAGACCGCAGTCGGAGTGTTTCAGAACCTGTCTGAAGCAATCGTAAGGCCCCAATGATGCGAGACGTATTGGCATCGTTTGGAGAGGCTCGATTGAACTCGGCACCCCGGCTTGCCATCTCGTGACGAGGAACCGCAGACACATCAGCCCTGGACCGTGCACCGCGTCTTGTCATCGCCTTCCTTAACGACTACCGTTTTGAAGCGCTTCGTGAATACGCCCCACACCACGGCTACCATCACCAGGACGATTACGGGAATCACAAGCGTCAGCACGGGAGACCGACTGAGCAGCCAATGCCCAGCGAGCCCGATCAGCATAAGCGTTAGAGCCCCGAAAAAGACGCGTACTCTAAGCGCCCACATCACTTCTTCCCTTTCGCACTTTTCGCACATCTTTATTTCCCTTTCCTTTCCGCGGTTCTTGCCCATCGCTCGCGGTCTTGGAACAGAAGGAACCCGTTGCGTCTGGCCGGACGCATCGCGGGGATCCTGACCAAAGAGGGGGCGGTGAAAAATCGGAAAGGCTGAGCGGCAGTTTTCACGTGATCGCCTCCTGCACCCTCTCGAGGAAGGACGCCACTTCCTCAGGATCTCGCAAGTAGAAGCGGGCGGCGGTGCTTCGACGCGCTCCGACCCGCACCGTGAGGCCTTTGGGCAGTGCCGCAAAGCCCACCTCATCTGTGACGTCGTCACCCAAGTAGATCGCAAGCGCATCGGGCGGGAGCTTGGCGGTGAGGGCAGTGATCGCGGCTCCTTTTCCCTTGAAGTCCCGGGGCAACACTTCCCAAACCTTCAGGCCCCTCAGCAGGCGCAAATCGGGCTCGAGCGGTCCCACAACTTCGCGCACGGCCTTCGTCACCTGGAGAGCTGTGATGCTGGAAGCGTCGCGGTAGTGGACGGCGAAAACCGGAGCTTTGTCTTCCACCCATACGCCCGAAAGACCGCGCAGCCGTTCGCGAATTTCTCGCTTGGCGCTTCGTAGAGCCTGATAGGTTTTCAGTTTGAGTAGGGCTCCGTGGCCACCGTCCCAGCCATGCAGCCCAAGGCACTGCACACCGTCCACGTTGACTCGCCTTTGCACATCGGTACGAACGCGCCCACTGATCACCCACATGCGGACCTTGGGGTGCCGCGCGAGCTGGCGGAGGGCTCGGCGCATCACGTGGGTCAGCCGCACTCGTTGCGGCCGCGACTGCAGCGGCGCCAGCGTGCCGTCGAAGTCCATGAACAACGCAATGAGTTTCGCGGCGCGCAGCCGAGCCGCCGCCCGCGCCCAGTTCTCAAGCAGGTGAACCGGCCGCCCGTTGGTGGCGCGGGCCCGTTTCGAGCCAGAGCGGACGTTACGTTTCTTGCCATGCCCGACCGCCGCCGAATTGGAGTTGACCACCATATGCAGGAAGTGCAGGAAATGATGAAATGAACGATGGTGATTGAACGGAAGACGTCGCGTCATCTCTTTCTTCTGTTCATCATTCATCATTCATAATTCATCGTCGGTCCGTTAGGCCTTCCCGATACTAACCTCCTTCTCCAGTCTGATTTCCGACAGCTCGGCGATAAGGTCGGCCGCCCAACGATAGATGTTGTTTTCGCGCACCACGCGGCGCATGCGGGTCATCCGCGCCTCGCGCTCCACCGGGTCCATTTCCAGTGCGTAGCGAATGGCGTCGGCCACTTGCTCGATGTCGTACGGGTTGACGAGCAATGCGTCCTGCAGCTCGCGCGAGGCTCCGGTGAACCCGCTCAGGATCAACGCTCCCCGGTCGTCGTCGCGGGCGGCAACGAACTCCTTGGCCACCAGGTTCATTCCGTCGTGGAGCGCGGTCACCAGGCACACGTCGGCCGATCGGTAAAAGCGCGCGATCTCCTCGTGGCTGTGGTGGCGTTCCAAAAGCACGATGGGTTTCCACTTTCCGCTTTCGAATTTCCAATTGATACGCTCCGCTTCGGAGTGGACCTCGGCGAAGAGCTCGTGATAGCGCCGGATTCGAGTCCGGCTCGGCGCTGCCACCTGAACCAAGGTGAATTGGCCACGATATTGAGGATACTTATCCAGGAACCTTTCGAGAGCCAGAAACCGCTCCAGGATCCCCTTGGTGTAATCGACGCGGTCCACGCCGATTCCCATAAACGTGGCTTCGACCCCGTGTTGCTTCAATAAGGTCGCCCGATCGAGGTAGGGCGAGGTCGGGCCGCCGGGGTTCGTTGTTGCTTTTGCCTGCGCACCGTTGCACGCCACGCTGATCGGGAACGGCTTCACCTCTGTGAGGTGGTCGTGCCGGTTCACCGCGAAGCGTTCCCACTCGATGCGGCACTCCAATGCGCGGTCAATGGTTTCAAGGAAATTAGTGCAGTGGGCCTGGATGTGGAAGCCGATTAAATCCGCCCCCAAAAGGCCGTCGAGCAGTTCGCGCTGCCAAGGGCAAATGCCGAAGGCTTCCGGGTTGGGCCAAGGGATGTGCCAGAAGATCGCCACACGGGCATCGGGCCGTTTCTCTTTGACGAGGCGCGGCAGCAACGCAAAGTGGTAGTCCTGCACCAGCAGAGCCGGCTCAGAGGTGCCCTCCATCTCGCAGAGAACAGCCTCGGCGAACTTGAGGTTGACCTCCTGGTAGCGCGCCCAATCCTCGGCGCGGAAGGTCGGCCGGATGTGGGCGATGTGACAGAGCGGCCAAAGACCCTCGTTGGCAAAGCCAAAGTAGTAGCCTTCCTCCTCTTCCTGGCTCAGCCAAACGCGACGCAGCGTGTACTGGGGCTCGTCGGGTGGGACCGAAAGGTGATCATGTTCATCGACCGTCTCGCGATCGGCGTCGCCGGATCCATGCGCGACCCAGGTGCCGTTACAAGCGCATAGAATCGGCTCCAGTGCGGTCACCAAGCCGCTCGCCGGTACTACCGCCTCCAAAGACTTGCCGCGGCGCACGTGCATGTAGGGCTCGCGGTTGGAAACGACGAGGAGCGAGCTGTTCTTCAACTTGTTTTGGACTTGCACACGCAGGCGCTCCGCCGTCCAAATTGACTCGCCAGCCTCGCGCAAGCGAGCTTCCTCGGCGGCCGACGCGCGCGCCGCGTCGAGGCTCTTCGCCAAGTGCGTGACCTCCTGCGCCAAGGGCTTGAACAAATCGTCGTTGTCGCGCCACTCGGGCGGGCGAGGGCCGAAATTGCCGGTGCGCATGGCGCGGAGCCACTGCGCTGTCCTCGCCATAGGACGGACAACGGTCCAGCGCACGATGAGCAGGGTGATCAGAACGATGAGCAGGACCTGGGCCAGAACGTGCGTCACTGCCTCGCGCCAGATCTTGGATTGCTGTGCCTCGATGTAGTTCATGTCGGCGAAGAGGGCCAACCCGCCGATGACGCCTGCCTCGCCGTGACCGTGGAGCGGTACAGCATAGATCATCAGCGGCGTGCCGCGCCAATCGATCGTCTGCGGCAAGCTCTTGTCCTGGGATATGGCAGCCGACACTACGGCGGGAGTGACATTAAGCTGCCCGTCGAGGTTGGGCGTCATCAGGAACGGTTTCCCCTCGGCGTTGTAGATGGCGACCCCGTAAAGGTGCTGACGGCTTCTCAACTCATCGATCACGATTTGAAGGCGGCGGTTCAAGCCGGTCAGAAGCAAGGGTTCTGCGGTTTGCTGAAGGCTTTGACCGAGCGCATCAACTCGGGTTTCCAAGTCATTGCGGAGTGCCTGCTTCTCGGCCCTGACTTGGTAACGGGCAAAGAGAAAGGTTACCAGTGAGATCCCGGCGATGAGTCCGGTGATAAGCCTGACGCCCAGGCGCATGACCTCCCCTTTCTAAACATAGCGTCTTAAGTAATGCCGCATAATCGATGCAGCACCGAGTTCGGTTTTTGCCAAGCGGCCATCTGCTGCGAGACCGCATCGAGCAAA
>Ga0209039_10003939_pt1 | contig 11244 bp, 8 predicted proteins | sample BogFormECP12_OM1_FD_188238 | JGI IMG/M metagenome (GOLD analysis project Ga0209039, IMG submission 188238) | Bog forest soil microbial communities from Calvert Island, British Columbia, Canada - ECP12_OM1 (SPAdes) (version 2) | ecosystem: Environmental > Aquatic > Freshwater > Wetlands > Bog ... | reverse complement strand
GTGTGCCGTGCTTCCCACATACCCCATCTGGAATACCATCTTTTCGCCAATGGCCTTCTCCAACTGCAGGTTGTAGTTGTAGAAGTATGGCGTGCGGAAATTCTGGTTTACCGAGTACACGTTGAAGGTCTGGTTGCACCCGTTGAGTGTGGGGCAGGTCACAACACCGGGGAAAATGTAGGTGTTGGCCTGCCAAGTGTAAGTACCCCTGCTGTAGTTGTCCACCGGATCCGGGCCGACCGGGTTGTCCTGAAGACCATCCGCTCCGCTGATGGGTGGCCGGAAATCCAGGAATGGATTCATGTTGATCTGGTCGTAGAAGACCCCGAAGCCGCCGCGGACCACCATGTCACCCGCGCCCCGCGGGTTCCAGGCAAAACCCACCCTCGGAGCAAAGTTGTTGTAGTCCGACGGGAACAGCGAACCAATGTCAACGCCCTGGATCTTGAAGCCCTGACCGGGCAGCCAAACCGCCAGGTTCTTGTCGCCATTGTGCAGCGGACCAAAGTAGTCGTAACGCATGCCCAGGGTCAGGTTCAGGTTGCGCGTGATCTGCCAGTTGTCTTGCGCAAAAAAGTCAAAACCGTGGGCGACAACCGCTCGCTCCGCGTGCCCCACGGCGATGGACGAACCCACCTGCGACGCAGTGTTTGCTCTCACAAATCCGGCCAGGTAGTCGGCCAGCGCGCAGGTGTTTGGGCTCGAAGTGCACGTCGGATCATTCGCTGCTGCCCAGGGCCCTTGCGATCCGTCGAACCGGAAACTTCCCAGCGAACGGCGGTAGTAGTACTCATCCACGTGTCCATCCCGGAACTCGCCACCGAATCGGAACTGGTTTTTTCCCTTCGACCAGGAGAGGATGTCGGTGATGTGCCCAGTGACGTCCTGGCGGCCTTCCGGCGGCGTAATGCCGACCTGGTCAAATCCCGCGATCTGAATGTTTGCGGCGCCGGGAATCGGGTTCCCGTTGATCAACGCGTCCGGGCTCAGCCACAGGCCGAGGTTCTTCAGGTTGAACGAGTTGTTGGCGTCGTGGAAGCTCTGTTGGAAGTAGCTGACACCGGCCAGCACTTGGTTCGTCAGCGTTGGCGTCCACACCGAATTCCACACCACGTTGTAGTTCTGCACATGCAGCGGCGCCACCTCGAAATAGTAGCCCAGGTTTGAACTCGCCGTCGCCAGCGCCAGACTGGCTCCGGGAGGCTGCGTCTGGCTGCCCTGCCCGATAAACCAGTGCCCCGAAATCGTGTTCTTATCGTTGATGGTCCAGTCGATCTTCGCCACCCCGTTGTAGCTGTATCCCGTGCCCGGCACTGTGGCGAAGTAATTGTTCACCGTTGCCGGCAGGTTCGCGATCGAACTCGGCCAGAGCGTTCTGAGCAGCGTTTGCGAAAGCGGATTAACCGCTACTCCGTATTGGTTCATGAGGGCGACGGCTTGGTTCGCCCAGGCGATCGACGGTTCCGTCGACAGGCCCGTCAGACCAAGTTTGTAGGTCTGGTACTCGAAGCCCACGAACCAGAACAGCTTGTTCTTGATGATCGGACCGCCGATGACCCCGCCCACGTTTTGGTTGGTCAGCGGAGGCGCCTTGGGGAATTCGGGAGTGGCAACGAAGAACGGTGAGGTCGCCGAATACGCGCCATTGCGGTTGTAGTAGTAGGCACTGCCGTGGAGCTGGTTGGTGCCGCTCTTGATCACCACGTTCACCACGCCGCCGGCATTGCGGCCGTTCTCGGCATTCGACTGCGTTTGCGACGAGAAATCCTGAACGGCGTCAATCGGCATAATGACACCGGCGATGCCCGACACGCCGCCCTGGTTCACCGCCGGAATGTTGTGCCAGAAGTCATTGTTGTCGGTACCGTCGATCTGCCAGTTCATCTGGTTAGCGCGGGTGCCGTTCAGCGAACCGTATCCGCCCACCGAGTAGCCTGCGTATCCCGGCGACACCGCGATCAACTGCGAAAAATCGCGGCCATTGAGAGGAGCGTCCTGAACCGAGCTGCCCGAAAGGGTCATCGTCTGCGTGGGCGTAGTGGTGTCCACCGTCAGCGCTGCCGCCGATACCTCCACCGTCGTTGCTTCTCCGCCCATCGAGAGCTTTACGGGTAGGGTGTAAACGGAACCCGCCGTCACTGGCACCTTGTCGAACGTTGCCTTGTTAAATCCCGAAGCCATGACGGTGACCTGATACGTGCCCAGCGGTATGTCCTGGAAGGTAAACTCTCCTCCGCTGGTTGTGACCGTCGTATGTTCGACCCCCGTGGCCGTGTCGGTAGCCTTCACCTGGGCGTTCGCTACCATGCCTCCCGAGGGATCTTCCACTGATCCGTGAATGGCGCCGCGAAATGTTTGCGCAGTTGCCGTCACTGCCAGCACTGCAACCATGATCAAAGCTCGTAGCCCAAACCTCATACCATCACCACCTGATCAGAAAAAGTGAAGTTCGTGCACCCATCCACCGTGAGGCTGGTGCAAAAGACCCTATTGCCGCACAGTGTGGGTGCATCTTGGATTTTTGTTAAACGGACTGGTTCCTTGCCTACAACCCCATCTACTGTAGTTTCTAAGCGGCCAACAGCTCCGTGTCAACCCTATAAAATCAATACGCCGGATAAGCACCTTTTATAGGAGTGAAGCGGGATCGAGAACACCTGCTGAAAGAGATACTTTTGGTCGCGATAGCGGCAGGGTTGAATGGACCTGAGAGCTGGAACGATATTTAAGATTATGGACATGCGAGCCGGAGTGGCTGAACCGATTCCGTTATCTGTAGAAAGTGCTGATCGAAATTACTTGTGGCAAGTTCGCCCTCCCGGCTGCTCACCGTTGCGCCCGGAAGCACCGCTCCCGAGGTGTCCGTCACAGTTCCCAGAATGCTTCCGCGGAAGGTTTGCGCCGAAACAAGAGTCGCGGCCAGAAGCAACGCGAGGAGGACCAGCACGACGTTCTTGCAGTTCATTCGTCCCTCGGAGATGTGGAAGGTTGTTGGTGCGAGATTATAAACTGCGAACCAACATTGGGGAATTGGCGATGGCCGGAGATCCCTATTGCTCAATTCGGGGCTGCCCCCATCATGAATCACGCTTCGGCAACGAAGCGCGAAGCGATCGGCTGCGGACGCGGTGACAAGATCAGACGCACGCCGGGGCGAGCATCAGTCTTTCAGCATCTGATACTCGGCTTGCGCTTCCTTGAGCAGCGCCAGGTCCTCATCCGCCTGCTTCCACGTCGAAAGAAAATCCTGGTACGATCGCCGCGCTGCGGGCTTGTCTCCGCTCATGGCCTGCGCTCGCGCCATCTGGAGTTGCGCCAACGACATCACCGGGGCGTTGCCCCCCAGGCCGCGATGTCCGAGTATCTTCTTGAACTGGGCTGCAGCCTCTGCTCCCTGCCCAGATTTCAAGTGGGCCATGCCGCGAATGTAAATCGGCATCATGACCCCAAAGTTCACGGTACCCATTTCGTAGGGAGTGGCGGCATCCAGCAGTGCCACCGCCTGTTTGGCGTCGCTGCGATGTAGCGACATCGTGGCGCGAATCGACGGCAGCCAGTAGTTTTGCATAATGGTATCCAGCGGCAACTCCGCATTCAACTGGTCAATCATCTTCTGCGCCTGGGCGGCGTCACCCAGTTCGGCCAGAGTCAACGCCACGGCGACGCGCACGTCGCGTCCAGGCGCCAGGCCCAGCGCCTCGCGAGCCATCTCGCGGGCCTCGGCAGCATTGCCGAACATCGCCTCCCGGTTGGCTCCGCTAGCCAGCCACAGGGCGGCACTCTCGTTGGTCCCGTCCCGCTTGCCCGCCGCCACCGCGCGTCGCGTCGCCTCCCGCGCCTGTCTCAACTGCCCGCGGTACGCGTCGGTGTCGGACTGCAGCGCCAGCAACCGGGCCTCGGCGTTGGGGTTGCCCGCCGCCGATTCGATCTGCTGCCGCATGCCTGCCTCATCGTTCTCCAGGAAGGCGACCCCATAACGCAGCTCGCGCAGGTATTCGTTATCGAGTTTGCGCTGCATGGCCTGTTGATAAATGGCCTTGGCTTCGTCGATGCGGTCCAGCGAAAGGTAGGCGCTCATCAGGTTGCCGTAGCCCGTGACGGATGTGGGCGCTATTTCAATCGCCTCACGCGACTCCTCGGCCGCCTTTTGGAACTCGCCAAGCGAAAGGTAGATCACCGCCAGGTTGCTGTGCGGGGCCACGTCAGCGGGATATTCCTGGCTCCACTGCTTATAAACCTGGTTGGCCTTGTCCAGTTCACCGGTTACGAAACTGTAATACGCCGCCTCGATATAGAAGCGCTCGCGCTCGCTCACCCGGTCGCGCAGCTCAAACGCCTTCCGGAAGTTCTGGCTGGCCGCACTGCTCTCCCGCATGTTGTAGTGCGCCATACCCAGCGAGGCATAGGCGCGGGCGAAGTTCGGATCCAGTTCCACGGCCCGCTGGTGAAAAGGAATTGAAGCTGCGTCACCCTCTATCCACTGCAGCATTCGTCCTTCGGTGAACGCTTTAAGCGCTTCGAGCGAGGAAGTAGTTGCCTGTTCCAGTGGCTTGTTGTAGTGCTGCACCGAGGACAGCGATTCGCCCAGCTTCTCGCGCAGCTCGTCGCCCGCCGCGCCCAGTTGCCCGAGCACGTTGTCGCGACCCGCAGCTTCCGCCTGGGTGCTGGCCAAGGTGTCGCCCGTTTGGCAGTTCACGGCCTTGAGACCTATCAGGTAGTGGCTTCCGACACTGCTGATTGAGCCTTCCAGCAGTGCTTTGCTGTTGCTGCGCAGACACACTTCCCGCGCCAGGTCGTAACTGAGACGCTCGTCGGGAGGATGATTCATCATCTTCAGCGTGGCACTCACCCGTTGGTCCGACAGCACAATCAGCACCGGCGACTGCTCCAGTTGGATGGCCAGCGCCTGCTTCAACGTTCCGTCAAAAACCGCATCGCCCGTGGTGTTGACGAAGTCAGCCAGCACGATCGTATCTTTCTGGCCCAGTTTTGCCGGCTGGTGGGATTGCCTGTAGAGCCAGCCTCCCACGATGGCCGCCAGCACTACCAGCGCGGCGCTTATCGCCCCCAGGAGCTTCCAGTTCCAAGCCGCTCGTGGCTCCTCATCCTTCTCCGGCGCCGGATACACTGAGACCGGCCTGGACGGCTCGACCGATTTCCGCGAAGGTGTCCGCACTCCCGATTTCGACGACTTGGACGCCTGCCGCTCCACGGCCTCTGTGACCACGAAGTGGTGGGTGTCGGTCGTGTCGCGCCGCAGCCGCTTGAGGTCGGCGCAAATTTCCGACGCGTGCTGATACCGCATGTCGCGGTCCTTCTCCAGGCATTTGGAGATCACGTCTTCCAGCTTGGAAGGGACATCGGGATTCAGGCGCACCGGCGGAATCGGCTCCGAGTGGAACAGCGCATCGAACATGTTGGCCGACGTGCCCCCTCGGAACGGCAGCAGCCCGGTCGTCATTTCGTACAGCACGATGCCGAACGAGAACAGGTCAGTGCGCGCATCGAGTTCCCATCCCCTCGCCTGCTCCGGCGACATGTATGCCAGTGTCCCCATCAGCTTGCCGGGATTCGTCAGCCGCGCCCCCTCCGGCTCCGTCCGCAACGTGCTGTTCTCCGCATTAATCAGTGGCGACGGCAACAGCTTCGCCAGTCCGAAGTCCAACACCTTCGCGTGACCCCGGCTGGTGACAAAAATGTTGGCGGGCTTAATGTCGCGATGCACGATTCCGTGTTGATGCGCGGCGTTCAGCGCTTCGGCGACATCCAGCCCTATCCGCAAGGTGACGTCCACGTTCAAAGGATTGCCGTCGAGGATCTGGAAGAGCGTATGGCCTTCGAGGTACTCCATGACGATGAACGGACGGCCACCATCCTGGCCAATCTCGTAAACCGTGCAGATGTTGGGGTGATTCAGTCCCGAAGCGGAGCGTGCCTCGCGGCGAAAGCGCTCCAGCGAGGTGGCGTCCTCGACGAACTCGTCAGGCAGAAATTTCAGGGCAACGAAGCGCCCGAGATCCAGGTCCTCGGCTTTGTACACCAACCCCATGCCCCCACCGCCAAGCGATTCAACAATACGGTAGTGCGATATGAGCGTGTCGATCATTGTGGGGGTTTGGATTGAAGCCCTTATGGCTGAATGTTAGGGAGTGATGCGAGCCAAGTCAAATAATATGCGGGGTTGCGCACCTTTGTTGCAGTGCCGTCTCCCCCAAAAGGGCTAGGCTTCGCGCAGTCCCGGCTCTCAACCTTCGCTGGGTAAGGCTTCGACGGCTACCGGAATTGCTTTCTTCTGGGGACGAAGCTTGCGCCGCGCGGGTTCCTCGATGAAGCGATACGCCAGCGACGAGATAGCCAGCATCATGGCCAGCCAAAGGCCGATGCCGACTAATCCCTGGTTGCGCACAGCCTCGGTCTGCATGTTGTGAAAGAACGGCCACACAAACATGGTATGCAACAGGTAGAAGCTGTAGCTGGCGTTGCCAATCAGCACCAGCGCGCGATTGTTTAGCCATGCGGCCCAACTCGGCTGCAGCGCAATGCCCACCACCATCGCGGCAGCTGCCGGCCCCGGCAGCGCGGTGTGGACGATCAGGTACGGCACGAATCGCGACGCAACCGAGGTTGCCGCCACGCCCAGCAGTCCCAGCGCCATCAGCGGCAATCCGTATTTGGGATTGCGCTCACTGTGCACGAACAGGAAGCCGCATGCCATGCCCATGAGGAATTCCGGCAGGCGCACCAACGGAAAGAACTTCACGAACTGCACCGCGCTCGACCAATTCGCTCTGCTCACGTAGGGCATCCCAGCCGGTCGCAATAGTAGGTATCCCGCCGAAACTGCCAGTCCAGCCACCCAGCACGCCGGAATTAACGCCCACAAGACCTTGCGTGAGAGCTTACTGTACATAGCGAGCGCAAACGGAAACACCGCGTAGAAGAACGCTTCCACGGAGAGACTCCACGCCACCGAGTTCCACATCAGCGCCGCCGCCGGAACCCATGATTGCAGCAGCAGCACCAGCACCGATGCCAATGCAAAGTGCTGCTCCGCAAAAGCAAAAGAACGAAATGTGCATCTTGAGCGTGCCGTAGTAGAAAAAGGGGAACGAAATCAGCAGCGAAAACAGATATGCGGGATAAATGCGGGCGAATCGCGCCTGCCAGAAATCGTGCAGCCTGATCTCGCGGCCAGCATAGGTGTAAACCAGGATGAACCCGGAGAGCACGAAAAAGAAACTCACGCCGACGTAGCCAATGCCCGCAAACGCCTTCAACCATCGGGGACCGGTGAGCGCGCCCATTTCGTTCATGTGAAATAACGCGACGTGGAACGTCGCAAAGAAGCGCAGCGAGGTGACGGCAGGCAGGCGGGGACGGAAAACCTCGAGGCTCATGACACTGTTACGAAGCCAGTAGAAAATCAGTTCCGCAACACCGCCAGTCTAACAGCTTTGGTTGACTGCAATATGAATGACCGCTGGTCTGGTACTGGCACATTTTCGAATCGGGCTGGAGCGCGGATTCTCAGTTCCCGGAAGCAACGATGGGTGGGGCGACAGTCTCCTCGGCGACGACCGTGAACCGCGTCAGGTTAGCAGCGCCAAACGAGGTCGTGATGGCGACATCCGAGGCATCGCGGCCGGTCGCAATCAACACCCGGCCAATTCGCGGCGTGTTGTTGCGTGCGTCGAAAACCCACCATTGATTGTCCAGATAAGCCTCGAACCACGCGCTGAAATCCATGGGCGGCGTGAGGGGAACGCCGATGTCGCCCAGGTATCCAGTGGCATATCGCGCCGGAATGTTCAATGCGCGACAGAAAGCGATGGCCAAATGCTGATAATCGCGGCAGACGCCGACCCGGTCCGTGAATACATCGAGCGCAGTGCGAAAGGGACGCGCGTGCTGGTAGCCGAACATCACTCTGCTGTTCACCCAGTCGCAGACGGCCTGCACTCTTCCCCATCCCGGAGCGATGGCACCGAAGAGCTCCGTGGCAATGTTCGACAGCCGATCGACCTCGCAATATCGGCTGTTCAAGAGGTAGAGGAGCGTTTCATCGGGCAACTCCCCCACGGGGTGCTCGCGCGCATTCAGCGCGACCGGATCAGGAGTCCCCGGGTCTTCAATCATTGTGGTATTGCTAAGCCGCAGAGTTCCCTGGGGAGCGACAAATCGAGTACAACGATTGCCGAAGTGGTCCATGTAGCTGGAGACTTCGACCTTGGGCTCAATTCCGAGTTCATCCGGTGCGCGCAAGTCTGCCGCGCGGGACGGATGCACGCTCAGCATCGCGACCATCGCCACCGGCGCCGGAATCTCGAACTCAATGTCGTACCCGAGCCGAATGAACATGCCGAAGTATAGCCTTTTCTCCAACAGCCGGTTTCAGCAACTCGCCCGGCGCATTCTGCGCTCAATTCGCGCCGTTGGCCGTCACTTGCTCGAACGGAACATTCATGATCGGATACTGCCGCCAATCGTTGTAATCAAAGTGCCACCACTCCTCCGGATTCACCGTGAATCCCTCCGTCTCCATCGCATTTCGCAGCAGCGCGCGGTTCGCATTCTGCTGCGCGGTGCCCCCGGCATAATCGGAATGTGCTCGCTCCGACATCTCGTCGTAGCCGCTAGGCATGTCGAGCGGCTGGCCGGTGCGCAGGTCATACACTGTCAGATCCACGGCGCAGCCTCGGTTATGCTTCGATCCTTTTGCCGGATCGGCGACGTACAAGCGGCCCTCTGCCGGGGTACCGTCCCAAAACATTTTGGTCACGTACCACGGGCGATAGCCGTCGAAGATGAGCAGGCCGTAGCCCTGCGCATGCAGTTTGCGGTTGGCATGCATCAGTGCCTCCGCTGCCGGACGCTGCAGAAATGCCCGCGCCTGACTATAGAACAGCGTGCCCAGAAAATTGTTGGTCGAGGCATAGTGGATGTCGAGCTTGATGGTGGGATCGAGCTTGACCAGCTCCACCAAGTCGGGCTGGCGAAACGGTCCGGGTTCGGCGGGAGGCTGCGCCGCCATTGCCTCAGCGCGCAACTCGGGAACCGGACGCAGCGGCTGAATCTTAAAGGCCTGCTGCTGCTCCTGCGCCAAGAGAGCCGCACATCCCAGCGCGAAGCAGAAAAGCACTCGACGAAACATCGGGCTAGCATAACGCAAGCGGCGACAATGGATTGACATCTCCAGCACGGCAATTCACAATCCAGTAACATAGCAGGTTGAACCACGTTCAGGAGGATTTGAGTTTCAGATGGCTACTGCTGTTGACACGATCCCGCAAATTGAAATCGAGCGGCCCCGCATGGGGCGCTGGAAAAAACTCGGCCTCGTTTTTTTGCTGCTGGTCATCGCGTTCGTCGTGTATGCCTGGATGCAGCCACTGGCGGTTCTGCGTGCCGTCGGGCGTTTCACTTTGTTGTGCGGTGGCATTCACAGCCACTACGCGCAGGTAGGCGGCTATCGCGTGCACTACTACGAGGGAGGCGAAGGCCCGCCGCTGGTTTTCGTTCACGGACTGGGAGCCGAGTCGCTGAACTGGGTCCAGGCGATGCTCGACCTGCGCCACCAGTTCCATGTTTACGCCATCGACCTGCTGGGCCACGGCGAGACCCAGAAGCCCGACATCGCCTATTCCATCGAGCAGCAGTCGGAGATGCTGCGGCAGTTTCTCGCCACCCAGAACATCCAGTCAGCGGACCTCGTTGGCGTTTCGATGGGCGGCTGGGTCGCGCTGAAGCTGGCCGTCGAGCATCCGGAAGTCGTCAACCGGCTGGTAGTCGCCGACTCTGCCGGGCTGAAGTTTCCAACCACCATCACGGTCAAGTCATTTCTCCCCGCAACGTCGGAAGACTTCGCCGCGTTCATGGCCATGCTGACGCCCCGGCAGTATCATGCGCCGTACCCTGTCCAACGCGACTTCCTCAACCAGGTAGCGGAGCATGCCTGGATCACCCGCCGCATCTTCGACTCGTTCCTTACTTATCAGGACGTGCTCGACGGCAAGCTGGAAGGGGTCAAAGCCCCTGTGCTGGTTATCTGGGGAAAAGAGGAAAAGCTGATTCCCATGTCGGTGGGCGAGCAGATGAAGCAGCAACTGCCAAACTCTTCCCTGCTGGTTTGCGTGGACTCGGGCCATCTGGCCGTGTATGAATGTTGGAACAAACTCGAGCCCGACGTGGCAACGTTTCTGTCCTCGCCCCAGCCACTCGCTCCTTATGTACGCGAAGTTGCCTCGGGAGAAGGCGTGGCGCCCATCGCCAGCGCCGTGATGAAACTAGCCAGCCGCCAGAACGCAGCGCAGAGATAAGCACGACGGGCAGCCCGGGCGTTGTCGCAGTCCCACGCTGTGGGACGAAAGAGCTTAGCCCAGCCTTTCAAGGCTGGGTAGCCAGCCCAAACAATCGGGAGTCCCGGAGGGACGACAGAGGCGCACATCGCGACGTGCCGATCATCACCGCGCGGCCGCAACGCCTCCGCGTATCGTTTGTTCTATGTCGCACACCCACACATGCAACCTCGCGCACTGCGTCTTCAGCACCAAGGACCGTGCCAAGCTCATCGCCGATCCAGAGAGGCTCTGGCAGTACGTGGGCGGGATCGCGCGCCAGAAGAACATTCTATTGCTGGCCGCTGGCGGAACCGCCAACCATCTTCATCTGCTGATCTCCTTGCCTTCGACAATGGCACTCTCCAAAGCTGTCCAGGACATCAAAGGGAACACATCAAAATGGCTGGGGTCGCGCTTTGCGTCGCAGGAAGGATACAGCGGGTTCAGCGTCAGCCAGTCTCAACAGCAACGGGTGATCAACTACATCGACGGTCAGGCCGAGCATCACAAGAAATGGAGCTTCGAGCAGGAGTACTTGTCGCTGCTGAAGAAATCAGGGATTCCCTACGATGAGCGCTTCGTGTTCGGATGACGAAGCCTATCGTCCCTACGGGACTCTGCTCTTATTGGCGACGTGTACCCAGCGCTGAAGCGCTGGGCTAAGCTCTTTCGTCCCTTCGGGACTGGGCTCGTCGCGAACCGCGGCAGCGCGATGATGACCTGCACGTATGCTGTTGCGCCGCCTCCACATTTTCCAACGGCAAATGTGGGCCACCAGCGAAATGGGTGCCCCGCCCGGGCTGAATTTGCCCGGGTGGGTCTTTTTGATCACGGAAGTTAATTAACTCACAAACGAAAAACCCCACCCCGGCAAAAGAAGCCGGGATGGGGCACCCACCTCAAGAAC
>Ga0209039_10003938_pt1 | contig 11249 bp, 13 predicted proteins | sample BogFormECP12_OM1_FD_188238 | JGI IMG/M metagenome (GOLD analysis project Ga0209039, IMG submission 188238) | Bog forest soil microbial communities from Calvert Island, British Columbia, Canada - ECP12_OM1 (SPAdes) (version 2) | ecosystem: Environmental > Aquatic > Freshwater > Wetlands > Bog ... | reverse complement strand
GCGCTATCGCGATGGCCGGCCAAACTGCAACTGCGCTGACCACCGGTCCTAGCCTCCTAGTTTTCGTTGTCTCATTATTCATGATTTCCGAAGCCCAGACTTTTTCCTTCAGCAAGTTTTAATCGACCTTTTCCATATTTACTAGAATTTTAATCGTTTCTAACCCGCAATGAGCTCGTCGATTCTTAAAGGGTGTGATTTTTGCGGGTTAGGGCGCCGCGAGTTGAGGCTCGGACCGTTCAAAGTGCAAACTTCCAACGACTGGAAATTGCAGCTGGGATCGAAGGCTTAAAATTCAACGGGACGCTTCTTGGAATCCGGAAAACATCTCGACCGAGCGGCAAAGCCCGCTGGATGGCGAAGTTTGCCTTGGAAACCGGTGAGTCTCGATATATGTTCCACCGCTTGAAAAACTCGAGGGTATGCCAATGACACATGGAAAAGAAGACGGGAATACGCTTCTCCATTTCGCCTCCCGCGTTGGAAACATGTTGTTGATCAGAAAGCTATTGCGGCAGGGTGAGGACATAAATGCCAGGAACAAGGTAGGACAAACAGCATTGGACATCGCTGAACAATACCAAAAGAACGAGGCTTTCCTGGAGTTGTCGCGGCATGGCGCGCAGCGGTAAGCGCATGCACCCGACCGAAGAACAGGTGAAGTCTAAAAGTGAATATCTGTAACATTCAAGGTTTCAGCATTCAAGCGGATAGGGGCTGTGGATCCGCTGGAAAGCTCTTCATACAAGCTCTTCGCAACTCCCGCTTCCCCACCATTCGCGATTTCCATGTTCACTTGGAAGTTTTCCGAAAAATTCAAAAATATTCCTCCTCTCGGAATCGCTTCGATTCTAATTAATTGACCCAGGGGGATGTAGGCCATCTTTCCTTCTCTGGAGGTAATTTCGAAAAATCTGTCTTTCACGCAACGCACTGTTATCTAAGAGCGACGGATTTGGAAGAGAGTAGATAGACATTCTACTCATTGGGGCCTTTCCATCACTGCCGTAAGCGACCGGGATCAAAGTCGAGGATTTCAGAGAGCCCACGATTTTAAGAGCTGTTCTCAGGATCGCGCGGATTTTTTCTTTTCCTTTGTCAATTCGACGAGAGCGTCTTGATGGTCCTCCTCTGCGTCGGCCAATTCGATAAGGAGTTTTTGGATGTCGGGCGACGTAACGGCATTACTGGCTTCTCGATAGAAGCGGCGCGTTTCCGCCTCCATCGTCATCGCCGCGCCGAGCACACGCTTAGGCTGCAATATGCCGTCGAGCCATATCGGTTTGCGCTTAAGGAAACCTTTTACATCTTGTCTGCGCACCAAAGGGATGTGGTCGCCGTACTCCAGTTTGTAGGTCTCGAGCAAACGCGCATGATGCGCAGTTTCCTCCTCGGACATTGACTCGAGGATGGATGCCATCGCAGGGTGCTTTGACTTCAACTTTTCGGCAAAATCCCGGTAAATACGGCTGTCCTCTTCTTCAAGAGCGATAGCCAAAGCGAGAATCTCTCGCTCCTCAAGATCCGTGAATTCTTTGCTCATTTCGCCAGAATCGTCAGCAGGAAGCGGTGCTTACGACTCCTGCAAAATCACCGGAACCTTATCCCCGGGCTTCAACCTTGGGAGGCCGCGTGTAGTCACGACCACGTTTCCCCACTCGCCTGAGGCGGGAAATCCACCGATTTGATGAGGCTGATCGCCAAGATCATTCAGATCGAGCCTGAATTTTTCCAGAGTCACCGGAACGATGATCTCGATATCAATCCGGTAATTATTCCCGGGTTCTTTCTCGACGTTTGTTGCTATCGCAAAGGGAGTCTCCATAGTTCTTAATCCTAAATGCCGAAACAGAAGCCGCAGATCCACCGATGTAGCTCTTGTCTTGGGTCTTCGGGTTAATTTGTCCTCGGCGCCCTTCGGCGAGTATCGATCCGAAACGGGATCGGCGCCATGCCTGAAAATAGAAATCTTTAGCGACCTGCGGTAAGCCCTTTTGGCGTCCCCGGGGAATGTCTCTTCCAAGAAAATAAACCCAGGCACGAATCTCGGGACGCAGGAGACTGACCTCTTTCCGGTAGAAGAGGGAGCGATATCCAAGGTTGGGTTGGTATCCTTCGTAACGGTCGAGCGCTTGCCAAACTCCCCCGCTGCCGAGACGGAAAATCTCCACGCGCACGAGTCCCGATTGCTCGAGTACTGCGGGATAGCCGTTTTGAATAAGCAAAAGACCTCTCAGGACGCCATATCCATAAAACTGAAGCTCTTGGAGGACAAGAAAACGTTGTTTCGCCAGGCTTCGGCGGCGCAGCGAACCGTAGACGGCTAAAAATGAAGGGTCAGAGGGCAGCATAGAAATGGGTCAGATGAAGTCCCATCGGAACTGGCCGTTTCGCCAGGTGATACGTCCGGTAGATGTTTGGGGGAAGTGACTGCTGAAGTAGGTGACGTTCTCTCGGCAAGCGTACTCCAGCATCCAGCGTCGCGATGTGCGGGCATACTCGGGGAACTCACAAAACATCGACACGAGGTCGGGTTCGTAGACCTCCAGCGGATGATGAAGGACGTCGCCTCCGAACAAAGCCTCGGCACCTTGCGAGCGCAGGGAAATCGAGGCGTGATTGATGCTATGCCCGGCCGTCAGGTGAAACGAGATGCCATTGAGGAACTCGGTTCCGTCTATCTTGATGAGCTTGGCCAGGCCGGCTTCCATAACCGGCACGACGCTATCCGCATAGACGCCTGCCACGGGTGTGCGGACTGGAGTTCCCATACCAGCCTCTGATCGCGCTCTGTCCACTCGGTCATCGTGCGCCATCAATCCAGCGCAGTAAATCTGTTCAAGTTCCGAGAAAACGTACGTGGCGTTTGGAAAAGTTGGAACCCAACTCCCGTTAGATTTGCAAGTGTTCCAGCCAACGTGGTCCGCATGAAGGTGGGTGAGGAGTACATAGTCCACCGCTTCGGGTCGAATACCTGCACTAGCAAGGCGGCCAAGATAGGGTTCTTGGAGGTGGTTGAGAACCGGCATAGACGGTCTGTCTTTGTCGTTGCCAGCCCCGGTGTCGATCAGGATGGTGTGGCGCGGTGTTTCTACAAGCCAGCTGTGGAGACTCAAGAGAATGTTGCCTTTCGACTTACTGAACATACCCGGAGTGGTCCACTCCGGATGCTCCTCCCACACATCTGGATTAAGGCCGGGAAGGAGAGCACTCGGGGAGAAACTTTCGAGAATGGTTTCGGTGATCTTCGTGATCTTCGCGTCGCCGATCTGGTAGCTCATCAGTGTTTTTTCCGCTCAATACAGGATTCCTGTCAACTGTCCACAACGACTTGCCAGGGCGAGGCTTCGTTCGAGCGCATCATCCCGTCCGCGCCGACGCTCCGCCAGGATACAAGCAGGATGCTTATGCTACGTCTGGCGGTGCCATGCTGCGCGATGGCGCAATTGTTGGAGGGGAGCCGCTTGCGGCTCCCTGGGCGTTGCAGGCAACGCCACTCCAGGCATACAAGCAGGATGCTTATGTCTGGCGACGTCACGCTGTAGAGTAGCATAGGCTTCCAGCCTGTCTTTGGGCGTCCCAACGCTCAATAGTAAGCATTGCCTTACGGCCGAACGCCGGAAGAAGACGGTGGTATTGGGCATCGGTTGGCATCGAATTTTCTTGCGCTCCTGGTTTGCTGAACTCTCTGGAGTTGAATCAGGCGCTGGTCGTGTGCAGCGCGTTGCGCGAATGCGATATCCAAGCATTCGGCAGTGAGTTTCAGAAACGGGGTGACAGCCGGCGATCCAGTGGCGGCAATGAACTGGAGGCCTTTCAAAAGTTGACTCAGCCGGTGGCGATCAGCGTAGCTACCGTTGGCGGCAAGATGGTACTCGGTCGGGCCCTGACTGTTGCGACGGCTCCCGCGGCCAACCGCCTGGATGAACTGGTCCGCGCTCGCCGTCGGCGTCAAGATCATGGAAATCCCGGGTGCTTGCGGAAAGCGCTGATTCAGTTCGGGCCAACCTGCAGCTTGCTGGTATGGAAGGAGAATTATCTTGGTCTGACTCGGTGCGTAGACCGGCTTGTTACGCCAGTCCCGGACTTCAAATCGTTGCCCCGTTTCGTTCTTTCGATAAGCGCCATCGACAAACCTCGCCATTTCCTCGAAATTTCTCGCTGCGATAGCGGTTCGCTCTTTGGAAAGACCAGGTATGGCATCGCTATTCTGCGGAAACGTCTGGATGAACGAACATTCGACACCTTGGCCCGATAGGGCCTGACGCAGACCCGAGAGGAACCCGGCCGTCTCCTTCGGCAAGCCCTCCTGTTCCTTCAAAATTCGCGAGGCTACCGGCAGGTCGTCGCCGGTCACAATCACTTTTTTATTTTGCGAAAGCAGGTCGAGTGTCTGTTGCAGGACGGAATTGACCTTGCTTGCATCGGAGAGCGTGTTTAACTCAACGTCTAAATCTTCCTTCAGCTTTCCGTGCTGACGAAGATCGCACCTGTCGATCAACCGGCCGTAACCCTCAATTAATTGTGTTTCCACGGTGTGAGTTTCGGCACTCACCGGCAAGAGCTCGGCTGGATGAACATTTCCGAACAATGGAAATTCACGGTGAACCATTCCGCCGGCCGCAGTGATCTGTCTGAGCTGATCTGCGATCTCCACACGGAGATCGGTCGCTGAATTGATCTCGCTCTTGACCTGATGGATCTGCTTTCCGTTAAGTTTCGCAATAAAGTAACAGAATTCTGATATGTTTTGAAATGGCGCGGCACTAAAAAAGAGTTGCCTCCGCGCTGGAACTCTATCCAGAAAATTGCGAACATCCGGGAACCGGCAATCCTGTGCTTCGTCAATGATGGCGACCGAAAACGTCCGTTTCTCTTTCTTCGCATCTTTGACAAAGGCGCCGAGCTGCTCGGTTGCTACGAAAACGATGCCGGCGTCATCCAAGCCCAGCCGGTCCAGATCCCGTTTCAGTGCCGGTATCAGATCGGCTCTCGTTGTGACAAGTGTCGGTTCTCCTGTTTCGAGCGCGATCGCCTTTGCGGCAAGGATGGCTTGGAAGGACTTACCGGTTCCAGTCCCGTCATGGACGAGGAAAGCTGTCCTGCCATGCAAATCTTTGGGGGCTTCCGGATCAAACAAGCGGCTCAAGGCAAGATTTACCCCATCCCGGATTGTAGGATCCTCTCCAGTGCGAAGGCTAGTGAGCAATCGCTGGTTTTCGTGTGGCGCGGCAGTGACAGCGGCAAGATAATCCTTTTTCCAATTTGGGATCTGGCCACCTGTCAATGCCGCACTTACGTTGATCGGCGGTCTTTCAAACGGGTTCTCCATAAAATGCTATCGGGTGACGATCATAAGCTCCGGGTGGGTTTCGATAATTTCGTGATACATCGCCGTCTCCCAGGCGAGGATTTGTGGTGCACGCGCATCTTCGAGGAAGCGGATGGCCCAGATTCTCAGCCGATTCTGCGGGTAAAATCCTCGTGACTCCTGCCAGAGGCGGATGTGTTGTCCGCGCGGGTCCTGAGGCTGTCGCAAAGCCCAATCGAGCAGCCACTCGGCCATGTCTTGGCAGAGTAGACGCCAACCGAGAATCGAAGCGGCGATTTCGTCTGGCTCGTTTTCTTGCGCCCAGAGGAAGAGCCGTTCCTGCTGCTCGATCAGCGATCGCTCACCGAATTGTTCCCGGCGTTTCAAAAAGGATTCGACTTGGGCTGTTGCCTGATGCTTCGGGTTTTCCCGTATCCAAACGGCGAGAAGCTCAAATTCGCGCGCGAGCGTGTCGTTTAGATACAGGTCGACTCTGAGATCGCTGAGGTACTGCTGCTGCTCCAGGGGGAGATTAGATTGGCCTTCTGCCTCAGCGAGAGGATCGTAACGATCGAGTGCCTCTTGCCAGATATCTATCCCTAAAAGCGGCGCCGAACAGAAGATCGGCCCGGTCAAGTGATCGGATTTCACGAATTCCGGACCTTTTAAAAGCTCGTCAAATGATTTCATAAAATAGTTGCGGGCTAGCTGCGAGAGAAATAGAAGCCGGTGGAATTACTGTCCGTTTCATCCTCGGCATCGTCGGTTTCGTCGTCGAAATAGCCCAATGCCTGCCGCATCATGTCATTGACCATTTCCTCTACAGCCGAAAAATAATGCTCCGGCTTAAGTGTCGACCTGTGTAGAGCGACTGCACGCCCGCTGTTCAGTTCGAGAGCGAAGAACCAGAGATCAGAATCTCCAAAGAAGAGATATTTTTGTATCATCTCGGCAAAGTTGGACCATTTGACGAGGTTCTCTGCTAAAAGCCCGGGTCCGCTATCGAACTGGTCGTCGCGGAACTCAGCGTCGACGCCATAGAGCGAGACGCCGTTTTCCGCAAAGCCGTCAACTTGACGGAGGATATGCGCAAAGGACGAAGGCAGCGGGATACTGAGTTCCTTTTTTACAGCCTCGGAAAGCCTTTCGAGCGCTTTCTCATCGCCGCCTGGGAGCAGGGGATAGTGCCCCTGCGATGTTTCCTCCTCGATTTGATCGTCGAGATCTTGCCGCTCTCGCTCCGGGAGTTCCCGGTAGTACTGGGACCTCTTGAGGTCACCAACAAAGAGATCACTCAATTCCTGCAGGTAACAAGTCTTCAGGGCCATTGATCTAAACCTTCTGGTGGGTTGGTTGTGGTTGAATGGTGGGCTTTTGAAGGTGGCGTTTGGTCGAACGTGATTTCCGCGGGGTTGAGAGTGGTTGAACAACCGGGTCAGGCTTTTGGCTTGTCTCGATCACGGGAATAGATCTTTTTGGTTTATGATCGGCCGGCAGCGGCTTACCGTCGACATAAGCACCGGCTGGCAAAAATTCGGCGGCCAATTGTGCACCTTTCTCGGCAAGGCTGGAGCGGAGTTGCTGGTTAACTGCTGGATCTTTGTTCTGGGTTTTATATAAATCGCCAAACATTTGGGTTATCTCGTGAAATTCTTTCGGAACAACGTAGGGCCTGTGTTTTGACGCTTTAGAGAACTCCAGAATTCGCTGTTCCCAAATCTCGGGTAGGGGCGGCGCTCCGAGAGAGACCAGCTTTTTTCGGAGTTCTTCGGCCGTGTGGAACCCCTGAGTGATCGGTGGATAGAAAGGGAACAAAGGGCGGACGACATAAACCGGTATGGGCTCAGTCGGCGCGTTATGGGTCTGGGGATGAAGGAACAAGCTGTGCCATAAGTGGTGCGGATTTTCCGATTGATCGCGACCGCGCCGGGTGGTTTTGGCAACGACAAAATTCGTTGGATGGTTAACGGAAATCGCGTTGGATTCGGGCCGGACGCTTTTTGGAACGATATGGTGACAATTGTAGGAATCGCGCCTTCCGCGGATTGGCGTGCCCCGCCCGTAGCGCACTTCGCGGACGAAGGCCGGCGTTCGGCCCATTTCCATCATTTCAACTCCGTCCGGACCTACTGCAAGCAAGGCGAGAACTCTGCCAACCGGATGTGCGACGAGCGCTTTAAAGTAATCGACTCTCAAGGCTTCGTAATCGCGATTGACTTTGGCGTATTCGTCGCCATCTCGATCCAGACAGGTAGCCAAAACTTTATCCAGCACCACCCCCGGAAGTTCAGGACAACGGCCGATGATGGAAGGGTCAGGGGAGATTTGCTCCAGGTTTTGGAGCATCTCAGCTACGGCATTCACCATCTCCGGACGCGGAGCAGAAGGTTGTGAGCGGCGGCTCATTGCGGAAAATCAGAACTATTCATAACAATGTTATGAACAATAATAATGTGTCATAAAAACACAAGAATAAAATGTTGGATAATTCTCAATTCTGGCCGAGAGGCAAAAGCGGGACCCGCACCAAGAGAATTCGAGGACGAGCTCGAGGACGATTACGATTAAAGAACTGAGGTTGCCCCCCATCGTACTCGTCCTCCTCCTCGACCTGCTGTTGCGCGCGCATACCCGGATCGCGCAGAAGCGCGTCCCGCGAGCGGCGCCGAACGCGCGGCAGGCGTTGGCTTCTCACCTCTCACCTCTCACTCTCACTCTCACGCGCTCACCTAACGGAGGCGCTAGAGGCATCTTCCTCGATCAGCGTGACAAGGTTGTGGGCGGTATTCTGGATGGCGGAAACGTCGGCCTGAGAGAGAGGTTGATCTGCGGCGAGTTTCTGGCGCACGTCGTTTAGGTCTGAGGTGATCTTAGAGATCAGCGGGGTGGACTTTAGAGAAGGAGAAAACGTGGCCAGTCTCTGGAGATAATAGTCGAGCAGATCCAATCGGCGCAGGTTGGAAGCTCTTTCCGGCGAAAAGTCTGTCGCGACACTTGCCGCCCCTATTTCCAGTCCGCGGATCCATCCGCCGAGGCTAAGCAAATGGGCCATCTCCTCATCCCGCAACTCCAACATAGCTGTTTCAACGTCCTTTTGGGTGACGATGAGTTCTTTACGGAGGCCATTCCAGTCGGACTGCTTAGCCAGATCCAATAGCTGCTTGCTATGCCGGTTCACGGGTTGCTGCACACCAAGTCCTTTTGCACGCCGAAGCAGTTCGCGGCCAAGAGATGGAATTACTTTGGCGTCTTCGCCCACTACGGCGAGGAATCCGTCGCCGATGAGGATGCCAAAACTGAGAGCGAATCTTACGCGATTGTCAAGACGGAGCGCTCGAGGAGGACGGGATAGCTCTCGGGCAGGAATAGGCTTGAGTGAATCCAAGGTATCAAACAATTTTCCTATTGAGGGAGTGGTGTATTCGTTGATACCCAGCTCTTCCCGGAAATGAGGATCGTCGGAGAGGTCCGAATTTTCCTCGGCTTTGCTCATCCCGGCCAAAGCCAAGGGCAAAACGACAAGGAGGTTAACGTAAATGAGGCGCAACAGTCCGATAATCATCCGTGCTCGGTTGAAAGATATAGTCGTTATCGGGGACTTGCCAGAGTTGTTCTGTCAAGGATTTCCGCTTGACCGTAAGAGTCAAATGGGCATCATGACGCCGGGATTTTCGGGCCTTAACCCTCTGAAAATCACTCACTAATATGCATGGAGAAGTCGGGAAACTACTTTGGACTCTTTGTTATTTAATCGTGGTTCTCGGGCTTTCGGCGTATGGCATTCACCGATACTCAATCATCTATCTGTACTTCCGAAATCGTCGCTGCAAGCCGGCAGCTGGTTCGAGATTCGCTGATTTGCCGATGGTAACGGTTCAGCTCCCGATCTACAACGAAATGCACGTCATTGAGCGCCTGCTGAAATCGATCGGCGAGATCGATTATCCAACGGATAAATTGGAAATTCAGGTCTTGGACGACTCGACCGACGAAACGAGGGGTATGGCGGAATATGCGGTTGCGAAGCTGCGGGCGCGCGGCTTCGACGCGGTTGTACTCCGAAGAGCGGATCGCTTTGGGTTTAAGGCCGGGGCATTGGACTACGGATTTCAGAAAGCGAAGGGTGAATTTTTCTTTATTCTGGATGCCGACTTTGTTGCGCCGCCGAACATTCTGAGGGAAAGCATCCACTACTTTAGCGATCCGAAGGTGGGAATGATTCAGACCAGATGGGGCCACATCAACCGTTCCTATTCATGGCTGACGCGCGCTGAAGCAATCCTGCTCGATGGTCATCTGGTGTTGGAGCAAACTGCGAGGAGCCGCACGGGTCGGTTCTTCAATTTTAACGGCACGGCAGGTTTATGGCGGAAAAGCTGCATTCGCGAAGCGGGCGGTTGGCAGCATGATACGCTAACCGAAGACCTGGATTTGAGTTATCGCGCGCAGTTGCGAGGATGGAAGTTCGTGTTTCTGGTTGATATTGTCACACCGGCGGAGCTGCCGGTCGACATCGACGGCTTCAAATCGCAACAACACCGCTGGACAAAGGGTTCCATTCAGACCTGCAAAAAGGTGTTGCCGCGAATTTGGCGCAGCAAGCTGCCCTTATTTATTAAGGTCGAAGCGACGGCTCACCTTACAGCAAATTTCGCCTACCTGTTAATGGTATTTCTCTGCGTGGTGCTGCAGCCATCGTCCAGCGGCCTGGGTACCGCGGCGGCGGGCGGTGCCGTCCGGGTGCTGTGGATTGACCTCCCGATCTTTGTGGCGACCACGGCATCGGCTGCAGTCTTTTTCCTTTGCGCTCAGAGGGAGCTTTACCCCAAGGATTGGAAGCGGGACATTTGGTTTTTCCCCTTTGTGCTGGCGCTCGGCATTGGTCTGTCGATCAATAATGCGCGAGCTGTTCTGGAAGCAATTTTCAATCGGAGATCAGACTTCTGCCGGACGCCAAAGTACGGTATTGAGAAAAAGAAGCAGCGGTGGGAAAGCAGTGGGTATTCAGCGGTGCGGACAGTGACCCCCTTGGTCGAATTTATTTTTGCAGTGTACTTCACATACTTCGTATTTCATGCTTTTCAAAATCACGAATTTCTGTCAGTACCCTTTCTAATGTTGTTTCAAATTGGTTTCGCATACGTAGCGTGCAGCTCGATTTGGCAGCGTATGATGCGGCCCCAGTGGAATTAACAGGACATTTCAATGCCTTAACCAGGATGGAAAAGCTTTTTGTCATTGCGCTATTAGTTGCCAACTTTGCGGCACTCGGCCGCGCTCAGAACCCCTCTCCTGCACCATCTCCATCGGCTGCAGCGGTGCCGCCGCAAAATCAGGCTCCGGTGGTTGCCGTTTCGCCAGCGCCGACGCCGGTGCCGGTTCTCGAGACGAAACTCGTCGTTAGCATTCTTGAACAGAAGCTAGCTGTCGTGGTCAACGACAAGGTTTACCGGACGTACAAAATCTCGACGTCACGGTACGGGGAAGGAGATGCTCTGGGGAGCTGGTGCACTCCGACAGGGCGCCTGGCTGTCGCAACAAAGATTGGCGCCACCGCGCCGGTTGGTGGAGTTTTTCAAGGTCGACGCTACACTGGGGAGGTTCTTTCGGTGAACGCACCTGGTCGGGATCCGATCGTTAGTCGCATCATTTGGTTGCGCGGTCTGGACTACGCAAACAAGAATGCTTTTCATCGATGTATTTACATCCATGGAACGCCTCAGGAAGATACTTTAGGCACGAAAGCCAGTTATGGCTGTATCCGCATGCGTTCGAGCGACGTCGTTGAAGTCTTTAATTGGATTACAGTTGGTACCGAGGTGGCGATCTCTGACAAACCGATGAGTCGCGCCGTGAAAGAACTGGCCGATGATAAGCGATTGATGGCGACAAATACGACCAAGACCGAGGTAAAATCAGAACTGGTTCGGTGATCGAG
>Ga0209039_10003937_pt1 | contig 11251 bp, 11 predicted proteins | sample BogFormECP12_OM1_FD_188238 | JGI IMG/M metagenome (GOLD analysis project Ga0209039, IMG submission 188238) | Bog forest soil microbial communities from Calvert Island, British Columbia, Canada - ECP12_OM1 (SPAdes) (version 2) | ecosystem: Environmental > Aquatic > Freshwater > Wetlands > Bog ... | reverse complement strand
AAGTGCAGCTTTTACCGGTGCTGGTAGACTGCGTAAGTTTTTGAGCTTGGTATGGTATCTGGCCAATTCAGAAGGAAGAGGAAGCTGGCCATGGACAAGCAAGTAAGCTACTTCTTCGAAGGTGGAATACGCCGCCAGATCATGGATATCGTAGCCACGGTAATGCAGGTCCTTACCGCTGGGTCCAACCTTGCTGATAGCAGTTTGACCGGCTGACACACCTGACAACTCCACCGATTTTTTCTTCGGCGTCATAATATCAACTGCCTGTCCGTTCATCCTTTTTCCTCCTTTGAATATAATTCATCCAGCTTTTGCTCGTAAGCATAATAATTTAGGAAATCATACAGTTCAGACCGGGTCTGCATCATGGACACTACGCTCTTCTGGCTGCCTTCTTTTCGCAGCGTCTGATAAACCTTTAGCGCCGCTGCGCTCATGGCGCGAAAAGCTGAGAGAGGATAGAGAGCCAGGCTGACCCCCACGCTGGAGAGTTCCTCTAAAGTAAACAAGGGTGTCATACCAAACTCAGTTAGATTCGCCAGAACCGGCACCTGGGCCAATCTAACAAATTCGGCATACATCCAAAGCTCTGTTACCGCTTCAGGAAAAATCATATCTGCGCCAGCTTCGATATAGGCGCAGGCCCGCTCGGTGGCAGATTCAAGCCCTTCAATTGCCAAGGCATCCGTGCGCGCCATGATTACAAATTCAGGATCGCTTCTGGCATCCACAGCGGCTTTTATCCGGTCAATCATCTCTTCCCTGGATACGATCGCTTTACCGGGGCGGTGACCGCAGCGCTTGGCCTGAACCTGATCTTCGATGTGCAGGGCGCCTGCGCCATATTTAATGATGGATTTAACTGTGCGAGCAATGTTAAAAGCGCTGCCAAAGCCGGTATCGACATCTACCAGCACGGGTAATTCGCAGGTATCCGTAATTCGATGGAGATCCGTTAAAACGTCGTCAAGAGTTGTAATGCCGAGGTCGGGTATACCCAGGGATCCGGCTGCCACACCCCCCCCAGACAGATAAAGTGCCTTGAAGCCGCTCCCTTCTGCCAGGCGTGCCGCGTAGGCATTGATCACCCCAACCACCTGCAGCGGTTTTTCTTCGGACAATGCTGCACGGAACCGGGCGCCAGGAGAAAAGTATCGATCCATCAAAACCTCTCGGATAATCAAATCCGTTGAAAATGAACATGCCCCTGAGCGTTTTCTAAAGTGAGGGCTACAGTTCGGCCAATTTCAATGATATCAATAGTTAGCAGCCATGTCAAATAATAAATATCTAATTTGTCTGGTCAATCGGCCCAATTTGGATAAAAAATAGCCCCTATCCAAGCGTAAGGATAGGGGTTATTCTGATTAAAAATTCCATTATGGGATGCTTTTGATGGTATCGACTGAATTAAGGCTATTGCTGAGATTATTTAAACTGTTATCGAGATCGTTTAGCAACTGATCGCTTTGAGAGCTCGATTGAGATTTTGTCTGAGTTGCGGCGGGAGCTTTTGTTGGTTGTAGGGCTGGGGGAGTGGCTGAAGGTGCTAGCGAGGCTACGCTTGTTGGTTGTAGTGGTGTGGGTTGTTGTTGTGGCGACAGGGCTGGTGTGGTAGGAAGCACCGGTACAGCTGATGTCGGTGAGGAATTCGGGTTTTGATTAAAATCCTGCGTGGTTTTTTGTAGTCTCTGGCAACCACTGAGCAGCATTCCAATAAACGTGATGAGTAAAACAAACCGCAATGTGTTCTTATTCATGTCCGACTCCATCAGCTACCGGAAGTGGATGGGGTTGGTATTTGGTTTTTAATTCGCCAGGCCAGTATAGCGGCACGCAAATCGGCTGCGGCCTGCACGATACTAAGATGAGCCTGTAGCAAAGGTTGGTATGCTGCAACCAGGGTGTTATGTGCATCCGCGCGGTTCGTCACATTGCCGCTACCATCGAAGCCATTATGGGCAGCCAGGATCGGTGAGGCGCTGTTATGGTCCGATTGAGCCGTGTTGATCAACCCGGTTAAAGTTGCCTGGAGTGCTTTTAACCCGGATACATCTTTGCCTTCATTTTGAGCAGCCTGGATCAACCTGGCCAGCTGGCTTAATATCAGGTTGGCCTGGCTGAGATTGTTTTGCTGGATCAGCAGCCAGTTTTGTTCCTCATGGTAAACGTTACTCAATGCCTGATTGATGGATGCATTGAGTGTCGGTGCACGAAGCGTAGGCGCCAGGTTGGATTCGGCCTGCACGGATGTGACCGGTATACCTGCAAATGATATCAATCCCACCAGCATTGCCAGCCCAAGGATGAGAGAAATACTTTTCTTATTTATGGAAAATAGTTTCATGGAGCCCTCCTTGAAGAATTGATTACATTTGAAATTATATAAGAATCGAATAAACGGGTTGTTATTTTGATGTAATTAAATTGTAAAAAATGCCGCCCATCTGTTGGCCGGTTGTTATTCCTTATAGGAATAAGAGAATAAAGGTCGATTCACAAATGGACGGCAATTTAACGGATGATTGCGATCACATATAGTGATCTCGATCCGGTGTAAAAATTACATTGATTGCTAGCTGCTAGGGGTGGGGCTCTTGGGGGTGTTGGTCACGGTAAATAACAGATCCACATCACCGAAGTTTTGCCCTTGTGCGTTGGTCAACTTCCACCAACTGTCGTAATCCCCGGGGCTTTTGGGGGCAACGATCTCAACTGTCAGGTTGGCAACTGTACCCGGAGGGACCGTCTTTGGGAATTTGACAACATTTGGTGCGCTATTAGCTGGACCGGTAAAATAACGCAGTTCATAATCTGTAGTCCAGGCGGTCGTACCGGTGTTCTTCACTGCCCAGGTCATCGATATTTCTACGCCCGGGCGCACCTGGGTCTTATCCGGGATATTCTGCGATACGTACTGGTATTTATCCGCAGGCCCGCTACTCGAAGAGCCTGGCGGCGTCGTAGCAACAACTGCCGGAGTGTTTGAAGCTGCCACATTGGGCGTACTGGCTGTATTGGTGGGTAGGCTGTTAGGAGAGCCAGTGGGTTGGCCGATGGGCGCAGTGGCAGCCGGTGAATTCGGTGTGCCTGAGGTTGCTTCAGCAGTAGCGTTTGCTGGTTGGGTATCGGTTGGAAATGGGGAAAGTACGATCAACCCACTTGCATGGGTCGGAGCGGCTTGTTCTGAGGTGGCGGCTTGAGTGGGGGATTGGGTTGGGTTATTGTTATTATTTTGAGGACTGCAAGCCGTAATTGCCAGAATAAATGCCAGCAGGATTGGCCCCCCAAGTTTTGGTATTTTTATAAACATTTTTCCTCCATGAAGGGTCTGGTCTAAATATTTCTACCCACCGGCTTAGACAATCGATTTATTAGTCCCGGCATCGATCTTTGACCAGATAGGCGTAGTATAGTACCGAATCTCAGAATCGGACATAGTTAATATTTATAAACCAAACACAGGCTACTTGACAAGGATTCCAAAAAGTTATACTATAAATGGGAGCGCTCCCAATTTTTGTTAACCAATTGATCTTGTTTTGAACGATTTATTTCAATAATATTAATGCTATATTGGGAGTGCTCTTATTTTCTAGAGAAAAAGAAAATATAAAAGAAATAGCCAAAATAAGAGGAGTTTCCCGCCCTACGGTCTCGCGCCTGATCAACATCGATACCAGGGTGCGCCAGGAAACTTGCCAGAATATTTAGAAAGTGATTAACCGGCTGAGTTGCCAATCCAACGCTGTGGCTCGGTCAAAGCCTAAAATCTGAAGGAGTGAAACCCCATGGAATATGGTTATTTCGATGACATAAAGCGTGAATATGTGATCAGTCGACCGGATACACCTTTGCCCTGGCTCAACTATCTGGGGAATGAGAATTACTTTGCGTTGATTTCTAATACCGCCGGAGGGTATTCTTTTTATCGAGATGCACGCCTGCGCCGCCTGACTCGCTATCGCTATAATAATGTGCCCTTCGATCTGGGTGGGCGCTATATCTATCTGCGCGATACAAAAGATGGCGAGTACTGGTCGCCTAGCTGGCAACCAACCCAATCCAAATTGGATGGATACACCTGCCGCCATGGCCTGGGTTATACCTTAATTGGTTCGAGCTACCGTGGCATCGCAGCGGAGACGTGCTATTTCGTTCCGTTGGGAGAAAATCTGGAAGTCTGGCAGCTTCGTTTAACCAATAGGCGTAGTGAGACGGCCAACCTGGCGGTGTTTGCGAGTATTGAGTTTTGCCTGTGGGATGCCCAGGATGATGCCACCAATTTTCAACGCAACTTCAGCACCGGTCAGGTAGAAGTACAAGATGCGGTAATTTACCATAAAACCGAATATCGAGAGCGCCGCAATCATTTTACTTATTTTGCTTGCTCGGAAAAATTGGCTGGATTTGATACCCAGCGCGATATCTTTCTGGGACCTTATCGCGGTTGGGATAGACCGGCGGTAGTTGAAAACGGGCGCTGCAATGACTCGATCGATCATGGCTGGGCGCCCGTTGGAGTACAGCAGGTCAATGTAACACTTCAACCGGGCGAAACCCGCCAAATCATCTTTCTGTTAGGTTATCACGAGAACGACCCGACCGATAAGTTCGATCCCCCTGACACACAAATCATTAATAAGCGAACTGTTTTGCCGGTAATCCAGAGATATCGCCAGCTTGAGCAGGTCGAGGCCAGTTTCGCTGAGCTGCGGGCTTATTGGGAAAAGCTGCTTGCGAACTTCCAGATTGAGACGCCCGATCCTGACACCAACCGGATGGTCAATATCTGGAATGCCTACCAGTGCATGGTGACTTTCAACCTATCCCGCTCGGCTTCTTTCTTTGAATCCGGTATTGGCAGGGGTATGGGTTTCCGTGATTCAAACCAGGACTTGCTGGGGTTCGTCCATATGGTTCCGGAACGCGCCCGCCAGCGCATTCTTGATCTGGCCGCCACGCAGTTGGAGAGCGGCGGAGCCTATCACCAATACCAACCTCTGACCAAGCGGGGTAACGATGAGGTGGGAGGTAATTTCAACGACGACCCGCATTGGTTAATTTTGGGTGTATCAGCCTACCTCAAAGAAACCAATGATTGGAGTATCTTGAGCGAACCGGTGGTTTACGACAATCGACCCGGCTCAGAAAGGCCATTATATGAACACCTGCAGCGTGCGATGCGTTATACCCTGGAACGGTTGGGGCCGCATGGCTTGCCTTTAATTGGTCGGGCAGATTGGAATGATTGTCTGAATTTGAATTGTTTTTCGGATACCCCCGGGCAATCATTCCAGACCACTACCAGTAAAGATGGCAAGGTTGCTGAATCTGTCTTTATTGGCGGTTTATTTGTCCTGGCAGTCAGAGAGCTGGCAGCCATTGCTGAAAAACAGGGCTTTTCCCAGGAAGCAGATCATTACCGCGCTGAAGCAGAAAAGATGGAACAAAAAGTGCTGGTGGATGGTTGGGATGGAAATTGGTTCCGAAGAGCTTATGATGATTTTGGCTTACCTGTTGGCTCACAGACCTGTGCTGAAGGCCAAATCTTTATCGAGCCGCAAGGGATGTGTGTGATGGCAGGAATTGGGTTGCAGGACGGGCGAGCTGCCCAGGCGCTGGATGCTGTAGCGGAAAAACTGGCAACCCCACATGGCATCATCTTACAGCAGCCTGCTTATACTCATTACTATCTCGAGCTTGGAGAAATCTCTTCTTATCCGCCCGGCTATAAAGAAAATGCAGGCATTTTCTGCCATACCAACCCATGGATTATGATTGCCGAGACACGCCTGGGGCGCGCCGAACGAGCTTTTGACTATTATAAACGCATCAATCCATCGGCTCGCCAGCGCATCAGCGAGATCCATCGTTGTGAGCCATATGTCTATGCTCAAATGATCGCCGGTCGCGATGCCGCCACTCATGGAGAAGCCAAGAATTCCTGGTTAACCGGCACAGCAGCCTGGAATTACGTGGCCATTACCCAGTGGATCCTGGGAATACGGCCTACACTGGACGGCCTAATGATCGATCCTGTCATTCCCAAAGAGTGGAATGGGTTCAAAGCACTACGCCGCTATCAAGGCGTGCGTTATTCGATCAGTGTGGAACGGGCTGGCCCTGGCACAAAATTGGCACTTTGGGTGAATGGAAAGCAATTACCCGGTAAGGTTATTCCAAAGCCTGCAGCCGGAATTGATGAGGTCGAGGTCAGGGCAGTCTTCAGTTAGAGAATAAGCATTTTAGGATAACGCGATGGAATTTTATGGGATACCGGTTGGCAGCCTGGAAAACAGTTATTTGCAACTCAATTATTTAATTGGGGCGGGGCCGCGCATTGTACGTTTGGTTTTGAAAGATCCATCCGCTGCCGGGAATCTGCTGGCAGAAGTGCCGGATAAAAAGATAGATACCCACAACGGCACGTATTATTTCCGTGGGGGTCACCGGTTGGCGTATGCTCCTGAGACCTTTCCTGGCACCTATTACCCCGATAACGAAGGATTGTCCGTTGAAAAGATCACCGGCGGTGTTCGTCTTTGCCAGCCTACCGAGCCCCTGACAGGTATTCGCAAAGCCATCGATATCTGTCTGGATTCAAACCGGCCTGCCCTGACTTTGACCCATCATTTGTATAATGATAGCAATTTGCCGGTGGATCTGGCGCCCTGGGGCATTACCCAGTTGCGTCTGGGAGGCCTGGCGCTGTTGCCAATGTCACCAGCGCTAAGCGGAGAAAAGAGTTTGCGCCCGAACCGCAACCTGGTATTGTGGTCGTATACCCGCTGGGGCGACCCACGCCTGGAGATAGACGACGATTATGTGTTGGCACATGCTCAACCAGCCTCGCAACCCTGTAAGCTGGGCACCCTGAATTTGTGCGGTTGGGTTGCTTATCTGAACGATAATGTCCTGCTGGTCAAACGCTTTGAGCCCCAGCCGGAGCTGCCTCACCCGGATATGGGTTGTAACGTCGAAGTCTATTGCAACGATGAGTATATTGAGCTGGAGACATTGGCGCCCATGCAGCACCTGCTACCCGGACAGGAGTCTGTTTTTCCGGAAACCTGGGAATTCTATGCGGGCCTACCCGATCTCCCAATGAATATTGATCGTATCCGTTCTATTATTGAAGCTTTGCACCTTTCGCGGGAACAATCGACTGGATAACGATACCAGGATCAGAGCAGGGCGAAAGAGATTGGTGAAAAGATCGGCCCATCTTAAAGATTTTTAGTCAAAATGAAAGTTGACCAGTAACCCAGGAGGAGCAATGACAGAGAGCGGACTGATAAAAAAATTACGAATCCAATCTGGCCAGCGGATTTTGATCTTGAATCCACCCCAAGGTTATCTTGAAGAATTGGGAGTCCTCCCTCCAAATGTGGAGCTGGCAGAAAAATTGGAGGGGACATTTGATTTTATCCAATGGTTTATTAAGCAGCGCTCAGAGTTGGAAGACCAGTTAGCGGGCATCCAACAAGCGATCATATACGATGCCTTATTGTGGATTTGTTACCCGAAACAAAGCTCTAAGGTAGGTTCAGACCTCAATCGCGATATCATCTGGGGAATCGTCTCTAAAAAGGGACTGGAAGGCGTTACGTTGGTTTCGCTCAACGCAGTCTGGTCAGCCATGCGTTTCCGTCCAGCCGAGCGGGTGGGAAAATGATCTGCTAAGCATGGCACCTTACAATTTTGTACTATGCCCGTAGGGCAAGCGTAGGATAAGCGTCAAGTAGTACGGGAATTTCTGGCATAGAATATTCTTGGCATGGGGAAAATGTCCTCTTGCATGAACAATAATGAGGTCCGGGGCATAAAGCACCGGACCTCGACCATTTAAGCGGCCCGTACTAAATCTAAATTTTATAAATCGCTAACAAAACATTAACTTGACAATTGATATCCGATAAGATATAATTTTGATATCAAATCGTTTGATATGATATTGATATATACTGAATAATATGATGATCATAGATCATAACCGATATCAAAGGAGAGTATTAAAATGTCTTGGAAAATTGATCCAGCCCACTCTGAAATTAACTTTACCGTACGTCATATGATGATCTCGAATGTACGCGGCCGCTTCGAAAAATTCAGCGGTACCGTTGATTTTGTTGAGGATAATCCAACCCAATCGACCGTCGATGTTCAGATCGAGGCCGCCAGTATCAACACCAAAGAATCTGCCCGGGATGCTCATTTGAAATCACCCGATTTCTTTAATGTCGAGCAATATCCCTATCTTATTTTTAAAGGCAAAAAGGCAGAGTTACTGGACGCAAATCATGGACGAATTACAGGTGATCTTACCATCCGGGATGTGACCAAAGAAGTTGTTTTGGATGTGGAATACGCCGGTCAGGCCAAGAACCCCTGGGGTATGGTTAGCGCCGGTTTCAGCGCCAGCACAACCATTAACCGTAAAGATTGGGGATTAACCTGGAATGTTGGTTTGGAAACAGGCGGCGTGTTAGTTAGCGATGAGGTCAAGATTTCTATCGAGGTTGAAATTGTAAAGCAGGCCGAAGCGGAAAGCGAAGCCATGCTCGCCTGATAGAATTTCTTTCTGATCGTTTTGCAAAAGGCCAATTCACATTGGCCTTTTTTATATCAACCGGTGGTTTTATGGAAATCATTTCAGCCCCACAAAATTCTTTCGGGGATCTAATATCCTTTTAATGACATTATCAATCCAAATTGATATGATGATATGGGAAAATCCATTGGCTTGGGGTGAGTGGATTTTTATTAACCAGTCTGTCTTAATATAAACCAGCACCACAATTTGAAAAGGAGGGTTTTATGTTTTATAAAGCTTTAGATTCTCTCAGCCACGTTTTTAAGATTGAAAACGCCAAAGCTCATTGTGATATCCCCTGTGGCATTTATGATCCGCACCAGGCCCAGGTAGCTGCCTTGACCGTCATCCGTATGATCGATCTGATGAATGATCTTTCTACTGCAGCCAAACAGGAAAACCTCGAATATCATAACAGTATGTCGCGTTACATTATGGTCAAAGAGGAGCATGCCGAGCTGTGCAAGCGCGAGATCCGGGTCATTTGGGGCGATTATATCAAACAGCCTCAACAGGATAAATATCCCGAGCTGCCAGGTTTGGTGCATAAGATCATGCAGCTAGGTTCGAAAAGCCGCCAGACCGCCAGCCGTGAAACTGCTATGGAACTGTTGGGCGCAGTCAACCGCTTTGCTGAAATTTTCTGGGACACCAAGAATATCAAAACTAAGCGGGTCAAGGCTCCTTATAAACCCGATGAAGAGGTCGTTTATCCTGTTTTGTAATGGTTAAACTGCTCAAAGTAAGCGGTGTAAGCCTCGAACCGGATTACCAGGATGGGGATTTTGTATTAATATCCAAAATCCCCATTATTTTCAAGTACGTCCGAGCAGGTGACGTTATTGTCTTTCACCATGAGGTCTATGGCACGCTGATTAAACGGATTGCCCGGCTTGTATCAGATCAAAACGGCTATTACGTTCTGGGTACGCACCGGGATAGCATCGACAGCCGCCTTATCGGAACCATTGCGACAAAAGATGTGCTCGGTAAGGTCATTTGGCACATCTCGAAAACTTCTAAATAAGTTTCTGCTTGATGGATTAGCAGAAAATTATAGTTTGATTGAATTGTTTTAAGGAGAACAGCTATGGGTAAGATGAAAGCGATTGTGGCTGAGCCACAATCCGAAGCCCATTTGGTCTTATCTGATGTTGACCAGCCGGTACCAGGCCCTTCACAGGCGTTGGTACGAGTGGCCGCATTTTCTCTTAACCGGGGTGAAGTGCGTTCAGCTTTCGCTGCCAAAGAGCGCTATGTACCGGGTTGGGATCTGGCTGGAACGGTAGAAAAACCCGCCGCGGATGGCAGTGGCCCGGCGGCTGGGACGCGTGTAGTTGGATTCCTTCGGTCGGGCGCCTGGGCTGAAATTGCAGCCGTTTCGACCGATTTTTTGGCCGAGCTTCCGCCGGAAGTGACTTTCAGCCAGGCTGCTACTTTACCGGTAGCCGGTTTAACGGCCTTATATGTAATTCAAAAGGGCGGTAGTCTGTTGGCCCGCAAAGTATTGGTAACTGGCGCGTCAGGTGGGGTGGGAATGTTTATCGTTGAACTGGCGGCCTTTTCGGGTGCAAAAGTGGTTGGGCTGATCCACCAGGCCGCCAATAAGTCATTAGTTCAAGAAGCGGGCGCCTGGCAGGTGGTAATTGGCGATGACGCTTCCGGCGCGGCATCGTTTGGCCCATATCAGTTTATTGCAGACGCAGTGGGTGGGCCGGTTTTAGCCAGTGCATTCAGTCTGCTCGCCCCGCACGGACTTTGCGTCAATTATGGAGCTGTCATTACACCGGAGGTAACCTTCAATAGCCCCGTGTTTTTTAGAATCCCAGGCGCCAGATATTCCGGCTTCCTCTTATTCAATGAGCTGGTAGAAGAGACAGCCGCAGCCGGGCTTAAAAGGCTGCTCGGTCTGGTCGCTGAAGGGCATTTACACCCCCATATTGCGGTCGAAGCTTCCTGGAATCAGGTATCTGAAATCTCTCATCGTTTGATAGGCCGAGATTTTCCGGGCAAAGCAGTCTTGCTGGTCAACGGACGTTGAGATTACGAGAAATTTATCCGATTAACCTGGCACGCACATCCACTGCAAAAGCGCCTTCACCGGCCGCCAGCACCCGCAGCGGATTAATTTCAATTTCCGCCAGCTGTGGGAAATCGTAGGCCAGTTGGGCCAGCCTTAATAAAACCTTGGCGACTCCGGCGCGGTCGGCGGCCGGCAAGTTACGGAACCCCGCCAGTTTTCGACCGGCCCAGGTATTGTCCAGCAGGCGGTTGGCGTCTTGCATTGAAAGCGGCGCCAGGGCAAAGGCCACGTCCTTCATTCCTTCAACCTCGACCCCGCCAGATCCAAACATCACCAGCGGGCCAAACTGCGGATCCTGAACCACTCCAACGATGACCTCCTGACCATTTGGCAGCATACGTTGGATGTGAACGCCCTCGATCCTGGCGTCCGGGCGAGCCAGCCGGGCTTTCTGAACGACGGCCTGGTAGCCTTCCATAACGGCATTGGCACTGTTTAAATTAAGCAGCACGCCACCCACGTCCGATTTATGGGGAATATCAGGAGAAGCAACTTTCAGAACCACCGGATAGCCCAACAGGTCGGCCATTTCGGCAGCCTTTTCCGGACTATCAGCCAGCTCAACCTTT
>Ga0209039_10003936_pt1 | contig 11253 bp, 5 predicted proteins | sample BogFormECP12_OM1_FD_188238 | JGI IMG/M metagenome (GOLD analysis project Ga0209039, IMG submission 188238) | Bog forest soil microbial communities from Calvert Island, British Columbia, Canada - ECP12_OM1 (SPAdes) (version 2) | ecosystem: Environmental > Aquatic > Freshwater > Wetlands > Bog ... | reverse complement strand
CGGCAGAAAGGTCAGGTCGTATTTCGCATAAACGATCAGCGACTTCTTCGGCCAGCGAGAAAACTGCTTGAAGAACGACATGGGACTGATCGCCAGCCAGGCTTGCCGCAGTTCTTCCAAGTCGATCTTCTGCTCAATGCCCTGCCGGATGTGCCGGGTGGACTGCCCGTGCCAGACGACATCGGCAAAGTACGTGGACGCGTGATTGAACCCCGCCACGCGAATGCGCGGGTCATGCGCTGCGGCCAGAAACGCGTAGCACGATCCTAAACTCGTGCCCACGATGCCGAGCCGCGTGTAGCCCTCCTGTTCCAGCCAGTCGAGACAGCACCGGATGTCAATCACGCCCTGGCGCGCGGCGTCGAGCGTGCGCCCGATGTTGGCCGAAACCGCGTAGTCGGCGCGGCCAATCTCGGCGGGCATGCGAATGTCGTGATACGGCATGCTCAGCCGCAATACGGCGACGCCCAACAGGTTGAATATTCGGCACAGGCTGACGTAGGAGATCGCGTCGGAATTCCAGTGCGGCAGCAGCACGATGGCGCGGCGGCCCTGCACCGGAAACCAGCGTGCGTTCACCAGATTATTTTCGGGATAGGGCGTTTTAACCGGCGAAGTGAAGCGCAGAAAATCGGCGAACGTTCCCCTGACCTTGGCCTCGAGTTTGGGATCGGGCACTGCACGCGTGGAGAAGACTCGGACTTCGCGGTTCTCCAGGCGGTAATCGCTCGGACGCGAGTAGGAATAGAATTCGTCGCTCGCCGCGAGAATGTGCCGGTTCAAATTGAGAAAGAATTTCTCCGGATCATCCGCGGCCTGGCCGGGACGAAAGCCGTTGCGGCAAGGCCACTCGCGCGCCCATTCCACACCCCACTCCAGCGGGCGCACCACGCGGTTGTTGTCCACCGACGTGAGCCGGTGCTCCCAGTCGTACATCCACTGTGCGTAGCGCGAAGGCATGGCGAACCTTGTAGTGTAGCAAGTGGAAGAGGCGGGTTCCGGGGTCAAGCAGTCAGTGGTGGCATTTAGCAGTTAGCACTTGGCATTTGGCCGCCGAACGGCACGTCGGTAGAATGAGTCAATGAAAGCGAAGTAGCTGCCTCTCTCAGATTAAGGCGTGGACTAAGACACTTTTGTCATCCCGAGCGCAGCGAGGGATCCAGGTTCTAGCTTGCACCACCAGCATCGCCGCCACCCGCAAACCCCCAGATTCTCTCGCTGCGCTCGGGATGACAGTGGCAATGGGAGACACTGAGTCTGCTCTAGCTGCTGTACCTTCTGGGCACGCGTTTCGAAATATTGCAGAGAATTTCGTAGGGAGAGCTGTTCGCGAGCCGGGCGTGGTCAAGGGCGTCCACACTCAATCCTTCCAAGGATCCCAGCAGTATGACTTCATCCCCAACGGAAATCCCGGGAATTCCGGTTACATCCACCAACGTCAAATCCATGGAAATGCTGCCCAGGATCGGCGCGTAGTGCTCGCGCACGATCACCCGGCCGCGGTTGGAGAGTTGCCGGTTGTATCCGTCGGCGTAGCCCACGGGCAGCACGGCGACGTGCGCGGGAGCCCTGGTCACGTAAGTGCCGCCATAGCCCAGAGCCTGATTGGCTCCGAAATCGCGCAGCGAAAGGATGCGCGTCTTCCAGGTGAGAATCGGCTTCACGGGCAAACGCAGAGTTCCGCCGCTGACTTCGCGTCCCGCGCGCTGAAACGGCAGGTAGTATCCATAGAGCACGACGCCGGGCCGCACCATTGCGGTCACCATGGCGCTCCCTTTCGTATTGGACTTATTGACATTGGCCCAGGTCTCGCGCCGCGAGATGACCGCGTTGGTATTGGCCATGTGCACCAGAGCCGGCTCCAGGCCAGCCTCGCGCACCATGCGGCGGGCGAGATCAAAGGTGCGTTCCTGCTCAGCCACAGAAGGCGCATCCATGATTTCCGAAGACGCGAGATGCGTGGAGACGCCTTCCAGCGTGAGATGCTGTGCCGCTTTGAGGACGGCCAGCACCGCCGGAAGCTCCTCCACCGAAACCCCCAAGCGGCCCATGCCGGTATCCACTTTCAAGTGCACCGGATGCCGCGCCACGCCCAGCGCTGCCGCGGCGGTTTCCAGGGCCTCGATATGCCAGGGCTCCCAGACCGTTGGGGTGAGGCCCAGGCGGACGATTTCAGTCTCTTCTCCGCGCCAGAAACCCGTCATCAGTAGAATGCGCGAGCGAATGCCGGCATCGCGCAGAGGAATGGCCTCGTCCAGCGAAGTCACGCCCAGCCAGCGCGCGCCTTCGGCTTCGAGCGCGCGCGAGCACTCGACCGCGCCGTGGCCGTAGGCGTCGGCCTTGACCACGGCGCACACGGTCACGTTCGCTCCCACGTGCTTCTGCACAGTGCGGAAGTTCTGGCGCAAGGCGGTGAGAGAAACATCGGCCCAGGTAGGACGCGTCGCCACGCGGCTCAGGATTTCTGCTGTGGTTGCCACTTCCGCGATTATAGCGGGAGCAGCCCGGGCGCCGAGGTTACGCTCGGGCTACTCCCCGGATGGTGTTCCTATCCCCGCCGTCATCCCGAGCGGAGCGAGGGATCTGGGGTCTTGCCTCCAGATGGAAGCAGCTGTGGCGCGAGCAAAACCCCAGGTCCCTCGCTGTGCTCGGGATGACAAACGTTAATCCGGCACCCGCAACCCAACTAGTTCGACAACGTGAAAGTCACGGTAATCTGCGTCTCCACCTCGATCGGCTCGCTGTTCAGAATGTAGGGACGGTAGCGCCACTGGCGGACCGCTTCGATGGCCGCGCCCACCAGCATCGGATGCCCGGACAAAACGTGCAGATCTTCGATGGTGCCCGCCTTGCTGATGGTCGCCAACAAAACCACCGGTCCCTGAATATGCGCGCCTTTCGCCAGTGGAGGATAGATGGGCAGCACGCGACGAACTATGCTGCCCTCAAGCAGGCTCGAGGGCCGAAACGGGCGCACGATGGGGGCAGGAGCAGGAGGCGGAGCAACCGGCCCGACCGAATCGATGAGGGATCTCCAGACTCCATTCCGCGAGCCGGTGCCGGTTCCCCCGTCGACTCCAACGTCGTTGAAACTCAACTGGGGTGGTGCACTTGTTTCCTCAATCATCGCCACCTGCCTGGGAACCTCCCGCGGTGCGATCAGTATGTTATCGGCAAGGTTACTTTGAGCGATGGTGGGCGTAGAGCGTTGCTGCTGGACATGCGGAGCGGCCGCCGGTGGCGCTCCCCACGACACGGGCGTCGGAAGGATACGGCCAGTCGGCAGTCCCACCGTCTTCCACAACGGCAGCAGTAACAGCAGGCTGATTACCACCGCCTGCAGTCCGAACGAGGTTAGGGTGGTCCAGCTTCGGCGCGAACGCTGCGCCCAGGTAACTTCCAGCATGCTGTCGTCAAACATGGCGTCCTCCAGCTTGAGATCTGTCTGCTGCTAAGGACACCAGAAAGCCTCATTGCGGCGACCGCTGCAAAAGAAAAAAGGCCGCGTTTTCACGCGGCCTGCGGGAACTTATTGGGCACCAGAGGTGTCGCCGTGAGCTAGTTCTGCGGTGTAGTCGTCGGGGGCGTAGTGGTCGGGGGCGTAGTGGTCGGGGGCGTTGTGGGCTTGGGCGCCGCCGGCTTTGGAGCCGCAGTCGTGCCAGTCGCCGGCTTGGAAACAGGCGGCTTGGCGGCAGCGCCACTCGCGGCCGGTGCGGGTACGCCCGACTGCACGTTATAGCTGTCGATCACCGCTTTGGTGATGTCCACAGCGTCTGGGTTCCACCACAGGACGGGACTCTGCGGCCACGGCTTGGACGTATCCACGATGATCCCGTAACCGTTGTCCTGCGAGTACTTGACGATCATGGGCGCCATCTTCTGCAGAATGCGGGTAGCAATCTCCTGCTGCTGATTGCCGAAGTCTTCCTGTGCATCCTGCACCGCGCGCTCGAAAAGCTTCTGCTTGCTTTCAATCTGCTTTTTCAGATTGGCCAGAGCGTCCTCATTCAGCGTGTTCTGCTGAGTGTTGAGCTGCTTTTTCAAAGCCTCGAGTTCGTCGTTCTGGCTCTTCAGTTCATTATTCTTGGGCTCGAACTTTTTTTGCGCGGCCTCAATGTCGCGGCGGCCTTCGTTGCAGCCGAAGATGGCGTCTTGGATGTTGATGGTCCCGACCTTGAGAACGGCAGTCGAGGTGGGCCCGGTCGCAGGCGCCGAACTGCCGGGCGCGGGGGGCAAGCCGGACGATGGGACGGCACTGGTTTGCGCCAATGCGGAAATCGCTAACACAACCGCACCGGCCAGGACAAATCGCAGAAACTTGCTTGTCATTGGGTCGCTTGAACTCCTTGGAACATGTTCCGGGAATGAACTTCTATCGCTCTCAGATTGCTTCTTCAGTCTACGCTGGGCCGCACTGAATGAGGTCTCCGCCGAGGTAAAAGGGCTGCCGTCGGAAAGGGCGCACTAGATTGCCAGCGTCGCACGCCGAGCCTGCGGGCGTGCTGTCCACTCCTCTCGAGCTCCTGGATGGCGTGGATCATTCTTATTATAGAGACCTCCTCCAAGCGCCGTCAAACTCCGGTACTGTCCTAATTCAGTTCTTTCACCACAGAGTCACAGAGACACAGAGAAGACCTCGAAACCTGCAAGGACCAGAAGGGGAAGGGTTTGACAAGCAGTTGGGTTTCTCTGTGACTCTGTGGTGGAAGAAAGGCGGCACTACTCAGACTCCGGTCAGAACGTGGTGGCCACGGTAAAGCGGAAGGTCTTCCGCGGCTCCCGCAGCAGGAAACTCGGGGAGTAAGTATTCACCGCCAGGTGATACGTATAATCACCGGCGGCGCCAGGCGGGAACATGCCGCGGGTCACCGGAATCGGGGGCGTGGCCGGGTTATCCAGCCGCAGAAAGTTGTAAGCCCAGTAGATCCGGAAAGGCGCGTTGACCACAGGCAGGAACATCTGCAGTTCGAGTCCGGCGTCAGCGCGGGGCTTCCAGTTGGTGGTGCCTAAGACCTGCAGATAGTCCGAAGGTGTCGGGTTTAAGCGGGCTCCGCCCACGCAGTTATAGGCCGCATCCAGCACCGGACACCCGAAATAGGTGCTGATCACCTGGTCATATTGCGTAGTAGCAATCTGCAACTGCGAGCGCCGCACAATGGGATCAATGCCGCCATCCACAAAGGGGGCGATGGCCACCGGTCCCGCTATGGTGATGCGGTATTCGAAGTTCGTGAACAGACTGAGATCGCCGCCGGGAAAGACGATCTGGTCCACCGGGATGGGCACGGTCCAGTTTCCCTGCCGCGGGTTGGCCGGGTTCTTGGGCACGGGAGTCCCGTCAGGGTTCCTCAGAATAATCGCGTTCGAACTGGGCAGAAACGCCACCGGCGAAACCGAGCGCATATCGAAGCCGCGCAGGTCGTATTCGCCACCCATGTAGAAGCGCTGGAACGGCGGGGACACTAAGCCTCCCCATCCGCTGATGTACGACGCCTGCACGTTGTAGCCGAAGGCGTTGCGCTTGTTCTGGAGGGGATAAAACTTCTTGTACTGGATGATGGGGCGGATGGACCTCACCGTGCCGCCGATTCCCGCGAACTCCGCTCCCATCGTCATCTGGTGTCCGCTGTGCGGCGAGATTCCGCTGTCCAGCGTATTGAACGAGAAATTGGGAAAAATCTTGCTGGTGACGATGCCATTCACCGCCTTCGGCCCCGAGATGCCGGTGAATGCGATGTAATCGAACAGGGTCTTCGAGGCGGTGCTGAGGGGGAGCAGGTTCGAGCGATCCAGCGAATAAGTGATGCCGAGCCGCTTGAAGGAACGGCGCAACGGATAGCTCAACGACGTGGAGAAGCCGATGCTCGACTGCGAGTAGTTCTGCAGGTTCTGCAGCACCGCGCTGGGAAGGTTCAGAGTCTGGCCGCGGAAGATGGAAAGCTGGCGGGCCTGGTCAAAGTTAATTTTATTCCCGAACACGTTGAAACCGAACTGCAGCGGGCGGTCGAACATGTAGGGCTGGGTGAAGCCAAACATCACGCTCCGTGCCAGATTGCCCAGGCTGAGCTGCACCTGCAGGGTCTCGCCCCGCCCCAGGAAGTTGTTGGTCGAGTAATTCAGCCCGATGAAGGCGCCTTCCAATCCGCTGACGCCGCCGTTCAGCCCGATCTGGTTCTTGCCCTTTTCTTTGACATGCAGCGTCAGGTCCACCTGACCATTCTTTTCATCCAGCTTCTTGTCGGTGACGTTAGGGTCGTCGGGCTTGAGCTGGTCGAAATACGAGAGCTGATTCAGGCGGAGCAGACTGAGTTCCCACAGGCGCGAGCTGTAGACTCCGCCTTCTTCCAACGCCAGCTCGCGGCGGATCACCTTGTCGCGCGTGGTCGTGTTGCCCTGGAATTCGATGCGGCGTACAGAGAACTGTTTGCCTTCCTCAATATCGAACTCCACGTTCACCAGTTTCTTGTCTTCCTCAAAAGTGGTATCGGGAAGGCCGGTGTAGTTGATATAGCCATATTCGCCGTAGGCCTTGCGCAGGTTCTCCATACCCTTGGAGATCTTCTCGCGGCTGAAAATATCCCCGTCCTTGAGCGGGATCAGACTCCGCAGGGCCGCCGTGTTGGTGATGGCCTTGTTGCCCTTGAAGGTGATCTTGCCCAGCCGGTACTTGTCGCCTTCCTCAATCGGCATCGTAATATTCACGGCTTTGCCGGGCCCCGCCTGGAACAGCGGAATGTGGAATCCTTTGTGGCCGGTGTCGTGGATTTCCGTCTTGGCTTCGCCCGGGACGTTCATTTTGAAGTAGCCGCGGTTCTGGTACTCCATCCGGACGCGTTCGGTGTCTTCGTCCAGCTTGGTCGCGTCGTACGTCTTGGCGAACAGGTTCTCCAGGAAGATGGAGTGGGGAACTCCGACGGGCTTGAGGTTCTTCATGGCCGCGCGCAGAATCCGGGTCTTGATGTGCTTGTTTCCCACGAACGTGATCTTGCCGACCTTGACCTTCGGCCCCTCTTTCACTACGAAGGTGATGCCCACCGCCGCGGGCGGAATTTGGCGCACTTCCGTACGAATGGTGGCAAACTGGCGGCCGTGCTCGGAAAGCAGGTTCTTGATAGAGACCTCTGCCTTCTTGATCCGGGTTGGATCGTACTGACTCTCCACCACCAGGCCGACTTTATCCTGTTTGAAGCGGTCAAGTATGTCGCTTTGGGAGACCGAACTGGTGCCGACGTAGAGAATTTCACGGATCGTGGGCTTTTCCTTCACTTGCACGACGAGGCGCCAACCCTTGGGAGTCTCCTCCCGGCTGAAGCGCACATCTTCGAAATAGCCGGTGTTCCACACCGAGTTGAAGTCGCGTTCCAGCGCTGCCGGATCGTAAATGTCTCCCGGTTTGGTGTAAATGTGGGCGCGGATGGTGTCGGCGGGAATGCGGCGGTTGCCCGTGACGTTAATCTCGGAAATGATATCGCTCTGCCCCCAGCCCACGCTGGCGGCCGCCATCAGGATCGCGGCCAGAATCCATAACCTCCATGCGCCTCTCCCCGCCCTCGGGCAAGCCCGTTGAAATAAAGGAGATGGCACCGGCATGACAGCGCGAGTGGCTGTCTGCCCGGACATTACAGGATTCTTCCGATGAAAGCGAAAAGGAATCGCTACGACCTCAGCCTCTGGGATGTAAGAAAACTGCCATTATACGGTAGATCAGCAGGATGCGTCCAAGCGGCAACTCTCAAATGCAATCCCGGAGTTGCTTTTCTGGAGTAGCCGTCAACCCGCCCGCTGTGTCCAGCGGTCCTGATTCCGAGTAACAGGAAGCCTTTACTGGCCACTGACCACTGGCCCCTGGCCACTGATCCCGGGCTTGGTTAACTCTACCTCAACCAAGACGGAATAAAACGTTGCCGAGTTGCCCATGTCGGTAAGTTTTTCTGAGGTCAGAGCATTGATGCTCTGAAAACCGGGGGTCATCTTGGCCCAGTTCAGCCAGGCGGAGACGACCCCGGGCTGAACTTTCCCGTCAACCCGCGCCTCCAGCAACACTTCACCGCGGCGGTTGAATACCCGAACCTTGTCGCCATTCGCGATGCCGCGCGCCCGCGCATCGTCCGCGTTCATCTCCAGCAGGCCCGGTTCCTCCAAATCTTGCACCGCGGGCAGATTCGTAAACGTCGAATTGAGAAAATTGTCGGCCTTGCGGGCCAGCAGTTCGAGCGGAAACCCGCCGCCGTTGGCTCCATGGCGGGACTCGGAGGGGGGCTTAAACTCGGCAACGGGATCGAGCCCCTGAGCCTTGAGTGCTTCGCTGTACAGTTCCGCCTTGCCCGAAGCCGTGCGGAAGTTGCCGTGAGCAAAAGGAAGAAAAGGCTCAGCCTGTGTGGGCTCAGCGTGTGTGGCGCCGGGTTGGAGCCTGCCCTGAGCGGAGTCGAAGGGACCCGGCGATGCGGAGCGAAGCTCCGCCGCGTCCGCGCTGGACACTGCGCTGCCGAAATTCAGACGTGCCGCTCCGTCCTCGAGTCGCGCGCGGTTCAGTCCTTCCAGGTACGGATTCGTCGAGTCCAGAGCCAGATCTATGATCTGGTCCACCGTCTCACGGAAACAATCCTCTTCGAATCCCATGCGCTCGGCCAGTGCCCGGAAGACCTCGACGTTGGGGCGGCATTCGCCCAGCGGGGCAATCGCAGGATTCGACACCTGCAGGTAGTAGTGGCCATATGCGGTCTGCAAATCCTTGTGCTCGAAGAAGGTCGTCGCCGGCAGCACCAGGTCGGCATAATCCGTCGTATCGGTGAAAAACTGCTCGTGCACCACGGTAAACAGATCCGGCCGCAGCAGGCCGCGAATGACTTCATTGTGCCGCGGACAAACCGTTGCCGGATTGGAGTTGTATACGAACAGCGCTTTGACCGGCGGATCGTCCAGCGTGTTAAGGACACGACCGAGCTCCACCATGTTGACGGTGCGAGCCTCGCGCCCCAGCGCCGTTTTCATCAGATCCGGACGCTTTAGTGCTTTACTGTTCAACTTGAAAGCCGCGCTGGTCGAAAGTTGCAGCCCTCCGCCCACCTCTTTCCACGATCCCGTAATGCAGGGCAGCATGGTGATGGCGCGCGTCGCCATCCCTCCGCCTTCGGAGCGCTGCACCCCGTAGTTCAGACGAATCACTGCCGGCCGGGTAGTCGCGTACTCGCGCGCCAGTTTGCGAACGTCCGCAGCGGGGATCCCCGTCCACTGTGCAACCCGCTCCGGCGGATACTCCTTCACCTTTTCCCGCAGTTGCTCGAAGCCCAGGGTGTGCTTTGAGACGTAGTCCGTGTCGTGCAAACCTTCCCCGATGATCACATGCATCACGCCCAGAGCCAGGGCCGCGTCCGTTCCGGGATTGATCGGCAGATGCCAGTCGGCACAGCCGGCCGTCCGCGTGCGGTAGGGATCAATCACCACCAGCTTCGCCCCCTTCCGCCGGGCTTCCGCGATGAACGGCCACAAATGCACGTTGTTGCCGTGAATGTTCGCGGCCCAGGCGATGATGTACTTGGAGTGCCGGAACTGCTCCGGCTCGGTGCCGAGTCTCGCGCCCACAACCGACTCCAGCCCGGCTTCACCGGCGGCTGAACAGATCGTGCGCTCGAGTTGGGAAGCGCCCAGGCGGTGAAAGAACCGGTGATCCATCGTCACGCCATTTACGGTCCCGAGCGTCCCGCCGTAGGAATACGGCAGGATGGCCTCGCTGCCGAACTCGGCCGTGATAGCGCGAAATCGCGACGTGATCTCGTCCAGAGCCTCCTCCCAGGAAATGCGTCGCCAGACGTGCTCGTGTGAGACCTGCTCGTGTGGGACCGGATCGGAGCCTGTCCCGAGCGAGGCCGAGGGAATCCGGTCATGCGGAGCGAAGCTCCGCGGTTGTGTGGGCGCCGGCGACTCGCCCGCGCAAACCCGGCCAGCAGCAGGCCCCTTGGCCGCAATCCGCCGCATCGGATACATCACCCGCTCTGGCGAATACACCCGGTCGAGATATTTCGCCACCTTGGCGCAGAGAAACCCGCGCGTGACCGGATGCTCCGGATCGCCCTGAATCTTCGTGGCCCGCCCGTCCTCTACCGTGATCAGCACACCGCAGGCGTCAGGGCAATCGTGCGGACACACGGCATGGACGATCCGCTTCATGGCTCGCTCGATTATACGGGGAAGAGCCCCCACCCTTCGAAAACCGCGAAAGGGTGAGGCATCCTCGCGCCAGAGTTGGCAGGAAAAGACAAAGCGGACGGCCCGGAGGCCGTCCGCTCAGCGAACGCTGATCCAACCACCGCGTCAGTTGGTCGGTTGCGGAGGATCCGCCACGAATCCCGCATAGAACGTGGGATTGCCGCTCGTCGGGTCCTTGAGGAACAGGCCGCGCACGACCAGAGGAATATCAGTCGTCGTGGTCTGGAGTTGGTTGAGTCCGGTCAGGTCGAAGAAAACCGTGCCGTTGAACGTGTCAACTGGTACGGGTCCGCCCGCCGAGTAGCCGACCAGCCCGTTATTGGAAAGCAGGAAGCTGCCGGCGTTGCCGTTGGTGACTGTCACGCTGCCCGTGTTGAACGTGCCGTAAACGCCCTGCCGGCGCAGCGAGATCATGGTCGGCGTAAACGTACTGTTGGTGTAGTCGCCACCGATGAAGATGCGCTGGCCCACCAGCAGGTCGCTCGGACCGCTGAACACGAACTGCGTCAGCGCGTTGTCGAAGAAGCAGACGTCGTACTTGCTGACCGAAGTGATGTCAAACGTCTGGATGGTGTCCACGTCGCTGACCATATCGGCTCCGGTCTCACCCACCCACATCGTCACCGTCTCCGACGTGCCGGACCCGTTCAGCGCCAGAATTCGTCCGGAGACGAACGAATGCGACGTGGCGATGACTTCCACGGCATCCGCCATCAGGCTGCCATCAGCCTGGAATCTGCCCTGCACGCCGACGATGGCCGGGGGCACGAGATTGTTGATGCTCCAGCCGCTGTTGAACAGAGTGTTGCTGTTGACGTACACCGTGAGCTGCCGCCCATAGGGCCCCTGGATCACGAATGAATCGTTGCCCGCGCTTACCGAAACCAGGCCGCCCATCAGGTCCGTGACTTGCCCGTCAGGATCGCTGGCCTTGGTCGCCTTGACGAAGATGACCGGGTTCACGGCAATCGTATTGTTGTTAATGACGAGGTTGCCGTTCCCGTCCGTTGCGACTGAGTCCCGGATGTCCATGTCCAACTTCAGGCC
>Ga0209039_10003935_pt1 | contig 11257 bp, 11 predicted proteins | sample BogFormECP12_OM1_FD_188238 | JGI IMG/M metagenome (GOLD analysis project Ga0209039, IMG submission 188238) | Bog forest soil microbial communities from Calvert Island, British Columbia, Canada - ECP12_OM1 (SPAdes) (version 2) | ecosystem: Environmental > Aquatic > Freshwater > Wetlands > Bog ... | reverse complement strand
ATCGGCCAAGATTGTAAAGGATGTTCTTCAACGTTTGGCAGGGGAAGGCGTTTCAATTTTGTTTAGTACGCATGTTCTTGAGATCGCAGAGGCTATGTGCAGCAGGATTAGTATCATGAATGAGGGAAGCCTCATTGCCGAGGGGACGGTGCAGGAGCTGAGATCTAAGGCTGGGATGCCGGGTTCGACGTTAGAGGATACTTTTCTAAAGCTTACGGGCAGTGAGGACACGGAGAAGATTGTTGAGGCATTGAAGCTTTGAACTGGTCAACGGTCAAAAGTCTCGCAACTGTTCTTTTCAAATCATACTTCAGGGCGAGCCGTTATGGGCGTAGAAGCCTCCTTTCAAGTCCCGTCGTAATAGTTGCCATAGACCTGGTTCTCTTCGCGGTTCCATTCGGGCTTCTAGTGTATGCTTTGCCTTTGGTTCCTGCTGATTTGATGAGTTCGTTTCGGCCCGTCGCGGTTCAGTCCCTCGTTGCGCTGCCGGTCATTCTAACTTCGGCGGTTATTTTGGCGGGAATACTGTTTGAGCTTGGGCAGACGGGAGGTCTTGCTTCAAGCGAAGCAGTAAATTGGCTTCCAGTTTCTCCTCTAGAATATGTATTGGCGTCAAGCGTATCGATGGAGCTCACCTATTCGCCTTTCTTGTTTATTGGATTAGGGGTCACCCTGCCGCTCGCTCTGAGCTTTGGTGAGTCCTCCGTTGTTCCCTTTTTCATTTTGATTTCGATCGTGGCTTACGTTTGGGGGACAGTGATAGTGGAGGCATTGAGATCCGTGATGAACCGCATCTCCACAACGCTTTACAAGAAGAGTGGGAGACTCGGCGTCATATTACGCATCGCCCTCGTCGTCGTTTTGTTGGTCGCGGTGCAAATAGCGTTTAATCCGTACATTCTTTACGCGGCCCTTTCAGGAATCGCCGCAGGAGTCAACTTGGCTTGGTTTGTGCCCGTGATTTGGCCCTCAGCGGCCATCGTGTCCTTCATGGCTCCGGATGTGGTAAAAGCGAGCATTTTTGCTCTGCTTTCCCTTTTTTTCACGTTTCTGATTTTTGGAGCTGCAACCCGCCTGAGAGCCAAGTATTGGTCTCCAATACCAATCACAATTACGTTGTCCACGTCAACTGTCTATGTCCCTCAAGGGAAATCATTTTTGTGGCTTGACTCAGTCGCGTTCGCAGTGGCCTCCAAAGAATTAAGATCCCTCGCGAGGCGCAGAGAAATGGCAAGATTCTTGGCAATACCCGTGTTGCTTGTAGTGACCTCTTTGCTCCCTGTGTTGACAAGCGGTGCGAATCCAGGGAAAGCTTTGTCAGGCGTGAGTATCGTGCTTCTGGCTGAGACATCCCTTATTCTACCCATGATCCTTTCTTCAATCAGTATAGGACAGGAGGGAAACTCGATCTCCAACATCTATATGCTTCCCATCTCAGCTGACGAATTGGTTCTCGGAAAGCTTTTTCTCCCGTGGATTTTTTCGGGTGCAGGAATCTTGGCAATTGCTTTGCTAATGCAATTCTTGGCTCCTGTCGCGGCGGGACAGTTCTTGGCCACTTTGATAGCAGCGGCCTTAAACATATTAATACAAGGTTATGTCGGACTTGGAACAGGCTCGCGGTATCCCAGTTTCAACGTTGGACCGAGAGCAAGATACCTTTCCTTTACAGGATTCATAGTGGGTTTTGCCTTAGGGGGCTTAGCGACGCTGGCGGTTCTGGCTCCTTTGATTCTTTACACAGGCACAGGGCTTTTGACTGGGTTAGGCGGCGGATCAGCTGCATCTGTATTATTGTCTATTATCTTGACGTTAGCAGTTGGAGCCATGCTTCTCGTTTTGACGCGTTACTATTGCATGCGAGGTGTAAAGAAACTCTTTTCCAGTATGGAAGCATAGTTTTCAGGTTCCTCTAGCGGGCGCTAGCGTGCGCTAAAGATTGCAAAGAGAGCGTCATCATGCTTGGAGGCTATTCGAAAAATTCGATTTAGCAACAGGCTGGCGCACAACTTAGAGATTATGACCAATTTCCAGGCAAATTTGAAAGAACGGCATAGATAACAAGTTTTACTGCGCGCATTAGATCGTCATCTGTCAGGATAGCCGTTGGGTCCCATCCTTTCTTGCTCAGGCAAGTTTGGCATCGCGTTTTCTGTTCGCGTAGGGGCCGGGATGGTCATCAAGGTTTGAGTTCGGAGTACTCCTTTCACGTGGTTAATTTTCCCAATTATTCTCCCTAGATAGTCTAGGTCTGAAAACTGTGCCAAAACGACCGCGTCGAATTGTCCAATCACTCCATAGGCTGTCTTCACACCATCAATCTTGAATACCGCTTCCAGAACTGGCCACAAGGTACCAGCTTCGGTGTTGAGTAGGATGAAAGCCTCCAAATTGTCTTCCCCAAGAGACTGTAGTCTACTCTAGTGAATAAATCTGTTATTCAAAAGGAGCACTGGTGCACGCGCTTTCCTATAGCTAGCGAGGTTATTCTCTAACGCTTTTTTGTTATTTACGCGCGCTGAAATCGTGGAGAAGGACAGGGTCTAATTAGCCAGAGCCCTTGTTGCCTAAGATATTATGATGCGCGAACATTTCCGTGTCACGGCGCACTCTCAGCTGTTCACCCGGTTTGGAGATGGGGTATCCGAGACGGATGGCAAAGGCGATCTTCATATGTTCGGGGACTTCAAGAATCCGTTTCACCTCTTTTTCCACGGATTCCCCGCTGAATACGCTCAGTATTTGAACGCTTATTCCAAGCGACTGGGCCATGAGCCACATGTTCTCCATGACGCAGCCCAAGCTGATGAAACCCAGAACGTCTCCTTCGGAAGCGGGTGCTCTTTTCCTGGGATCATAAATCACTATCAGAAGCAGCGGGCTACCTCTGATGTTTTGGTTCAGGGGAGAACGTGAACTTTCTCGAACGGCCTTGTCCAGCTTAGCAAGGTCTCTCCAATCAGGCGGAAAATTCGCTCCGAGGATTCCAATCTTCTTCTGAAGCAACTCTTCCTTGGAGAATGACAGCTGCTGGTAATTCTCACGAATGAAAGCTTCCGACACTTGGGACTTGATTTTTCCAATCTCCTCCAGAACTTCTTCGTCATCGACGACGAGGATTTCGAAGTTCTGCATGTTGTGAGCCGTCGGCGCCCAACGCGCAGCCTCCATTATCTGCCCTAGGTTCTCCTTGGACACGTGGCGATTCGGATCAAAAGGGGTTCTCGTTGAGCGTCTAAGCCGAATAATTTCTAAGATATCAGCCATGCCATCAATTCCTATTTCCCACTTGGCCACTCGCGGTATTAGAACCCTATGGAAGTCTCGTTATCAACAAACGGTCGTCCGCTGTGGTCGTCGCGCAGGGAAAAAACGATTGAAAAGGAGTAGTATTAGTTCGGATTTGCTGCTATTTCTCTCCGAACAATGGCATGTTGGGAAAGACTTCGATTCCAGTGCGATCTATTGTGTAAGGCACGAGGTTCGGGTTCACTTTAGTCCCTCGCATCTTTTCTATCTGTAAAGCGCGAGTTGTGGTTCCTCCTGAGAAGATTGTCTGCAACATTATGACGCCATGAACCAGATATTCTTCCACTATGGCGTTTCGCTCGAGTCCTAGGTGTTCTAATTCTGTGGTTATAATTGTTGTTCTGTTCAGATCAGACAACGATTCGATAAGGTCAACGACGGCCGTTCTTCTTTCGACAGGATCAGGAAAGCGGTAGAATAATGCTGCCAACGTGTCGACTGCTATTCTCTTCGCATCTATTGCCGCAATTTTGTTTCGTAGTTCGTCTATCAGTTTTTCGATTGGCAGATCCTTCCCTTTGAGGCTGCGGGTTTCCTCTTTGTAAAGGTCCTCCTTAAGCAGGCTTGTTCTGGTTGCTCTGGTCGCGTCTATGAAAGCAAACTTTCGTTCCTTCTCGGCGTCTGCGAAGTTCCAGCCGAAATGCTCCATCTCAGAGTAGAAGTGTTTTTTATTTTCATCCAGACTGACGAAGACCCCGTTTTCTTTATGATCTTTTAGTCCTTTGTAGAGGAATTGAGCGGCAAAAATCGTCTTGCCGGCACCTGGTCCACCAATGAGCAAGACAACTCTCCCGTCGGGTATGCCTCCGTTCATCAATTCATCGAGTCCCTGAATGCCCGTTGAACGTGCTTCCACAATATCACCTTTCTTAATCCACTTTATTCATAGAGTGCTATATAGAACTTTCCAAAATCTTGGGCGCGCTCGCTCTTATCAGGCAACAGGGTTAACTTCACCTACATTCGACGGAAGGCATTTGCTGATCGAGTTCTTTTGAGGCTGAAGTAACAATAGGCGAAGTCACATTTTACGTGACCATTGATCTTTGGCTTGAAAAAGACTCTCGCGCGCGAAGTTCACAGCTTGATTAGAGCCTTGTGCATTGCATGGCTTAGACTAGGAAGAGGGAGGATGGTTCTTTGGAATTCTGGGATGCCGTCAAATTGGCTCGACTGTTTCGGCTTCAATGTAGAATAGTGTAATGTCAGTTCCATTTTCGTTCCCTATCACCTGTCTGACAACACCCTGTATCTGTACATATGAGTTTGGTGGGGTACCGTTCCATACGACAGGGAAACCCCACTGGTCGGGAGGACTTCTGGGGTATAGTACGTATTTCCATGGTGGGGGTGTAACCCAAAGGAAATAGGCATCAGCGGGCAACCTGGCTAGGAAACCTTGAACTACGACCGTCTTATTCACCGATGCTGAAGGATTGCTCTGGATTATACCCAGAGAGGTCTCCGTTCCATTCACAAAACTATTCATTTGGTTCTGTAGATTTGCGATTTGAGAGTTTAATGAAGAAATCGTATTGTCCTTATCGCTTATTGTGTGCATGTAATATGCAAATGCTGCAACTGAACCAGCTACCACAACAAGGCAGATTATTGCTAGTGCGATGGCGACACTTCTTCTAACCACTTTCTTTGGTGACAAAACCCGAGTTTGTTGAGTCATTTTTCAACTCTCCCTGCAATCCAATGAGTTTGGAATCTCTTAAAAACCCATACAATAGAACAGTGTGTACTAAAGACAGAACAGCCCAGTTAATCTTCTGTGGCTGTGCAGTTCCATAAGCCGAAGCAATCATCTCACAAACTCTGCTAATCCTTGAAACACTAGCCCTATGAACATGAGTATTGTCATTATTAACAATCTTTTCTATCACTCTTAGGCATATTACCGATTGATACACCTATTTTCTTTTCATACCTTTTCTTCTTTTCATCTTCTGAGAAATGATAGTTCTATCCTGAATAAAGGACTGAACCAAACTGAATTACTAACCCCGATATCTATTAGAACTTGAGAAAGTTACGTACAGCGCGCGGGCTAAGATACTCTAATTGCTCAAAGGGGTAAGCTGCTTGATGAAGCCTATGCTATGAAGTCAAAGAGGGATGGGCATGGGTATGCCGTTTCTTGCTTCCTCAACAATCGGGAGCACTTGTTTGAGTTCTCTGAAGTATTTGAGCACTGTTATGCCCCTTGGAGTAATAGCGAACACCGTCCTGCTTTTTCCGACGATCCTTTCTTCAATCAGGTTTTGCTTAAGCAGAAAATCCAAGTATTCTTTCAGGACTTTGCAGTTGACGTTCGCTTTATACATTACATGCGTCAGTTTCAATGGCCCACGACGGGACAGCACTTGGAGAATGTCTACGTACATCTCGAGTTTGGAACGTCTCATACTTCTACCTTCTGCGTATGTGCCTTCACGAGTTGAAACAAGAAGTATAAACCATTTATGAATCAGAAACTATGGTTCAATATCTACGTAATGCCCCGCCAACAGAAGTTTCCACGCCCTTTTACAACATGTTTCTGTTCATATCGAACCCTTGGACGACCTGAACTTGGAATAGTTATTGCAAATATGTATTCCGAAACCGAATTTTGACAGCATGCGTCATATAGCCCTTCATTGGCTGTTTTTTCTGTTCTGGTTTTCTTTCGCAAGGCTCACGCCTTCTGTAGGCACGGGTTCTTTTCTTTAAGATACGACTGCCAGTAGCCTTACCATCATAAAGAACGGCAAGACGAGGAATGCGCGTTAAACGAAAACTAGTTATTTGGATAACATCATAGGAATGTTGAGATAAAGAGGAAATTGAACCTCAAGAGAGTATTGGCGCGCCGCCGCGCTAGAGGGCGCAGTTGGTGAAGGATGAACCTCTGGTTTCCGTTGTGGTTCCGACTATCAATTCTGAGAGGTTTTTTGAGCAATGTTCAAGGTCCATAAGGCAGCAGACTCATGGGAACATCGAAGTTATTGTTGTTGATAATTACTCAACAGACAGAACGGAAGAGGTAGCGAAGAAACATGGTGCCCGAGTTCTGTTGGTTAGGTCAGAGAGAGCCAGAGCAAAGAATTGCGGAGCAAACGTAGCTAATGGAAAATACCTTCTCTTTCTGGATTCAGACATGGAAATGCAATCAAAGGTTGTTGAGGAGTGCGTAGAGATAATGGAAAACGACGCGACTCTAGGCGGGCTAACCATACCCGAGAGGAGTATAGGTAGCAGTTATTGGGTGAAGGTCAGAGACTTCGAGAGGAGCTTCTATTCAAGAACAGAAGTCGAATCAGCAAGATTCTTCAAAAAGGACTTGGTGTTGCTGGTTGGGGGATTTGACGAGGAAATTGAATTCTACGAAGAGAGCACTCTTCCTCAGAAGATTGAAGCACTGCAGCTAAACGTCAAGCAGAGCGTAAAATCTTGCATTCTACACCACGAAGAGGATCTTAAACTAATGGATTGGTTGAGAGAAAAATATTACTATGGAAAAACTGCGGACATCTACCTGAAGCGTTCTCCATATGCACTTCATCAGACAAGCATATTCTATCGTGCACAGTTGTTTTTGAAGCATCGAAGGTTTTTTGAACAGCCAACACTCGCGTTCGGAGTCTTAATTCTGAAAAGCCTAGAATACATCTCAGCGGCAATGGGATTAATGACAAATGCCCTAGACAGATGAGAAGAGAAGAATCGTCTTATGACTCCGAATAAGAAAGAATGATGAAAGCCCTAAAGATTGACAAGAAATGAACAACCAAGTTGAACAAGACGACATAATCATCAAGAAAATGCATGAGCATTATTTGGACAGATGGCTGAAACTTTATGACCTTGATGAATACAAGCAATGGCTGTTCTGTGGTCTAATAAAACTCCTGAGAAAGTACACCCAGAAGGGAACCGTGCTTGAGATTGGTTGTTCAAAAGGTTACTTCACCAATATGTTAAGCCGCAACGGTTATCACGCAATTGGGGGCGATATATCGCTCACAGCACTGCGCGCCGCTGCAAAAATCGAAAGAATAAGATTGGACGCAGAAATGCTTCCGTTCAAGAATGATGTTTTTGATGCAGTTCTCGCGGTCTACACGATAGAACATATGCCAAGACCCGGCAAGTGTCTTGACGAGATTTTCCGCGTCCTGAAACAGAAAGAACCGTTCATCGCAGTGACACCAGACAAAGAAAGCCTTCTCACAAAAGTGGGATTCCACCTTGTAAGATACACCTCACTCAAGAATCCTTATCATGTGGGTTTGATGAGCAGGAAGGAATTGGCGCGCGCGATGGAGACGTCCGGTTTTGGTCATTTCGTGCTTCTTCCTTTCCATAATGGTTTTCTGGGCGCACCATTCCTAAAACGTTTTCTTGGGAGAGAATTCATTCCAATACCGTTAAATACAAATATTTTATTGCCTTTCTCACACCACCAGCTAATCGTGGCGCTCAAATGAGTCGCGCGCACGAATGCATTTTTGTGCACTGCTCAGTGCAGGATCATTGAGTTTCCCTTGTCCCTCTGAAGTGTACCGTATAATGACTCCTGTCTTCGGTTGTCATTTCATTGGTACGTGCAAAACAGGGGGGTTACGGTTGAAAAAGGCTGGCGTGTTGGTCGTAATGGAGGAAGCCAAAATATCCAAAGTTGACGCATCTTTCTTTCATTTCACCAAAGAAGCCAACTTTATGATAAAAAGAGAAAAAGAGTTTTGCAAAGCTCTTTCTTGGGGCTTAAGTCTGTGTTTTGCTTTGCTTTTCCTTATGTTTCTTCCTTTTCTCGGCTCGCTCTTTCTTAGTTAACGGTTTTTCCTTTTTCGGCATTTATGTTCCCAGAAGGTATGATATGCGTAATAGTGCTTTAATAATTTTCGAAATCTAGCGCGCTATTCTCTTTGTTCGCACTTCAATATAAGATTGCAAAGCTTCTCGTTTTTAGAGCAGTTCTATTCTTAGATGGATAAGCCGTGCAGTCTTGAGGGTGTCAGCTTGTTGGCGCATCGCGCCCTGCTTGGCAGCCAAGGGGCAGTGGTCCTGGCTGAGCGCGCTCTTCCGCGAGAAAAAGATTAAAGGTCTCTCCTCAGTTTTGGTTTCGGTATTCAGCGTTAGGGCTAGGGGTTGTTTAAAGAGATGAGCAGAATCATAAGCCGCAATAAGTACTACTACCTGCTCGTCGCTCTTATTGGAACTGTAGCCTCTGTTCTAACTTCTGGAATGTACCTTCTGTACACGAGTATCTGGAACCCCGTTCATGACATTCTGAAGGCTACAAGCTGGTACTATTTTCTATTTGCTTTTCTCGCGCTTGCAGTATCATTTGTCATAGTGAAAGTTTTTGCTGAGACTAAGACCACTGGGAGTGGTACACATCTGGTTCTGGAAAGATATCACTTGAGCAACGGCGAAATAAGCGTTCGCGACACGATTGCGAAGACTTTCGCCTCGATTTTCACGCTAGGGTTCGGAGGCAGTGCAGGTCCCGAAGGTCCAAGCTTACTTATTGGAGGAGGCATAGCATCAAACCTTTCAAGATACCTCGGAGTCCGTATACAGAACGTCAGGAGAATATTCATTGCTGGAGCCGCCGCAGGTCTCGCTGCGGTGTTCAGAACGCCCTTGACGGGTATTCTCTTTGCATTAGAGATTCCCTATAGAAACGACCTAGACATGGAAACATTCATTGAAGCGATGGTTGCCTCGATACCCGCGTATTTGATTTCAGTAATCATTCTGGGCAGTGAAAGGATATTCGGAAATTCTGTGCAAGCACAAATCTCGCTGAATGAAATACTTCTTTCTCTCGTTTTAGGTTTGGTGTGTGGCGTGTACGCCATCTTTTTCACCAAGACGTTTTCTAGTGGCGAACGTCTGAGAGTCTTGGTCAGGAAGAAGACTGGAAGTATCGGCGTAATCGCATTGGGTACGGTTCTTTTAGGTCTTATAGGGTATTTCTCAATTTATTGTGTCGGAGTGGGCACGGATTTTGTGGGGGCAATAATCAATGGAACGAGCTTCACTATTGCATTGGTTTTGGCGATAATTCTTCTCAAGACCTTTGCAACTGTCATAACATTGAATTTTGGAGGAAGCGGAGGTCTGTTCTTCCCTACTATCGTGATTGGCGCGGGCATCGGCTTCCTATTCTCAAGCTTGACTGACGTCAATTTCAAGATCATGTTTATGGCAGTAGGCATGGCAGCATTGCTTGCCGGGACACACAAAATTCTGCTGACCCCAACTGCCTTCGTAGTTGAAACACTAGGCGGAATATATGCAATACCCGCTCTTTTGGCAAGTGGAGTCAGCTATCTGGTCTCAGGAAATACATCTTTCTATTCTGTCCAGCCACGCACGAGGCTAAAAGCCGAAGAGTTAGCCTTGGGAAAATTCTACGCAAAAGCAAAGGCATCTTTTCCTGAACAGCTTAAAGGAATGTTCGCAGAGAGTTTCATGACTGAGCAACCAGTTTCGGTTCTTGATAGTTCAACAGTAGGAGAGGCTTTGGAAGCCTTTGAGAAAACACGATTCCGGGTCCTGCCAGTGGTGGATGATCATCAAAGAGTCTTGGGTGCCGTAACTCTTGAAGATCTTGGAAATATTGGTTCTCGACAAATGGAAGAGCATCTCTCAGAAAGACTCATGCGCAAACCGCTGATCATAACCAAAGACACAAGCCTAGAGCAGATTGCAGATATGATGATAAAACGCGAAGAAGATCATGCCTTTGTCGTTGATGAAACTGATCGCATCATAGGTGTGGTCGCGGGTATCGACGTGGTTAGAAAGATAATGGAGATATCAAACGTTTAACCGAATTATCTTTGAGAGCGCCGGTTTTTTGGTGCATCGTCTGGAACGGGCGAGTGAGCCGAAGGCGCGCGCAAGATAGGCTTATGTCGCCGAGGACTTGGTGTTTGATGGCTCCCTTCGGGAAGGCTTGAAACGTTAGCTTCGAAGTCACCTATGACTAGGTTTTATTGGAGCAGATGACATCACTCAGATCTAGGGGAACTGTGAGCGGAAAGTTGATGACGGCGAATTTATAAAGACTTTTATTTCTAGTAAGCAAATTGGTCTACTGGTGTGCAGTTTTGGCTTACGAATTTGATGAAGAGAAAGGTATTATCAGAGACAAATTGACGGGTGAAAGATGCATTGTGATTTATGAAAAGGGACTTGAAAGTGTGTTCAAGGGACTTTCGCAAATCTTCAAGGCGGGTATTGAGGTTCTTCTTGAAGAATCGAGCCGTGCAGCAGGCAAACATATTGCGGATTCGCTTGGTAGAGATGGGAAGACTGACATCAAAGGCTCTTTGAGCGCCTACGCAAAAAGGTTTGCTCAGGTTGGCTTTGGGAGATTTGAAGTCACTGAGTTAAGGCTTGAAGAAGCTGGTACGATGAGATTCCGAGTTTGGGACAACATTTTTGCTGATATCAGGGATAAAGAATCGACCTATTGTGCTTACGTCGCAGGTTTGCTTTCAGGCATATATGAAGGGCTCTTTCATGTATCTCCAAAAGTCAAGGAAGTGAAGTGTATTGGACACGGAGACCCCTATTGTGAATTTCTCTTGACTTTGAAAGTTCCCTAGATAGAATGCGCGTTTGAGCTTCTTGAAACAACTTTTTAGGACTGCGAGGTTCGTGTAGGGTTTTCTGCGTCAGTAAAAAGTTGAAGTTCACTGCAACGTATGCTGGAAGGCGAACTGCGGTCTCGTTCAAATCATTCTTGACTTATCGCGCGCGCTGTTCATCGACAGCAGGTTCGTGTGTACTCACCCATTTTGCTTAAATATCGGCTGGTTTGACAATATCGTCATTGCTTTCGGTAATGTTGATGGAAGAAACATGGCGCTAGATTTGTTTCCGTTATTCTCGACGTTCGCTATTGTTGCATTAGCCGAATTCGGTGACAAGACCCAGATTG
>Ga0209039_10003934_pt1 | contig 11263 bp, 8 predicted proteins | sample BogFormECP12_OM1_FD_188238 | JGI IMG/M metagenome (GOLD analysis project Ga0209039, IMG submission 188238) | Bog forest soil microbial communities from Calvert Island, British Columbia, Canada - ECP12_OM1 (SPAdes) (version 2) | ecosystem: Environmental > Aquatic > Freshwater > Wetlands > Bog ... | reverse complement strand
TTTGTGAAATGGGGTATTGGCGAAGGACAGCGCTATGCCGAACCCGTGGGTTACTGCCGCGTGCCATCGGAGGTTGTAGGACTTGCGAACAAGACAATTGAGGAGATCAAATAGCGGCTTCCTTCTCGCAGGACCGACTGCGGAGGTACTAAAAAGTAGTGTAAGCTCCGACATGTGTTTCATCCTGCTGCCAATGTGTTGCGCTTTTCGGCGTTCCCTGCTCTGAAGCGTCGTAACATTGCTACCAATTCTCCAACCGAGAGGCAATGATGCCCCCACTAGCCGGCGGCTCGCCTTGTAAGGAATTCTCACTTGTCAGATAGTGAATTTGCATAAGATCGCGGTTGCCTGACCGCTTCGTGGAGTGTTAAAGTCCAAAATATTGGATGTCAGCTCTGGGCCGCGATCTCCTTGTCAATCAGTTTTCTGATTGTGTTCCTGATCGTCGCGGAAGACAGAATCAAGGACTGCATGAAAATGAGGTCCCCATACAACCCCAACAAAATGGAAGAGCATCCGAGAATACCGAAAAAGACCACCGGTCGAAATGGCGAAACTGCCAGGGCCAGGAAACCGAACATGGTAACAATTGACCAGGAAGCAATTTGTTTGGCCGTCAGCCGATAAGCACTGCGGACGCACTCTTCCATCCCCTGGTCGGGGTTCAATCTTATCTCCCGCTTCAACTGAGTCAAATAGTGAATCGTGTTGTCCACGGCCAGACCAATGGCCACAGTGGCCGCGAAAACCGTCACGCTATCCAGAGAGATCCCAAACCAACCCATGATTCCAAATACAGCGGCCACCGGCGGGATGTTGGGCAGTAAGCATATCACTCCTAGGAGAGGCGACCCCATTTGAAGCATCATCAAGACCGTAATGATCGCAGCCGCGAGAAACATTGACGTGATTTGATCGCTAATAAGCTCAGAAGCCTGATGCGCTACGACAGCAAGATCGCCGGTAACCGTGGTCTTTGCAACACCGTTCATGACCGAGTCGGCAGTAGCACGGATCCTTTCAATGGTTTTCTCAATAGGCACCGAGGGGGAATTCCTAATGCGGACCGAAATATGGAGCCTATCAAAGTTTGAATTCAAATATCTACGGGCAAGCCGTTCCCCATCAGCGCTGAGCGAGGTAACGACAAGTAGTTGAGGTACGAGCGCGGGATCTGCAAACAGATCCTTCTCTGGCTGGTTCGACCCTTGGACGACATTTTTCAGATATTCGAGCAACGGCAAGAAGGAATCGGTATCAACAACTTCCGGAATTTGCTTGAGCCTTTGTTCCAAATCCCTGACTTTCTTCCACATGGCAGGCTTTTTGAAATCGTTTTCTTCGGCTTCCAGCATCAACTCCAGCGAATTGACCGGCGCGAGTTTCTTTTCTACGAAATTGATGTTCTGGACTTCGGTGGTGGAATCGCTCAGCATGCGAAGGATCTGCGGGTCACTACGAATCAGAGGGGCGCCGGCAAAGAGGATTACGGTTATGGCAATGCCCACTCCCACAAATAGTCGATGATGGCTAAAGATGGCGTCTTCAATTTTCTTAAGGACGCCATCCGCCCAATCACCCAACACGCCTGAAGGTTCAGGAGCGTCAAGAGATTTCATGATACTGAAGAAAGCGGGTGTCAAAATCATGGCCAGGCAATAGGAGATCATTATCCCGATAGACATAATGAACCCTAACTGCCGAACCATTGGGATGGAACTGACCATCAACGATCCGAACCCCACGGCAGTGGTTGCTGAACAGATAGCGCACGGTCTGGCCAGCCATCGTACCGCCAATTTGATGGCAGGTATCTTCTCTTTGACCGATTGGTGGAACTGATGGTACCGAACCACCATGTGAATGACGATCTCCAAGGTGACTATGGGGATGAATCCGAAAGACAGGGCAGTTGTGGAATTCAGAGGGATCCGGAAGAGAGACATCAGGCCGAGTACCCACACGACGCACACACCTAGGATAATGTTGGTGATAGCCGTTACCTTAGCGCTCTTAAAAACGTAGACGGAGACCACCGTGCCGATGAGCATACACAGTATGCCGAAGATAATTCCCGTCTGGATGTTGTACCGCACGATGGCCTGCCGAATGAGGGGAGCTCCGATTATGCGGTACTCGGCGCCGGCCGGAACATTGCCTTTTACCACCTTGTCTATGTCGCCGATCAGCTCCTTGATGGAGCCCGTGTCGAATTTCCATTCGTCCGCGATCCGTATGAGCACCCCCACTGTTTTCAAATCCGGAGACAAGAGAAGATCAGTTATGGGGAGCGCCCTTTTCATGCTCTGCCATCGTGTAGGATCAGGAAATCCGAGCTTTCCGTCCTTTTCCAGCAGGACAGGGTAGTTTCCGAACTTCTCCCCCTTGGTCTGGAAAAGCTTCAGGTTCGACAGGCTGATGACCTCAGCAATTTTATCCGACTTTTCCAGAGTTCTAGTTATTGACTGTAGGCCGGTCAGGAGGGGATAATTAGACGCTTCGCGTTCGCTATAAATCGCTACGAGGATGAACTCCTCATTTCCGAATGCTTCAATGAATTGCTGGTACTGGCGGTACGCGGGAGATGTGGTATCCAAGCCAGACTTCAGTGTAGGATCAGTCTCCATGCGAGGAATAAACGCTGACAGTAAGACGGTGATCAGGATCACAAGGCCAACCAGCAGACGGCGCTGATCAACCAGGGCGTCCAAAAAGTTCTTGTTTGAAAGATCCAGCTTATCCTTTTCCGGCATACTTATTTCCTAACGATTGGGATCCGCGGGCCGTTTTGGGGGCTGACATTCGGCAGCAGGCAAAGAGACGTCGGTAGCCACAGAATTCTTTCATATATCACATGTTCGCGGGATCGGGAAGACCATGCTTCTTCAGCGTTGCCCGACCCCCAAAATTCGACCCTCTACAGCGTCTAACGGTCTTTCTTTAATCCGTGGAAAAGTTCGCTTCCCGCGCCCGGATAGATAGCTCGCTCTTCCGGAGGTGTCGGAATATCCACAGGGGGCCACTTCTCGAATCGAGGTTCCGAACCTTCGCGAGTAATTTGGGACGGGTTGGTGTCCGCCATGACCGGCTGTTCCCGGATTTCCGTTCCCCTAACGTTGTGGCTGAATTCAATCGGAATATTATTAGGATCGAACGAATATATTGAGTGGATGAATCCGTGGTCCACCACTTCAGAAACCCAAAAGCCCGCCGCGTCCAGCTTGTCCTTGAGTTCCCACAGATCCTCTTCGGTTTCTACACCGAACGAAACATGGTCAAATACGAATGCCCCTTTCACCGGCGCGCCGTGGTCTTTTTCTAGTGCAGGTTCGACCCCAGGCCACTCGAAGAATGCAATAGTGTCATGTTCCGATATTTCGAAGAAATAGTGCCGGTACCCCGGATGACCCAAACCGGCAATCAATCGCATTCCAAGTAAGTCTCTCCAGAATCGGATCGTGGTATCCATGTCTCCGGTAACCATAGCCAGGTGATTGACGCCGTTGAATTTGACCATTATGATCCCTTTCTTAGTGATATCAGCTTTTCCTTTGCGGCAATTATAGCATTTCTCTAACGGTTTTTCCGAATGCCACAATCCCGGCGTCCCGGAGAACCCGGATCGCTGTCCGGGGCAGGCCCAGGGACCTGGCTCCTTCTGGATTCCGGCGTTCACCTGAATGACGCAACTTCATAATCCGAAATTATTTCGGGCATCGGTATGTACGTCTCGTGCGGTCTTTGGATCGAACATCGAATAGGAGCGAAGGGCGTCTTCGCCGGCCGACCCCAGCGAAGTGCAATCAAAGAAATGCGGGCAAAAATGAATTGATGTTAGAAACTTTTTGATGCAAGCTGTTGTCAATTGCTCAATACTCGCAATTACCATAGGGCTCGCACACGGACGATACACCCTTTGCAAAGCTTCTATTCCTCGGGCCCTAAACACCAGAGGGGAAATGTCTAAACAAAATGCCGGACCCGACCCTTTTGCCGTAAAAGACTGTGGACTCGTTGCCATAGCGCTTGGGCACAAGGCCCAGAATCTGAGGGAGATGCGGGACCACCTCTACAGAATTCATCCTGGCAGCATTTACCATCACTTTTGGGGAGGCTTACTCAGACCCCAATCCGCTTCCCCGGAGTACTATAACGATTTTGCTGGCTGGGTGCACTATCAGCTGCACGATGACACGTTGGCCGAGCGCCTGGCCATCTTGGATCCCACCAACTATGCGGACCTGGAATTCCTGCGCCACGAATTGGTAGATCTGGTGGAGGAACGGCTGGACGAAGTTGAGTGGCTGAACTGGGCTCGCGCAGACCATGAGTTCCATTTTACCCGTTCCCAAATTCTGATTTTTGACACCCGTATCAGAATAGAAACTCCGGAGGAACTGACTTCAGCCGTAGCCGGGATGTCCTCGGGGAGCATATTTTACCATTTTATCGACGCTAGGCGCCGTGTTCCTGATGGTGTGGACGATTTGCGATCCTGGTTGATGGGTTTCGGAGAAACCTACACCGATCTTTGCGGGCTGGTGGCTTCGGTAGACCCCTATTTCGGCGGTCTGACAGGGTTACGCCAACAATTGACTGAGCTGTTCGCGGCCTATTTCGATGGGGGGGCGCGATGAGCTCTATTGAAGATTATGCAGCCATCGTCGGCGATGATGTGATCTCTCATTTACGGCAGCTTGCGGCACCTCTCAAGGGATTGAAAGTGGTGCATGTGAACTCCACCCGACTGGGCGGAGGCGTTGCAGAAATCCTCACCAAGCTTGTGCCTTTGATGGAAGATCTTGGAATCGACGTACACTGGGAAGTCATTCGGGGCCAAGAAGACTTCTTTCAATGCACAAAGAATTTTCATAATGCGTTGCAGGGCAAGCAAATTCCTCTTTCCGAATCAATGTTAAAAGCGTACGAAGACACGAACGCGGCGAATGCAGAGGAACTGCGGCCGAAGCTTGAGGAAGCTGACGTCGTCTTTATCCACGACCCTCAGCCCCTGCAACTCCTGCGGTGGTGTCCAGGGCGAAAAGGCCGCTGGTTGTGGCGATGCCACATAGACCTGAGCCATCCTTATCGTCCTGTCTGGAGGTATCTCCGGCAGTTCGTGGTGGAATATGATGCAAGCATATTCTCGCTTCCGGATTTCGCTCAACCGCTGGCACATACCCAGTATCTAATGCAACCCAGCATCGATCCCCTGAGCGACAAGAATAAGGACCTGCCGGAGGATCAGGTGCTGGCGGTTCAGCTACAGTTCGGAATCGATCCGGAACGACCCATGATGCTCCAGGTGTCTCGATATGACCGATTCAAGGACCCGGTGGGTGTGATACGGGCTTATCGCCACGTTAAGACATTCGCCCCCTTCCTGCAACTTGTCCTCGCAGGGGGTGAAGCCACTGATGACCCGGAAGGAGAGGCCGTACTATCGGAAGTTCGCTCAGAAGCCTCAGAAGATAAGGACATTCACATCCTTCTGTTGCCTCCGGACGCACATGAAATTATCAATGCGCTTCAGCGCGCCGCGGATGTTGTAGTCCAAAAATCTGTCAAAGAAGGATTCGGCTTAACCGTAACTGAGGCAATGTGGAAGCAGAAACCGGTTATCGGCGGCAACGCCGGTGGAATTCGGGTCCAGGTGTCGGATCATCGCACCGGCTTTCTTGTGAGCACTCCTGAGGGGGCGGCATTACGTGTTCGGTATTTGCTGAGCTCGCCGGAAAAGAGAATGGAAATGGGGTTGAATGCACAAGAATTCGTCAGAGAGAATTCGCTGCTTACTCGAAACCTCAGGGAGTACCTCAGCCTCATGATAGCGGTAATGGATAAAGACAAGGAGAGAATTGAGCTAGGAGCGTGGGCCCGTCCGTGACTCCTATATGCTGTTTGCTTTGTCCTGGCGTTCTTGTCAATTGATCGGGGAAGAGCTTTGAACAAGCACATTAGTTTGGGCGCCTCCTATTTGGGCGAAGGGCAGTGCCGTTTCCGGGTGTGGGCGCCATTTGTGAGTAAGGTCGAAGTAGTAATTCTTTCACCAAGACAGCGCATTGAACCTATGGCCAAAGATCCGCGGGGCTACCACGAAGCGGTCGTAAGCCATTTGGAACTGGGCACCCTGTACCGCTATCGGCTGGACGGTGAGAAGGAACGCCCCGATCCTGCATCCAGGTTTCAGTTTGGCGGCGTGCACGGGCCATCCCAGGTTGTCGATCCGGATTTCAGTTGGAGTGAACCGCACTGGCCCGGCCTGGCTTTAAAAGACTATGTCCTGTACGAATTGCACGTCGGGACCTTCACCTCCGATGGGACCTTCAGTGCAATTATCCCGCACCTGGATGAATTGAAAGATCTTGGAATCACTGCCGTGGAACTTATGCCCGTAGCGCAATTCCCCGGTAATCGCAACTGGGGTTATGACGGTGTTTATCCTTTTGCGGTTCAGAATTCTTACGGTGGACCCGGCGAATTGAAGCGGTTGGTGGACGCCTGCCACCAACGCGGATTGGCTGTGGTCTTGGATGTTGTCTACAATCATCTTGGGCCGGAAGGGAACTATCTTGCCGACTTCGGTCCCTATTTCACGGATAGCTATAAGACACCCTGGGGGCCTGCCGTCAACTACGACGGACCATACAGCGACGATGTGCGAAGTTTTTTCATTAAAAACGCCCTGCACTGGCTGATTGACTTCCGCATAGACGCTCTGAGGATCGACGCTGTTCACGGCATCTTCGATTTTTCAGCCCGTCCTTTTCTCGAAGAGCTGGCCCTGACTGTCCGCGAGCATACGGAACGCCTTAATCGTAGGATCTATCTGATCGCTGAAAGCGACCTTAACGACTCGCGCTTAGTTCGCTCGCTGGAAGCCGGGGGATACGGATTGGACGCACAGTGGAACGATGACTTTCACCACGCGCTACATACCCTGCTAACCGACGAACGAACCGGCTATTACGAAGACTTCGGCCTATGTCGGGATCTTGCCAAGGCATTTCAGGACGGCGTTGTCTATTCGGGAGAGTATTCTCGGTACCGCAAGCGCAGACACGGAAACGATTCGAGAGCCATCCCTGCCCATCGGCTGCTGGTCTTCTCTCAGAATCACGACCAGGTGGGCAATCGCATGCTGGGGGATAGACTCAGCGCACTGGTTTCCTTTGAGGGCCTGAAGTTGGCCGCGGGTGTGGTGATACTTTCGCCCTTTATCCCTCTCCTTTTCATGGGAGAAGAGTACGGGGAAATCTCTCCCTTTCCTTACTTTGTCAGCCATTCGGATCCTTACCTCATTGAGGCTACAAGGCAGGGGCGTCGACAGGAGTTTGCTGCGTTTCGCTGGGAGGGAGAGTCGCCTGACCCGCAGGACGAAACCACCTTTCTGAGTGCCAAGCTGAATCACGATTTAGGCGACGAAGGAAAGCACCGCGTGCTCCTCAAATTTTACCGGGAACTGCTCGGCCTCCGCAAAACCCTGAGAGAAGCTGCTAGGATGAGCCGAGAGAGAAGGGATGCTGTTGGCTTCGAGCGGCACAAGGCAGTGTTTCTTATATGGAGGGTTTCTGAGGGCCAAGCTGCTGCGATCTTTCATTTCGGTGACAAAGCCGCTCCCATCCCGGTCCCGTTGCCTGTCGGGGGCTGGATCAAGCGCATCGACTCGGCGGAAGAAACGTGGGATGGCCCTGGAAGCGCTGTTCCCGAAACAGTGACCTCGGATGGGGAGGAATCTCTAACGTTGGCTCCGCAATCGTTTGTGATTCTCGTGCGGGTCGAGGAACCTCAACCTATGTAGCGAATTGAGGGGTCTTACAAAGCTCCGGAGCGGACCCGAATGAGCATACGTCCTAGAGATGAGGCTGTGTAGGCCGTTCGGCTCAAGAGTCAGTTGGAAAAAGCTCCCAGCTTTGAAAGCAAGACATGGTCGAACCTCACTGACTCCAAGTGGTACGGGAAAATCCGAGAGTTCTTTGGGGGACAAAAGTAGGCCCAGACGAAATTTCTTATAAGGATATACCGGGGTCTACTCGGGCGGGAGAACACAGAGTGTGATTTAATTGTCCAAAACAACAAATTAATGTTTGTAACGAGGAGTAATCCTATGAATCGGAATCAATTTACAGGAAATCTTAAGCAGTTGACGGGTAAGGTCCGTGAAAAATGGGGATGGTGGACTCATAGGTATTCCAGCGTCTTCAGCGGAAAAATCAATCAACTGACCGGCAAGATACAATCACTGTATGGAAGAGTTAGAAAGTGATTTGATCAGGGCGCCTGACAGCACTTCTTGGAGAGGTATGGGTGAATTCCTGGATGGACGTTGTTTTGCGACTAATTGTCGCGGGAGGAAAACATGAGAATAAATATGCCAATTGAGCCATTGATCGGGTTCTTGATAATAGGACTTGTCGCGGGTTTTCTGGCCGAACAAATCATAAAAGGAAGAGGAGCCGGTCTGGTCATCAATCTGGTCGTAGGAGTCGTAGGCTCCTTCATCGGGGGCTTTCTTTTCGGCTTCTTGAAGTTGTCCTTTCATGGACTTGTCGGATCCTTGATTAGTGCTACACTCGGGGCGGTGGTGCTCCTGTTCCTGCTCGGACTGGTCAAGATTATGCTCTTTCCGGAGAAATCATGGTGGCGAAAAGCTCTTGGACGTCATTAGAGGGGGAGTTCTCAAGAACGAACTAGTTCTTGATTCCGTGAATCAGAATAAATGCAGTTTCTGCGAAGTGATTGTTTCAAGGAGGAAAACATGAATATAAATCTGCAACTTCAGCCGGTGGTGTCATTGATAGCCGGCATTTTGATACTCGTAGCGCCCCGTTTGCTGTCATGGATCATAGGGATTTATTTGATCGTAATAGGCGCAATGGGTCTGCTTGGCAAATAAGAGTACGGGATTGAGTCTCGCGCCAAGACTAATAGGGCATGCCTCGCTCATGATTTTTGGCGATCACTACCGAAAGTTACTGAGAAAGTGAGCAAGTGTGCCTTGAAGACCCTTGTGGCGCAATGCCTTGAAACCAGCTAGAATTGCCACGAATTGGTAGAGCCTCTCCACAGGAGTTTTCGTCGGCCTTCATTCAGTTTGGCATTGGGTTCCCCGGCAGAGTTTGTGGACAAGCAGGAAGTTTAGATTATGGACCGATTGATATGTATTCATGGACATTTCTATCAACCCCCCAGGGAAAGCCCCTGGCTGGAGGCAATTGAGATCCAAGATTCAGCGTTCCCTTACCATGACTGGAACGAGCGGATTTCATCTGAATGCTATGCTGCAAACGCTGTGTCGAGACTCTGGGACACGGAAGGACGAATCGTCCAACTGGTGAATAATTATGCCGGCATAAGCTTCAACTTTGGTCCAACTCTCTTGCTCTGGATGCAGAAGTATGCCACCGACGCGTATGAGGCAATTCTGGAGGGAGACAGGCAGAGCGTAGAGAAATTCTCAGGTCATGGATCTGCTTTGGCCCAAGCTTACAATCACATGATCCTACCGTTGGCCAACAGCCGCGACAAGCAGACCCAGATTATCTGGGGAATAAAGGATTTTGAGTATCGTTTTGGACGTAATCCGGAAGGGTTGTGGCTCCCAGAGACGGCTGTAGATCTTGAGACCCTGGACATCATGGCGCAACACGGAATCGGATTTGCCATACTTTCTCCCAGCCAGGCACGGCGGGTTCGGTCCATTGACGGTGATGAATGGCAGGACGTGAGTGGTGGAAGAATCGATCATACCATGGCTTACCAAGTGTCACTACCGTCACGGCGCGTTATGAATCTGTTTTTTTACGATGGTCACATTTCACAGGCTGTAGCATTTGAAGGATTGCTCGACAACGGAGAGGAGTTCGCCAAGAGGTTGCTGTACGAGTTCAGCGAGGACCGGTCCTCTCCCCGCCTCGTCCATGTCGCAACGGATGGCGAAAGCTATGGGCATCACCATCGCGGCGGCGACATGGCCCTCGCTCGTGCGCTCCATGATATTGAGCTCAACGGGCTTGCCAAGCTGACTAATTACGGCCAATACCTGGATGAGCATCCACCAACCCACGAAGTGGAAATCATTGAAAATAGCTCGTGGAGCTGCGTTCACGGAATAGAACGGTGGCGGTCGGATTGCGGGTGTAACAGCGGCGGCAACCCGGGTTGGAACCAGGCTTGGCGAGCCCCCCTGCGTGCGGCCCTGGATTGGCTCCGAGATGCCCTGGAACCGGCTTATCAACAATTGACCACACGGTTTCTTATTGATCCGTGGGCGGCTCGAGACGACTATATCGAAATCATCGTGGATCGATCATCCGACCGAATCAGTGCGTTTATGAGCCGCCACGCGACCCGCCCATTAAACTACGAGGAAGAGATCACGGTCCTGAAGCTCATGGAGCTCCAACGCCACGCAATGCTCATGTACACTAGTTGTGGTTGGTTTTTTGACGAGCTTTCCGGGATTGAGACGATTCAGGTCATACAATATGCCGGCAGAGTTCTTCAGTTGGCCGACCAACTCTTTAGCGGCTCCTTCGAACCTACCTTTCTCGAACATCTTGAACTTGCCAAGAGCAACATGCCCGAACACAGTGACGGCCGCGCAATTTATGAGGCATTCGTCAGGCCAGCCATGCTCGACATGAAAAATGTGGGCGCCCATTATGCCGTAAGCTCCCTGTTCCATGAAATCGGTGAACGAAGCTCGATCTATTCGTATTCTGCCACCCGGCAGGACTACCGCAGTTTTCAGGCAGGAAACTCAAAGCTTGTAATCGGGCGGGCAACGGTCGTTTCGGAGGTTACGCGCGAATCCACAAGCTTGTGCTTTGGAGTATTACATCTTGGTGATCACAATATCGCCTGCGGCACCGGTGAATATCAGGGAGCCCAAAAATATGGAGCCCTTGTCAAAAGGATTTCAGAGGCTTTCGCCGTAGCAGACTTTCCGAAGACCATACTGTTGCTGGGTAAATACTTCGGGACGTCTATGTACTCTCTGACCTCGTTGTTTACCGATGAGCGGCGAAAAGTCCTGAACATGATCATGGAGCCAACGTTGCGCGAGGCTGAAGCGGCATATAGCTCCATTTACGAGCACCATGCTCCGTTGATTCGTTTTCTCAGAGGGTCCGGCACGCCTCGGCCTAAAGGCCTAGCTTTGGCGGCGGAGTTATGCTTGAATGCCAAGTTTCGCGGGTCGCTTCAAGGCGAAGGGCTTGAGCCAGAAGTCGTTCGACCTCTTCTGGAAGAAGCTCGTTTG
>Ga0209039_10003933_pt1 | contig 11264 bp, 10 predicted proteins | sample BogFormECP12_OM1_FD_188238 | JGI IMG/M metagenome (GOLD analysis project Ga0209039, IMG submission 188238) | Bog forest soil microbial communities from Calvert Island, British Columbia, Canada - ECP12_OM1 (SPAdes) (version 2) | ecosystem: Environmental > Aquatic > Freshwater > Wetlands > Bog ... | reverse complement strand
TGCTGATGCTGTTGCTGCGCGGGTTGCGCCTGTTGATGTTGCTGCCCCTGTTGCGATTTGCCCTGCTCCTTACCCTGCTGCTCGTGCTGTGCATAAGCAGGCGCAGAGGTTCCGAAAAGCAAGAACAGGATTGCTGTGCTGATAACGCCAGCTCGTTTCATTTCTCTGTGCTCCTTTTGAGCGCGAGTGATCCGTTGTCGCTCAGTCCTTCGTCATCATGCTAGTCAGGTTCGACTTGGGGGTCTGTCCAAAAAGGATCACTTTGCGCTAGGTTCCGTTACCGTTTTCCCAGACCTCCAAAACTCCCCCAAAGAGGCTAAGAGTAAATATCCGAAAATCACAGCCCGCCAAGCGCTGGGTGGTTCCAAATCAGAAAAAGCCCGGATTGCGCGGGTCTCCCGAAATTCTGGGTCGCTTCCGCCCAGTGACGGCGTAACCCAACCGGATCAAGTTGCCAAAAGACAAAAAAGGCCGGTCAAGTGATGCACCTGACCGGTTTTTTCGTTGTGTTGAGCCTTCGGCCTGGCTTATTGCTGAACCTTAGGCTTTGGCTTTCTCTTGGCCGCTGGCCCGGTCGTTTTCTTGGTTCCTTTCTGCTGGAGCAGGGTCAAGGAATCCGCCGCGTTGAACGGGTATTCGCGGATGGAAGTTTGCCCAGTGGTACTCAGAGTGACGTCCACGCGGCGATTGCTCGCCAGGAGGACCGTCTGCAGGTTGTCGAGCACCCTCTGCCGCTGCTCGGGAGTCAACTCGGGGTTCTTCTCAACCGCATCCCTCACCTGGTCTTCGGTTAGATTTCTTTGCTCGCCGAATGCCTTGGTTTCGATGTTTGCTTCGGGAACGCCGTGTTCGATCAAGAAATGTTTCGTACGATTGACACGCCGTTCGGAGAGCGACTGATTGTATTCCACGGAGGCCCGCGGGTCGGCATGGCCTTCGAGAGTCAAGTGGGCATCCGGCTTAGTCTCGAGATACTTCTTGAAATCGTCCGCCAGCGAAATGAGCGTTTGCTCCTGGCTGGCGAGCAGGCCGCCATCGGGTTTCGCGACGAAAGGCTGATCGGTTGGGAAGTAAATGCTGTGCAGCGAAAGCCTTCTTTCCAGTTGCTGGAACTCAGGCGAAGGGGGCGGGTTCTCCACCATCACCTGGGCGGTAGCCGGAGTGTTCAGGCCACGCGAGTCGGTGCAACTCGCACTCACCGTGATCGGGCCGGAGGAAGCGCCCGACGTATTCAGAGCAGCAGTGTTGCCTCCGCTACTGGAAACGCTGCCGCCGCTCGCGGTCCATCCGCCCACCGTAACTGAGGCATTATCAGGACTGGTGCAGGTGCAACTGATGGTGGAAGACGTGCCGATCTGAACTGTGGACGGGTCAGCCGAACACGAAATGACCGGCGGGTTCTTCGGCAGTTCCTTCACGATGAAGGTCGCCATGCAACTTGCCTCGCCACCCTTCGTCATTTTGGGATCGGAGATACGAGCCGTAACCGTGTAACGGCCGCCCGCCACGCCATTGGTGGTAATGTTCGCAGTATTATCCTTGCCCGTAATTTGGCCGCCGGTGCTGCTCCATGTGTAGTTCAGCGTGTGGTTGGGATTGAAGTTGCTGGCGGCAGCATTCGCCGTCGCGGGCTCGCCCACCATGACTTCACTGGGATTGATGGTGCAACTTGCTGAAACAGGCGGCCCAGCCTCTTCACCGCCCCACATAAATACCACGCCAGCTTGCAGTCTTAAGCCTCTCACATCAGTGGCGGGGACAACCGACGACGGGCCAAACTGATGATCCGAGTACACGAAATCGGCTCTGAACAGACGCACAGCGAAGTGTCTGCCCCAGTTCACATCGAGACCGCCGCCAGCCATGAACCCGGGTGCGTCATCGTGCCCAAAGACTTCGGACCCCAGGCGATGCTCGCCCCCGAGAACTTCGAGAAACGGGGAAAAATAGCGCGTGCGAAAAGTTATCTTAGGCCCAGCGGAGATGTTGAAGAATTCGGCTTGGTCAATTCGGGCAGCCACCCCGCTCTTACCGCTGCCCCACTGCCCACTGCTGTCGACTGTCAATCCGAACCAGCGGTTAAAGTCGTAGGTGATGCTGGCGCCAGCGCCCCGCGGATCCCATGTCAAGCAGCTGGACACCGGGGCCACACCTCCTGGAAGCAGGCCGTACACCGTGCAGCCTGGATAGAAAGCGGAGTATCCGCCGTAAAGTTCCCATTTGGGAGCAGGCTGATCCTGCGCTACCGCGAGCGTGCCAACGCTGCACAGGACAGCAACTACTGCCAATAGCATAACTGCGACGCGGCCACAAGCGATATGAGAGTGAGATGACATGTGCCAATTCCTCCGAGCTTCAATACGAACTTCAATAACGTGAAATCATGCTTTTCCAGCCCGTCCGGTAGTGGACCAGCCTCAAGCTGATCTCACTACCGAATACCTCATGGACAGGGAGGTACATTCACCGGATTGCTTAGCAATGTGACTGCGCCCGTCCGGGCCAGCGCTCTGCCATCCAGCGTCGCGCCGGTGCTAAGCGAAATGGACGCCTGAGCCATAATGGTTCCTGCGAATGTTGTGCTGGTTCCAAGCGTCGCCGAACTACCGACCTGCCAGAACACGTCTTGAGACGTGGCGCCGCCGCTTAGAATGACATCGCTGTTGTTAGCCGCCGTCGTCAGTGTGGACACGATCTGGAAGATGTAGACACCATTGCCGCTGAGGGTAAGGTTCCCGGTTATTCCCAGCGAAGGCTGGGCGCTCGTCGTCTTATAAACGCCAGGAGCGAGTGTTTCCCCTCCTATATCTGCGGGGAGGACGGCCCCTCCGGCTGCTGCCGCGGCGAAGTTATACGCCGTGGTCAAGTCACCCTGGGCCGTCTGGGCGACCGCATCACCCGCGTGTAGCGTGCCGCTATAATTTGACGGCGTAAATCCAGTGATCGCACTCCCTGGCCACACGCCAATATCCCCGGTAACGAACGTGGACGTTCCGGAGTTGGTGACCGTGGAGCCGCCCAGAATTCCGAAACTGCAGGCCGATCCCAACGGTACGATGGGTTGACACGCCGAGGCAGATGTGGTGAAGGTCCATACATAGTCACTTGCTAGTGAATCGCCAGCGAGATCCTGGGCCCCCGTGGTAATGGTGGCGGTATAGGTGGTGTCCAGTGCGAGAGGGCTGGTTGGTGTGAAGGTCGCGGCGTAGCTTGACACATCATAGGTAACTGTTCCTGCCACGGGTGTAGGGCCGGGCGCTGTCAACGTAAACGTTGTGGTATTGATCGTGGAAGGATTCATCGCCTCGCTGAAGGTGGCAACGACCAGGGTGCCGGGGCATATACCGCTGGAGCCAATCGGAGGGGCTACGGAAACCACAGTGGGCGGAACGCATGCGCTGCTAGCGGTTGTGAAGGTCCATACATAGTTATTCGCCAGCGCATCGCCATTGAGGTCCTCGGCCCCCGTGGTAATGGTGGCGGTATAGGTGGTACTCACTGCGAGTGGGTTTGTTGGTGTGAAGGTCGCGGTTGACGCAGCGTAGGTAACTGCTCCTGCCACGGCTGTACCGCCCGGCCCTGTCAAAGTAAAGGTCGTGGTATTGATCGTGGAAGCAAGCATCGCTTCGCTGAAGGTAGCGGTCACTGCCGTGCTGGGACAGACGCCATTTGCAGGGGTCACAGAAAGCACGGTGGGCGGAGCACATGCTTCGCTAGAAGTTGTGAAGGTCCATGCAACGTCACTCGCTAGCGCAATGCCATATACGTCTGTGGCACCGGTCGTAATCGTGGCGGTATAGAGGGTGTTCAGTGCGAGGGCGCTTGATGGTGTAAAGGTAAAAATTGTGTTGGTCGTATCGGAGGTAATTACTCCTGCCACTGCCACGGGCGGAGTGCCCGCTGTCAAGGTAAAGGTTGTGGCATTGATCGTGGCCGGTTGCATCGCCAGGCTGAACGTGGCGGTCACTGCCGCGCTGGGACAGACGCCAACCGCACCAGCAAGAGGGGTCACGGAAATCACGGTAGGCGGGGTTAGAGCTGGGTTGGCGCCGGGATTGCAGCATCCGGGGCTGAAGATGAGCAGTAGGAATGCTATGGACCAGATCTTGTGATTGTAGTATCTACGCATGACCGTCATCCTTCTTCCTCTCGGCTCAACTGCTGCCGCACAGTAGAATCTTGATTTAGGGGAACTTTAGCTAGCTGGACTGTAACGAATCTGTTCAAAATTGCTCACATTCAAAAAAGCAAACTGCGGGCCTGCTGCGATCTGTGGCGCTTTCCTGGACGGCGTAAATATCCGAAAACCCCAGCCCGCCATTCGCTGGATGGATCCATATCAGAGGAAGCCCGGGTGAGAGGAGATTGTTTGATGGCGCACGACATGAGTCATTTTGCACAGTAATTGCCAGAGCAAGTGAGCGAATCTGTTGTCGGTCGCTATGCAAATCGAGGCGACAGAATGTTCTTAGCCAGGAAAGCTGCGTGGGCTGGAATTGTCTTCCTATTGCTGACGTCGGGGATTTCGCGACCACGCCGGACTCCGCTCGCTTCGGAAGCAAACGTCAGCAAAGAAGTGCCCACTGTCGTGCAGGCGAACGACGTGAAGAAGACACAGGAAGCTCTGCAGAGCAACGGACAGTACGGGGGGAAAGTCGATGGCATCCTCGGTCTCCGAACCCGGGCGAGCATTCGCGGATTTCAGAAAGCTGAGAATCTGCGAGTCACAGGGCAGCTTGATACCCAGACGGCCGGTAAACTTGACGTCAGACCAGAGGGTCGCGAGCAGACCAGCTACGAGACTACACCTGGTAAACCTTCGGCAGGCATCAAGTGGGATGGAGGTTCGAGGCGAACCAGTAAGACACTACGGAGGGCGGTCAACAGACCGACCACTACAGTCCCGCCGGCGTAGCGTGGATCGGACTCGAAAGAACACAATGGAATCCTTGGGAGCCGGATCGGCAACATCCTGCACGATGAATCGGTGAGTGCATCCGGATGACGAACTGGGATGTGGATGATCTGTCGCACATGGTTCGACGCGGCACACCGGTCATCCTGGAGGAATAGGCTTGAGGCTCCGCGTTTGTGTTGCCGTGCTTTTCCCGGTGTTTCTTGCTGTTGGCGTGACCTCTCCCATTCTCGAGATGACTTCGCCCATCCGCGGACTCGCCCTCGCGGATCTGCGGGATACGTTTGAAGAAGTTCACAACGGACATCGGCATGAGGCGATCGACATTCTGGAGCCGAGAGGGACACCCGTGCATGCGGTGGTATCCGGAACCATCCGCAAACTGTTCTTCAGCAAACCGGGCGGAGACACGATATACGAGTTCGATGAAATGGGAGTGTATTGCTATTACTACGCGCACTTGGACGGCTACGCGAAAGGGCTGCGGGAGGGAATGCGGGTCGAGCGTGGGGACGTCATCGGTTTTGTTGGCTCGACGGGAGATGCGGATGCGCGCGCGCCCCACTTGCATTTTGAAATCCACGAGTTGGGGCCGGAAAAGCGGTGGTGGCAGGGGAAGGCCGTTAACCCGTATCCTGTCCTGGTAGACGCGGTGAAGCGAGCGAAATAGCAATCGCGCCGGCGAGAAACCTACTACCCGCTGCGGCCGCCACGTTCGACGATCCCGGAGCGGCCGGAACTTCGCTTTCTTATTCCTCGAACACGACTGGCGTCCCATCTTTGACCAGGTCGGCGACCCTGGTGGCGTCCCAGTTTGTCATTCGCACGCACCCGTGAGACGCGGAATGGCCGATCTCCCCCGCTTCAGGCGTGCCGTGTATGCCGTAGTGCGGTACGTTGATTCCCATCCAGACAACACCCACCGGATTGTTTGGACCCGCTGCGATTTTCACCTTGGCATTTGCGGGATCGGCGTCCCAAAACAAGCCAGGCTTGTAGTTGTAGGTTGGATTTCGCACCACGTCAGTGATCACCCAATTCCCGAACGGGAGTGGGTCGTGCTCGCTGCCGCTCGTCACCGGGGCGTAAAAGATGATCTCGCCTCCCCGGTCATACACCATCAGGACCGATGTCTTCTTCGAGACAACGATCTTGACGGCCCCGGTCTGGGCCCGGGTCGCTTGTTCGGCGCCCAATACGTTGGGGACACGGATGTGCTCTCCCGCAATAAACCGGGCGCGGGGGTTCAAGCGCTTGAGCAGGGCCGCTGCCGAGTGGAATCTCCCGTCGAGCTCTTCCAGCACGGATGTATAGTAGAGGCCCGCCAGTTTCGACTGCTCCGTCGCGTCTTCCGGAATCGTCTGGGCAAACGGCCCCGCGGCGTCTTCCTCAGTGATCGTATAGGGCACGATCGGTTTAACAGCACCGGCGCCAAGCGCCTTGAGCAGCGCCTTGCGGTTCCGCGCACCTGGAGCAATCCCACGCGCGGCCTGGAACGCCGCCAGGGCCTCGCGGCTGTTCTTGCCGACCTTCCCGTCGATCTCACCCGGCGAGAAGCCGGCTCGATCGAGAAGGACCTGCATTTCGAGCTCTGTGGGCGCGCCGGACCGAGCTGATGGAACCGGGCGGTTGGCTGCGATCGACGTGTGTGTGCCAAGAAGAATCGCCACACTTGCGACAAAATACGACAGGGTCTTGAATTTGAATGTCATAGCGCCTCTGGGAGCGGCAATGTTACTGCTACCGGGTCATAACGTTGAGAACTACGCACCGCAAAATTATCAGGCCGCGATCTGACGAGTCTGGTCAACACCGCTCACATCAGGCAGAACGATGGAAGAAATCACTACTGAAAACAGAATGAGCTTTCCCATCCGGACTTGGCGACGGTACAGCGTTAGAGCTAGCGTTTTCCCCAGGGGTGGGTGCCGACACAAGAAGCTTGGCTGACTAGAAAGTCCGCGATGGCATGGATCAAGTCTCTTCCGTGCGAAACAAGGCTGCTATCAGTTCAATACCCATGCCTCCCGGAGTGAGCACTCTTGCTCAGAAGAATGTCCCGTGGAGTGCTAGCGTCGAGCTGTGCTTCCAGCCGAATCGCCGGGAGCCGGAAGGTCGCTTGCCGGTTTGCAGGAGCAAGCTATGGTCAAGCAAATCGCGCCAATCCGGGTCGTTTCTCTTATTCTATTGGCTGCTTGCGGGGCCGTGTGCCAGAAACCTCCTCCAGCTGACTTGCTTCAGGGATTACAGTTTGACGGCTCAGACTCACCCCAAGTGCAACGCCAGGAGATGCGTACGTGGAGTTCACTTCCGGATGCTCCGTCGTCGGTACAGCGTCCAAGACGAGTAGTGAGATTTCAACCGGTCGTCAATGAAATGGGCTCCCCTTTGACACTTGGCGCTGTTGGCATCAGCGCGGGCACAATGCGCGGAATAGACCTTGGGCACGTCACTCCGGGGCTGCAGCCCAGCTTAACCGCTGATTATCAAGTGGCGTTTATTCAACAAGAGTCCAGCGGTTTGTTTGGCAAATACCTTGCTCCGTCGTCGCTCAACCCACGTTATTACGCTTCGACTAGCGACACCTTTATGGGCCGGGCCTCCTACGCAGCTTCGCGTATTTTTGTCACACGTGACGACTCCGGGAAGAGGAGGCTGAACATTCCGTACTTCCTCGGGGTGCTGACTTCGGTTGCTGTCCACACTGCTTACCGTCCATATTGGACGCGGTCCGCTTCGACGCCATTCAACGATTTTGGTTCGACGATTGGCAGCGACGCGGGGATTAACGTCTTCCACGAATTTGGACCCGGCATCCGGCAAATGGTGAAGGGCCTCACGCCGAAGTTTGTATCCAGAATCGGACAGCGCATCACCCACGACCAGATCCCGAGGGACGCCGTCCTCATCCCTGCAAGATAATTTTTCGTGGTCGGCGGGGGTGGTATCACTCCATTCCGGCTCGACGACAGGTTGAATTCTTTCCGACAAGCTTTTGCCAGTACCGGGGCAAGTGAGCATTATTGCTCAGACCTTTGGAATCCCCATTTGCTAACGTCGGACTCGACCTGGTGCGCCAGAATTTCTACCCGGAATTGTGTGCGACTGTACACACACCACGAAGCAAGCAAGAGATGCGGCGCAGAGGCAACAGAAATGAGGCTGTCCCGTGAAAAAAGTAATGTTCGTACTTGCGATGTTGGGTCTCGGTACGTTGTGCTGGGCAGGGTCGGCGCGGGAAGATGCCACCGAACGGCTGGACAACGCCACCAGTGTGATGCACGAAATTATGGGGATGCCTGACAAGGGAATCCCGGAAGAAGTGTTGGAGCACGCAAAGTGCGTGGCCGTTATACCTCACATGGTCAAAGGCGGCTTTATCTTCGGAGCTAAAGGAGGCAAAGGCGTAGCCACCTGCCGCACGGCCGATGGCTGGAGCGCGCCTGCGTTCATCACGATTTCGGGCGGAAGTTGGGGGCTGCAGATCGGTGTAGAAGCTGTGGACGTGGTATTGATCATTCAGAATAAGAAAGGGATGGAAAGGCTGCTCGAGAGTAATTTCCAAATTGGAGGGGACGCTTCAGCAGCAGCGGGTCCAGTTGGACGGCATGCCGAGGCCGGTACGGATTGGAAGATGGATACAGAGATCCTGACCTACTCCCGTGCCAAGGGTGCGTTCGCCGGGCTCACGCTGGAAGGTGCATCGCTCCGCCAAGACAATGATTCCCGGCACGCGATGTACGGACCCAAGGTCACAACTCGGGCGTTGCTGTTGGGCAAAGTGTCGGCTCCATCCGCAGCCCAGCCGTTCCTTGCGGAAATTCGCCACGCAAAAGCTCAGGCCAGAGAGAACGAGCAGAAGTAGGACTTGACGTATAGGAAAAACAAAAATCCATGCTTTCAGAACGGTCTAGCCTGCGATTCCTTGTGCCGTGGAATCAATGGTTTCCTGACGACCTCAGAAGCTGGTTTTTGCAACGACTGGTGCACGCGCCAGAAGCCGGGAAGTGAGCGGAACGGGCGGGAATGAATACCGCCCGCCGAGTGATTAAACGACCAGCGCCCGCGGGATTTGGTAAACGGCTGCGAGAGATTGAAAACCGACGGGGGTGGGGGCACCGCCCGCCTAAGTATCGCCCTGAAGCCGCCTGTGCGCCGAGTTTTGGCAAGAAAAAGGCCCGCCTTTGCGGCGGGCCAAGGTGAACGGACCGTGGTTTCAGGCCGTCTGCTGCTCCAGCGTGTCACTGACGGGCGTGACCTTCTTGCGGCGGATCGCCGTCGGCTTCTTGGATGAGTTCTTCTTTTTCCGCTGCCGCTTTAACCACGCCTCGCTGTTCTTGCGGTTGGCCGCATTGTGAAACGGGCAGTAACTTCTGGGCTTGCCGTCCTTGCCCAACTTCGGTTTCCGTTTGCACCCCGCGCGGACACACTGCCCGGCGGCCTTCCGCTTCTGATATTCGCTCTTCGGCATGATCGTTCCTCCCCGGCACGAACATCGCTCTGCTGTCGGCGAAAGTAAAGCGGGTGAAAAGTTTCACCAAGAGTTTCACCAATCGGCCCAAATACGGCCTAATGGGATCTAATGAAAACAGCGCGTTTTCAGTGATTTACGGCGTGGATGGCGGCGCAAATTACGATTGAGAATCTTCCATCCTAACCCCTAGACGATAGCGCCCCTCGGGTGGATTGCGACGAAATCCGATTATAACAAAACTGGTTCTAACCAATGGGTGCCCCAGGTCTCGCGGTTTTCGAGACCTGGGAGCGGTTGTGGCCGCTTTCGCTCGCGAAATTTTCTCCGCAACGCGCTGTAAATCTGTGCAGCGCGGACGCCCCCGTCCGCGGCCGTTGCATTTCCGGCTCATGATTCGCACCGAACCCCCTTGACAATGGCAGGCCGAGAGGAGATACTTATGTAGGCGAATAAAAAGCGAAAGTCGCAGGCCTCGCCCGGGCTGATCCCGCCCTCTGCGTTCCCTGACAATTGCGAGAAAAGTATGTCTGCCTCTCCGTTTTTTTCATCGGCGGCCACGGCCCGCCATTTCATTTTTTCTCCGCAGCCTTCCCCGCGCTCGACCGCGAAGAAGGCCTCAAAGGAGATGACCGCAAAAAAGACCGCGGAGATTTTGGCCCACGTGGGCGCCATCCCCAAGCTGGCAGCCATCGTTCCCGCTTCGCGCCTCGATGTGCGCCCGGCGCCGGAAATGGTTTCGAGCGGCATTCCGCAACTGGACTCGCTGACCGGCGGTCTCGCTCGCGGTTGCCTCACGGAAATCTGCGGCACGGCCTCATCGGGAAGAACCAGCGTGTTACTTTTCGCGCTGGCCCGCGCCACCCAGCGCGGAGAAGTTTGCGCGCTGGTGGATTCGAGCGATGCGTTCAATCCGGCGTCAGCCGCGGCTGCGGGCATGGAGATGAGCCGTTTGCTGTGGGTGCGATGCGGTGAAAAATATCCATCGCGCAAACATCCTTCGGCTGCGCTAACAGGCTGCGGAAAAACGGGCGATTCGTATCAGGGTATGCCTTCAGGCATACCGCACGATTCGTATCAGGGTATGCCTTCAGGCATACCGCAAGCCGCTGAAAAAGGATTCGGCTTTAGCCGCTGCGATTCTACGTCTCTTCCCCAAACAGCATTTTTTCGCAACCCGCTCCGAGCAGGCTCCCGCGCCGCGGAATGTTCGGGGTGGAACAATCGGTGGAAGAATCCGGAAGTCCAGCGCTGGGAATCGCCGCTCGGACAAATGCTGCAAGTCACCGATCTGCTGCTGCAAAGCAATGGTTTCGGAATGATCGCTCTCGACCTCGGTGATGTTCCGGTACCGAGCGCGCGGCGAATTCCTTTGGCATCGTGGTTCCGCTTCCGCCGCGCGATTGAGCACACGCCCACGGCGCTGCTGGTTTTGGAACAGCAGCCAATAGCAGGGAGTTGCTCGTCGGTGCTGCTGAAGGTGTCAGGTGTCAGGTCTCAGGTCTCAGGAAAAAGGCTGTCAGCTGTCAGCTCTCAGCTATCGGGAAATCGGCCGGCGCATTCGGAACTGCCGCATTCGGAACTATTGGATCAATTCGAGATCACCGCCGAGTTGTTGCGCTCGCGGTTGGAAAGGAAGTTGGAACGCAAGCCGGTGCAATCAACGGCAAGTTTCAAAAGTCGAGCCGCATGGGCGTGATAGCTACCACTAGTGTCAGTACAGAAGAAAACCGGGGTGCCCCACGTCTCGCGGTTTTCGAGACGTGGGCCGCCGGCAGTTCGCACCGGAGCGAACGCGAGTTTGCGCCTTTCGCAGACTGCAGAAAAACTCGGGGTTCGTATCAGGGCATGGCTTTCGTGATGCCGAAAGTTCGAAAT
>Ga0209039_10003932_pt1 | contig 11264 bp, 10 predicted proteins | sample BogFormECP12_OM1_FD_188238 | JGI IMG/M metagenome (GOLD analysis project Ga0209039, IMG submission 188238) | Bog forest soil microbial communities from Calvert Island, British Columbia, Canada - ECP12_OM1 (SPAdes) (version 2) | ecosystem: Environmental > Aquatic > Freshwater > Wetlands > Bog ... | reverse complement strand
CCCGGCGTTTCGCTGGGTGCATTTCACCTACGCCATCGAGAAGGGCCTCAATGTCTTCATGGAGAAGCCGGTCACGGTCGACGGCCCCACCAGCAAACGCATGCTCAGCCTCGCGCAAGACGCCTCCGCCAAGAACCTCAAGGTCGGGGTGGGATTGATGTCGCGTCACAGCCGGGCGCTCCAGGAACTGGCCAAGCGTGTCCATGACGGCGAGATCGGCCAGATCATCCTCCAACGGGGTTACCGGATGCATGGGCCCGGCGGGTATTTCTCCTCGCTTCCCAAACCTGCCGGGATCACCGATCTGCTTTACCAGGTGCAGCGCTTCCACAGCTTCATCTGGGCCAGCGGCGGCTGCTTCAACGACTTTTATATCCACGTCATCGATCATCTGGGATGGATGAAAAACGAGTGGCCGGTCAAGGCCCAGGCGCTGGGCGGCCGCCATTACCGCCTGAGTCCCGAAGGCGTCGCGTACGTGGATCAGAATTTCGATACGTACTCGGTGGAATACACGTATTCCGATGGCACGAAGTTTTTCTTCGACGGGCGGACCATCGCGGGATGCGAGCAGATCTATGCGAGCTACCTGCACGGCACCAAAGGAATGGGGATCGCTTCCAAGCACGGTGATTGTGGGCTACCCTCCAGCCTATTTAAGAGTCAGATGACGGCCGCCGACATGATTTGGGAATCCGCGGTGAACCCGGAGGAGCAGGATCCCTATCAAAACGAATGGAACGACTTGGTGGATGCCGTTCGAGACGATAAGCCCTACAACGAGGTTAAGCGCGGGGTGGAAGCCAGCCTCGTTTCGAACATGGGCCGCATGGCTGCCCACACCGGCCTGGAAATCACGTTTGACCAAATGCTGAACTGCGAGCACGAAATGGCGCCGGATGTGGACAAGTTCACCATGGATTCCCCGGCTCCACTCCTTGCGGATGCCAACGGAAGATATCCGGTGCCGCAGCCGGGCATCGTGACCACGCGCGAATACTGAGCGGCCGGCCGGTGGTGGCGCCGTCCGACCGCCGGCAGCGGCGCAGGACAGATCCGGCCGGCGATCCCCTCCTGCGGGCGTCATGCGCCACCCGCGAATTCAAACTGGACCACCACGCCGCCGTTTAATAGTCTTGCCCGCGGGTGGCGCAGACATTGCCTTTTATGTCTGCGTCCCAACCCATCGCATTGGGACCTCCTGCGTTCAGTGGTCGTTGCAGCCACGGGGCGACTGCACCGGGGAGGGCGTGAGCTTTAGCTTAATGGCCTCGCTACGTTCCCTCTTGGGGGTCTCCACTTAAAGTTCACAGCAAGAATCGAAAACGCCTTGACGGTTGACTGTCAACTTCCTTTAAAAGATCAACTGGCGGCCGGGGCGGGCCAAGGTCAGGGCGGCCACAATTGACCGCAGGTTTGGCATCAAGGGAAGAGCCCACGGACAGAAAAGCGCTGTCCGTGGCTACCAACTCCCCGCCGGCCGGTGACTATTAACTGTTGATTGAGGATCGACGAAGTGCAATCGACAATCGGCAATCGAAAATCGTCAATCTCTTGGGGGTTAGAGCCCTTTTTCGGCGAGCTCGAAGGCGCGGAGGACGGCGCGGGCTTTGTTCTGGCACTCGTCGTATTCGCGCGCGGGGACGGAATCCGCCACGATGCCGGCGCCGGCTTGCAAGTAGGCGATTTTATCTTTGATTAATACTGTACGGATGACAATGCAGGAGTTGAGATTGCCGGAAAAGTCGAGATAGAGCACCGCGCCGCCGTAGAGGCCGCGGCGAGTGGGTTCGAGCTCGTCGATGATTTCCATGGCGCGGACTTTGGGCGCGCCGGTGAGCGTGCCGGCGGGGAAGCAGGCGGCCAGGGCGGCATAAGTGTCGGCGTCCGGGCGCAGTTGCCCGGTGATCTGCGAGACCAAGTGCATGACGTGCGAATAGCGCTCGACGAACATGATGTCGGTGGGATGGACCGAGGAGAACACCGAGACGCGGCCCACGTCATTTCTGCCCAGATCCACCAGCATGATGTGCTCGGCGCACTCCTTCGCGTCGGAGCGCAGTTCTGCTTCCAGACGCCGGTCCTCTTCCTCCGACTTGCCGCGCGGGCGCGTGCCGGCGATCGGCCGGTACTCCACATGGCGGCCGGCCACCTTCACCAGCATTTCGGGCGAGGAACCGAGCACCGTGGAATCGCCCAAGCGCAGGTAATACATGTAGGGCGAAGGATTGACGGCGCGCAGGGCGCGGTAAACGTCGAAGGCGGGAACGCGCACGGGAACTTCCATCCGCTGCGACAGCACCACCTGGAAAATGTCTCCGGCGCGGATGTATTCCTTGGAGCGCTCCACCATCGCCTCGTAGTGCGCCCGCGGCATGTTGGGACGCACGTGCAACGGGCCCTGCGGCCGGCTAACTCGCGGCAGGCGGAGAGGCCGGTGCAAGCGGCTTTCCAGATGATCCAGGTGGCGGCAAGCTGCATCGTACTTGGCGCGCAGACTTCCGCTTCCTTCTTCTGTCAATACATTGGCGATCAGAAAAAGACGGTGCTGCACGTGGTCGAAGGCCAGCACGTTGGAAAAATACATGAAGACCGCGTCGTCCAAATCGACGTCGGCGGCGACGCGCGCGGGCAGGCGCTCCAACATGCGCACGGCTTCATAAGAGAGATAACCCACCGCGCCGGCAGTGAAGGGCGGCAGGCCGGGAATCTCCACAGAATGGTAGAGCGCGCCCAGGCGGCGCAGGAACTCGAAGATGTTGCCCGTCTCCTCCTGTAGCGGCGCTCTCTGAGCGCCGAAAATGCGGCGGTCGGAGACCGCCGCTACAGCTTCACCACGCCTGACGGTGATGCGGTCACCACGGCAGGAAACGATTTGAAAAGGGTCAACGCCGAAGAACGTGTAGCGGCCCACCCGCTCGCCGCCTTCCACACTCTCGAGCAAGAAACTGTGCGGGTGCGAATTTGAGTCGCGCCCGTGCTGCGGCGAAAGACTCAGGAACGCGGAAACGGGACTCAGCAGGTCCGCAACAATAGTGCGATAGACAGGCACCACGTTGCCTTGGCGGGCCAGGCGCCGGAATTCCGCGAAACTGGGGCTTACATCATTCATGTGAGTAAGAACAAATCAAAAGGCAAAACGCAAATGTCAAAAGGCAAAAGTTCAGAAGCATGCCGAACGCGCGACGGACAATTTGACCGTCACGGGTAAACAGAGGAATCAAGTGGACATTTGCCCCTTTCCTTAGGCATTAGCCCTTTATCCACTATACTGGGCCGTTCGATCTTCAAATTTCAACTTCTTCAACCACTTTTGCCTTTTGACTTTTGCGCTTTGCCTTTTGACTTGCTTTTCCGCCTTGGCCGCGCCCGCACGGAAAAGCTATCCTCCTCCGGAGTGGTCCAACGCCGAGCGGACGGCTTGTTCCATCAACGCACGGGGAGCGGCAAGGCCGGTCCAGATTTCGAACTGTCGCGCGCCCTGCGCCACCAGCATTTCCAGGCCGGAAATGGTGGTGAGTCCGCGCCCGCGCGCTTCGTTCAGAAAGCGCGTGCCGAGGGGGAAATAAACCATGTCAAAGACCACCCGCACGCGCAGCCGCGCCAAGTCGATGGGGGCAGTGTCCACGTGCGGGTACATTCCCACGGGGGTCGCGTTGATGACGGCGTCAACTTCCAGGCTCTCCGCGCTGTCCCAGGGCACCACCTGCGCCGCCACTCCGCGCGCCAAGGCTCGCGCCGTCGCCTCGCGTCGTGCGGTAATAATCACCTCCGCGCCTTCCGCGCGCACGGCATAGGCGGCCCCGCGCGCCGCGCCCCCCGCGCCGAGAATCAGAATGCGGCTGCCCGCCAGGCGCAAACGTTTGGTGAGGACTTCCACCACGGCGGCGGCGTCGGTGTTCCATCCCAACCAACGGCCACGCTGCAAAGCCACGGTATTGCACGCGCCAATACGATTCGCCAAGGGGTCCACCCAATCGAGGGCGCGCAGGATGGCGCGCTTGAAGGGCATGGTCACGGCGAATCCTTGCAGTTCCACCCCACGCGCGAAGGCCAGGAAGTCCGCCAGTTTGCTGGTTTGACAAGGCAGGAAAACCGCGTTCACGTGCTTGGCCAGAAAGGCCGCGTTCTGCATGGCGGGCGATAGGGAAATGGAAGCGTGCGAACCGAGCACTCCGTAAAGCTGCGTCCGGCTGTCGAGACGCTCAACCCGATAGACCGAGCGCATGACTTCCGCAGGAATTTGTCCCGCCGCGGCGGGAGAATAATTGAGCGGAGCCGCGTAGGTGAAAGCCGATCCCCACAACAAGGAGAGCAGCCGCGAGGGGATTCCCGGCGCGCCCATGGCCAGCGCCACCAAGCGCGGATTGCTCCGCCGATGGGCTTTGAGCAGCCGGCGAATCTGTAAGTTGTCGCGCAGGTAGCGGGCTTGCGTGGCGATCTTCACCACCTGCACCGGCATACGCATCATGCGGCGATAAGTCGAGGCCAGCGGTGGAGTCTTTTGAAAGTCATGGTAGGAGACGATGATTTTGGCCGGCCGGAGTTCCCGGAACAGCGCCACGCCGCCATTGCGCACCGATTCCACTTCAACGTCAACCCACTGGCAACCCGCGCGCACAGCGGCCGAAAGAATGGCCGCCTGATCGGCCAGCGTTCCCCGCAGCATCCCTCCCGCCATCGCCAATCGGCAAGTGGCAATGGTCTGGGGAAAATGCAGGCGCATGAGCATCTGGTGAAGCCGCGATTCAAACTGCGAAAAGTCTCGGAGGTAATCAAGGCGCAGCTCATAGCCGACGGGAACGCCGGACACGCGGATGGCAAGAGCCTCGATGGCGCTCAGAGTGGGCGCTGCCAAACTTACGTAGATGTGCGGCGAGTTCGGCTTGGCCAATATCAGGTCCCCAGGTTTGAAAATCCCACGACCCAAACGCTTGAATATAAAGGTTTTGACCATGAAAAGGCAAGAAATTTGCCTCGCACGGTGCTTCGGGGCAGGGCGAAAAACCTGCCCCTTCCCTGGGTTTCTTCTGTAACCCATTATGATTAAAGGACTAAGATTTCACCTGAAAAAGGGGTGAGAATATCCGTGGCATGCCTTGATGGCCGGGCTCAAAACGCCTCGCGACGCGCGTCGACGTTAGCCGGAACATGCCCATCCATACCTCGGTGGCGGTCAAATCGGGGGGGGCGCAAGTCTCGCCGGAGATTCGAACCCTTGCAAAGCTCGTTTATTGCACCCGGCTGGCCGGTTCGGTGCCCGGCGGCGGTGGGGGTGGAACCATCAGACCGAGACCTTGCAGAAGCAGGACGGTGCGTTGCGCGGCGCCACGCCAGACGAGCTGGCAGCCATCTCCTTGGCAATTCTGAACGTAAACGTCCCCGCCCGAATACTCCAAGCTGCAATTCTTGAACTTGCAATTGACGTAGACGCCATCGTCCAAAACCACGTGTTGATTCTCGAAGATCTGGTTCTCATGTCGGTTCATAGGTTCACTCGGCCCGCCTGCCGGTACGATAAATTCAATGTCTCCCAGCGCCGCAAGCACGGGTGGGGGAGCCGACGATGGGCTCACCCGATGGGAGCGTCTTGATGAGGCTACCATCCAACGTCACCTGGATGCAAGCGGGCCGAACCGGGTGATCTGGAGATCGGGTGATCGGATGAACAAGGAGCAGCGCGTGTCGAAGATGCTCCTTGGTCACCTGATCACCCGATCGCCGGACCTCCCGATCACTAGACCCCGGCGCCGACGGCCTTCGATAGGATGGCGGTTTCGGAGGTTGCGGCATGGCGCGGGTGCAGGAGGGAATCCACGCTGGCCTTCAACCGCACCAGGGCCGCGGAATGGAGCTGCGAAACGCGCGATTCGTCCACATTCAAGTGGTCAGCAATCTGCTTCATGGTCAGCTCTTGCTGATAATAGAGGGTGATGATTTGGCGCTCACGCTCCCGTAGATGGGAAAGCGCGCGGCCCAGGATTTCGCGCTGCTCGCGGCGGTAGCATAGATCGAAGGGATCGGCTTCGTTACCGGCCAAAAGCGCCGGCTCAATCCGTCGGCTGACGGCATTCGAGGTCGGGCCCGCCGAGAGGGGGCGTGCGCCGAAGTCGAATCCCACGCTCTGGATTTCATTCAACGTGCGGTGCCACTGCGCGAGGTTTATTCCCAGCGCCGCGGCGATTTCCTCGTCCTTAACCGGGCGGCCGAACTTCATCTCAAGCTCGCGATAGAGCTTCTGGATTTTCTTGTTCTTGCGCCGCGAGTCGCGAGAGGCGGGATCGGCGCCGCGCAGCCCGTCCAAGATGCCTCCGCGAACCCGGTGGCGGGCGTAGCTTTCCAACTTCACCCGTTTGGTGGTGTCAAACTTGGAGACGGCATCGACCAACCCCAGCACCCCGTTGCCAATTAGGTCATCCACTTCCACGTGAGCGGGCAGGTGTTCGCGAATCTTGAAGGCAATGCGCTTCACCAAGGGAAGCATTTCCACCAACAGCCTCTGCTTTTCTTGGGTCTGCCTCGCTTCCTTCCTCGCCATGGGACGGACGCCGGAAGGCGTCAAGGGCCGGCGCGAAATCAGTTGGCGGCGAAGGGCGGGTGCCGCTGCGGCGTTGCTCAGTGGTTCATAGGTGGGGATCGATTGAGTTGCCATGAGAACCTCGCTCACTCTCGAATGGCCCCTACCGGGCCAGCGCCTTTCGACCTGGGGGCTTCCTTACGGGCGGCCGCAGGCAACACTTCACCCGCGGCGTGGAGCCTGCGGCTTCACGCTTCATTCGCCGCCTTCAGCCCTTGGGGTCCTTGCGCTGTCCTTAGAAATTGCAAAGAAAGGGCCAATCATGCGTCGGGCGGGGGCATAGCAAAAATGGGGAAAAACTAACCTCTCCAGAGAGGTAAGCGGAGTCGAGCCAAGTCTGCAATGGTTTGACCCGGGAAACGTCAGAGTGCTTCCGTCGGTATGCCGTTGTGGCCAAGCAACGTGCCCATTATCAGATACTTGTAGATGTTCCTGGGTGTAGGCGGGGAGAATCTCGGAGGGAAATGGAAGTGGCGGCGCGGGGTAGACGGAGGGGGCGGCCGTCCCTGGAAGAGCTATGGAGGGGGTTCGAGATTTTCTTTGCGAACTGCCCCGACCCGGCAATTTGGGCTCGTCGCCTCGTTCCAAAATGGGAGAGCGCCGATCCGCAGATACCGCAGCGCAAACAGTCGCATCGATCCCGTGATCGTTGCACACTTCCTCAAGCTCCAAACCAAAGCAGCCGATAGATGGGGTTGAGGGAAGCAGAATAAGCTGAGAGGATCAGTGAGCGCCCTGCGCTCATGAGCCTCCAGGCTTCATCTTTCTTCAAGCGTCGATGGCAGGATGCCGGGTAGTGGGTCAATTTGATGTAGAGGCGGCTTTATGCCGCCATTTGGCGAGATAAACTCGCCGCTACAACATCATACCGGATGCAGTGGGTTGGACCCCAAGTCCGGAGCGGAATCTGGACCTGCTCCGGACGGGTTCAAGACCAGGGGGAGAAAAGTGATTGGCGACGAGGACGACGGGAAGGATAGCAGCTTTTTTGCCTGAAAAATTCGGAGTTCTGTGCCTCTTCCCGAATTGGCACGAAAGTTCCTGTTTGGAACCCTCTCCGGTCCCCTCGTCGCGCGCAAGGTCTGTGCTGAGGTAAGTGGTAGGTCGTAGGTCGCAGGTGGCCGATCCCCCCTTGCGCACAGTCTGACCTTCGTCCGACTGGCGAGCGTAACAAATCGGCCGGTAAGTCTGAGGCCGGGAACGGAAGTGGCCAGACTGTCTGCTTTTCAGCATCTGTCTGGCTAACGCGAATTTCTTATCACGGGATTGGCAGGGCTGGGTTTTAGCCCTGCCGTGGCAAGACCTTCCTTACTAGCCCCGTGTTCCGAGCCACGCGCAGCCCCCGATACATCGGGGCTGCGCGGGGCTCGGAACGAGCCGAAGGTGGGAGGCGCGATTTCAGCGGCGCCCTTTCGGCAACCCGCCAAAGCGTTCCAGCGTGGTGAGAAACACGCGCTAGAGGGTACCGTCAGGGCGCTTTCTTCGCGTCTCCGCGTCTTGGCGGTAAGAAGGGTTCGGAAGGCCGTGGCGAAGCAAAGCAACAAACCCCGGAAACCGGTCGCCGTATCGGACCGCGAGAGTGTGCGGGGAGATCCTAACTCCGGTCACGATGAGCAGATCAACACCGACCTGCATATGTCAAACCGGTCGGCGCTTTCGGATATGGCTCCCGGAGACATCGTGTTCCTTGACGATTTCTCCAACCTGCGCGAGTCCTTTGCTGCCAGTTTCGTTGCCGTGCTGGCTTGCCCCTTATGCGGGTCGCCGGGCCTCCTCACCTCAGCCCAATACTCCGGAGGCGCGCCGATTGTCTGTACCTCAAAGGTCTGCTCCGGCCTATTCCGGATCATCGACGAAGCCCAGATCGTCTCCCTACCTCCAAGCTGATTCACCCCCCGGCATAAGAGGTTAATGCCAGCTCGCACAAGAATCTTGGTGGTGGGTCAATTTGATGTTGTGGCGGCGAGTTTACCTCGCCAAATGGCGGCGTAAAGCCGCCTCTACACCAAATTGACCCGCTGCCAGAATCTTCAATCCGCAACCATTCTGATATCTCCCATCGCCAATCTTGATTCTCGAATCCCTGAGCAGTAGGCTTTTAATCATGAATATTAATAAACATGTGGATAATTGTGGTGTTTAGGGCCGCGGAGTAGCGCGCTGCGCGTCCAGCTCCGCGCGACCTGCTCAACATTGACGCCAACCTGCTCAAGCCGCTCATCGAAGAATCCTTTTGGGTCAACATTATTGGCCGGGGCTACCCGCCGCCCAACCGCACCTTCCGCTGGTGCACGCAGCGGATGAAAATCGATCCGGTCAATACCTTGGTAAAGCAGCGTGTCGGCCATTGGGGAGAGGCCATTCTGCACCTCGGAGCGCGCCGCGCCGAAAGCTCCACCCGGTTGAGGAACGACGAGGTAGTTAGCAGGTAGTAGGTGCCATGTCGGGAGTTTCAATCCCTGGATCCGCGCCTAGCCATCATCGATTTCGGTTTTTCCTATTGGCGTCCCGGTCTAGCACTTTTTGGGTAAGGTCGGAGCTCAAACGAAAATTCGTTTGCCGTAGGCGTTCGATCACGGCAGGCAAGTCAATGAGCCCGCGATGGGCGCCCTGTTCGAGAACCGCCAGCGTGCCCGCCACTCGTACATTGTGCCGTTCGGCCTCGCGGCGTCCTTCCGCCTCGTCAATCAGAACCACTCCAACGCCTCGTTCCAGAGCGAGCAGAATGGCGTCGCGCTCACCCGGATCGAGCCTTAGAAGACTCTCGTCGGGCGCTCCGTGAACCGCACAAACTTCCAGCCAGGGTGGAGGGGTTGCAATCCAGAGGCCCACCGATTTCGGCGTGCGGGGCCGCCGCAGCTCGGCGAGTACAGGTTCACGGATCAGACCTGTTGATAGAGGACGGGAAGCAAACCGATTTGATCGATCAGCACAAGATAGTTCAGAGGCGAAGCGCCGGCGACAACGATCATGCGGAGGGTTCCGCTTCGGGAAGCCTCTTATCTTCCAGGCCTTGCAGCGTCTCGCAGTCCCGGTCGAAATCCTCAACACTGTAGGCATGTTCCCAGACGTTGTGAGCCTTCAAGAATCCATCGAGCTCATAGCGGGTCTCAAAACCCAGAAGCCGCTGGGTCTGGAAGGAGGTCAGCGCCCCGGAGCGATAGCCTTCACTGGCGAGTGCTTCCAGCGCCTCGCGTGCCGGGTCGGGACGTTGGGCGATGTCCTTCGGCAATTCCACCGTGATCTGCATGGGCTCAGTATAGCCCCATTCCGCCACGAGCCAATAATGCTATCTTAAAGACATTACTTGAAAATTATACCCGGGGGGCGCATACTCCCCGCGACGGGAGTGAGGATGTTTCAGGAGATCAAGACTTCACTCCGACGACGCTACCTGGAAGACGAAGTCGCCGCCGAGAATCAACGCTGAAACGCTGCGGGGCATGGTCGCCGAAGTTGAGCAGTACAGCGAAAGCCACTGCGCCCACGGCCTCCCCGCCGATTTGCTGAATATCCTCAAGGATGATCTGGAGAATCAGATGGCGGTAGCTAAGAATTAACGAGCCTGGGTTGTGGTTCCAGAGAATGCGCGGAGCGACAAGGTAACTTGTCGAAATGATCTACAAGCAAGACTACTATCAGGGTGTCGCGGTTTTGCAAGTGATCGGTCATCCCCGCTACGTCGGCATACGCAAGCACGGTTGCGGCTTCATAGTGAATGACAATATTTTCTTCCTCGTAAAATACAGCACGAAACCAAGGTCTCCATGGCGATTCACGTTCACGCAGGACGAGCTAGACCGCGTTGCCTCTCTGATAGGATCATACCGAAGGCTTGTAGTTGCCTTCGTGTGCGGCGGTGACGGCATTTGCGCGCTTGGGTGGGATCAGATAGAGAACTTGATGGGATTCGACCCCGGATGGATCGGAGTGAAACGCGGGTTTAGCGGTAGCTATGCAGTCTGGGGATTTCTTACAGCTCTGAACAGAGTGGAATCGGTGGGAGGCCAAGGATGAGCCGAACGCGACATCGGACGTGGAGCACCGATCCGTCTCGTCCGGGTTTACGAATTTCCCAATAATACGAGATTTGGGCATGAGGTAAAGCATAACGACTTGCAAGAGCTCCCTATGATACTCTTCAGATGCGCAAACCATGTCATCGGTCCCCCAGAATCCGAAGATTTACCACATCACGCATGTAAGCAATCTGTCAAAGATCGTCGATGCGGTGCTCTGGTCGGATGCCGAACGGATACGCCAGGGAATGGATTGCACCGTCGTTGGAATGAGGGAAATCAAGCGGCGCCGCCTCGAAGAATTGGATGTACACTGCCACCCGGGGACGAGAGTCGGCGACTATGTTCCATTTTACTTTTGCCCTCGTTCTGTCATGCTATACATTCTACACAGGGGCAACCATCCCGATTTGGCATATCACGGAGGGCAACGGCCGATTGTGCATCTTCAGGCGGACCTTCACGAAGTGTTAAAGTGGGCCAAGACTGAACGCAGTCGTTGGGCTTTCAGCAAAGGCAATGCCGGCGCGCGATATTCGGATTTTTACGATGACCCAGCACTACTCGCGGCGCTAAAGTGGGAAGCGATCGCAGCAACTGACTGGCGCGATCCCGATATAAAGGAAAGCAAACAGGCAGAGTTCTTGTTTGAAAAGTCTTTTCCCTGG
>Ga0209039_10003931_pt1 | contig 11265 bp, 9 predicted proteins | sample BogFormECP12_OM1_FD_188238 | JGI IMG/M metagenome (GOLD analysis project Ga0209039, IMG submission 188238) | Bog forest soil microbial communities from Calvert Island, British Columbia, Canada - ECP12_OM1 (SPAdes) (version 2) | ecosystem: Environmental > Aquatic > Freshwater > Wetlands > Bog ... | reverse complement strand
CCACGCATAGAACTGGTTGGAGACGTCATAGTGATGGGATATCGCCTGGGCGTCCCGGGTCTTGGAGTGCAGCCGGCCGGCCAGCCAGCGGCGGGTCTGCGTGACTTCCTGCGGCGGCGGCGGCATCCGGTGCACCAGCAGCTTCGGGCCGCCCAGAGCCCGCAGCAGCCGCAGCCTCTCCGCCACGGTCAGGTCGATGGACTGGGCCCTGGCCATCCGGGCCAGGGTCTGGTACATGTCCCCTTCGACGTCCAGGTGCCCGGCCACGTACGCCCGGGCCAGGCCGAGCCCGCCCGGCGCCTGGGCCAGGTAGGCCACCGCCGCCGGGGAACGGACCGTGATCTTCACCGCAGATCCGGCCGCGCCGGCATGGCTGCCGTCATAAGCCGTGAACTCCACCGGGGCATCCGGCCCCGCCAATGCCTCGAAGACCTCCGCCAAAGCCATTCTTCGCTTTCCTTCCTGTCGGGGCGATACCTCAGCGTCCCGTGACGCACTTCTCATACAGGCCGAGCAGGCGGCCCTCACCGTCGTACGCGCGCTTGAGCGCGCGGTAGGCCTCACCGTTGTAGCGCTGGTAGAACTCGTCCTCGGCGTAGAACGACGTGGAATACAGTGACTTGTGCCCGTCCAGCTTGGCGACCTCGTCCTCGACGAGGCGGTTGTAATAGCCGTCGGCCTGGCCCGCGGGCAGCGGCACGGTTCCCCAGAACCCGAAGTTCACGTACACCTCGCCGGGCCGTAGGGGATAAAGAGGCCAGATCCGCTCGCCGCGCAGCCGCAGCGGGCACATCCATACCGGACTCATTCCCACCTTTTCCTGGAAAAACCGTAGGAACTCGGCACCACGTTCGACCGGGATCTCCACGTCCTGGATGACTGCCTCCCGTGGCGGCAGCTGCCGCCGCGCGTTCACGCGGCCGGAGAGGCCATAGCGGCGGTCCAGGGCGACCAGCTTGCGGTAGACGTCCGAGCGCCGGTAGCGACGCGGCCACATCCTCCTGACCAGGGGTTTCTGCACCCCGAAGGGTCGCGAGCACCAGAACCAGTCGGTGTCCCAGCGCCACAGGTAGTCGCGGATGGTGAGGAAGTCCTCCTTGTCCCGCCGCACCGACTCGTAGTAGATCTGCTGCCCGGTATAGTCGCTGCGCCACGGAGCCACGTCGCTGAACGCCCCGACGGTGAGGTAAAGCTCGTCAGGCCCGAACGCGGTGCCGTCGACGAAATCCGCCCGATGGCCGCGGAAGCTGCCCTCCGCGGCGATCCGGCTGACCGCTTCCATGCAGGCCTCCGCGGTGCCGAACGGGAAGTGACGGAGGTGCACGTAGGGCTGGACCGGCTCGAGCTCGATGGTGAGCGATAGGGAGTAGCCCAGCGTCCCGTAGGAGTTCGGGAAGCCGCGGAACAGATCGGCATGCTCGTTGTCGTCGGTGGCACGGACGACGCGGCCGTCGCCGGTCAAGATCTCCATCTCGGTGACGGACTCGTGCGGCATGCCGCTGCGCAGCGCGGTGGACTCGATGCCTAGCCCGGTGACCGCGCCGCCGAGCGTGATCGTCTTGAGCTGGGGCACCACGAGCGGCATCAGCTGGTGCCTGAGCGTCGCGTCGCACAGGTCTTCGTAGGTGGTCATGCCCCCGACCCAGGCGGTCCTGATGGCCGGATCAACGCACAGCACGTGGCCGAACGCGGAAACGTCCAGGCCCCGCTCGGCCTGAGCGGTATTCGCCGCGGAAGTTCGCGGGTTCTTCGGGGTCTTTGGGGCGGCGTCACGGAACCGGAACAGGTTAGACGTGCGCTTGGCCAGTCGCACCGGCGCTCCGGGGGGCAGGGCCGCGTAAGCCTCGCGCAACCGGGCCACCTCGGCCTCGTGCAGGCCGGCAGTCATGCGAGCATCTACCACGGGCATCCTTCCGGTTTAACGGCTGTCACCCATCATGGAAACGGCCGGGGGCGGGCAAACGAGCGAGATCCGTACAAAGCTGGACGAACGCCTCACGCAGTGTATCTCGCCAACCCGGTCCTGTTCCGGTGTCATCGCCCTGACCTCATTGTTCGTCTGCCGGGTCCGGGTCGTGGACGTCTGGGTCCGGGTCGTGGTCATAGCTCTCCCTCGGGTCGTCCTCCTCGGCCTCGTCGTAGCTGGCGGCCACCTCCTCCGGGGTCATCGGCAGCCTGGCCAGCGACGGAGGCGCCCCGGCGCTGATCACCTGCCGGAGCAGCAGGGCCATCGAGTACCGGGGCTCGTCGGCCAGGGCCCGGTCGAGCGCGACGTTGGCGAGCGCCCCGTCGCCGCACTGCCAGGCCACGAAGGCGAGCAGGGCGGCGGGAGCGGCCACGTACCCGGGCTGCGCCCGCCGGGTTACGTCGATCCACAGCCGCTGGTGCGCGTCTGCCTGCGCCGGATCCATCCGGGCCCAGGCGTCGTCCCTGACCCGCAGGTCGCGTAGTGCCACCGTGATCCACGCGATCTGGTAGTCCGTGGTGTACTTGCCTCCCGCGCGGTAGGTGGCGATCATGGCGCCCACCGCGTTCAGTCCTTCGGCGGCGATCAGCTGCCGCGCGGCGCCGATGCGAGGAGACTTGCGGACCTTCGCCAGCAGCTGGGCAGCGTGCCGCTCGGCCCGGCGGGTGGCCTGGCGCATGGATTCCGCGGTGATGCCGCCGAGCGGCGCGACCCGGGCCGCCACCTCGGCCCGGTCGGCCAGCACCCGGTTCCCGGCGCTGGCCATGGCGGCCGCGGCGGAATGCGCGCCGGGATCGAACGGCATGCCCGCGGCCGGGCAGCAGTCCTCATCGGCGCACAGGTAGGACCAGTAGCGCCCGCCCTCGACGCGCAGAACGTCCAGCACGTCGATCCCCGCCGTCCGCGCCGCGGCACCCAACGCGCCGGCCACCGGGTCGACCAGGGATCCGGGACCGTAGCCGACCGCCACCAGCGTGGCCAGCCGCTGCGAGCCGATGACGCCGACGGCGTGCGCGGCGATGTCCGCGGAGACCCCCGCGCCGGACGGATCGGGCAAGTCGTAGCGGAGCGTGACCTTGATGCGGTCGTGCGGAGCTTCGGTCCCGATTACGACCAGGCTGGCCTGCGGCACGAAGCCGAGCAGGTGCGGCACGATCGCGAGCAGCGACTCGGGCGATCCGGCCCGGACCTGGACCAGGGCCGGCTGCAGGGCGTCCGGGGTCTGAGGGTCGGCCGGGAGTTGAGGGCTGGCCGGACCCTGGGGAGTGTGCGAGGGCTTGGGGCGGTGCGGGGTGTCGTCACCCGCGGTAAGCGTTTGAGTCATATGGCCAGCGTGCGGCGGGGCGGGAAGCCACCGCCTGGCGATCCGCGAGCCTGTGGGTATCTCCAAGTTATCCACAGGTTCGCGCCGCGATTTGACAGCGATGATTAGCTTACGCCGACCGAACACCGCCGTCGAGCCGCGTTGCGCAAGAGCTGGCAGGCTACAGGCTGACACCTAGGAGGGCGTCGACGGTGGCTTGGACGAGGCGGGCGCCGGCCAGGTCGCGGGGGGTGATGCGGGTCGGAGGTTCGGCCAGCAGGGCATCGGCCCAGCGGTCCACGACGGCGAGCGCGCCGGGGGCGTCGAGGTCGTCACGCAGGCGGGCGCGCACGCCTGCCAGCACCATCTCGGCCGCGGTCGCCGGGGCGGCCGCTTCGGCGGAGGGGGAGCCGGACTCGGGGACGGCGGCTTCGGCGCGGGCTAGGGCGGCGCGCCAGCGGGCCAGGCGGGCCCGGGCATCGCCCAGCACGGCGTCGGTCCACTCCCAGTCGGACCGGTAGTGATGCGCGAGCAGGGCCATCCGGATGGCCATGGGATCCACGCCGTCCGCGAGCAGGCTGCTCACGAAGACCAGGTTTCCCAGCGACTTGGACATCTTCTCGCCGTGGTAGCTGACCATCCCGGCGTGGACGTATACCCGGGCGAACGCGCCCTCGGCCGGGGCCAGCGCCACCCGGGCATGCGAGGCGCTCATCTCGTGGTGCGGGAACACCAGGTCAGAGCCGCCGGCCTGGACGTCGAAGGTGGTACCCAGGTACTCGGTCGCGATCGCCGCGCACTCGACGTGCCAGCCGGGCCTGCCGCGCCCGAACCCCGAGTCCCAGGCAGGCTCGCCGGGCCGTTCCGCCCGCCAGACCAGGACGTCGAGCGGATCCTTCTTGCCTGGACGGTCCGGGTCGCCGCCGCGCTGGGCGGCGAGCTCGGCCATCTCGGCCGGGTCGTACCCGCAGGCCGTGCCGGGCCCGGACAGCGAGCCGAACCCGGGGTCCGCCGACTTGGCGAAGTAGACGTCCTCGTCCACGTTATACAGGGCGCCCCGGTCGGCCATCCGGGCGCTGAACCGCTCGATGATGGGCAGCGCCTCGACCGCCCCGATCAGGTGCGTCGGCGGCAGGACGCGCAGCGCCTCCATATCTCCGCGGTACCGCTGCGTCTCACGGCGGGCCAGTTCTCGCCAGTCCTCGGCGTCCCGGTTGGCCCGCTGGAGCAGTGGGTCGTCCACATCGGTCACGTTCTGCACGTAGATGACGGTGAACCGCGCCGGGGGCGACGACTCCGGGATCTCCAAGACCTCCGGCGTTTCTGAGGTTTCTGGGGCCGCGTCCAGCCAGGCCCGGACCAGCAGGTCCCAGGCGGTGTAGGTGGCGGCGTGCCCGATGTGCGTCGCGTCGTACGGGGTGATGCCGCAGGCATACAGCGTGGCCACCGGGCCCGCCGCGGCCAGGACCAGCTCACCGGTCGCCGTGTCGTGCAGCCGCGGCGCCGGACCGCTCCCCGGTAGCACAGGGACCTCCACTCGGCGCCAAGACTCCATGCTCGTCAGGTTATCGTGCGGCGTCAGGGGGTTAACGGGGTGGCTGGGTGACGCTGGCGGCCAGGGTGGGGGGCTGGCGGTTCTGGGTCGCCTGCTCGAAGGCGTAGGCCAGGGCGATCAGCCGCGGCTCGGTCCAGCGCGGACCGAAGAAGGACACGCCGACCGGCAGCCCCGACACGGACCCGAACGGCACCGTGATCGACGGGCAGCCGGCCACGGCGGCCGGGCCCGAGGTGTGGAACACGTCGTGATCGCCGAGCACGTAGTCGGTCAGGCCGGCCGGGTTAGCGGTCAGGGCCACGATGACCTCGAGCCCGTGGTCGGCCAGCGGCGCCGAGACGGCCGTGCGGGCGAGCCGGGTAGCGTTCCGCCGCGCGGACAGGTAGTCGCGGTCGGCGAGGTCACCGCTCGTCGCCTCGGACTGCTCGAAGATCTCCTGGCCGAACCGGGAGAGCACCAGGTCCGCGTTCCGCTTGTTGAAGTCGATCAACTCGGCCAGCGAGGCCGGCAACGCCGCGCCGAGGCTGAAGTCCGCGACGTAGGCCAGGTAGGCGTTGATCCCGTACTTGAACTCGTAGCGCAGCGCGGCGAACTCCGGCTCGGTGATCTTCTCCGCGTCGGGCAGGGACACCGGATCGGTCACGATGGCGCCCAGCGAGCGCAGCCTGGCGACCGCGTCCTCCAGCACGGCCGCGGTGGCCGGTTCGGCCGCGGCCGAACCGGCCCGCCAGATGCCCAGCCGGGCGCCCTCCAGCGCGGCGACGTCCAGGGCCTGCGTAAAAGAGGCGCCGGAAGAGTCAAGCCCGGCTCGTTCGGCCAATTCATTCCCGGCCGCCGAGACGGGGTCCTCGGGGTCGGCGGCGGCCAGCACGGCCAGCAGGGCCGCCGCGTCCGCGACGGAGGCCGCCATCGGCCCCGCGGTGTCCTGGACTGGCGAGATCGGCACGATGCCGCGCCGGCTGATCAGCCCGTTGGTGGGCTTGATGCCGACGATCCCGCAGGCGCTGGCCGGGCAGACGATCGAGCCGTCGGTCTCGGTGCCGATGGCCAGCGGCGCCAGCCCCGCGGCCACCCCGGCCGCCGACCCCGAACTCGACCCGGACGGATTGCGGTCGAGCGCGTACGGGTTGGCGGTCTGGCCGCCGAGCGTGGACCAGCCGCTGGTCGAATGGGTGGACCGGAAGTTGGCCCACTCGGACAGGTTCGCCTTGCCGATGATCACCGCGCCGGCCGCGCGCAGCCGCGAGACGAGGAACGCGTCGCCGGGCTCGGCGGACAACAGGGCGGGCGAGCCCGCGGTCGTCGGCATCCCGGCCACCTGGATGTTGTCCTTGACCAGCACGGGAATGCCCTCGAGCGGACCGCGCGGGCTGTCCGCGGCCCGCGCCGCGTCGCTGGCCGCCGCCTCCGCCGGGGCATCGAGGTTCACCGTGATGACGGCGTGCAGGGCCGGGTTCAGCCGGTCGATGCGCTGCAGGTAGAAGCCGGTCAGCGCGGCGGAGCTGAGCGTGCCGGCGCCCATCGCGGCCTGCAAGCCGGCTAGCGACGGCTGGCTCGCGCTGACCTGGCTGCCCGGGATCGTGTCACGGAATTCCGGCATGCGGGAAGAATAGCGGGAAATCGACTGCGAGCCATGGGCCCCCGGGCCGCGCCGGCTCACCGCCGGGCGGGGCGCAGACCCTCGCTGATCTCCCTGGCCGCGGACCTGACCCGGCTCAGCAGCTGCGCCCGCTGCTCGGCGGGCGCCCGGACCAGCGGCGACGGCACGGTGAGCACGGCCACCTCGCGCTTGCCCTGCATCACCTGGGCCGAGGCGGCCCACACCCCCATGTGGATCTCCTCCTCGCTGGTCGCGAAGCCCTGCTGGCCGGCCATTTGGATTCTCTTCTCGAGCAGGGCGGCGGCTTCGGGGTCTCGTTCGGCCAGCGGGGCCAGGTACTCCTTGCGGACCTGGAGCGGCAGGCTGGCCAGCAGCAGCCGGGAGCTGGCGCCGCGCTCGAGCGGGAGCGGCTGGCCGGCCTCGAACGAGATGCGCAGCTGCTGGGCGGACTGCACCCGGTGCACGCAGACCGCCGACCGGCCGATCAGCCGGACCAGGATGACGGTCTCTCCGGTCTGTTCGGCCAGGTCGCGCATGACGGGATCGGCCACGTCGATGATGCTCTCCGCGGCCTCCGCCGCCCGGGCCAGGCCGATGAGCCGGGCGGAGAGCCGGTAGCTGCCGCGTTCGTCGCCGGCCAGCAACCCGGTCTCGCGTAGCAGCGTGATGTAGCGGTAGACGCTGGGCAGCGCGATGCCGGTGCGTTCGGCGAGCTGACGGGCGGTGAGCGTGTTGTCGTCGGCGGAGAACGTGAGCAGCAAGGCGAGGACACGGCGTGCGCCCTCACAGCCGTGCGCGGCGTTCGCCTCCGGAGGCATTCTGACCGCGGAAGCCCTGGCCATGTGACCCTTCTCGAGCAATCAGAACATTACTATCGGCAGATGATAACGGTGTCAGTCGTATACCGTCAAAGAAGCTGAGTAAAGGTGCGAAATACTCGCGAACTAAGGATGGGCCGCCGGGGCCCCGGGGCAGGCGGACAGGATCATAGATGTTAGCCGGGCGGCGGGCGGCGTCAGGAAGGCACGCCGGGGTGCCAGCCGGGCGGTAGGAGCAGGCCGGCGCCGATGACCAGGGCGACGAGCGACACCAGCATGAACAGCGTGACCCACAGGCCCGCCGGGGCGCCGGTCAGCCGGGCGAGCTGGTCGGCGTCGGAGCCCCGCGCCCAGCGCTGGCGCCTCCCCCTGGCCAGCTCGAGCACCGGGCGCACCCCGCCGAACAGCAGGAACCACGCGGCCAGGTAGGCGAACCCGGCCTGAACGACGGCCGTGGCGTAGTAGCTCACCACGAACACGCCGCCCGCGGTGACCAGCACCGCCATCGCGCCGTACAGGTTGCGGACGGCCAGGAACGTGGCGACCAGCAGCACCAGGGCCAGCCAGAGCATCGCGGTCAGGTGCCGCGCCGCCAGCAGCCATGCGGCGCCCGCGCCGAGCAGCGACGGCATGACGTAGCCAGCCGCGGCGGTGAGCACCAGGCCGGGGCCATTCCGCCGACCGCGGGAGTAGGTCACCCCCGAGCTGTCCGCGTGCAGCCTGATGCCGTCGAGCCGCCGCCCGGACAGCACCGATGCCAGCGCGTGGCCGCCCTCGTGCGCGATCGTGATGACCTTCCCGGCCAGCCGCCACGACCCGGCGTTCAGCACCACGACGAGCGCCAGCAGCCCGGTCAGGCCGATCACCCAGGCCGGCGGCAAGGGCTGGCTGCCCGAGACCCGGTCCCAGAGCCGGGCAAGCACGTTCACGGGGCTGGCTCCTTCATCGGCGGGGCAGCTTCATCGGCGGGGCAGCTTCATGGGCGGGGGAGCCAGGAGACGTGACCGGCCAGGAGCGCGTAGCCGACGAAGGCCACCGCGTCGATCAGGAAGTGCGCGATGATCATCGGGGTCACCCGGCCCCACCTCCGGTACAGGACGCCGAAGAGCGCGCCCATGACGGCGTTGCCGATGAACGCGCCCCCGCCCTGGTACAGGTGATAGGAGCCGCGGATCACCGCGCTGATGGCGATGGCCCGCGATGGCCTGACACCGAGCCGCTCCAGCCTGCTCATCAGGTACCCGAGGACGACGACCTCTTCCAGGGCGGCGTTCTGGAAGGCGGAAAGCAGCAGCACCGGGATCCGCCACCAGATGTCGGGCAGGTTCTCCGCCACCACGTTCAGCTCGACGCCGATGTGGTACGCGATCAGGTACAGACCCAGGCCGCTGCCGCCGATGACCGCGGCGAGCACGGCGCCGCGGGCCAGGTCCCGGCCCGGCTGGCTGGCGTCCACGCCGATCGCGGACGGCCCTTCCCCCGCCCGGGCCAGCAGGTAGAAGACCAGCAGCACCGGAGCGAGCGAGAGGGTGACGTTCAGCAGCTGCAGGGTCAGGTCGAGCAGCGGGCGGCCCGGGGCCAGCGAGCCGTTGAGCACGGCGGTCTGCTTGCCCAGTGACTGGTGCGCGGTCAGCGAGCCGATGAAATTGACCAGCGCGTACAGGCCGCTGGCGCCGAGCGAGACGGCGAAGACGCAGACGATCTCCCAGCGCTGCAGCCGGGCAGCCTGCGGGTCCAGCGGGGTCGGTGGCTCAGATCGAGCCGGTGAGGTCGCGGTGCTCGCCGGGGTCTTCTCCGTCATGGTCCTTCAGTATCACCGAACCCGAGGAGCCGAATAGCCCGCTATGGGCCTGGCGGCTAAGCTCGGGTTCATCAGCGCGGGACCCGCCATACGGTTCGGCATCGTCACCCAGCAGAGGTCATCATGGTCCAGCCCTATCCGTCGAGCGGCAAGCCCGTCGAGCCTGTGCATCCTGCCGCGCCGCCGGCGGTGCTGAACGCGGTGAAGCTCATGTACGCCGGCGCCGCCGTCAGCACGGTCAGCCTGGTCATCTCCCTGATCGGCATCGGCGGCACCAAGACCGCGATCAAGAAGGCACGCCCGACCCTGACCGCCGCCCAGGTCAGCCAGCTGAGCACGTTCATCATCACGCTGGCCGTCGTCTCCAGCCTGATCGGCATCGGGCTGTGGCTGTGGATGGCCAAGGCGAACAGCCAGGGGCGGAACTGGGCCCGCATCCTGTCCACCGTACTGTTCGGGCTGGCCACCCTGGACCTGTTCGGCGTGTTCAGCCAGCCGAAGACGCTGCTCGGCCTGGTGTTCCCCGTGCTGACCTGGCTCGTCGGCGCGGGCGCGGTGTTCTTCCTGTGGCGCCCCGAATCGAGCGAGTTCTTCAAGCCGCGTGGTCTCGCGTGAACTCGGCCCCGGTCATATTCTCGGCCGTCCCGACGCTGTTCGGCGTGACCGGGGAGCTTGATCTGGACGCCAACCGCGCGCTGTACAAGCTCGTCGCCGGACTGGTGGACGGGCTGTTCGTGGCCGGGACCACCGGCGAGTTCCCGGCCCTGGAAGATAAGGAAAGGCTGGCGCTGTTCGAGCTGGCGCTGGCCGAGGCGGGACCGGATCGCGTGATCGCACACGTCGGCGCCCCGGACGCCCGGCACGCCGGCCGGCTGGCCCAGGCGGCGACCGCGCTCGGCGTCAGGCGCATCGCCGCGATCACGCCCTACTACCTGCCCGCGCGCCCCGATGAGCTGGCCACCCACTACCGGCGCATACGTGACGCCGCATCCGATCCCGAGCTCTATGCCTATATTTTTCCCGAACGGACCGGGTTGCACGTCCCCCCGTCGCTATTTGCCCAGGTGGCGGAGGCGGCGGGGCTGGCTGGGGCCAAGGTCAGCGGATCCGCCTCGGCCGAGCTGGCCGGTTACGTCGCGGCCGCGCCCGGCGTGGCGATCTTCTCCGGCAACGACGCCAACCCGGCGGCCGCGATGCGGGCCGGGGCCGCGGGCGTGATCTCCGGCCGCAGCTCCGCCTACCCCGAGGTCTATGCGGCCCTACGGCATCATCCGGAAGAGCAGGAGCGGCTGGACCGGATCGTCGCGCTGGGGGCGAGCATCGGCCGCATCAAGCACGCGCTCGCCGAGCGGGGCCTGGCCAGCACGACCGCCCGGATGACCGTCGACCCCCCCGACCAGGCCACCGCCGCCGCCATCACCGCCGAAGTCACCACCCTCCTCACCTAAACCCCCCTCCCCGCGATCACCTAAACCCCCTCCCCGCGATTCAATGAAAGTGGCGCTCTACCTGATCTATCGGGCAGAGCGCCACTTTCATTGGTTCGTTACCTAGCCGGATGTGAACCTACGGCGGGGGGTGGGCGTCCTTTTCTTTAGAGGCCTGGCGTAAGCGGGGCGCCGGGCCTCAAAAATAGCTCGGCAGGCGGAAGCCGAGCGGCAGGCCCGGCGAGAGCGGGGCGCCGGGTCTCGGCTCGGCGTGAGCGGGGCGCCGTGGTCCTGTCGACTTTGCGCCAGGCGTCCGGACCCCGCGCCTGGCGTCAAGGCTCCGCCGCCTGGCTGTGACGGGAGCGGCTCCGCATACTGTGGCGGAGCGCCAGCCAGGCTCAGTTGTCCACGTCGAGTACCTGGTGCGCGCGGGCGACCAGCGTCGGGACGGCTAGGCCCTCCTGCTCGAAGCCCTCGCCCACCGTCTGGCGCTGCAGGTAGCGCGCGTGGATCCCCTCGAGCACGACGGCGAGCTTGAAGTAGCCGAACGCCACGTAGTAACCGATCCGGGATACATCCCGCCCGGTCCGCTGGGCGTACCCGGCGGCGAATTCGGCCCGGGTCATGAAGCCCGGGCTGGTGGTGGCGTCCGTCCTCAGGCCGGGCCCCGGGGCGGCCGAACCCAGCGCCGGTTCAAGCCAGCCTTCCTCGCCCGGGTCGGTCCAGTAGACCAGGGTCAGCCCCAGGTCCGCGAGCGGGTCGCCCAGGGTGGCCATCTCCCAGTCCACCACGGCC
>Ga0209039_10003930_pt1 | contig 11267 bp, 10 predicted proteins | sample BogFormECP12_OM1_FD_188238 | JGI IMG/M metagenome (GOLD analysis project Ga0209039, IMG submission 188238) | Bog forest soil microbial communities from Calvert Island, British Columbia, Canada - ECP12_OM1 (SPAdes) (version 2) | ecosystem: Environmental > Aquatic > Freshwater > Wetlands > Bog ... | reverse complement strand
AGCTTCAAATGCGCTCCCGAAGATATTTTCTTGATTCATCGGTAAAGCTGCGAAGTGCTTGAGCGTAGGCACTTTCGGCGGGCCGCAAGTTTGTCTCTCTCCGAGCCAACGCTTGGCAGCCGAACTGCTTCTTCAGAAACCGTTACGAGTATCGAGAGGCACAGCCCTTGAGCGGTTCCGCAAGTCAGTTCTCCGGTGTCAGTTGTCAGTTGTCAGACGGTTCGGTGACAACTAGTGCTGCCGGCCGGCTTCCAGGTGGTGCACAGAACGATGCAACTCGGGCAGGCGATGGCACATTTGGCAACGTGCTGTCCGCAAAGATGAGCGGACCGGTTGCTGACAGCCAGGGTTCGCTTTCGCCTGCTCGTCGAGCGAATGCTCCAGCGGACACAAGCAGCAAGAATCCAGGCGCGACGAAGCTGGGAGACGAAAAGCGGACTGAGGATCACACGCCGGCTGCCACCGCCGTTGCCGTTCAAGTCCTTCCGGCACAATCCTTCGTGCCCACTGTGCAGGAAGCCCCCCACCCGAGCCTTGAAAGCTTGGGTGGGGCACCCAACTTGGATGGAGCATCCGCGTTGAATGCAGCCGCGCCACCGCCGCCCATTTCGCTTGTACCGGCTTCCAGGGCACCGGGGCTGGAGGCAATCGGAAGCGCGCCGACGATCGGGGCAAAGGACACCGCCCCGGTGGCTGACCCGCTGGATGCTACATCCGGACTGGCCAGTGACCAATCGCCATCCGCCACGGACCTGCTTGCTAATGTGATTTCCGTTGCACCAGACGGGCAAGCAGGTCCGGTAGTTGGCGGCGAAACTGCGAGCCTCGGAGGCGTGACACCGAAAGTGACCTCGCCTGGAACGCTGATGCACGACGCCACGCGAAGCCTCAAGAACTCATCGGCCAGGAATGCCAGCCCAGAGTCAGGCAGCGGGGCCGATACGTCATCTGGAAGCTCGGCTCCGGGAAATGATGCGGTCTCGGCTGCGGAAGTCCTGGGAAAGCTGCGAGAAACTCCCACCCAAGCAAAAGAAGCTTGGGTGGAGTACCCAGGCGGGAATACGCTGCAGGACAATAACGCAGGGTTTGAGCGAAACCCCGAGACGGCGAGCCAGGTCGGAGCACTTCCTACCTCAGTTAAAGGAGCGCGCCCTCTTCCTTACGCGCAACCGCTGAATCCAATCACCAGCACGCAGCCGGAAACGCCGGCGCCGCAATTCAACATCGGCGACTCACTGGCGAGCAAGACGACTGATCTGACGCAGCCAGTCCACCCCATCACAACTCGCGACGAACAACAAAATGCAGACACTTCATCCAGCGTGGTCCTGCCGGTAGCAGGTCATGCCGCGGCCGGCCCCGCGTCTCGAGAGGACCGATCGCAGGCTACGCCTGATGCTGCCCCCTCTTCTCCGGCGGAGAACGCTCAGACAGCGCCGACGGTCATTCAGAGCGCACAAGTCCTGGAGCGCATGGGGAAGTCTGAGATACGGCTGGGGCTGAATTCCAGCAACTTTGGAAACATTGAGTTGCACACCAGCGTGAATCAGGACCGGGTGGGCGCCAGTATCTCCACCAGCCACGCGGAGCTGCGCACCGCGATGATCGCCGAAATGCCGTCACTGGAGCATGCGATCGCACAACATCAAATGAGACTTGACAGCTTTCAATTTGATTCCCGATCAGGCCCACAGGCCGGTGACAGCAGCGCCTCGGGTGGAAATCCATCGGGGTCGCGAAGCGGGACGCAGGCAACCGCAAGAATTTCCGAATCCAGTGAAGACACTGCAGCACAAGAAGCATTGCTGCCCCAAGCGTGGACGGCGTCCCACTCCGGACTCAACGTCCACGCCTAGAAAGGAAGTTATGAGCACCAGCGCAGTCACGCCTTACGGCAACACGACCCAAACGGCCGCACCAACCAGCGCCACTAACTCGCTGGGCGGCGGCATGGACGGCATGTTCATGCAACTGCTGATCACGCAACTGCAGAACCAAGATCCGACCAATCCCACCGACCCAACCACCTTCGTCACTCAGCTGGTAGGTGTGAACAGCCTGGACCAACTCACCCAGATCAATCAACTGCTGCAGAGCACGATAGGCACTTCCAGCACTACCAGCACTACCAGTACAGGAGGCCACTAAATGCCACTCTTCTCGATTCCATTGTCCGGACTGGACGCCGCCTCGACCGCCATGTCGGCGATTGCCAACAACATCGCTAACCTAAACACTCCGGGCTACACGCGAGAACGGCCAGTCCTGCAAGAAGCTGATCCGATCATCGACAACGGTATTGCGTACGGCACCGGTGTCAAGCTTCAGGGCATCGAGAGCCTGCGCGACAGCATCCTGGAGCTGCAGATCGGCAACGAGACCCAGCAGCAGGGACAATCGCAAGCCTACGTGAACGCCATGAGCCAGGCGCAGACGCTGTTCCCCAGCGACAGCAGCGGCATCGGGCACGAGATCAGCAACTTTTTTCAGAGCCTTAATAACCTCTCGACCGACCCATCGAACCTGGCGTTGCGGCAAAGCGTGCTTTCGGCTGCCGGTAGCCTGGCTTCTGCCTTCAACGGCACAGCCAATCAGTTAAGCGCTGTGCGCAGCTCGCTGGACCAGAACGTCCAGCAGACCGTTGGCGAAGTCAACCAGATTACACAAGAGATTGCGGGCCTCAACACGCAACTTGCCGGCGTTAGCAGCAGTTCACCTGGTTACGGAAGCTTTGTCGATCAGCGCGACAACCTGGTGCAGAAGCTTTCCGGACTGATTGACGTTTCGGTCATCAACAACGGGACTTCTATCACGCTGACCACCAAGCAAGGCGCAGCGCTGGTTGTCGGCAATCAAAGCTTTGACTTGAGTACGGCCCTCGATCCGGCGAGCGGAGTGCAACACATCTACTCGCAAGGTACAGACATCACCGGAGATATCTCCGGCGGACAGTTGGGCGGCTTCTTGCAGGCGCGCGATCAGACTTTGCCTGCGATGCAAACGCAACTCGATTCTCTGGCCGGCGGCCTGGTCCAAGCCCTGAACAGCGCTCACGCCAAGGGCTTCGACCTCAACGGCAATGCCGGCGGCAACCTGTTTTCTCCTGTGAGCGGAGCGGGCGCAGCGGCGAGCATGGCGGTTGCAATCACCGATCCGACCCTGCTCGCCGCCAGTTCCGACGGCACTACCGGCAGCAATGGCAACCTGGCCAATCTGTCGGCGGTGGCCAACCAGGCTGTCTCCAACGGCATGACTCCGACCGGCGCCTATGCCAACCTGGTCTTTCAGGTGGGCAGCGCGGTCAGCGACGGCAACACCGAACTTGATGCCAGCAATACCATGCTGCAGCAATTGCAACAGCAGCAAGCGTCGGTCAGCGGAGTCTCGCTCGACGAAGAAGCCTCCAATCTGCTGCTTTATCAGCGCGCCTATCAGGCGGCAGCGCAAGCGATATCGACAGTGGACCAGATGCTGCAAACCGCGATACATATGGGCTCCGGCGCATGAGAATATCGCCCTACATTACGCAGATCGAGCTCAGCGCGATGAGCGCTGCCAACCAGGCGGAAGAGACGGCGTTGCTGCAACTGACCACCGGCAAACGGGTAAACGTCGCTTCCGACGATCCCTCGGCGGCGGCTCGCGAAGTTGCCGTCTCGTCGCAATCCAGTGACTGCGACCAGTTTTTGCGCAGCATCTCCAGCGTCTCGGCGGAATTACAGACTGCCGACTCGGCCTTAAGCTCCGGAGTAACGGCACTGCAGCAAGCCATCTCCCTCGGCGTCGAAGGCGCCAACGGCACCCTGTCGCAGGATGACCGCAACGCGCTGGCCAATGAGGTACAGAGCATCTCGCAGCAGATGATGGGCATCGCCAATCTGAGCTATAACGGCAAGTACGTTTTTGCCGGGACTGCCGATTCGCAGCCTCCGTATGTTGTCGCCGCTGGAGTCGTCACTTATCAGGGCAACAACACGGTCAATCAAGTTGAGATTGAAGCGGGGCAAACCATCGCTGTCAACCAGCCGGGGAGCCAGTTATTTTCTGCCGCAGGGGCCAGCGTCTTTCAGTCGCTCAGCGATCTGGCCGCCGCCCTCCAATCCAGCAGCAGCACCACCGACGACATCGCTAACGCCACCAACGAAGTCAAGGCTGCCTACACCCAGCTCAACTCCGCGCGAACGTTTTACGGCAGCACCCTCGACCAGCTCAATGCCAGCCAGGATTTCCTCAACAGCGAAAAGCTTCAGCTTACCCAGCAGACCAGCGACCTCGTAGGCGTGGACATGAACCAGGCGGCGACCAACCTGGCCAACGCCGAGGTCGCGCGTAACGCTGCTCTGCAGGCCACAGCTAGCATCGGCAACCTCAGCCTGTTCAACTACCTCGGGACTCGCTCTAACGGGTAGGGATTGACCGAAGAGACGTCTGGTTACAGGAATAAACGCGATTTGGGCCAAAAGCGTTACAGGATTTTGCAGAAATATTTTCATGAATCCCCAAAACGGGACGAAAAGTGCATCGATTATGGTGCAAACCTGCCTATCTTAGCTTGGGCGCGGATCACATGGGCATGTGACAACAGCGCAGGATGGACGTCCGCCAGGAGCGGGGTGATACGCTGTTACCCATCATGACTGCCGATGAACTCAAACAAATTCTGCAACTGGAACCGCTTCGGGTCGAGGGCGGTTTCTTCCGCGAAACCTACCGCTCGCGCTGGCAAGTGGCCGAGGAATATCTGCCCGAGGGAACGCGCGGCTCCCGCTCCATCGCCACCGCCATCTACTTCATGCTTACGCCCGAGACCTTCTCGGCGCTGCATCGCATGCCAGGCACGGAGATTTTCCATTTCTATCTGGGCGATCCGGTGGTCATGCTGCAACTGCTGCGCGACGGAAGCACGCAAACGATCACGCTCGGACCTGACCTTGCCCGTGGGCAGCAGCCGCAAGTGGTGGTTCGCGGAGGAGTGTGGCAGGGCTCCCGCCTGGCTCCGGGCGGCAAGTGGGCGCTGATGGGGACAACCATGTCCCCCGGCTTCGACTACGCCGACTTCCATATTGGAGACCGCGAGCAGTTGGCCTCGCAGTATCCAAGCGTGGCGGAGATGATTCGGCAGTACACTCGATAGAAGGAATACGGTTCAGTTGGAGGTTGGACCTACCGCTTGTATTTTGATCGTAAGAAGTTAATGCACATTGGGAAAATTGACCCGAGCCCCGTAGGGCGGCAGATCCTGACTCAGGTTTTATCCCGCGTACTCAATCTCAAACTCGATCTTGGCGCTCTTCTCCAACATGGCCGACACCGAGCAGTACTTCTCCTTCGACAGCCGGACCGCGTCTTCCATCGCTTTGCGGGTCACGTTCCCGCCCACGCGATAAATCACGCGAATGCTAGTGAACACCTTGGGGAAATCTTCTGCCCGCTCGCCGGTGGCACGCACTTCCAGGCTCGTGAACGGCTCGCGTTTCTTGCGCAGAATGCCCACCACATCGCTGGCCGTGCAGGCGCACAGGGCGATCAGCACCAACTCGACCGGGCTGCTCGCGGTTTTTTCGCTGCCCGTGTCCACTACGATGGCATGACCGCTGCCCGCCTGTCCGAGAAAGCGGTCGTTATCCGTCCACAGGGTGATAGCTTCGATCATTAGCGGTACCTCGCATTTAGCTCCTAGCCTTTAGTCTTGGCTTTTAGCCAGAAAAAATGCCGTGGTTGATTCTTAAGAGCCAACGGCTGACAGCTAACGGCTAACAGCAAAAGCCTTCTTCTCACTGCTTGTCCTTGGCCTGGCTGCCCGGCTCGCCGTAAATTGTGTACTGCCCCTGCGGGCGCTTCAGGCGGACGGTTACGGTCTGCTCGGACTGATTGACGGTGTAGTCATCTCCAAAGGTCTGGAAGCCCGGAGCGATCACCTGCACCCGCAGCCTGCCATAGGGCATCCCGTCACTTTCGGTCTTGCCCTCCGCGTCCGTTTTCAGTTCGATTCCGCCCTTGGCTTGTTTACCGTTTTGCTTGACGGGATGCAGGATCACGGCCGCATTGCGCACCGGCTTGCCAGTGTCATCCTTGACAACCACAACCTTGACCGTGGACGCTTGGGCAGAAGCGCTGCCGGCCAGCAAAACAGAAATTACAAGCAGGGCAAAGACGGCGAACAGTAGGCGCCACACCTTCATATCGTAAATTCTAGGAGGGGAAGCCGCGGGGCGGCAAATCGCCACGGCTATGAGTCGGGAGGGTTAGGATTACGCTTTAGCGTGGGACGGTCATCATCCTTCTGTCCAGCAGTGCTACTCCCGTCCTGGCGCGAAGATCCGGCGGTGTCGTCTGTGGAGGACGACGACGTGCTGGTGCGTTTCAGCAGCACAGGCCGGTTGCCATCGCCCTGCTGGCCACCCAACCGGTGGCCGTTTTCCAGCGAAATCAGCCGCGCCTTGACGTTGTCGAATTCGCTGGTGTTCACGACATATTCCGGGCGGTCGGGCAGATATTTGCGGATTTCATCCTGCGCAGCCTGAATGCGGTCAGCGGTCATAGGATGCGTAGCAAACGCCTTCGCCAGCCGGCTATGTTTTTTCTTCTGGTCCACATTGAGCTTCTCAAAGAACTGCACAAAGGCCTGCGGATCGTAGCCGGCCGCATAGTCATATTCCAGGCCCAGCAGGTCGGCTTCGCGCTCGGCATCGCGCGAGAACTTGAGAAAGGTCATGGGCACGGCGATCGACGCGACTTCGCTGATCGCGAAGGCGATTGGCCCGCCAACGAAGATGAGCGGTATCGACGCTATGTTCCAGATCTGTGCCTTCGTCATGTTCTTGGTGGCATGACGTGCCGCAACGTGGCCAATCTCATGCGCCATCACCGCGGCCAGTTCGGCCTCGTTGTCCGCCGCCAGGATCAGTCCGCTATTCACATAGAAGAAACCGCCGGGTAGCGCAAAGGCGTTCACTTCGTCGGTGTCGAGCACCTTGATTGAGAACGGCACGCGCGCGTCGGAGTTGCGCACCAGGTTCTGGCCAATGCGGTTGACGTACTCGTTGACGACCGGATCCTTTACCAGTCGCGCGCTCTGCTCTACCTCTTTGGATAACTCGCGGCCCAGTGTGATTTCGCGATCGATGGAATAGAAGTCAATGCCTGAACCTACGTTTCGGTGGCCGATCTGCGAAACGTCATACTTCGGCTGCACCGGCCCGGCCGGATTCGGCACGCCATGGGGCTGCGTGTTTTGGGGAGTGGCGCCAGGCACCACTGCAGCAGGCGTAGTGTCGGGCCCTGAAGGAGCGTCCCTGCTTGCTTTGTCTTCGATTTGCGCCGCGGTCGGGACTTGCTCAGCAGTCTGTGCCTGCGAAACCGGCGCCGTACTTGCGGTTTGCGCCGGACTTACCGTCGGCAAACTCAGCGCTACCAACAGGACGGCCACACTTGCCCGCATGCGAGGAGGAGAGGAACGTCGAGCAGCACCCTGGACTGACACGATCACACCCACCGATTCCCAACTGCCAAACCACCCTCGGAACTGAGGGCCTATAACTGCAACCAAGTGATATCGAACAAAATCAGCAATCGCCAAACGACTGGCGGGCCTAGATGTAGCTATTAGTACACCAGATTCCCTCTTTTGGGAAGCAGTTCGTGCTCCCATTCGGCAGCCGCCCGCCGCAATTAAGGGTGCAACGAGGCCGTGTAGGCGGCAATCGACACCATGTCGTCCAGCGTCAACTTTGCCACCGGCGCCTGCATGGCTTGAGCTGCCAATCCGGCGCGAGAGCCACTCTGAATGTCATAGAGTTGCCGGACGATATAGCTCGGCGAACGGCCTGCGATGGACGGTACATCGCCGCTGCCCTTAAGGTCGGGGCCATGGCAGATGGCGCACGGAATGGTTTCGCCTGCGCCTCCGGTGGCCACCAGCACCTTTCCTTTTCTGATGCTGCCCACCGGCACGTATGCGATGAAACCGGATGCATCGTCCCGCAGCTCGGTGCGTTCCAGATTTTCTGGTGTCTCAATGATGCGCTGACCGATCGGCTCCATCCCGCCCTTGTCGTTGACGACCAGCATCCAGCCCGCAACGTGCGTCTTGGGAACGGTCTTGGTCTCAACCACGCGAATCCACGGTTTTGGTTTTAGTCCGGAGAAGTATTCAGCCGCGGCCTGTATCTCCTTCTCGTTCGCTGTGGTTGCGACGCCGATCATCATCGCAATCGGGAGCTGCCTGGGTTCTGAACTCTTGCGCACACCGCTCTTGAAATCGGCCATTTGCTGAACGATATAGCCCACTGGCAGGCCTGCCAGACTGGAATTCTCCGGACGGCCTTGACCATTCGGCAGGTGGCAGTAGCCGCAGGCCATGACGTTGGGTTTCCTGCCATGCGTCACGACCTCGGGCATGGCGGGATGATTGGCGGGATGCCAGTCCGGCGCAGTGTAGAGATCACCAATTTGCGTGAGGGTGAATGCCGCTGTACTGCCCGGCACGTGTCGAGGAGTATCGTCAACTGGTTTGGCCTGGGCGTCGGAAGCGTCAGTCTCAGGGTCGACAGCATAGGCCCAATAAGGAAGAAGCGGTTGCGTCCATTGCGCCTTTGCTTTTTCGCTTTGATTCTGGGCAACGACGACGATAAGGAACGCGCACACCAGCACCGCTAGTGTAGGTACCGATCGCCAATAGCGGCTGCGAAATCTCGCCGATCCGCCGGCAAAGGAAGCGGTGACCGTCGTCCAGACCTTGCGCAGTTTCAGACGCTACCCTCCCCGGCCTCCTGATGGTTGTTCCGAAGTATAATGCCCACGATCTTTCGCGGAGGGGCGGAGCAGAGAAGCCGGTCCAATTCACCACTGTACGCCGGGATAGAGACTGGGTAGGTGTTCGGCACGGTAGGAATTCCCAGTTTGAACCTCGAGCTTCCAGACTGTGGTCGGATTTGGCTGCTGGGTGACTTCCATTATCCGCGAACCGTCCAGGTCTGCCGGGGCGGTCTCATTGAAGAAGACGTTCGAGTTCGAAAGCTCCTGCGTCGAGCCGCCCCAGCTCGAATACGGTGTTTGGTCGGACCATAGGCGGCTTGCGGTCTTGGTATTTTCGTTCACATCAAAAATGGCGGCAGTACTATAGCACGCGGGCTGTCCACTCGGATTACACACGTCGCCGCTATCGTCCAGCACGCGGTAGTCGCCATTGTCGAAGATAGCCAACTGGAAATCGCCCGTCAGGTTTGGGCTGACAATATTGGCGTCATGCTGGGCATAGAACCAGTCCGCAGGCGAGTCCGACTGGAGCGTGAAGTCCCCCTGGTAACCGAGTTTCCACAGTATGTCGCCAGGGCCCTTTCCGTTCCGATAGTCAATCTTCAAGACCCAATGCTGGTGGCGCAAGGAAAGCAGCAGAGTGCCGTCATCCGGGACATAAAACAAGGAATTGGCATGGGTCCAATCAGGAAAGTTGATGGGATGGCGATTCACATCCAGGTGATCGAAGGCATCCCACACCCAGACAGGGTTGTTATTTTGGTCGACATCGATGATGGCGTTGCCAATTACCGTAGTCTGCCCTGGATATCCGGGCAGATCCGTGAAAACTCGATAGTCCGCGGTTATGAGCAGCAGATGTCTATTGGGGAGAAGTAAGACGTCATGATCGATCGAGCTTAACTGGATGTTATAACCGGCACTTGTTAGTTTGTTACTTAGATCGAGCAGATCGAGTTGCCTCACAATGTTGCCCGCCAGGTCCACTTCCCGGATGCCGGAGCTATCGGTTCCCGGATAGAGAAGGATCATCAGCATGTTCCCATTGGGTAAGAGCTTGACGAGCCACGGCCCGCCCGCAACCTGATAGTTGTAAAACCAAACGATGTCGCCCGTCGGATTCACTGCGAAGGCCTCCCCGAATCCACTCACCAGTTGGATTCCCGGGGTCGGATTTTGCCCTGGTGGAATGGTTACCTGCAGTGCCGGAATTAGCGAAGGCGGAATAGCGCCCGTCTGAAAAGTATGATCCTGATCAAAGACCTGTCCCGTGGCAGAGGTCAAGACTGCGCGCATGTGGTACAGCGTGTTTTGCTTCATGCCCGCCACCAGAATGTTCACGGTGCCGCCTCCCGTAGGCGTAGATTGCGACGACGTCTGAAATCCGTAGCTTGTAGTCGGACCGAAATCAACGGCTACTGTACCTTGTCCCGACGTCGTAACCGAATATTGAGCGACCAGCGGGTTATTGCCGGCGGACACGCTCGACTGCCGCAACTGAGCTGCCGGCGGGGGATCAGTTGCGCCTCCGCCACCTCCACAAGCGACGAGGGGAAAGATTTGTATGGACAGAAGCGCTAACAACGCGAGCTTAAGGCCGAAGTCTCGATTGACGCAGGGCGCGTTAGAACGTATCGTCAACTCTACCCCCTGTTAAGCATCAGCGATTCGAAGCACAACCCTCCTTTTTTCACGAACTCAACTTGAGCAGGACCGGTTTGAGGGCATCAGCCCTAAACGAAAATTCTGTACAGCCCTACTCGCCCCTGACGAATGTGATTCTGTTAATACTTTGAGAGCGTTCCAAAATCTGCGGCAGGTATACGAAAGTAAGATGGAGATGAGGTGACAGGGGAAAAAGATTGCTTTGGAAGCAACTACAGGGCCGCTGAGGATCGCACGGCCTCAGGGCCTGCCCCTGAGGCGCCCGGCGAAGAGATCGTTTGCGGCGACCTGCCGCGATGGTGGTGCCGTCAAAAGCTGAAGATGTTTCTATGTAAGTTTATGATTATAATGTAGTTTATATGTAACTGTGCCGCAATCCTGCAAATTTAGTGAAACTACACTCATGCCAGCCTTGACATTCGAACTACAGCAACGCTATCATTAGCACTCGTTGGGAGTGAGTGCTAACAGAAGCTTCCGAGCTCCCAGCATCCGGGTGTAAACCCAAATTTCACGATCCAAACCGGCTGCGACGCAAGCACCCGCGCCAAGGCCGGAAAACGCAATGCAATCCAAAACTGACAACCACAAGAAGGAGTTTGAGAATGGCCACAAAACTGACTCCCCTGCATGACCGTATCGTGGTCCGCCGGGTAGAAGAAGCCGAGACCACTCGCGGTGGAATCATCATCCCCGATAGCGCGAAAGACAAGCCGCAGGAGGGCGAAGTGATCTCCGTAGGCCGGGGCAAGACCAACGACAAAGGCGAGACCTTCCCGCTCGACGTGAAGGCCGGCGATCGCGTGCTGTTCGGCAAGTATGCCGGCACCGAGATCAAGATTGAC
>Ga0209039_10003928_pt1 | contig 11268 bp, 9 predicted proteins | sample BogFormECP12_OM1_FD_188238 | JGI IMG/M metagenome (GOLD analysis project Ga0209039, IMG submission 188238) | Bog forest soil microbial communities from Calvert Island, British Columbia, Canada - ECP12_OM1 (SPAdes) (version 2) | ecosystem: Environmental > Aquatic > Freshwater > Wetlands > Bog ... | reverse complement strand
TGGTGGCGGGGATGGTGGTGAGGGCGGAGGAACCTGTGGATTATATTGTGTTTGCACCAATGCCGGAACTTGTATGAGTGCCGGGGTTTGCGCAGTCATTGTTTCAGAAATTGGAGAATACCCAAGAATTGGTTCAGTTATCTGATTTGTTTCCTGCCCTTGAAGAGTTCCACTTGCCATTTCGTATGCGGTAACAATATCTAAACTTAAAGATGATTCATATGCGGTAACAATATCTAAACTTAAAGATGATTCATATGCGGTAACAATATCTAATCCTGAAGATGATTCCGGGATAGATGTAAATCTGGTGGACGGTGTTACAAGAAACGCTGCCACATAATCCTGATCGGGTTTTTGTTGTGTTAATTGCGCAATTGTACTTGCACGTACAGGGGAAACGATGGTTGCATAATCCATCCCGCTTACTTGCTTTGGTAATTGCAAGGCGAGAATAGATGATGGTTGTGCGGTTGAAGTAACAATATCTGGCGCAGCCATTAGAATTAACCCAGAACTTGCGGGTAATCCAAAAACAACTGAACTTTCTGCTGGTGAACTTAATAGAGTAGATGCTTGTGTTTCAGAAGATGGGAAACTCGCAGCAATTACATTATCAGTTTCAACTTGGCTTCGTTGCATCAATGCTGCGGCGGGAGAACGCATTGTCCCTCCGCCAGAAGATGTTTCACCTTCACCAGAAGATGTTCTACCTCCACTTCCTGCATCGAATCCACCTTCACCAGAAGATGTTCTACCTCCGCCAGAAGATGTTCTACCTCCACTTCCTGCATCGAATACAATACCGCCATGATTATTATCACTTTCAGATAAGGATGGCCCAGCCCAAACATCAGGAGACACCCGAGTACTTTCAGATAAGGATGGCTCCGGAGTTGTAAGTGTTCGTTCAAATTCGAGATCCGGGTTGTTAAGTACTGCCCTATCTATAACATCTATAAACTGGCCCTTAACATAGTCGTTCATATACGTTGCCATGCTGCCAGAAATATCAGAAGAGCGGGCAGTTGGTTGCTTTGTTATTGTTATATCGACATCTCCAGAGGTTGAACCGGCAAAATCACGGATTATATTCGCACGATATTCCGGAAGTAATCCACCTTCGGAACCCACTGCAAAGGTTCTGAAGTAATCTACCATATTAATTGGATTAAGTACGTGGGTTGTGCCAGTTTCTTCATTGAAGTTATAACTAAAGGCATCAAAGATATCTGTACCGATATTTGCTGTAACATCAAGAGGGCGGAATCCAACTGTTCTTGGTGTTGTTGCCATGGCATTTGACATGTATGATTGGGCAAGTTCTTCCAGATTGATCCCGCTGTTCCGATACAACAAAGGATAATCTGTTTTTGCCATCACCGAATAATCATCGAATGTACGTGGCAACCGAACTTCCCCATACGTCAAAGTTCCGGTTCCTGTAGCAACTTCATCACCCGGGCCATATCTCAATTCGAGAGAGTATGCCCTCGACCCCGACATTGGGTATGCTTCTGTCCCACCAAGCCTGTCGGAAAGAAGTTTCCCCCAATTCACCCCACCTGCTTCCGATGATTTTGTAACAAAATCGGGAGTAAAAATTCTCGGTATTGTAATATCATACCCAAGAACATTAAGCGTGGTTGGAGCAAGAGTCCGTGTCGAAACCGATGTTTCAAGATTGCCCCCAACTCCAGATGGATTTTGAACGTCGGAAACGATGTTATAATTTATGTGAACGTCGGCCTGTTGTATAGTACTCATCCGTTCAGTATACTCGTTTGATATTCCGGTTACTGCCCTTGGACCATATGCCGCAATCCCACCACCAACAATAAGTCCTGCAAGATTCGGGAGCATTCCTCCTATATTCACTTCTGTCTGCTGTGTACTATTCTTTCCCCAATCTGAAGCAGAACCAATAGACAGTGCTGCTGGTACTGCAATCAATGCACCTTGGAAAATTGACGAACTGCCGATTGCAGAGAATGTCTGTGCTGTTGAAGCCGCAATACCTTCTCCTGCGGCTACCGTTCCGATATAACCACTTGCTATTGGCAACACTGCTTCTGCCGCGAGAGATGCCCCAGCCCCAACAACTGCATAAGATGCAACTTGCCCGGGGTTAAGAACTTCCTGCTTAAATGCGCCATATAAAACATTTGTTACGGGAGAATACCAATGCTGCGTCGTGTAATCCGAAGTTTGTTCATACGCTGCAAACTTCGCTGCCGAGACACCAGTAATATTTTGCATCACCTGTGATGCCCCCTGGCTCCATGCGGAGAACTGACCGTATGGTTGCGATGCTGCCGGGTTTATTGTATAGTTTCCACCGGGCTGTTGTAATAAAAGCCCCGATTGAATCGCGGCATTTTGAATGTTTTGTAATTGCGTGGCTGTTGCATTATCCGTAGCAACATCCTGATTGTACTGCGAGAGCATTCCCTTGTACGTTGCATAATCTGCGGGAGTACCGATCCATTGGTTTCCAGATATCTTACCTGCCGTAAAAGTTGTTAATGCTGCATTCTCTTGCGTAAGTGTTTGCTGTTGCTGGGTTCCCGTAGAAGTCAGCGATGAAACGGTTGATTCATATTGTTTTGCCACAGGATTTTGTGGGAAAAGATTTTGCCCCGGTGTTCCAAGCCCAAACATCTGATTTACTGTATCAAATGCCGAAACACCGAGCCCGGCCCATGCTTGAACATCATTAGATAATGTCTGAATAATATCCGGTGTTCCTGATGAAGATGATACCGCCGGGGTAATTTTCCCACTTCCAATAACTGTGTTGCCAATAGTAAATCCGGATATACCAGATGCACGCGCTCCAAATCCACCATTAAGAATTGTTAATGGGTTTAGAGAAGTTGGAGGAGAAATCGAATATGTTCCTTTTGTCAGGTCAAGTGTAGTTACCGCAGACGGTTGAACAAGATTACTTGTTGTATTAATCGCGCCGGTAATCCCGGTCTGGTCCATAGACATCAGTGCAGGAGATGATGACGGAATCCACCACGGGATGTTTGCGCCGGGAGCCTGTGACTTCGGGATATTCTCCGTATAGAACGGCGATATGGTATTGAGGTTAATCTTGTTCCCGGAAATATCAACCGAGAATTCCCCGGACTGTGCGCCGTACCGGCTCACTCCGCCAATCAGTCCGTAATTTCCCCACGCATCCTTGGTGTATTCGGCCACTTCCCCGGTCACGGGATCAACAGCAACCTTAACTCCGGAACGGACATCGGCATTCATTGCACCGATACCCGGGCCATAAAGAGTCCCGGTGCTGCTGAACACCGTTGTGCTTGCCGGTAAGGTAAGTGGGGTGCTGTTTACTGCTGCCGCACTGGTATCTCTCGGGGCAATCACACTCATGCCCCAGTCGATGAGAGATGGCTCTGCTGCCAGTATTGCTGCTGGCAACGCAAACCCAAGGTTTGACATCACGGCAGGAGCAACGTATCCTTCGGCTCCCGCGAGCAGGGCAAGTGTCCCACCGGGCGCACTACCAATCCCGGATAGCATCTTTGCAATCCCCGCTGCGGAACTTGTGTCGAAAACTGTAGGTGATCGTACATTTGTCTGCCCGGTTATTCCCGCAGAATTCCCGCCACCACCAAGAGCATTTGCCTGCTGTTGGGTGTATTGGGCATTTATATTAAGAAAGGTCTGGTCTGGATTCTGAAGGTAATACGCACGGTTCAGGGAATAGTCGGGACTGCCCGGCAGTGCTGACGGATTCGGATTAAACCCGGCTGCTGCCATTATTGCAGGGGTATCGAAACTTGTCTTATAGGTCATTGTGCCTTGCGGAGTTACCGTGCCGCCGGTTCCACCAAGCAGAATCGCATTTTGTGCAGTAGTGGTGTAATCGATGATTTGCGTCCCGGGAACAACAAACGTTGCCGCGCCTTGCGGTATTGCAAAAGGAGATCCGATATAGCCATTCTGGGCAGCAGAGGTAGAAACCGGTATTCCCCCGGGCAGCAAGGTAGTATTCGGCCCGCTCGGGGCAACCGGCACATAATTGGGTGAACCGCTAGCAGCAGCATTCGCGGCAACCATTGCATTATATTGCGCCGATGACAGCCCGGCCTGATCGCCAGTTCCGGTGTACCCGGTAGTAACTACCATTATTGATAGTTGAAGTGCTTAAAAGAAGATAAAGATTGTCTTGAAAATGGCTTTGCACGTAATGTCGGGTCAAATACCTACTTTACGTGACCTCGTTTGTGAGTTCTGTTAAGATAATCGTTACTTCTTTCCCTATCCACGAGCTTGGCAGGAATACCCGACCGGAGGTTCCGGCATTGGCAACCCGTTTGGTCCGGGCTTCGTATCCTACAATCTGAAAGTTTTGTTTCTGCATTATTTCGCCTCGACAATGCCAAACATCCCGTATCTGCCCCGCCAATCACAGAGTCCGATTTCGGTCCCCGCGAGTGTGATCAGATCAATTACTTCCTGACGATCAAATTTCGTCTCGTTATAGGATATCTTGAAATTCAGTCCCCAGTTATCAAACCGTGGGCGGCAGAGAAGAACGGAACCTCCGGTTTTTGGCATTTTCCCGATCCGCACATCCGCGTATTTGTTGTTGGAGTCATGCCAGAGATCTTCTTTTGTTTTTGGTGTTTCCACCGGCACAATAAGTGGGACATAATCCGGTTTCACTGTGATCGCGCTTTGCTGCTTGGCGATAGTACCCTTCCTGACAGATTTTGCGGCATCCCGGAACATCTTCTCTAAATTAACGGACGGGATCATAAGGCCGATATTGTCATCCCAGTAGAGGCCTAATAACCATTTAAGGTGTAGGATCTCTTCATCGTCCTCTTCAGTCCGCTTCCGTTTCGCGGTAAGTATCTTCATCTGCTTTGTGAGGGGATGAAGCGGGTTTACCCCCACATTCGAGTTCATCAAGATTGGCGTCGTTCCTTTAATAGCGAATTCAATTACTTTCATGTATTTCCTCCTCTTTTGGTTTTGCGTCTTTCAGCCGGAACCGCTGCGGGATCGGAGCGATCACTTTAGTAATTTCCGTGTAAAAAGGGACCGTCATGTTAAGAAGACCAACCTGTTTTACAAGAAACAAATCGTGTTTTTTCTTTGTCGTTTCATCCATCAGTTCAACAGGAGCAAACTGCGACTTAAACACACTTCGCTCTAAAAACATCTTGGATTTTTTGATATCCGCAACTGTTACTTCATTGTACCGATTGACTTCTGTTACAAAGTACCCTTTATCAATATGCGTCTCAAGAAGTTTTCGGCGTTCAATCAGTGCGCTTTTGGCCTTATTGACAACCCCGTAGTATTTTGGGGTCTGCGCATCAACACCAATGATCTCTGCAATCTCATCATGCGAGTGAAAAGTGCCATATTCCCATGTATCGGCCACTTTCACCAGTTCTTTCCACACGGGAAATAGTTTGGTTCTATCATTTTCCATATATTACCTCCTCGTTTCCTTGGAATCCGCGCCTTGCCCTGCCGCGCCTTGCCGCGCCGGGCCCTGCCTTGCCCAGAATTCCGCGCCCCGCCAGGGAATCCATGCCCAGCCAAGCCTTGCCGCGCCAAGCCAAGCCGCGCCTCGCCCTGCCCTGCTTGGTTTTGTGGGATAATCATTTTTCCCACAATATAATGTATATTTTATTACTATAAAATAGTTACTGTCTTTTAGGCTTTGCACGTAATATCGCTTCTGCACCTAAAAAGCCCTTGAAAATTAATGGTGCGGTGGAGAGCCGTACACAACACGGTTATTCCCGACGTTGTGTTTTCTCTCACCCGGGGCATAATAAACGGTGTTGGAATACACATTGTTGGAATACGCATTGTCGGGATACACATTGTAGGTATACACATGTTGTTGGAATGACCCAAGATATGAATCCGGATATACCGGTTGTCCTATCAGATACACGTTGCTCACACCAAGTTCGTTCCATTGACTCCCGGTAACCGTGGCAGAATAGGTGTACTGCGGTGCGACATCGAGCCATTCGGCATAGGTTGACGTGTCGAGGATTCTCCCGTCGGTTGTGGTAATCCGATACCTTCCATTGAGGAGATCGGTACTTAACACCGTGAACTGGGTGATGTACGGTACAAAGGCTGTAGATACCACCGGTGTCGGTGTCGGTGTAGGAACCGGTGCTGGTGCAGGAGTCGGAACGCTGGCTATGCCTTCCTGCACTCCGGCGGCATGTCCTTCCTGATACGCAACTGATGCGAATGCCCACACTGCGAAACAAAGGAAAAGTGCGATTATGATTCCTAACCCAATATATTTCTCGGTTTGTGTAGCTGTGATTTGCATGTGTAAAGTATAGGATACACCCGCTTATATAATTTTGCGTTATGCCAAAAATGATATTTTACTTTTTTATCAAACTTAACAGGATTCCTGCAATACCTGCGCTGAATAGCACAGCCCCGATACTCTGCATGTACGCTGGCATTCCAAGATATAACCCGTTGCCATTGGAAATCAGCAACGGCCCGACAATAATAAAGATGATGCTGATAAGCCGCACGGATTTTGTCCTCCTCCATATCCCGATTGTAATGAACCCCATGATCATACCAAAGACAATGGTGACCGGGATATTCGCGGTGTATGCGGTGATGAGTACCGCAGGAAGCAGAGCGATATTGAAATGCGTGGTTACGATTGTATTGAAACCGGCATCATACCCGTTTGTTGGAACCGGGGTGATTGCCGACATAGTCCATGTTACCTGATTTCCACACCCGGTACTATCGCAGGGAACTCCATAATAAACCTGACCTCCAATCAGCGGTGCCCCCCATACAATAACCTGATTCTGGACTGCGGTCCAGTTATCGGAGTACCAAACATATTGCCCGGATATCTCGCCGTACTTTACGAATACCGGACCGGTTGCCCCGGTTATGGGGATTGTCACATTGTTGCTGGTAATACCCGTGGGAGCACCCGCGGTTGGCAAAGCTGCAACCGGATGAATGAATGCACAGACGAGCATCAGGAACATTATAGCAATACAGAACTTCCGTATGCTTTCGTCGTCTGTTATTGTATCAATAATACTCGTCATAGGTTGTCCTCCGGCCAACAACAACAATGAATGCAATCACAAGGATAATCTCGAATATGAGAAGCAGCGCAAAGACAAATTCCACGATGTAGGTAAGCGGGCCAAGGGTCAATGGACCCGATGATGCAAAACTCAATTGCGTTATAGCCTGAACAAACGGCCCGAGGAATATCGAGCAGACATAGTATAGGATAAAAATTACTACGGTATTGACAATCAGGGCAAGCCCTGCCAGAAACATCTCTGTTGTGCTTGCCATGGTTACACCGTCTGGTTTGTATCCTGATGTTCATTGATCACGTAGTTGATCCAGATTCCAAGGAAGATAAGTACCATAATCCCCGTCCATGCATACTGCATGATATTCATGCCATTCACAGCATCCTGAAACGTGGGTAACACCATGATACTTGCATTGAATGCCCTGGTGATAACTTCAACCACTTTACCAAGGATAACCCATATTGCCGCGAATGCTACCGTGAGCATCAATGCCCCAAATAAAGAACCCCAGCTCACAGCGACCCCTCGTTCGGGAACATCTTCAGGTATGCATTGATCAGGAAAATGACATCGGTTGCCCAGAATACCACCGACAGCGCAGCCCAGAATGCAAGGTATATCGGGGTTGCCGTGACGCCCGGCCAGACACTTTCGATGATGTTTGTGATTGTGCTGGCAGACGTCATCACCCCGATAAATGCATTGACAACGAACGTTATCATTCCTATGAAAGCATTCGTAAGCCCGTAGAGCACACTTGTCACCACCCCCAGACCCCCGGCATTCTGCACGGTGGTAGTTGATGACTGGAACTGGATGTTGGAGTACGCCCCGCAGGTTGCTGATGGCGGGCAGTATGGCTGGCTATAAACCGGTGCGCTTGTCACCTGCGGGTTGAATATCCCAAGTACAGGGGTAACTCCAAGGCAGACCTGAAAAATGATAATGAACATCATTATGTTCAGGTACTTTGAACCCGGACCGGATATCCCGTTCTTGTCCCGGTTCTGCTCGTTCATGTAAATACAGACACCGAAGAACCCCGCAATGATGAGGCAGGCGATTGCATTGAGCTGGTTCGGAAAAACGAGCCAGCCGAACAACGCCTCCATTCCCGCAAGTATCGGGATGAAAACACAGTACGCAGCTTCTCCGCGGGAACCCGTGGTTGCAGCAACCAGCAGCAGGAAAATCACCGCGATGTAATTATAGAACATCTGGGCTTGGGCCAGGCTCATAAAATTCTCGAACCCGAGCGGTACAAGTATCCCGTTTGCGCCGCTGGAAATTGCCGACCCACCGATTATCGTAAGGAGCATATCACACCGTCCTTGTTGGATACATGTAATAACTGAAACCCATGCCTCGTACATTCGGGAACGTGTAGTTTGCCAGGATTAGGCTCGTCCCGGGGTTTCCATAATCTTTCGACCACAACACCGTTCCGTTGTCAGTATCAGTGACATTTATAAATAAATCTGTTGTTGCGCCGAGCGAGTCCAGATACTGGAAGTTCACCGTGTTGTAGGAACTATTGGGTTCTGTTACCCATGCATAGGATTTGGAAAGCTGCGTTTCCGTGTTATTGGTTGCAGCAGTCTGCGCAGCAGTTGGACAATACAAGATCGAGCCGCCGGGATCAGGGACATAATCGATCTGGCAATTCACTCCATTGGTTAAATTCACCATGGTCACGTTGTACGTCAGGCTCGGGAACATGGTAAATGCCTGAATACCATTACTTGTGGTGTAACCCTGCATTGCCATGGAAGAATTTGTCATTTCGTTGGCAACAACAGCAGACACCCCGAATGCATTCTGGATGAATGACGACGATGCAGACGATCCACCGGGTAATGTCGAGGCAATGTAATTGGCTGACACCAATGTGCCGGGTTCCGGGTTGCCCCACAAATCCAAAATTCTCAACTGGATCTGCTGCTGCGTGTAAACAATATTCGTGTTTGCAGTCTGTGTCGTTGATTTTGTCATCGATACGGTTTCAACCAGATTCCCGGTTACGACATACGATGCGCTGATGCTGTTGTATCCTGAAGATGCAGCATAGATTATAACGATACTGTAGGGATAAGTCCCAACAAATGTTCCGGTTGTAGTAGTGGCATTATTTCCGAGAGAATCCAGTACTGAAACAGACGGTATCGGGAGATTTGTACTTGAATCCACAAAGTTTACCGTCAGCGTATATTGTGGAGTCATTACCAGATCCTGACGGGTAAATCCGGATAACGATTTAGCCACGATATACTTGACAGCACTCGAATTTCCTGCCGCATTATATGCCGTTTCGGTGACGGTGTAATTCCCAATAGATGCGAAAGTATGTGATGGGTTTTGTAACGCGGAAATTCCACCGTCACCAAACGTCCACCCCCATGATGTAGGCATGTTGGATGAGGTATCATTGAATTGAACGGCAAGTGGGATGCCGCCAGAACTAACATTCGTAGTGAAACTTGCAACTGGTTGGGCAAGAGCAACCACTTGTATATAATTGATTTTTGAAAGTTTATTCGACCCCTGCGAATTTGTCGCCGTGAGATTTACAGTATAATTTCCAATCGCGGAATAAACGTGCGATGGATTCTGCTGGATGTTTCCGTTACCGTCTCCAAACGTCCATGACCACGATGTTGGGGAATTCAGAGACTGATCGGTAAATTGTACCACAGAACCTGTCGACACCATAAGCGGTGCCCCGGTAAATGCTGCTATTGGCGCGGGTGGAGGGGAAGCTGTTACATTAATATATCCTGTTTTTGTGAGCGTGTTTGTTACCGTTGCATTCTCTGACATATACGAAGTTTCAGATACCGTGTAATTTCCAATGGATGTATAAGAGTAAACGGGGTTCTGTTGAGTTGAAATGCCCCCATCTCCAAAAGTCCACGACCATGCATCGGGATACCCGGAACTGGAATCGGTGAAAGCCACCGGTGCATTAACTGCCACGGTTGTTACATTCGCAGAGAAGTGTGCAGTGATCGGTCCCCATACCCCGATAATCGCATTGGCTCCGGCTATCGTGTTAAAATTCCAGTACGTGCTGTTTCCCACATCGTAGTATTCGCTACTTGAATCGAATGAGAATGGGACGCTGGTTCCCGGTGCTACATAGTTTACATAAGTGATATTGAAATCAAATGTGGCATTTGACGGTGCTGTAAACCCGGATGCCTTCGATTCATTTACTATAGCGTATCCATTACCAATTGTGGAAGAATCAATACCCAACCCCGTTATATTTGCCGACGATTGATTAAGCCGAATGTTACTTACAGAAACATATGCGGGATTCCACGTGAAGTTTGAGATCACCCTTGTGGTATTTGAAGAGATATTACTGATGGTTCCCGTGCCCACGCAAGGCGTTTGGTTATTAATATTTATTACCGAACCCACATTATATTTTATTACCGATGTGGGATTTGGATTTATTACCGAAAGAACTGTAATAAGATTTGTCTGATTACTCCAATTGGTTACATATCCATTACTTGCCGAATGATTAACGGTATACGTACTAGCAATATTGTAAGTAAATGTTGGGGATTGTGCGGTTGATGTATTCCCATCGCCAAACATCCAGTAATATGATGACGCGTTTGTTGAAGTATCGGTAAAGGCAACCGCTAATGGTTTTAGTCCGGATGTGGTATTGGTTGTAAATGAAGCCACCGGTGGGGTGGGGGTAACATTAACATAATAGGTAATTGCGTTTGTTCCACTTGCATTTGTCACATTTAACATGACGCTATAATTTCCCGCCCCGACGAATGTATACGACGGGTTTTGCAGGCTGGAATAATTCGCTGCTCCGAATGTCCAGTTCCATGAGGTGATATTTGTTATGGAAGTATCTGTGAATGCAACTGCGAGGGGGGTTGAGCCGGATGTTGGGGTATAGGTGAAGTTTGCTACCGGGGGGGTGGCCGGGGTGGCCGGGGTTATCGCGATACCGACCGGGTTAGTTCCCACCGTCACGGTAGCTGAAACCGTGTTCGTTGCGGTGTTAATCACAGAGACGGAGTTGCCCCCGTAATTAGTAACGTACGCATATGTCCCATCCGGGGTTATTGCGACACCGACTGGGTTAGTCCCTACCGTAACGGTAGCTGAAACCGTGTTCGTTGAAGTGTTGATTACCGAG
>Ga0209039_10003927_pt1 | contig 11272 bp, 7 predicted proteins | sample BogFormECP12_OM1_FD_188238 | JGI IMG/M metagenome (GOLD analysis project Ga0209039, IMG submission 188238) | Bog forest soil microbial communities from Calvert Island, British Columbia, Canada - ECP12_OM1 (SPAdes) (version 2) | ecosystem: Environmental > Aquatic > Freshwater > Wetlands > Bog ... | reverse complement strand
GGGACCAGCGCTACGTCGAGAAGCTGGCTACACCCGACGTGACCATCGCGGACATCATCGGGGACGTTGACCCCATCCGCGCCGCGCGCGGCGGCCGCGACCTTTCCGACGAGCTAACGATCCACTACGGGTTGCTGCCGCGCGCCAATCGCGGCATTTTTGCCATCAACGAGTTGCCGGATTTGGCGGGCAAAATCCAGGTGGGCCTCTTCAACATCATGCAAGAAGGAGACATCCAGATTAAGGGCTATCCTTTACGGCTGCCCCTGGATGTGCTGCTGGTTTTCACCGCGAACCCGGAAGATTACACGGCGCGCGGAAAGATCATTACACCGCTGAAAGACCGCATCGGCGCGGAGATCCGCACGCACTATCCCTCTACCATCGACGAGGGAATGCGCATTACCGGGCAGGAGGCGTGGGTCGAACGCAACGACGAGATCAAGGTGGACGTGCCGGACTATTTGCGCGAACTGATCGAAGAAATTGCCTTTCAGGCACGCGAGGACAAGCGCGTGGACCGGCGCTCGGGCGTCAGCCAGCGCTTGCCGATTACGGCGCTGGAAAGCGTGGTGAGCAATTCCGAGCAGCGCGCGGCGCGCACGGGCGAGACGCATGCGGTGGCGCGGGTAGCGGATGTGTACGCGGCACTGCCGGCGATTACCGGCAAACTGGAACTGGAATACGAAGGGGAGTTGAAAGGCGCGGAGACGATTGCCCGCGAGCTGATTCGCACGGCGATTGGCCGTGTGTTCAGCAAGCATTTTCCCAATGTCAGCTTCCAGCCCGTGGTGCAGTGGTTTGAAGCGGGAGGCGAGCTGAAGATTCCGGAGGTCGTCACCACGAACCAGCGGTACCAGCAACTCGCGAAAGTCCCGGACCTGCTGAGCCACACGGAAAAGCTCGGCGCGACAAACCGCAAGGACGCGGCGGCTGTGGCTGCGGCCGCGGAAATGATCCTGGAAGGCCTATGGGCACACCGGAGAATTGGGCGGAGCGAAGAGCGCGGCTTCTTTGCGGAGAAACCCCAGCGAACGCCGGAGCCCCGCGAATCGCCGAATCGTCCTCCACGCCGCGGTTATAACTGAGGATTGAGGGCCAAGAAATGAAAGTCGTCAAGTACGGAAAATATACGGGAGAACCGGCCGACGCGGTGGACCTGGATGAACTCGTGAAGCGGCTGGGCGACTTCTTTCTGCAGAGCGGGTTCGAATCGCAATACTACGGCCTTCCCGAGTATGAAAACGAGCGCTCCATGGAAGGGCTGCGCGAAGCGATCCTGCGGGCACTGCAGGAGGGCGACCTTCTTCCCGAAGATCAGATGAGCGAAGAGTTGCGCGAGATGTTGAAGGATCCCGGCGCAATGAACAACGAAGAGATACGCGATTTGATCGAGAAGCTAATGGATCGCCTTGCGGGCGAGGGCTATATCAATCCACAGCAGCAGCCGCCACAAGTGACACCGTCGTCGCAAACATCGGCGCTCGGGCAAGTGGGGCAACCGCAGGAGCGCAATACCGAAGCGCGTTTCGAAATCACAGACAAGACCATCGACTTTCTTGGTTTCAAGACGCTGCAGGATCTTCTCGGCTCGCTGGGCCGGAGCAGTTTTGGCCGCCACGATACGCGCGATTTATCCACGGGCGTGGAATCGGGCGGAGTGTCGAGACCTTATGAGTTCGGCGACGTCTTGAACCTAGACATCAGCGAAACGCTCTCGAACGCGATCCGGCGCGAAGGGGCCAAGGTGCCCATCGAGATGCAGTACAAAGACCTGATGGTGCACCAGTGCGAATATCAGAGCTCCTGCGCCACGGTGTTGCTGCTGGATTGCAGCCACAGCATGATTCTCTATGGCGAAGACCGCTTCACGCCGGCGAAGCGTGTGGCCATCGCGCTTTCGCACCTAATCCGGACGCAATATCCGGGCGACACGCTGAGCCTGGTGCTGTTCCACGATTCGGCGGAGGAAGTGCCGCTGAACGAACTGGCACGCGTGCAGGTTGGCCCGTACTACACGAACACGCGCGAAGGATTGCGGATGGCGCAGCGGATTCTGCTGCGGCAGCGCAAGGATATGCGCCAGATTGTGATGATTACGGACGGCAAGCCCTCCGCGCTGACGCTGGAGGATGGCAGGATTTACAAGAATGCCTTCGGGCTCGACCCGTTTGTGGTGGGCGAGACGCTGGAAGAAGTGAACAAGTGCAAGCGCGCGGGAATCATGATCAACACCTTCATGCTGGCGTCGGATTACAGCCTGGTGCACTTTGTGCAGAAGATCACGGAAATGTGCAAGGGCAAAGCGTACTTCACCACGCCCTACAACCTGGGGCAGTATCTGCTGATGGATTACATGCAGCGGAAGACGAAGACGATTCACTAGGCTGTGGTTCAAGAGCGCAGCAACGTCCGCCGGCCTGCAACCGAAGCTGAAATCGGACTCATCGTGAATGATCTTCGCTGCTGAACAGAGATTTTCTCCCGCCTACTCAAAGAAGTTTCCTGCATATTAAATACTTTGAATTTTCGCAAGCTATCTGCCCATCCATCGGCAAATGCCGAAGTGAGCGGTCGTACGAAACTGGTCAAAAAGGTTTCATCAAAAGAATGGGACGCGCGAATCGAAATTATCGCGGGGAAAATGCCGGGTTCAGCGCAACATCTTCGGAGGCGGCTTCGTCTAATAGCACATGGACACAAACAAAATACTCCGCAGCTGGGGGCGCACGTGTCCTGCGGCCACGGCCTGGGAGAACCAAAGGAGCATTACATGAAACTGTCGAGAATCGGAATGACCGTGGTTGCAGGAATGCTGTTGTTTGCCGCGGGCGCTTTTGCCCAGGAAAAGGGCTCGCTGGCTTTGACAGAAAACCTCACCGTCCAGGGCAAAGTGCTGACGCCCGGCAGCTACAAACTGGAATGGGAAGGCAAAGGACCCAACGTTCAGCTCAACATCATCCGTGACAACGCCACAGTAGCAACCGTTCCAGCAACGATCGTGACGAGCGCCACGACCAACTCCGGTAATGGCTATGGCGCACGGAAGGAGGCCGACGGCAGCAAGGTTCTGGAGGCCTACTATCCGGCGGGTAAGAAGTTCGCGCTGGAACTCAGCCAAACTCAAGCCGCAAAGAACTAGCGCGCGTGTGACTCCTTCCCTGCTCTCGATGCGCACGAGATCAGGCAAGTGCCCAACTCCTTGCGGTTTTATCCGCGTGGGGTTGGGCGCTCTTTTTTTCCTGGGGCGCGATTTGCCACCTCCCCACCTGGATACGGTAAAATGTGGCCATGGCATTTTTGAAACGGCTTTTGCGGCTAATCGGCCTGGAGGCTCCCTTGACGAACATTGATTCGGGACACACGGCGCCGGGTTTTTCCTTGAAGGCGCTGGATGGCAAGGAGTACTCGCTGGAAAAGTTGCTGGAACGAGGGCCAGCGGTGGTGGCGTTTTTCAAGATTTCCTGCCCGGTATGCCAGTTCACATTTCCATTTTTGCAGCGTTTGCACGAACGCTATGCGGGGCAAGGCGGCACGGTGATTGGCATCTCACAGGATGATGCCAGGGACACCAAAGAGTTCAACCGGGAATACGGCGTGACGTTCCCGACGCTGGTGGATAGCCAGGGGTATCCCGCGTCCAATGCCTACGGGCTGACCAACGTGCCCACGATTTTTCTGATCGCGCCGGACGGCAAGGTCCAAGTGAGTTGCATGGGTTTCAGCAAGGGCGATTTGGAGAAGATCGCTGCTGAACTCTCGCAATACAATAAGACGCGAAGGGCGCCGCTTTTCCGGACGGACGAGATCATTCCCGCGTACAAACCTGGTTGAGGCAGCAAAAACTAGGTCCGGTCGGACCTGCGACAGGCCCTCAAGCAATTCGAGCAAATTTCATTCCGAGTCCCGCAGGCATTTTGCACGGGGCGAGGAACTCTGCCCCATCGCGTGCCTTTCCCGCGATGAATTTGCTTTACCCTTGCCTGATGCGAAAAACAGATCCCTCGCTTCGCTCGGGATGACAAGAGTGCTTATGGCTCGGCGAGATGAGGTCGAGCAGTGCTCGACCCCTACAACAGCAAGAGCCGACATGGAAGCCAACAGTTCCTTCTACAATTCCTCGTGAAGTAGGTCTTTCCTGTGCTTGGGCGGCTTCTTCCGCTTGTCGGCAACGACACGCGTTACCGCGGGAGACAAACCGGAGTTTCGAGCGCGGCGGCGGGCTTCCACGCCTTTGTCCAGTTTTGCTTTGCGTTTCTGTTTCATTGTAAGCCCGCCCGCACCACGAAATCCTACTCAAAACGAAAAACTCACCTGAAGATCAAGCCGGCGATTCGATGTGGAATCGCTGTAAGGTCTGCCCGTAAGGCCGTTGGATTCGCCAAAAAAAGCCGAACCGAGATTGCCGATGGGCGTGGCCAGGTTCACGTTGTTGAAAACGTTTCGCGCGTTCACAGAGAAGGTCAGTGCGTAGCGGCGATTGGTCGCTCCGGCATCCGGGCCGCCACGTCCGCCGCCCGGCCCGCCCCGGCCTGGTCCACCCGGCCCTCGGCCGAACGTGCCGCCGCCCATGGGACCCCCACCTCCGCCCGCTGCGCTTTCAAGGACCGGGCCAAATCCAAAAGTCTTGCTCAGGCGGAGATTCAAAGAGAATCTGCCTGGTCCATCACCGTAATTGACGGGGATCGGCGTGTATGTAGCGGGGTTCCCAATGTCCGCCGCCGACGGTATCAAAAAACACCCGAATTTCGTTTGAATTGCACCTGCGGAAGTGCATGGTGCGAAAGTCGGCCGCAAATTGTACTGATCATTTTGATTTTGATAAGGATCGGTGCCGCTGGTGATATTAAACGGAATGCCGGAACTCGCGATCAGAAAGGGGCTCAAGCGAAAACCGCGCGGCAAGCCGATACTCCCGCCTAAGAACAACCGGTGGCGAATGTCGTAACTCGCTCGGCCGTAATCTTCCTGCACATCGCCCGGAATCGAGGGAAAACTCCCTGCGCCGGAGGTGTCACTGTTGGCGTAGTTCAGGGTGTAGTAGCCGAAGAGCGAGAGCTTGGTGCCCATGCGGATGCTGCCGTTCACGATCAACTGATTCTGCTTGAAGATGCCCTCAGATTGATATTGGAAGATGTTGCCCTGGTTCGTGTTCGCGCGCAGGCCCGTTATTGGGTCGACGGGGTTCAGATTGTTGGTATAGAACTCGTGCACGCCGCGCGAATTGAGATAGGTGACGGCTAAGTTGGCGGTTTTGGTGAGCTGCCGCTCCAGCGTCACGCCGGTTTGAATCGTGTAGGGCGCGTGCAGATTTGGATTGTTCTGGTAGACATTCGTGCTGGCGGCAGTGGAAGTTAGCTCAGGCGGCGTCGGCGGGAGAAAAAACTGGGGATCGGCGACCTGATATTCGTTCTGCAGGCTGCCGTTGATGTTGTAGCGAAGTTGCTGGAGTTCCAGATTGTACGAAAAGCGGTCATAGAACATGCCAAAGCCCGCGCGCAACACCGTCTTGGGAGGATTCTTGGCGCTGCCGCCAATACCCCAGGCAAAGCCGAGGCGCGGCGCAAAATCGGAGTGATCGCTGAAGTGGTTTTGCGTCTCGAACCGCAAGCCATAGCTGACGGTGACGTTTTGCCGCACTTTCCAGTCATCCTGAACAAAAAGGCCCGCATCCACGAGCGTGACCGAGGCGCCGGGAGTGCCCGTTGTCTGTGTGTAGAAACTCGCGCCCCCGCCCTGGGTCTGAATGTAGGGAATAGTTTGGCCCTGAGCGAGCAGCGATTCCGTGATCTGGTAGGCTTCGATCGGCGTGATAATGCAATTGTTGTTCGCGGCGGAGGGGACACAAGCGGTATCGGGATTCGGGCGTGAGCCAAAAGTGTATTGTCCAATGAAATTAGCCTGCGTGGAATTATCGTCGTTGGTGGAGCGTAGCCTGCCCCCAAACTTCCAGGAGTGCTTGCGAAAATTCTTATAGACGATGTCCTGGATCTCGTAGCGGTTCTGGGTATCCGAAAACTTCCCGCCGCCGCTCCCCAGGCCGCTAAACGCGCCGCCGACATTGATGTTCGTGGTAGCGTTCACCGGGGTGGTGGCGTCGCTGTCATGAACATACTGAAACCTGATTTCGTTGATCGTGCTGGCGTTGATTGTCTGCGTGTCAGTTACTTGCAGCGTGTGTTCCGTGCTTAAGTTATGCGCCCCCACTGCGGCCAGATTGAATTGTCCCACGCCATCGTTCGATTCCGATTCGCGAAAATACTGGTAGCGCGCTGTCAGTGTGTTTGTCGGCGTGAGTTGGTAGTCGATGCGCGGGCTCAAGTTGGTCCTGGTTTGGGGATTCGCTACCGCGGCGCTGTAAGGAATGATGCTGTACGTGGCATTTGAGGAAGGGCATGGAATCAGGAGATTCGGATCTCCGCAAATTACGGTCGAACTGACGATGTTCAATGCCTGGATGTCCCGCTGCTCGATATTGAAGAAGAACGACGCTTTCTTGTTGATGGCGCCGCCGATGTTCCCGCTGTATTGCTCGGAGTGATAGCTCGGCGCCGAGCTCCCATGTTCAAAAGGATTGCGCGCATTGAACGCCGAGTCGTTTCCGCTGATCATGATTTGCCCGTGGAGCTTGTCCGTGCCGGGCTTGGTGAAGATTTCGACGCGGCCGTAGCCCAGGCGGTCGTATTCCGACGAAAACGGATTCTGGTTGATGCGAATCTCGCGGATGGAGGCTTTCGGGGGAAGCTGCCCGGCGGTGAAGCCGTCAATGTAAACCTGCCCGCCGTTGGGACCGGCGGAGGGACCCGCGAGGGCCTGGAGTTCGGACTCCAATTCGTCGGGGTCGTCGGAGAGCGCATCCAGGTCCTTGCCTTGCAAGACGATGGTATTGGCGTTGTTGGTGGGACTGATTTCCACCTGAGTGGTGGTGTCATTCACGAAAACCTTCTCCTGCTGTTCTTGCAGGGCGAGTGGAATGTTGAAGCGAAGCGATTGATCGGCAGCGAGAGCGATGCCGCTTTTGTCGAAGAGCGCAAAGCCCTTGGCCAGGGCCTTGATTTCATAGCTGCCGGGCGCAAGGTCCTTGAATTCGTAAAAACCCTCCTTGTTGCTGACCGTGTCCATGGAACCGCCTGAGGGCGTGGTCAACAGCACGGTGGCTTCAGTAACTGCGGCCCCGGAGGGATCCGTCACCTGGCCACGGATAGAAGCGGTTGGGGATTGCGCAGCCAGAGCACCGGCGCAGAAAAACAGGAGGCCCGCGAAGCAGGCGAGGAATGTAGTTTTTTTCCAAAATCGAGAAATCATCCGGGGTATCGTTCCCTTTCTAATGATTGATGACGCTTGCCGGGCATCACGGCGTACCGGCGGCAGCGGCGTCGCCGGCGTTATTCAAGCTCCACGGCGTAAGAATCGAAGCTGCCTGCGCCTGCGGTGAAGCTTGCAGGATGGGCTCAACGCCTCCCAAAACCGTGATGGCCGTCGTTTTCGATGCGTCATGATCTGTGGTCGCCACGATCATGACCGCATCGCCCTTCTGAAAATCCGTCAAGGTATTCGCGGGGAGCCGGCTGAGCATCTGCTGGAGATCGCCGCCAGCGCGGCCTGCGCCGTTCGTTCCGCCACCGAAGCCGCCGCTCGCCCCTGCACTCATTCCCGGTTGTCCTTGCGGGGCAGGCGCGGTGGAAGGCGCTGACGGTGCGGCGCCGGGTTTCGCGGCATCGCCGGAACCCGAAGCGTCCGCAGAGGCGCCTTTCAAGCGCAGGGCAATGCGCTGCGCCATGGGTTGTGGCAATTTGCGCAGTTGCGAATCCGCGAGAAGCTTCACCTCAACATTTTTCTTCGTGGCGAGATCGTTGACCGTGAACGAGCCGCCTCCAGCATCGATGGACACAATCATGCCGGCGATGTTGCGGAACGCACCGGAGACGATTTCTTCGGCCGCGAATTCGGAGCCATCGGCGCTACGCGTGCCGCGAGCGCGCAACTGATCGCCGGTTTTGATTTCGGCGAGGGTGCTGGGCTTGGCATCGTCGAATTTGACGGAGCCCGGGGCATAGCGGCGCAGAATCGTGGTGGAAACAGCGTGAATGGCGACGTCCTTGTTGCCTGTGGCCGTCGTCGTACCAATCGTGATTACACCGGAGGAGGCATCCACCGAGCGCACCAGCCCGCCAATGCCGTGGCGTTGCCATTCTTCGCGTTCGTGAGCTTGTTTTTCGGCGATGTCCGTTTTCTTCATGGCCACTACGGACGAGGCCACCATGGAGTTGGGATCGTCACCCGGCTTGCCACGAACCATGATGCGATCTCCCGCCTGCAGATCGGCGAGATGCAACGGAGCGGCTTCCTTCAAGTCTTTAGAGCCGGGAGGCACGCGAATCAGCTTGGCGTCCGCGGAGACAACCACCTTTATTTCTGCGCCGGCGTCCGTGGTCAAAGTAAGGGTATTGCCGGAAATGGTTTTGATGGTGCCCAGGGCTGGCGGAGATTTGGGCGCTGGCGCGGCCGGCGTCCCCTGTCCTGCGCGAACGGAAAAAGGCGAGCCGCCAAGCAGACAAAAGCTGAGCACGACACTACACAAACGCAGGTTGTTCGGACGAATTCTGCTCACAACTACTGTTCCCATCGAACTCTCCTCAAGTTCCCCTACGGTGGTGGGAGCGCGAAGCGAAATCGCAGGCACACTTCCAACGTTATCCTGGAGCGAGGCTCATCCATTTAGACGCTCCGAAGGGGAGGATGCGTTACACCCATCTTACACAACATCAACGGGAGCAGGTGCGAAGCGCGCCACCCTCGATCGCTGGGAGGAATTGAGAATCCCCGTTCAGACAAAGTCTGGAACACATAATGGTCGTGCCACCCAAAGGAGGCGGCCGGGCTTATACTTGCGGATGGCCTGGAAGGCACAATCGAGACTACGGCCTATAGGAGACTACACATGAAGAACACGGCACTCTTGGGGTTCGCGCTCGCACTCCTGTTGGCATTGCCGGGGAAAAGTTGGTGTCAGAATGGGGCTTCGGAGCCAGCGCAGTCCGCCGCGAAGGCTGCCGAAATGAAATACCCTTGCTCGGGGTCCGACATCGCGCACTACACGGCACGCCACGCCACCGGCCCCATCCACGTGAATGGATTGCTCGACGAGCCCGACTGGCAAAAAGCGGAGAAGTCGCCGCGCTTCGTGGATATGGCCACGGGCGAGCCCGCCATTTACGGCACGCGGGCCGCAGTGCTATGGGACGACGAGAATCTGTATATCGCTTTCTGGGTCGAGGAACCCTTTGTTCAGGCCAAGCTCACGGAAAAAAACTCGCTGATCTTCAACGAGAATGACGCCGAAGTATTCATCGACGGCGGCGATACCTATTACGAATTCGAAACCAACGCCCGCGGCACGACCTATCAGATGTTTTACATCTGGCGCGACGCTTACAAGATCGGCGGACGCTTCGACGTGCCGGAGTTCGACCCGGTTAAGAACAACGCCATGACGTTCGGCGGCGACTACGACCGCCAGGCGCCCACCTTCTGGAAAGGGACGAATCCCCGAGGGCTTCGCTGGGTGTACTTTGGCCGGGGTTTCCCCGGACTCCAGAGCGCCGTGCGCGTGGACGGCACGCTCAACGACAACTCCGACATCGACAAGGGTTGGACCGTCGAGCTGGCGTTTCCGTGGAAAGACGCCAAGTGGTTGGCGGGAGACCGGCCCTTGCCCCCCAAGGATGGCGACACCTGGAAGATCTTCTTCGGGCGCTTCGAGTTGTTGCACGTCGCGGGCGCCGAAGTCCAGCCCCACCCAGGCTGGGCGTGGAACCGCCACGGCGTTTACGATACCCATCTCCCGCAGTGCTGGACGGCCGTGAACTTTTCCACCCGTCCGGTGCAATAGCCGGGGATGGACTGCACGATCGGCCGGAGTGTGCTCGAGCTTTATCGCCCTGTTCAGCCTTGCGACTCGAGGACGGCCAGCCCACGACATCACAGGAATAACCATCATGGAACCCAGAAGGTCTGCAAAACCGGAAACCCACGTCGTCGCCTCTTCGCAACGCCTCAGCTCCATTGACGCCCTGCGCGGCTTCGACATGTTCTGGATCATGGGGGGCGGACCGTTTGTGATGGCGGTTTGCAAACTCTTCGCGAATCCCCTCCCGCACTGGCTCGACCGGCAATTCGACCATGTCGACTGGGAAGGTTTCGTAGGCTGGGATCTCATCATGCCGCTGTTCCTGTTCATCGTCGGAGTGGCCATGCCGTTCTCCGTCGGTAAGCGCGTCGAACTCGGCGAAACCCGCGGCCAGATTTACCGCAAGGTGGCCTATCGCACGGTGGTGCTGTGGATCCTCGGGATGGTCGCGCAAGGCAACCTCCTCGCCTTCGACCCGCACAACCTGCAGTTCTACAGCAACACGCTTCAGGCCATCGCCGCGGGATACTTGATCTCCTCGGTAGCGCTGGTGGAATTGCGGGTGCGCGGACAAGCCGGGTTGGTCGTCGCGCTGCTCGTCGTGTACTGGCTGCTTCTCGCCTTCGTCCCCGTCCCGGGTCACGGCGCCGGCGTTTTCACGCCCGACGGGAATCTCGCCATGTGGATTGACAAGACTCTTCTCGGCCGCTTTCAGGACGGCACCACGTACACCTGGATTCTTAGCAGCCTCGGCTTTGGCGCGACCGTGCTCATGGGCGTTCTCGCGGGCCACCTCCTGCGCTCATCTGTCCCAGGCCCGCGCAAAGCCCAATGGCTCGCGGCCTCCGGCTGCGCATGCCTGCTCGCCGGATGGCTCTGGAGTTTCGCCTTCCCGATCATCAAGCACATCTGGACCAGTTCGATGGTGCTGTGGTCCGGCGGCTGGTGTCTGTTGCTCCTAGCGCTGTTCTACTGGCTGATAGACGTGAAGGCATACCGGCGCTGGGCTTTTTTCTTTATCGTCATCGGCATGAACGCGATTGTGGCTTACATGGCCGCGGAAGTTTTGCCCTTCGCACAAATCAGCGGCATTTTCTTCGCCGGGCTCGCCAAACATCTCGGAATCTTTGGAGACGCGCTGGTAACCTTCGGAGCTCTTGGAATCCTGTGGCTCTGCCTCTACTACCTCTATCGCAACCGCACCTTCATCCGCATTTAGCCCGCCGCATTGAGGTAACCGGCTTGAATGTGGCCAGCGGGAGTGAGAGAGAATCCGTGCAATGGAGGGCAAGGCGTGCCCATTCCCAGATTCAAAGCCGGGCAGATCGGGTAGACTGCCCATTGCGGTTTTCGCAAAGTGTG
>Ga0209039_10003926_pt1 | contig 11277 bp, 14 predicted proteins | sample BogFormECP12_OM1_FD_188238 | JGI IMG/M metagenome (GOLD analysis project Ga0209039, IMG submission 188238) | Bog forest soil microbial communities from Calvert Island, British Columbia, Canada - ECP12_OM1 (SPAdes) (version 2) | ecosystem: Environmental > Aquatic > Freshwater > Wetlands > Bog ... | reverse complement strand
CCAGAGAATAGTTAGGCATCTGCGTAGCAGGCAATCTAATTCGCTGACCGTACTCATCGTATTGAGGTATTTCAGGGGGAATTGTTATTGGCATTTTTAACCTCCAGACCCGTACAAACCTCCCTCAACACCTGATGTAGCAGTTTTAGCTAACCCCGTTGGAGATACAGCACTAATAATCCCAGCAGCAGCTCCTCCAAGAGTGCCTATAGTGCTGACAATTTTATCAAATACTCCTGGTTGATTAGCAAGATTGGTTAATATAGCGAGATCCTGATTATTAAGTGCCCCAGTTTGTTGATAATTCTGAAGTATAGAAGTTACAGTAGTATTAACTTGATTTTCATTCATACCATATATGTTAGTAGATCCACCAAGAGCAGCAAGTTGATTAGCTGTGACATTTTGTTGACCTGCTGCTAAACCACTAGCACCTGTGCCCATTGCACTTGTTTGTAAGCCAGTTGCAGCAAGACGACCACTTTGTTCCAAACCTGCAACAGAGGCATCGGAACTAACAGCAGCTTTAGATGCAGCCTCTGAACCTTGCCTAGCCAATTGAGATTGTAAAGCAGACGTATCACCATAGCCACCTGTAGCGGCGGCCATTCTACTAGCATCAGCAGCAGCAGTTTGGTAAGTAGATCTAGCAGACCCAGAAGCCTCAGCTTTCATAGCTTGGGCTTGCTCAGGGCTTATACCCCCAGTAGCTAATAAATCTGGGGCTACAGTAGATCCTGAAGCCAGGGTTTGATAAGCAGCCTGAGCATTAGGATCAAGCCCGCCGCCAGAAGCGGCGATATTAGAATATCCTGAAGTAATACCTGGTAAAACAGAGGCAGCGGTACCCTGAGCAGTATTAAGGACTCCGGTTAGAGTTTGATTAGCAGTCGCTTCATTTTGTTGATTCTGCTGTATCTGTTGATTCGCCTGCTGTTTAGCTGCCTGCTGATCACTCTTTCCCATGACTAATCTCCATAAACAATTTATCCAGTTTATCTTCTATACGCATTAAACGATCATGAAGGTCTCTCGTTCTATCCATATAATTATCAGATATAATTTTACATGTAGGAATAGTAACAGAATTTTTTATAACCTCTAGCACTACTCCCTGCCTTACAGATATTGCTTCCACTTTAAGACCCATATTATAAATCCAACCTGCTAAGGCAACACAAACAGCAACAGTAAGTGCTTGTATTATGTAACCTAAAATTGGGGTCATAAGTCAATGACCATCGCTCTCCCAAAGCAATCTCGAAATCCAATCTCTGTTAGAAATTTGTGCATTCTGTCCTCTTTAATGAAGACATGACAATCTTTCACACCTAAAACTTTGGCCCTTAAAGATAAGTCTTCTATTAATCTTCTTATAGCTCTAACTTTAGTAGGAGTAGTAAGTGTTCTATCAATAATTAGTATACCTTCAGTAGTCAATCTAACTATACCCATACCAACTAAAATACCATTATCTATAACACACTCTTTAGCTATAGTATCAGTTAGGTCTGGAAATGGAAAGGACCCATCGTGAATCCTTTCCAATTCGACTTTATCTAAGTCTGTAACGTTAGTAATTAGCATTACGGATGTGGTACTGTGCAGTTTCCAACGCAGTTCCAGAGTTGCCATCCGTCAGATTCCAATTCAGCACCCCTTGTAGGATCGAAGAAAAGGATGATAAGCAAAAGAATGTTAGGTACCCACATTGTTTTCTTCCTTTCAAGTTAAGTTGGTGAAATATATTCAATTATACGTCCGAAAGGGTTAAGTGAAATAGAACCATCTTTTCCGCCGGATGTTATTTTAGCGAGTGTTAAAGTAATCATTATAGTGGGATCATTTATAGTATTAAACAGATTTTGCAGGTTATTACTTATAGTATTTAACGCTTCATAAAGTCTCGGATCTGTTTTCTTCACTTGCTGATATAAATTTTGGAATGGTGTATAATCGTTCATAATGACTCTAATATAACTCTAATAAAGCAGGCCGCATTGTGTACATTTTATTTCCGTATACATCAACATCAACTAACTGAAAGAATCCATTTTGTGAACCGGGCAATCCTTGATCTGCCTGAAGTGCTATAAATAGAGATTCACTTGTTATATTTATAAGTCTTTGAAGACGTATACCGCCAAGATAGTATCCCAAATTAAATACACTATAAAAAGACCTTAAACTTTTCGCCTTGGTCATTAACATTATAGAAAGATTTCCATAACCATAGATGTTCAAATCCAGCATAGTAAAACAATATACTCCACCACTAGCAGGATTAATTGATAACACTACATATTGATTTATAGGGTACATTGTTCCTATAAATGTATTATCTCCAATATAAGGAACAGTTTTTGCCTGTGTTATTTGACTTTGTGGCAAAATGACTTTATATATAGTATCCCCACCAGTACAAAAACTTAACTGATATATAGGTACAGTACCTGTTGGGGGAGGATAAACTAAAGTAAAGTTTTCAACCATCATTTTACTTATACTATTAAGAAAATTTGTAGATGTCCATACGGACCACTTTACACTCATTGGATCTAAACCATCTTGATAATCCATCATTAGTATAATCTGAAAATATTGACTAAGTTGTACATCCGTACCTAATTGACTGGGAGGAGAAAGAGGTATAGAGATATAGACTCTCCTCTTAAAAACATCATGAGCAACTTGGCACTGATAAAAAGAAGATGAATTAGCTATCATATCCCATATACCTTGTATCTTATATGTTAATGGAGTAGGATTATAAGTGCCATCAAATAACAGTAGTCCTCTTGGATGCAGAACGAATGCTGTATCTAATACATCAGATCCAGACATAGAACTAGCAAACAAGGATAATCCATTATCATAAGCCCCCAGGCCAGAATCTATAATTGTTACTGACCAAGTATTCGGATCACCTCCATTATCTTGAGTAGAATATGTACCATTAGGCTTCATTACATACACTACATCTCTGATTATTGCAGCTGTATTTGAAGTATTTAGACCATAATCAACAGGAAAATTTATAGCTCCTGTAACCTGATCAAACGATTCAGGATCATCTAATCTACTAACTAGAAGTATATCAGGTGATAAAACCTGACCTACTATTACTAGTCTACCCCTATAAAATCTAAGGGCACTTCCATTTGGTATACCAGTCATTAAGTTATACAAATAATCAGCGGACTCAATTAAAGTAGAATCATGAACATTGATAGTAAATGAAGTTGTACTGTTGTCGTTTATAGTTCCTCCAGGGACAAAAAATAATTCTGTCTGGTCAGCAGGTGACATTAATATAACCTTACCAACTACATGAGAACCAGGGGGTCCAATAGCAATATTATCCACTACTATATCGTGAGACCCATCAGCTACTACATTTATAGTGGGTCCTGGAGGAGTTAAGAATCCTGTACTTGTTATCCAAGAAATAGCTATCTTATGAGTGCCTACATCAACTACACCTACATCAGGTGTAGTTGCAGTGAGTACTCCAGGAGGGGGACCACCTGCTGCGGGTGCGAAAACTGTCCCGTCATAGTAGAATAGTGTACCATTAAATGGATAACCCTTATATTTCAAGGATATATAGGTTCTTCCAAAGATATTCAAAGCAGAGAAGTCATCTACTGTACCAGGTGCTAGGGCTATTAAAACAGTATTTAGAGTTTCATCTCTAAGATACCCATCAGATGATAAAGTAATAAGTCTAGCACCAGTTGATACTTTGGCAATAAAGTAAGATAGGATAGATCTACCCGCTATACGACTTTGAACAGTAACAGGTTCTCTTATAGTTACCTGTCCAGAGGTAAATATACAATTATAGCAGTCAGTAAAATGATCTGGAGGGCATGTATCATATACACCTCTAGAGTACATACCCTTAAATCCTTTCAGGGTTGCCAGAGGTATCTTTCCAGTTGTTACATTCATTTTGTTTCCCAAACTAAGATTTAATATCTATACCAAGCTCTCAAGATTGTATTGATTGGAGGTGCTCCAAGACCACCAAAAGAAGCTGGAGTAAAAACAATATTTAGAGACACTAAGTTATAGTCTATACCTTGTATTTGTGTAACACCGTTAGCTACAAGTTCCAGAGAAGAAGTTGGATTAGGTCCATGTATAATAGTGAATGTAACATTAACTCCGTCAATAACTCCAGACGGAATTTCATTGTCTGAGTACCTAGAAGACACGGTCCCTCCGGATACACTAATAAGAGATGTAACATTCTCTCCAGGATATAGAATCTTTGCGCTTCTGTACCCCTTCCTTCTAACAGGAGTTTGCTCAGCTAACACGTTACGCTTTATTAGTTTATTCTTATTCTCTTCAGCTATTTGTGTTAGCTTTTTACTGTCTCTACCTATAGAGTCATAAGCTAGAGCTGCAATTCGTGGTCCTATAAATCTCTCTGCATATATTACACCAAGAGGATCAGTTAACAATTGAGGTGTAGTTAGATACCCTTTATAACGTAAAATCACTTCCCTATCTGCTGTAGCCCCTATAAATTGTATAATCTCTTGTGACCAACACCAAAATAGTAACACCTGATCCATATCTTCTTCAGGAAGAAAATTAACTTTTATCATATCTTGATAAAAGTCAGGATCGTCCCCTGGAGTTTTCTCCATCATAGATATAGGTTCTAATATATTAGCAGGTTGGTTGGGTAAAGCAATAGTCCCAGCAGGCACTAGAGTAGTAGGAGTGACCTGCTTCAATACTCCAACCTGATTCAAATCCAGATCCTGAACTAACTCTGAGTGAGCTTCCTGTAAGAAACCCATCAGGATCTGATCTGTCCACGTTTGGCCAAGGCTATCGTTAAGATATGTCCTGGCACTTTTTATAGCGGTCTGTGCCTGTGCCATATTAAGGCTTAATCAAAGGTTTCTGCTGACCCCTGTTAGCTGTGATTACCTTAGCCAGATTCTCCTTAGAAAGAGCAGTCATGGCCTCATAAACCTTATCACTACCCACACTTCCAGCTGCAATAGCAGCAGTCCTAGCAGCAAGGTAAGATTCACCGAAGAGAATGCCAATTTTGTCTGTGGCAAGTACAGGAATGTCAATCTGTCGTCTATACCAAACAACCACAGCTCTATTAGCTGTAGACCCAGCAAGAAGAACAGCCTCCTGTTGCCAGACCCAAAAGCCAAGAGTATTACCTGGAGCTGTTCCAAGAGGGATATAAAATGCTTCAGTCATTGGCTGCCAACCTGGAGTAATAATGGTAGATCCAGAGGCATTTTCCCAAAGCATGAAAGGACACAAGAGATCAGTGGGAGGAAATGCCGGAGCATCTAATCGAACACCACCAACCGTGTACGAGGCTAGCACAGCTCCTCTAACTATAGGAGAACCTATAGCCCATAATTCCTCCTGTAGTTCTCTATGAGCCTCCTGAACCTTTGGGATTAATACAGGATCAGGAAACTGAGTAGCATTGTCATCATTCAGATACGTTCTGGCTGTTGCTAGAACCTGACTCATTGGAACAGACATTTTTGGTCTCCTTAAATATGTTTCGGGAAGATTGCGTAAAATGCAGGAGGATGGGCAATCAATGGCGCTGGATATGCTGCCTGAGCAAGCTCAACTCCAGGAGTTGCAGTAACGATAACTTTGAGTTTGCAGTTTGCAATAGTAGTACCCGCAACTGCTGTGAAGGTATAAGTGACTGTTCCATCAGGGCAGAAAACTGTAACAAGAAGCATTGATGGCATGCTATTACTCTTGATTTGAGGAATACCAAATGGGATGACATCTCCTCCAGTAACATAGTTACCGGATGGTGTAAGAACTCCTGTAATATGAAGCCTTTTGGTGTCTTCCCAGTGATCAATAACTGTAACTGTAAGCGACATTTTTCTCTCCTAAGCTGCGAAGTCTTCCTTCTTGAATCGTTCTTTAATCAGAATATATCTGCAACCAGAACATATAATATTGTTTGGATCATTCATAGTACTACATGCAGGACACTTATTATAGGTAAATCCAATTTCTTCCGCTCTCATCCATTCGGGCTCCAATCCAAGATACTTAGCAGCAAATCTCGCTTGGTCAGACACCACACGATGATGTTTCTTCTTAACCCATTCATCATCCGTATGTTTACAGAGAGACACAAACCAAGATCTCTGCATAGATCTTATAGTTTCATATAAATCCATATCAAGGAATTTCTTAACCTCAACTTCTCCCTGTACCCAAGCAATACCCGGTTGAGCCTCTCCAGGTACTGTCCATAGTTGTCCATCCAAGAAATCTTTGACTATAGAATTCGCGATTTGATAGGACGGTGTAATAATTCGTATAGGCTCTTTCTTACCTCCTATTGTCATAAGATGCTCTGATGCTCCTACAACAAACCTACTCGGTTTGGAGTCATCTTTGCAAGCAGGAACTCGGAAAGATCCTGGATACAAACCAGGTTTGAATTCAAAAACCTCAAATGGCACGATGCTAAAGACAGTTGACTTATCGTCCTTGTAATGCTCGATCATTTGTTTCTCCTGTTAGGGCTTTGAACTTCAAAGTTATGAGGAACTATAATTCCCTCTCCAAAGTGTAAATTACTCATTATATCAGAACTTGTACATTCTCCTATAGTCTCTTCGTCCATCTTTTCAGCTCTTTTATCTTTCCTTTCTATAAATTCATCAAGTGCAGATTTTATAAGTTGCTTTGAAGAACTTTTTCTCATTATATGTTTAACCATGAACTGTATAGGTACCAAACTTAAGGGTAATGGGTTGTGATCATTATCTTCAAATATATATAGTGGTTCGTAAGATCCACTAGATCCGCTGGAACTTTCAGGCAATTCTGGAGTATTTACCAACTCAGGTGGTCTCCACTGTTCAAACACCCACCTATCAGGATTCTCAGGATATTTAGGAACACTTTTAACTCCTTTTTCCTCTCTTATAAATATACCATGCATATGTAGACGAAATACACCATGTCTCATCTCAAACTGATCCGAGGACCAAACGAGCCTAAATAGTGGTTGTCTATTAGGATTCAAAGCTACAGTCCTGAGATAATTATTGATCAGTTCACTTTCTATTGTCTCCACAAAGCCTCCAAAAAACGGGGGAGTTTACCAGACTCCCCCAATGCTCGCACCATCAAGGAGATAATTAGTATCCTGACAAAACAGACAATGCGTCAATATATGCAATACCGGCAGGGTTGGTGACATACAGTTGCCAGGAGGAAATGATATACGTCAGTTCACTGGTTTGCACACCACCTGAGGCTCCACGCATGATAAAGAACCTGTTACCATTCTTGTCCTTGAGCCATCCTGGTTTGTAGAATTCGGCGCGTTTGTAGATGTCATAGTTGATAAAGTCAATTCTAGTCTTGTCCCAAGAATATGACAGTTCAACAGGGGCACCCGCTAATCTCATATTATCGTTGAAGTATAAATCGAGTCCCTGTTCCTTAGCGTCCTTGTTGATAATGGACGCTTCGAATCCCAGTTCCTCATAAGCGGCCTGCTGACAAGGGTGCATCCAGGCCTTCAAATTCTTAGCACTTCTTTTGTCCAGGCCAATACGATCCCCAATCTTGTTGATGGCAAGTCTGGACATAGGCAGACTCAAAGCCCCAGAGGCTTGCACGCGATTCGCACGAATTTCAGGAGTCGTAGCTCTGTTGAATCCAAGCCAAGATCCGGTAGTAGCATTGGTAGCGTGATATGGAACACCCAACAGCACGCTAGGCGGGCTGGTCCAGTTACCGGAGGCAACAATAACATCTCCGTTCTGCACATTGTTGGGAGAATTGCTGGCCATGATAGTCTTGTTAGGACCGTCATAGTAGGATACTTTTAGTTCCCCAGCTAAGCTAGCTGGGTTCCTGAGAGTTGTAAGAGTTGGATCGAATACAGAAAACGGCTGTTTCATCCTCAACAGGCGAACACCAAAACCATCTGTGGTTAGGGTATAAGTATCCGTACCACCTAGGCCGCCAGTGTTGGCGACAGTAGTGATTGTACCCAGGACACCATTGCCTGCTGTCATACAAAGAGATTCGTTAAACCTACGAAACTCTTTCATAGCGGAAGCCATATCCCGTCGGAATGTGTCCACAACAGCCTTACGAGAGCTGTCAGTTCCATAGTTCCTGCGGAAAGTCCACTGTAATGCGTGTTTCATTTCAGTGGTATTCACCTCTGCCTTGTCATAGTCTGGCATGTCGCCCAGACCCATATCACCGCCATCTGATGTAAATGATCCAGAAACACCAGACGGGTGAAGTTCCAAAGGCAAACGCATTGAGATGGAGGAAACAACTTCTCCCTGGCCCTTCTCAATGTGTGAGTAAAAAACGTCGTCTCGTTCAAAGAGGATAGGAATCTTTGGTTCCACCCTCTCAAGTTCCGTTGCTAATACTTGTGCTTCACCGCCAATTGGCATGTTATCTCCACTAGGAGTTCAAGATTTCCATATCGGACATCTTGGAATAATCCTTTGCAGGCGTGGTTGATCTACTCCCTGGAGATCTTCCACCATTAACCTCAGAATGCACGACAGTTTTTTCAACTCTCGCGCGATGTTCTTCAGCAACTCTCTTGGTTTTTCCAAGAGCGGCGAGTCGTACTTCCTCGCGAACAGACGGAATCAACGATTTAGCACGTGCAAGGTACGTGGAGGTTAACTTGCTTATTTCATCGTTGCTATATCCATTTGCTCTTGCATGTTTCCAACGACCACCCATTACCCTCTTATGATCCTCGGCCGAATTGAGTTTGGAGTCAATCTTTTGAACAATTTCATCAATGAGCTTACCACGTATAAATGGGGTAAAGACTTTATTAGGATCAAAATCTTTACCAACCAAAGAGTTCATAGATTTTCTCACTTGATCTGAGACAGCCGAAGCGGCCGTACGGAATGCAACTGCATTCCTTTCATCAGAATTTTTCTTGAGATCCTCTTGCTCTTTAGTAATCTGTATAGTCCTGGAAAGAGTCTTTTTTCCAGTGACGGATGCCTCACCTTCCCCCTCCCCAAATAGGTATTCGGCCAGATTTATGGCCGAATTCTTCATATTTTCGTCACCTGACTTATAAGCCTGTCGAAAAAGATTCTCAAATAACGGCGTGACTACAGTTGAGTATACTTCTTGATTCTTTTTATATAGAGCAGGCAAGAACGCACAGGAGAAAGCGTTAAAGGCTTTAGTATCTGTTTTCTCCAAAGATTCAATCAAAGGTATAGGATCACCAGACAAAGCCGAATCAGATAAGGCTGCAAATGCTTCGTTATCTGTAAAAGCCTCTTTGGCATCATCAACTGTGGGGTATATTTGAGTAAATAGAGCTTCCCTAAACATTGCTTCTTTAATTTCAGGAAAGTCTTTGAAGAAATTAGGATACTTTTCTTTTATCTCCTTTACACTAGGACGGGAGAAAGGAATTTGTACTGGTTCTTCAATCTGCTGGTCTTCGTCTTCTTTATCTTTTTCAAGATCTTCATCAAGGTCTACTTTTTCCTTTTCTTTTTCAATATCCTCAGTCTCTTGAGTCTCTGCAACTTCTTCTGTATTAGCAAGCTCATTGAAGTCCTCGTCGTAGTGTGGTCCATCAGCGCTGCTTACAGTCTTTTCAGGATCTATGGTGCTAGCCGGCATAATTTTCTACCTCTTCTACAGCCTTTGACAAAACCATTTTAAGATCTGTTCTGTATTGCTTATCTGGTATACAAATTTTCTCTGCTATTTCTTCGGGATATTCCATAGACTTCGTGGGAGAAAATCCTACTCCCATTGCACAGGCTATAACACCAGATCCTCCAGAATGAACCAGATGATCATCTTCAAGCATTACCTCATAAAAATATAAGTCTTCTTCAAAGTCTTCATAATTTAGTATTGGAACTCCTCTAGAGGGAGAAAACTTTTCAGGGTCTTGTTTACTTTCCACAGGGTAAGGTGGTATAGTAATACGAAGTCCACCTGCATACCTTTCTGCCAATGGAATATATCCCCTAAACTGACTTTTAGATATATCAGAGAAAAATTGAGCCTGATCCATATTCAATAAAGTTAATAATGTTGGTGTAGCATCATAACCAAATCTAGGTGTCCATTCTAGTCCATATACTGTTCCTGAATTATCAACAACTGCATTGAGATCGATCTGACCTATAAATTGATTATCAATGCAGAATTTCTCCATCTTTGATATACCATCATCAAATATATTGGATTCTTCACAAGGCCAAGTTATATTTCCAGAACAACCTGTTGAAACACTCAATCCATCGTTCATGAATTTTTTGTCTTCAACAGTATGATTACCGGGAGATAAAAAATAATTACCATCGCAAAAGAACTCCGAACTTACTACAACACCTTCTATAAACTCCTGTAAAATAAAAGATTCTATTTCACTTCCAAAATGCTTCTCTACAAAATCCATATACGCGAGTAATTCTTTCGCATCTTTAGAACAATAGGTTAACTTACAGGGCATTGAACCCGAGGGTTTGAAGACAAGGCGCTTGTTCGACTTCTGAACAAAGGCTTTGCCTTCCTTAAAATCTGTAAATTCTTTAGATTCGGGAGTCTTTATACCAACCTGCTTCATTATATCGAAGCCAAATTTTCTATCATGCTCTAGTTTATCTGCTAATGATGAACCACCATAAACAGAGATTCCTCGTTTACGAAAACTATCAGCAGCATCACCATTGCCAGAAATATCAAATATAACAACTGTATCTTTGTCAATAAAGTCATCAGGTTTCTCTACTTTCATTAAAAGACCATCAAATACTGTCTTATATACTTTATCCTTAATATATATACCTACAGTATTTCCCTCAAGCTCAATTTTCTTAGCTATTTGAGCACCTTCTCCGGATGTAGAATACATTAGGAATTTCATTTTTCTTGTTTTGCTATTCTTATTACACCATTTGGTTGTAAAGGACCACATTCAGATTCGGGAACATTATGAGATATACATATTTGAAGCCTTAAAATTTCTTGCCTAAGGGATATATTTTCCATAGTTAATTGTTGTTGCCATGTCATAGGTATAATTTGGGGTCCTTCTTGTGCTAAACTGACACAAGATATCATTAGTAAGAAAGTTAACTTTTTCATTTTAATTATCTCAATTACAGAATATACCATATGAAGATACATGAACCATAGACCCACCTCCTCCACCAACACAAGTATTAGTACCAAAAATAGCACAGTTTGTGCAGTAACAAGTAGATCCTA
>Ga0209039_10003925_pt1 | contig 11277 bp, 11 predicted proteins | sample BogFormECP12_OM1_FD_188238 | JGI IMG/M metagenome (GOLD analysis project Ga0209039, IMG submission 188238) | Bog forest soil microbial communities from Calvert Island, British Columbia, Canada - ECP12_OM1 (SPAdes) (version 2) | ecosystem: Environmental > Aquatic > Freshwater > Wetlands > Bog ... | reverse complement strand
CCGGAGTCACTGCTTCGCACTTTGTACGACAAGCGCCAAAAACGATCAAACTAACGTTTCTTGCCGCAATAAGAACCCGCAGGCGTTCTGGGGAACTAGCTAGCCCGCAAAAATCGCTAATCCAAACGTACCGCTTACCGAGGCGCAAGCTGCAGAAATGCGTAAGAGAATCCTTGAGCCAGAAACCGAAAAACCTGAGTCGGACAATCTATCCTCACCTGGAAGATGATTTGCGGCTCGACCTGCGGCTATGACGGTTTCACGGCTCCAGGCTTACTGTTTGGTCAGGCTAAACGTCTCATGCACCCGGCCATCCTCTACTACCAGCCGACTTTCTAAAAAAGCTCGGGTAGTCTCGGTGGATACGATGAGAGGCACCAAAGTTGCATCGCACGGCTTGGCTAGATATTCTTCAGCCAGCTTTATCAAGCAGTTGATGACCTCGGGGTGCTATCGAGAAAGTTCCTCTTTCCGTAGACGTTCGATAAATTTTCCCACACAAAGACGGGTGTCGTACCCTTGTTCGATGGAGCGGCACAAATCAGCGCAGGTATCGGAGAAGCCCATAAGTTTTTTCTAATCCCGGCTCGGGGGTACGGCTAGCCGTCTCTTGGCGAAGACTCTCCGTAGCTTGGAAATCGCTAAAACATGCCCCGCCCTTCTCCTCAAATCTGCGAAATCTGCGGTTTTGAATTCAGAATTCAGGTCAAAGCTGGAAATCAGAACGGGTAAAGGTGCCTCTTAGCCCTCCCAGGGAAGACCAACATAGTTTTCTGCCAAGGCAGTGGCTGCGGCACGCCGGGAAATACTTCAGCGCTCAGATTATCAGTTCCGGCTTAATATTATCGGATGGTTACGTGGATGACTGCAATCGGGCGTGTGATCTAGCTGTGCTGCGCTTTCGAAGTTATCCTGGTTTCTCGCTTATTTCTGCGAGATTGGCCAACTCTGGCTCGCAGACGATTCCAGCGTCATGCAAGAAGGCGACAAGGTCATTGTCGTGGGCAACCCTGAGGGCTTTGTTGGAACCGTTGTGGAGTGCTTGATCTCGGCTATTCGGATGAACGGCGCTCTGTTCCAGATCAGTGCGCCGATCTCAGAAGGATCGAGCGGATCACCCGTATTCAATGAAGACGGTTACGTGGTGGGAATAGCGACGATGATGATGACCAAGCAGCGCGTGCTATGTCAACGGCTGGAAATCCGGGCCGGTCATCGGCTCGTAGTCTGGCCAATTGCCGCGAAATTCGATAAGAACTCGCTGTTTCGAAGGAGCGGGAATTGGATTGATACGAACAACACTCGCCTCGGATCGCCAAGAGGCTTTAGCAATGGCCGCCACAAGGTCCGCCACTAGATAACGAGGGGCCCAGCCGATCATGTGATAATCAACTGTTTGGATCTGGACGGCGAATTGAGTGGCTGGATTCGTCAGTTCAATGCTTACATAAAGCTTTTCTTCAGCGGTGAGTGCGTCCAGGCGATTCTGCGCGGCAGGATTTACGTGGCTCCATCCATGCAGAAAAAATCGGCACCGAAATGCGTCGTCCGGACCCTTTTCAATTTTAGGGAAGACCTCAAAGCTATCCGTCGCCCGCTGTCCACCGCCGACTTCAAGAATCTCCACAGGTTCCGCATTGTCAGGGAGATCCAGCATTCTCATATACTCGCGAAAATCCTGTCGTCCAGGGGTCAGAATACGGTTCTGGAAAAGGGCAAACAGCTTATCCGATTCGTAATTCCCGTGAAGGTCGGGGAAGTCGATTACAGGCTCGAATCCTGCCCCTTTATGTGCACGCTCAGCTCCTTGGATATAGCGAAACCGATAGTGATCCGGTGACACGTCGAGACGTCCCACAGGAAACCAAGCCCGACTCGGTCCCTGATCTTGCCAAGCCAGAAAGAGCGTTTTCTTTTTCATTTTTTCAGTTTCAGAAGCTCGGATATACTATACGCCAAGAATTCTCGAACGAAATCAATGCTGATATCGGTCATCCAGCCCGAGGGCATTCGGGTCAAGATCTCGTCAATCGCGACTTTCGAGATCTGCTCCACACGTGAGATCGCGGGCTGGAACAATTCCGGGTAGCGCTGCAAGGCTAGTCGAACCAGTTCAAGGGGGCTCGGCCCCTTCTTTTCTGTACCCAAAAAATAAATCGCGCCAGTGCCCTTTTCCGCATACCCTCCGACACGCTTCTCCTTCAGAAGGCGCTGTCGGCACTTGCCGTTCGCTGTGTCAACCAACTCCCGCCCGAGCGAACTTGCGTGGTCAAATGTAGGTGCAATCCACCCTAGCCAGCGTTCTCCGACGTGCTTGCGGAGGATGGCCCAATTTTCATGATGCCGGTCCGTATTTCCGATGACCGCATCCAATACGAGGTAATTGGAAATCGCCTGCTTCGCCCTGCGCCTCCCATCTTCCGAAAGGATCGCGGCATCGAGCGCTTGAAAAATGTGCTCCAGAGTATGTTCGGAATGGCGAAATCGCTGTTCAGAACTGTATCCGAACACCGTTCCGGCAAGGATCTGGTTGCCATGCCACAGTTCGCGAGCGTCTCGGGCGAACGACTGAGTCGCAGAACCGCGCTTTTCCTGAAATACCGCCAATTCAACCTTCGCGTGCAGGATTCCCATGAGGTCCGCAATTTCTGCCGCAATCTTCTCAGCCCAATGCTGACCCGTATTCGGCTCAGGAAATTTGAAGAGCCAACGTGATGCGTTGTTGTTCTCACGGTACCAAAATTTCTCTTTGCTACCGAGTGTCTCCTGTTCCAAGACCCACTCGGGCTTAATCTGGATGATCGGATAACAAGTTGGCATGGCATAACATGCGCTCTTAACCATTCTTTTCCGCCAGGAATTCAGGGACAAATACCAGATAGAATCGGGTGACCTGTTTTGACTTTTGCCCAGAGTTCCACTCCGCTGCGACGGCGCAGAAACTAAACTTTCAAGATGAGTTTCGAGCACTGCTAAACAAACACGGAATTCGTTTTGAGGAGCGATATGTGTGGGATTGATCCAGGTGAGCATTACGCCCTTTCAGCACCTCCAACCCGGAGGACCGGGTGTTTTTCACCAGAGGCGCAACGGCGTAGCGCCTTGTGAGGGCGGACCGTTTCATTGGCCGGTTCCCCGGGGTTAAAACCCGGCTAAAACCCCCGGGCTGAATCCTGAAGCCCACTTCGGGGCAAGAACCGTCCCAAACCCTCCTTATCTTAGCGCCATTCGGACCTGTCCCCTTTATCCATGTCCTGCGAAATCTGCGAAATCTGCGGTTTTGAATTCAGAATTCAGGTCAAAGCTGGAAATCAGAACGGGTAAAGGTGCCTCTTAGCCTTCCCAGGGAAGACCAACATAGTTTTCTGCCAGGGCAGTGGCTGCGGCACGCGAACTCGTGAGGTAATCTAACTCCGCGAGCTGTCGTCGAAGCTCGAAAGCATCGTCGCGGTCGAACCGGTGCATCAAACAGGTCATCCACCACGAAAATCGTTGCGCCTTCCAAACTCTGCGCAGACAGCTCTCAGAATAGGATTCCAGCAGATCAGTCCGGCCCTTGTCGTAAAAATTGGCCAGCGCTCGAGTTAAGAACCAGACGTCGCTAACGGCGAGATTCATCCCTTTTGCGCCAGTCGGCGGCACGATATGGGCCGCATCGCCCGCCAAAAAGAGGCGACCGTACCGCATCGGCTCCACCGCAAAGCTTCTCATGCCGGTGACACCTTTTTGCAGGATCTTGCCGCGACGCACCCTCTTACTACCGGGAAAGGACAAGCGCCGCTCCAGATTCTCCCAGACACGCTCATCGGGCCATTTCGAAAGATCCTCGTCCGGCTTACACTGAAGATAGAGCCGCGTGATGCTGGGTGAGCGCATACTGAAAAGTGCAAACCCGTCTTCGTGGTGAGCGTAAATCAGCTCTTCCCAACTAGGAGCGGCTTCGGCCAGGATACCAAGCCAACCGAATGGGTAAGTCTTCTCAAAGATTCTCAACGCTCCGGGCGGGATGCTTGTTCGCGAAACACCATGAGAACCATCGCAGCCCGCAAGCCAATCGCTGGTAAGCTCGCGATTCTCGCCCCGGTGGCGAAAGCGGACACGAGGTCGATTAGTCAAAAGCGCATCAATACAGACATCAGCCACCTCAAACAGAATCTGTCCACCACTACTTGTTCTTGCGGCAATCAGATCTTTTATGACTTCGTGCTGCCCATAGACGGTGATCGCCTTTCCATCAGTTAGTTCAGCCAAATTGATTTGATGAATCTCGCCCGAGAATCCAAGGTTAATTCCTTCATGGCGCATCCCTTGCGTTTTCAGCCTTTCACCCACTCCCGCGTCGCACAGAAGCTGGGCCGTTCCATGTTCGAGCACGCCTGCCCGGATTCTTGATTCGACGTACGACCTGCTCTTCGTCTCCAGAACAATCGATTCGATGCGATGTAGAGAAAGCAGATGTGAGAGTAGAAGACCGGCCGGTCCGGCGCCGAGAATCGCCACTTGCGTGTGCATACAGAGTTGTCGTCAACCGTTATTTGTCAGGCGATGGGGATCACTAGGGACCCGGCCCATCCTTGGTTTCACTGATCACTTCTTCAGCGGCTCGCATGGCGGCATTGGCAGCAGGTAGTCCGCAGTATATACCAGACTGAAGCAACAGTTCGCGAAGTTCTTCCGCCGTTACTCCGTTACGAAACGCCGCTCGAATATGCAGTCGGAATTCCGCCTCGCGATTTAGCGCTACTAACATCGCCAGGGTGATCAGACTGCGGTCCCGGCGAGTTAGGCCGCTTCGTTCCCAAATCTCGCCCCAGGCATAGCGAGTGATAAATTCCTGAAATGGCCCGTTGAATTCGTTAACCTTCGCTTGCGCACGATCGACGTGGTCGTGCCCAAGAACCTCTCGTCTGATCTCGAGGCCCTTTTTGTAACGCTCGCTCTCTTCCATTTAGTGAATATTCGATTGAGTTAGGAACTCGATTACGGCGCGAGTGAATGCTCCCGGCGATTCAACACATGCCAAATGGCCACAAGGCAAGACCAGCAGCTGGGAACCACCGATGCGTTGGTTCAAGAATTCGGCGTCAGCTAGAGTAGCCGCGAGATCCTCGCTGCCAGCAATGATTAATGTGCGCGTTTTGATTTGCCCGGTTCGCGCGCAAAAGTCTGCGTCGCGAATTGCCTCGCATCCCGCCAGATAATCCTCGGTACGAAAGAGGCGGAGATCGTTGGTGAAGCGTTCGACCACCTTCGGCTGTTGTCCCGTGAATGCGGGCGAAAACCACCGATGCACCAAACCGCCGGCGACCGCGGATAGACCCTTTTGGCGAATGAGTCTCATCCTTTCCTGCCATGCTTCAGGGACCCCGATCCTGGCTGCGGTATTGCTCAATACGAGATTGCCAATCCGATCGGGTGCCTCCAGCGCCAACCATTGACCTAACAAACCGCTCATCGACAACCCGCAGAAGTCGACACGTTCAAAGCCCAAGTGATCAAGGAGTCGAAGCAATTCGGCTCCGACGCCGGCGATAGAGCCTGCACGGTGGGGATTATAGCGTAATACTCTAAATTTTTCTTCCAACCGTCCTAGTACGGCGTCCCAAAGACTGAAGTCGGTTCCCAGTGAATGACCCAGAACAAGCGCCGGGTGATCGTTCTGATGGGATGAAAGAAGGTATTCACGACTATTCATTACTCGCTCGCGGGTTCGTTGTCGGCGCCTTGCATCAAGACCCTCTCAATCAGCTGATTTGCTATTCCAAGCGCATTTTCGGGTCGGAAAATCTGCTCGAGAGTTGCCTGATCAAGGACGCACGATACGGTCGGGTCCTGCGACAAAACTTTATGCAAATGGCAATCTTTCTCCCTGGCTCGCTGGCAAGCTAATTTGACGAGCTCTTCGGCCTCTGATTTACCGATCTCCTTCCCAATTGTGATGGCGACGCTCTCGGCGAAAACGAGCCCGCGCGTCAGGTCGATATTCTCGCGCATCCGAGTTACGTTGACTTCCAGACGTGAAAAGAGGTCGCCAGCATGTTTGATTGCGCCACCGGTCAGACACACAATCTCAGGCAAGGGATTCCATTCGGCATGCCACCGACCCACCGACCTTTCATGTTCCTGCATCATTGACGCGGCCATGGTCGCCAGGAGTCCTGGCACCCGGCTACATGCCGCAACGATCATCGTGGGTGCGACCGGGTTTCTTTTGTGCGGCATGGCTGATGAGCCACCGCGGCCCTCTTCCGCCGCTTCGGAAATCTCATCGACTTCGGTCTGCATCAGCAGTGAAGCGTCCGTGGCAATCTTTCCCAGGCAGCCGCTGAGCATAGCGAGAGCAGACGCAACTTCGAATAAGCGATCGCGTGCCGTGTGCCAGGGCATCGTCGGTTCACCCAATTCCAGCCGTTCGGCCAACCTCGACATAATCGTGAGAGCGTCGTGTCCGCTTGATGCCAATGTGCCCACCGCGCCGCCGAACTGCAACACCAATGCTCGAGCTCTCACCTCGCGAAGTCGATCCCTGCAGCGGATTAGCTGATCCAGCCAGCAAGCAAGCTTGAATGCGAAAGAAATCGGGCGCGCCTGCTGCAGTAAGGTGCGACCGATCATCACGGTTTCACGATGTTCGTTGATCAGCTCCGTCAGGCGTCGTTGCAGACGAGTTATGCCGAGATAAAGCTTAGAGAGTGCCGCCTTCAGCTGCAGCATGGTGGCGGTATCGATGAGATCCTGACTGGTGGCGCCATCATGGACCAATCCAGCGGCATGGGCATCGGTTTTGCGCACCAGTATCGTTAATTCCTTTACTAGAGGAATCGCCGGGTTGCCTGCCTGCTTCGCGGCGCGGATAATTTTTTCAAGATCGATCTCGGCGCTCTCGCACACACGCGCGATCAAACACGCGTGATCGAAGGAAATTACCTTGGCATCAGCCTGCGCCAAGGCCAGGGCTGCCTCAAACCGAAGCATCGCCTGGACGATTGCTTTATCCGTGAAGAGGTTCTCCACGTCTGAATCGATGAACAAGGCATCGAACATAATGATCAAACCTCAGAAGTCGAAGAACACGGTTTCGTGCGGTCCCTGCAGGACTACGTCCCACCGGTAAGCATCTGGACAAGGCGGGTCCGGTCTTGCCAACAGCGTCGAACGTCGCGCCGGATCGACCAGGCTGAGTACCTCGTCCGCGCCGTTTCTCTCGTCGCCGAAAAAATAAATGCGGGTAACTAACCGGTTTAGTAGACCTCGCATAAATATTGAAACATTAATGTGCGGCGCCTGTGGAGCCTCCGTAGATGATGGCACTGAACCGGGTTTGACGGTGCGGAATTGGAACGCTCCTTCCGAATTCGTTGGACACCGGCCGAATCCGGTAAACCCGGGATCGAGCGGTTTGTCCTGATAATCGTCGGGGTGTGCGTATTTCCCGAAGCTATTCGCCTGCCAAATTTCCACCAATGCATCGGGCACAGGCAGCAGGTCAGCATCCAGGATTTTGCCCGAAATAGTAATGACTGTGGCGGTAAGCCCTGGCACGGTGAGGTCGGTTTGGTAAAGGTCTTCGAGACCAATTTGGAAGAATGGTCCGACTGTTTGCGACGCTGCCAGTCCTAAAATCCCGGTCGCTGTCGCCTCTTTGCTCATGGCCGATTCTCCATTGGAGTTTCCAGCCGACCTCGTAACACGATATCAAACTTGAACCCGAGCGCCTCCTGCGGAACCGTTGTTTGCCAGTCAAACATCGCGATTAACCGCTGACGAGCCGCCTCGTCTCGAATCCCGTTAAAGATGGGATCAAACGGCAGCAGCGGATCACCCGGGAAATACATTTGCGTGACCAGGCGTGTCGAGAACGCCGGTCCGAACAACGAAAAATGAATGTGGGCCGGGCGCCAGGCGTTCGGATGATTCCGCCAAGGGTAGGCGCCGGGCTTTATGGTTCTAAATTGATAGCGTCCTTCGTCGTCGGTAAGCAGTTGCCCCTTGCCAATGAAGTTCGGATCGATTGGTGCGGCATGCTCGTCGACCAAATGCCGGTAGCGGCCCGCAGCATTGGCTTGCCAGATCTCCACCAGAGTAGAGCGCACTGGCTTGCCGTCCTCATCCAACACCCTGCCAGAGATCAAAATTTTCTGTCCCAGGGGTGCCTCCTTGCCTTGCACCGTTAAGTCAGCACCAGCTCTGAGGTGATGCGATTGAAAAGAGGGTCCGGTAGTCTCAGAAAGAGTCTGCGGGATCGGGACCAGTGGGTGGGCCGGCGCCCGTTTCCTCGACGATACGTAATCGGGATGAAGATGCGGGGGATGAATCCCGGGTGCCGGTTTTCGGTATCCCCGGAGTGCAGGTACACAATGGTCTTTCACAGTGCTAGAGAATAACTACCGATGGCCAACGGCAATCGAGGGGTCGGATATAGATGTAATAAATGTGTTGATCATCCTCTAATCGGGCAGGGGTCGGCAACACCAGAATAGCACGGCAAGCGCACCAGGTACTCAAGGCCGGAGCAGAGAGGGGGAACATGGGGATGAGTGGCGTAAGTTCGTTAAACGAACATCTGTTCGGACCAAACTCTAGGCTCGGTCTCCGCCCTTGTCAATCGAGCCTCCGCTCACGGCCAACCCACTTTCCTATTGACAGTTTCGGCGGTTTTTCGCATGGTGTCGTTTTCCGTACAGATGTTCGTTTATCGAACCAACCCGGCTACCCGGCGCCCGTTCCAACCGGCGGAGCCCGGCCACCTCCTGCATCCTGTATTTCACCTACCCAGACAATGAGACCCACTAATTCTTGCCACACAGGGTGGCGCCGTCGCGATATTATCAAACTGCTCGGCGCAACCGCTGTCGCCGGACCAGCAATTTTGCGCGGAACGGCCGCCAAAGCCGCTACTTCCAAGGTAATCAAGATCGGATTTGTCAGCCCCCGTACCGGCAGAGCCGCTGGTTTCGGCGAACCCGACGGCTACGTACTAGGGCTCGCGCGCCAAGCCCTCACCAGTGGCCTGACCATCGGCGGCAAGACATACGACGTGCAAGTCATCGACAAAGACGGCCAGTCGAACCCGCAACGCGGCGCGCAGGTCGCCAACGACCTGATCAACGGCGACGGTGTCGACCTGATGCTCACCACATCCACACCGGAAACGGTCAATCCCGTGTCCGACGCGTGCGAAGCTGCTGGTGTGCCGTGCATCTCCACCGTCGTGCCGTGGGAAGCGTGGTACTACGGCCGAGGCGCCAAACCCGGCCAGCCCGACGCCTTCAAGTACACCTATCACTTTTGCTTCGGCGTCGAGCAGTTCCACCTCGCCTACACCCACCTCTGGCCCCAGGTCCCAACCAACAAGAAAGTCGGCGTGATGTGGCCGAACGACTCCGACGGCAACGCCATCCGGCGGGAATTGGGCCCCCTGCTGGCCAAGGAGGGCTACCTCATTGTCGATCCGGGCGCCTACACCGATGGGACGAACGACTACTCCTCGCAGATCGCCAAATTCAAGGCCGAGGAGTGCGAAATCTTCAATACATTCCCCATCCCGCCGGACTTTGTCACCTTTTGGCAGCAGGCCATCCAACAGGGCTACAAACCCAAGATCGCGCAGATCGCGAAGACCGGCCTGTTCCCGTCCCAAGTGGAAGCTCTCGGCGCCATCGGGGTCGGCCTCGCCAGCGGCGCGTACTGGACTCCGACCTTCCCATACACCTCGTCCCTGACGAACATCTCGTCCAAGGATCTCGCCACTGGGTACCAGAACTCCCTCGGCAAACAGTGGACCCAGCAGCTCGGCCCGAGCCTGGCGCTGTTCGACGCAGCCGCGGCTGCGTTGAAGGCCGCGTCCGACCCCAAGGACAAGACGGCCCTCACCAAAGCGATCAAGGCCCTGGACGTAGAAACTCCGATCGGCCGCCTCCAGTGGGGCAAGGGCCCGAACCCCAACGTTGTCGCCACACCCATTCTGGGCGGCCAGTGGGTAAACGCACCGGCCGGCAGCAACTACAAGCTGGACTTCGTGCTCTGCGAGAACTCTTCTGATCCCAATGTCCCGGTAGCTGGACAGCTGCGGGCCTACGGCACGTGAATACGCCGGGAGCAACTGCCGCGGACACGATGAGGATGCCACGCAGCGAGGCCATCCTCGTCGGTCTCGGGTTGTCTAAACACTACGGTGATCTGCAGGTGCTCAGCCAAGTCGACTTCTCGGTTGGCTCATCCGAGGCGGTCGGCGTGGTGGGGCCAAACGGCGCGGGGAAGACCACGCTGCTCAGCGTGCTGGCCGGCTCGGTCTCGCCATCCGCGGGCACAGTTCGCCTCGATGGGCAGGACATCACTGGCCTGCGCCCCGAGCTGCGGTGCCGTCGCGGCATAGGACGAGCCTTCCAGATTCCCCGCCCCTTCTGCGGCATGACCGTCCTGGAGAACGTCATCGTCGGGACCGCCTGCAGTGCTCGACTGCCCCGCAAGAACCTCTACAAAAAGTGCGTCGAAGTACTCGAACTGTGCGGATTGGTCGACCTCGCCAACCGCCGTGCGGAAAGCCTCGGACTCTTGCATCGCAAGCGGCTCGAGCTCGCCCGGTCACTCGCGACCAACCCGCGCGTCTTGCTGCTCGACGAGATAGGCGGTGGCCTCACCGACGCCGAAGCCTCAGAACTGGTCAGGACGATCAAGCAGCTGCGGCAACTGGGCATCAGCCTCGTCTGGATCGAACATATCGTGCACGTGCTCGTGCAGGTCGTCGATCGGCTGATCTGCATGGACGCCGGGCGGGTCATTGCCGATGGTGCGCCAGAAGAGGTCCTGCGCGACGCCGTGGTCATCGACGCCTATCTGGGAAAGGCGAGAACATGAGCGGCCTGCTCCAGATCGACAATCTTGTCGCACGCCATGGCCTGTTGCACGCCGTCCGCGAGGTTTCGCTCTCGGTGGCGGAGGGCGAGGTGCTAGCTCTCGTCGGCGCTAACGGCGCTGGAAAATCGACGCTGTTGCGCACGATCGCCGGCGCGCACCCGGCCGCCGGCGGCACGATCCGTCTCGACGGGGCCGATATCACTCGTATCCAGTCACATCGCCGGGTCGCCCGCGGGCTTGCCCTGGTACCCGAGGGGCGCAAACTGTTCCCAGAGATGACCGTCGAGGAGAACCTCCTCGTTGCGGGCAGGCGCGCCCGGCCCGGCACGTGGACCATCGACACCGTGCTCAACGCCTTTCCAATGCTTAAGCCGCTACGCCGCAAACGGGCCGCCAACCTCTCCGGGGGCGAGCAGCAGG
>Ga0209039_10003924_pt1 | contig 11281 bp, 9 predicted proteins | sample BogFormECP12_OM1_FD_188238 | JGI IMG/M metagenome (GOLD analysis project Ga0209039, IMG submission 188238) | Bog forest soil microbial communities from Calvert Island, British Columbia, Canada - ECP12_OM1 (SPAdes) (version 2) | ecosystem: Environmental > Aquatic > Freshwater > Wetlands > Bog ... | reverse complement strand
TCGTCATCGCGCACATCTCCGGCTTCGGACAGAACGGCCCGTATCGCGACCGCGCCGCATTCGGTGTGATCGGCGAGGCGATCGGCGGACTGCGCCACCTGACGAACCATCCGCCGGGCACCAGCGAGCTGCCGCCGGTCCGCGTGGGCATCAGCATCGGCGATTCGATCGCCGGCCTGTACGCCGCGTTCGGCATCGTCGCCGCCTGCTGGCAGCGCGACAGGCGGAACGGCGGCGACGGGAAAGGCCGCAGCCTGGACGTCGCGCTGACGGATTCGATCCTCAGCATGATGGAGGGGCTGATCCCCGAGTACAGCGTGCTCGGGAAGGTGCGGCAGCCGACCGGTTCGCGCATTCCCACGGCAGCGCCGTCCAACGCCTATCCGACTGCCGACCAGGGCTGGATCCTGGTCGCGGCCAATTCCGACCCGCTGTTCGCAAGGCTGGCGAAGCTGATCGGCAAGCCGCAACTGGCCGAAGACGAGCGTTTCAAGGGCAACCAGAAGCGCTGCCAGAACGTCGAGGCATTGGATACCGAGATCGCTGCCTGGACCCGCCAGCACACCGCGGCGGAGGCCGACCGCATCCTGAGCGAGGCGGACATCCCGTCCACGCTTGTCTACACCGCGAAGGAGATCGCGGAGGATCCGCAGTTCCTCGAGCGTGGCATGGTGCGGGAAGTGCAGGACCCGATCTTCGGCCCGGTGCTGCACACGGGCGTTGTGCCGTACATGCCGGAATGCGGCAGCGGCATCCGCTGGACGGGCCCGAAGATCGGTCAGCATACCGACGAGGTGCTTCGCGACTGGCTGGGGCTGGGCGCGGGCGAGATCGAATCCTTGCGCAAGGAAGGAGTCGTCTGATGCCGAGCGTCGAGATCGTCGAGGTCGGGCCGCGCGACGGCTATCAGGGGATCGGCCCGTTCATCCCGACCGAAACCAAGATCGAGTTCCTGCGCCGTTTGGTCGATGCCGGGCTGAAGCGTATCGAGATCGGGTCCTTCGTCAGTCCCAAGGCGCTGCCGCAGATGCGCGACACGCCGGAGATCCTGGCGGCGGTCGCCGCAGTGCCGGGCCTGAAGGCACAGATCCTTGTGCCCAGCGAGAAATGGGGCCGGCAGGCGGTCGAGGCCGGCGCGAAGGCGCTGGTGTTCGTGCTCTCGGTGTCGGAGGCGCACAACCGCAACAACGTGCGCCGTCATCCGCTGGAGTCCGCCGCGGAATACGGACGGCTGCTGGAAGCGATCCCCAGCGACGTGTTCATCCGTCTCGATCTGGCGACGTCGTTCGATTGCCCGTTCGAGGGTCGCATCCCTGAAGAGAAGGTGATCGCGTTGCTCGAGGTGCTCGTGCCGCTCCGGCCGGATGCGGAAGTCTGCCTCTGCGACACCACCGGTCGGGCCGACCCGTCGCATGTGCAGTCGCTGTTCGCCGCATGCATGGAGCGCTTCCCGGAGGTGCGCACCTGGGCGCTGCATCCGCACGACACGTACGGCCTCGGCCTTGCGAACGTCCACACCGCCTACCGGGAAGGCGTGCGCGTGTTCGATGCGGCGTTCGGCGGGCTGGGCGGCTGCCCATTCGCACCGGGCGCCACCGGCAACGTCGCGACCGAGGACGTCGTGTGGATGTTCGACCGCATGGGTGTTGCGACCGGCATCGACATCGCCAAGCTGGTCCCGGTTGCCGTGGACGGCGCCGCGATCCCGGGCGGCACGCCCGGCGGACGGGTGCGCGCCGCGCTCACGTCGGGTCAGAACGCCTGCGTCGCCGTGACGTAATGATGTTCGTCGACACCCAGCCAGTACGGACACCCGTCGCCGGCCACGATCCTGTCAATCATCAGCCGAACGGACGGTAACACATGGCAAAGCGCTATCACCGCATCGGGCAGATCGTGCCGAGCTCCAACACCACGATGGAAACGGAAATCCCCGCGATACTGCGGGCGCGCGAGACCATCGAGCCCGAGCGCTTCACGTTCCACTCCAGCCGGATGCGGATGAAGAAGGTCACCAAGCAGGAACTCGAGGCGATGGACCGGGATTCCGATCGCTGCGCGCTCGAGCTGGCGGACGCGCCGATCGACGTCATAGGCTACGCCTGCCTGGTCGCGATCATGAGCATGGGCAAAGGCTACCACCGCGAGTCCGAGGCGCGCCTGCGCAAGGTCACGGCCGACAGCGGGAATCCCATTCCGGTCGTCACCAGCGCCGGCGCGCTGATCGATGGCCTGAAGACGCTCGGCGCGAAGAAGATCTCCGTCATCGCGCCGTACATGAAGCCGCTGACCCAACTCGTGTGCGACTACATCGAGGCCGAAGGGTTCACCGTGCACGACCGCATCGCGCTGGAGATCGAGGACAACAACGAAGTCGGCGCGCGCGACCCGATGGCGCTGGTCGACATCTGGCCCCGCGTGGACATCAAGGGTATCGACGTGCTGATCCTGTCCGCCTGCGTGCAGATGCCCTCGCTCGCAGCGATCCCGGTGGTCGAGAAGGCCTGCGGCGTGCCGGTCGTCTCGGCGTCAGTCTGCACCACGTTCCAGATGCTGCAACGCCTCGGCCTCAAGACGGTCGCGCCGAATGCGGGCACGCTGCTGTCGGGTCGCTACGCGTCCGGACCGCAAAAGCAAGCCGCCGAGTAGCTTGCCGCGCCAGCATCGCGACCGACAACCGTATGGAGCGGCGACAAGCCGCCAACTGAGATCGGAGGGAACATGAGCGGCATCTCCACAGGCAGAGCGATCCCGTTCCACCAGCCCTGGTACACGGGCCTCAACGCGATGCACTGGCGCATCCTGGCGGCCAGCTTCATGGGCTGGATCTTCGACGGCTACGAGTCCTTCGCGCTTATCGTTGTCATCGTGCCGATGCTCCACAGCCTCCTCGCACCGGCTCAGTTTGCCAATCTGCCGGCGTGGGCGGGGCTTTGCATCGGCACCACCCTGCTCGGCTGGGGCATCGGCGGCCTCGTCGGCGGAACGCTTGCCGACTATGTCGGCCGCAAGCGGATGATGCTGTGGTCCGTGTTCCTGTACGCACTGTTCACCGGCTTCACCGCGCTGTCGCCGAACTACTGGACGATGGTCGGGCTGCGCATCATCACCGGGATCGCGATGGGCAGCGAATGGAGCACGGGCGTCGCGTTGCTGGCGGAGACCTGGCCCGAGCGCGCACGTCCGAAAGGCTGCGGCTTCCTGCAGTCCGGCTTCGGATGGGGCACGTTCCTGGCCGCGCTGGCCTGGCTGATCCTCAGCGCCTGGATGCCGCTGGGTGCGGAGACCTGGCGGCTGATGTTCGTGGTCGGCGCGCTGCCGGCAGTCTTCGTCCTCTACATCCGCCGCAACGTCAACGAGAGCGAGAAGTGGCTGACCGCAATGCGCGAGCAGCGCTGGCACGCCACCGAAGGCGAGGCGGTGCACGGCGGCAAGCGGCCGTTCACGCTGACGGAAATCTTCCGCGAGCCGGAAAGTCGCCGCCGGGTCCTGCTGACATTGCTGCTGTCGTTGGCGACGACGGTCGGCTGGTGGGCGGTGGCCAATCTGCTCGGCCGCTATATCGCGGGCGTCGCGAAGGCCGCGGGCTACCCCGATCCGCAGAGCTGGAGCACCTGGGCTGAGCTGGTCTACACGACCGGCGCCATCGTCGCCTACCTGATCTCGGGTTTCGTGATCGACGCGATCGGCCGTCGGACGTTCCTGTTCATCACCTACCTCGGCTGCATCGTCGTCGTGCCGGTCACGTATGTATGGCTGAGCACGCCGGAGGCGATCCTCGCGTCGGCGTTCGTGAACGGGTTCTTCACCCTTGGTTGCGCCTACACCTGGATGGCGATCTATCCTGCGGAGCTGTTCACCTCGAGCGTGCGCTCGACGGCGGCGAGCTTCATCTTCAACGCAACACGGCTGATCGCCTGGCTGTTCCCGGTCATCGCCGGGACGATGATCCAGGCGTTCGGTGGCATCCCGCGGACCGCGATGACGCTGGCCACGATCTACGTGGTCGGCCTAGTTGTCCCCTGGTTCCTGCCGGAGACGAAAGGCAGGCCGCTACCCGACTGAGCGGCGGCGTCACGCGTCCGCGGTCGTGCGCGCCGCGGCGCGGTCGCGCCAGCGGTAGTACATCACCGATGGCGCGAGGAACCAGGGCGAACCGTTGTAGAACGGACGCGTCCGGAATTGCGTCTCGTGCAGTCCGGTGCGGGCGTCCGTCACGCCGAGCACCTGCTGGCCGAGGCGCATGCCGAGATAGCCGCCCATGCCCGCGCCGGAGCCGCAATAGCCCATCGCGTAGTGCAGCCCGTCGTGCTGCCCGATATGCATCAGCTCGTCGAACGTGTAGGCGACGAAGCCGAGCCAGGAATGGCTGATGCGCGCGCCCGCGAGTTCGGGGAACAGCCTCGTCATTTCGGCGTGCAGCTTGGGGCCGCTCACGCGGGCGTCCGTCTCCGTGGCCGATACCCGGCCGCCGAACAGGACGCGACGCCCGTCCGGTGACGGGCGGTAATAGTAGACGACCTTGCGCGTGTCGCTGACGATGCGGTCGCGCGGGAACAGGCGTGCGATCGTCTCGCGCGGCAGTGGTTCGGTCGCGATCATGTAGCTGCCGATCGGGATCACCCGGCGCCGCAGCCATGGCGTAAGGCGGCCGGTGTAGCCGTTGGTCGCGACGACCACCTCGCGGGCCATGACGGAGCCGCGCGGCGTCTCGACGTGGAAGCTGGCGCTCTCGCGGCGCAACGCCGTCGCCGGACAGTTCGCCACCACGCCCGCTCCTGCCGCGAGCACGCGATCGAGCATGCCCTGGTGGAAGCGGGCCGGGTCGATCGACGCGTGCCGGGCATAGACGACACCGCCGAAATAGGCGTCGCTGCCGAGTTCGCTGCGCTGTTCGCTGCGCGGCACGACGTGCGCCTCGACCTCGAGGCCCTTGGGCTGGTTCTGCACGTGGCGCGCGAGGTCCTCGTAGTGGCGCGGGCTGTGCGCGGCATGGAACCGGCCGACGACCCGGAAGTCGCAGTCGATGCCTTCGGTCGCCACAAAATCGCCGACCCAGGCGAGCGAGGCCTGTCCGTCCCGGACGATGCGGGCCGCCGTCTCGGCACCATGACGCCGCGCCAGCTCCTCATACGACGGCTTGATGCTGGTGGAGATCTGGCCGCCGTTGCGCGTGCTGCAGCCGAAGCCGGCCTGCTCGGCGTCCAGCACCAGGGTCGAACGCCCGCCCCGCGCTGTCTGCAGCGCGGCGCTCAGGCCGGTGTAGCCCGAGCCGATGACGACGACGTCGACCTTCGCGGGCAGCGCAGTCTCGGGCAGCACCGGCCGGGGCACACGGTCCCACCAATAGGGCGTGAGCTTCAGGTCGTCTGCAAACAGGCTGTGCGGCATCCGGCGTCACCTCGTCGCGGCGGGCGGAAATCGTCATCTTGCATCGCGCAACACCAGATCGGCGCCCTTTTCGCCGACCATGATCGCGGGCGCGTTGGTGTTGCCCGACGTCAACGCGGGGAAGACCGAGGCATCGATCACCCGTAAGCCTTGCACGCCGTGCACCCTGAGCGCGGCGTCGACGACGCTGGTGGCGATGCCCCGTCCCATGCGACAGGTGCCCACCGGATGGAAGACTGTCGATGCGCGCTGGCGCACGTCATCGAGCAGGTCGTCGTCGGTGTGGACCGCCGAGCCGGGCTTCAGTTCCTCCGCAATGACGGCGGCGAGCGCGGGCGCGGCGGCGAGGCGGCGGAGGAACTTCGTGGCCTCCAGCATGTCGCGGACGTCGCCTTCGGTGGCGAGCGAGTTCGGCACGATCCGCGGTGCGGCGGTAGGATCGGGCGATACGATCTGGACGCAGCCGCGGCTTTCCGGCCGGCAGGGTTGGGCGCTGAGCAGGAAGCCGGGAAACGGGTCCGGGCGCAGCAGGGCCCGCTTGCCGGGCACGGCGCGGGTGTAGCTGAGCGGCGAGAAATAGAGCTGGATGTTCGGGCGCTCCGCGTCCGGACGCGAACGGGCGAAGCCGCCCGCCTGATTGACGCTGATGGCAAGCGGCCCGCGCCGCAGCAGCGCATAGGCAAGGCCCGCGCGCAGCTTGCCGCGCCAGCGGCCGAAGTCCTCGTTCAGGGTCGGCACTCGAGCGCGGTACAGATGATCGATGCAGAGATGGTCCTGCAGGTACCGGCCGACGGCGGGGCTGTCGCGGACGGTGTCGAGGCCGAGCGAGGACAACACGGGTTGCGGCCCGATGCCGGAAAGCTGCAGCAGTTGCGGCGAGTTGATCGCGCCGGCCGCCACGATGACCTCGCGCCGCGCGCGCGCGACGCCGAGCGTGCCGTTGCGGTGGTACCCGACACCGGCCGCACGCATGGCGTCGAACAGGATGCGGGTGACGTGCGCGCCCGTCTCGACGCGCAGATTCGGCCGGTGCATCGCCGGCCACAGATAGGCGCGCGCTGCCGACATGCGCCGGCCGTTGCGCGTCGTGATCTGGTAGTGCGCCACCCCTTCGGGCTGCGCGCCGTTCAGATCGGGCGAGCGGCGCAGGCCGATCTCCTCGCAGGCGCGCAAGAACGCGTGGCACAGCGGATGGCAAGCGGCGGTTACATCCGAGACGTGCACCGGGCCGCCGACCCCGCGCACGGCGTCCGCACCGCCCTCGAAGTCCTCCAGCTTGCGGAAATACGGCAGCACGTCGTGCCAGCCCCAGCCGGGATTTCCCTCCGCCTGCCACGCGTCGAAGTCCTCGCGCAGACCGCGGATGAACACCATCGCGTTGATCGAGCTGGAGCCACCGAGGACCTTGCCGCGTGGCCAGTAGCCCTGCCGGCCGGCGAGTGCAGGGTCGGGCTCGGTTCGGTACATCCAGTTGACGCGAGGGTCGTAGAAAAGCTTGCCGTAGCCGATCGGCACCTGCACCGACAGGCGCCGGTCGCTGCCGCCGGCCTCCAGCAGCAGCACTTTGTGCTTCCCGCTCTCGGTCAACCGGCTGGCCAGCACACAGCCGGCGGAGCCCGCGCCGACGATGATGTAGTCCGGATCGTCCATGCGCACTCAGACTGCGGGCGCGCCGATCCGCTGCGCAGAGCCACTTTCGACGGTCCGCCATACCAATTGCGCGTGGTGGCCGGCGAACCCAGGCGACCCGGCGCGGGGGCACCAGCTCCTGCAGTCCCCGGCGAAGCGCGCTGACGCCGGCTCCGACCTCGGCAGGCGTGACGCAGCCGAACCCGAGCACCAGCGCGTTCACGTCCAACAGCTCGATGCAGAAGCGGGCGAGCGGCGCGGGTGGGCCGATTGGTGGTCGAGCGCGACCGACAGCAGCAAGGCGCCCCCTGCCCGCTTGACCATGATCCCCTTCCCCCCGGCAAAGTGGTATCAGCTTATGCCCAGAATGGCCCTTTGGAAGCCTCCTTTTTGGGCCGACCGTCCGGCCAGTCGCCCCAAGCGAGCGCGCATGAAGATCAGCAGCATCGAAACCTTCTGCACCGAGTTCGTGGGCTTCGTCCGCGTCACCGCCGATGACGGCGCGCAGGGCTGGGGGCAGGTGTCGACCTACAACGCGGATATTTCCGTGCAGGTGCTGCACCGGCAGGTCGCACCTTGGGCGCTGGGACACGACGCGGACGACATCGCCGGACTGATGGAGCTGATCCCGCTGCGCGAGCACAAGTTCCCCGGCTCCTACCTGTGCCGCGCAATGTGCGGGCCGGATACCGCGCTGTGGGACATGCGCGGCAAGAGCGAAGGACAGAGCGTGTGCGCGCTGCTGGGCGGGACGCCGCGGCCGTTGCGCGCCTATGCGTCGTCGATGAAGCGCGACATCACGCCCGCGGCGGAGGCCGACCGGCTGATGCGGCTACGCGAGCGACACGGGTTCGACGCCTTCAAGTTCCGCATCGGCGCCGAGTGCAACCGCGATGTCGACGAATGGCCGGGCCGCACCGAGGAGATCGTACCCACGATGCGCCGCGTCATGGGCGACGAGGTGGCGCTGCTGGTCGATGCCAACAGCGGCTTCTCGCCCCGCCGCGCCATCGAAGTCGGCCATATGCTCGAGGACCACGACGTGACGCACTACGAGGAGCCGTGCCTCTACTGGGAGCTGGAGCAGACTCGCGAAGTGGCCGAGGCGCTGAGCATCGACGTGACCGGCGGCGAGCAGGACTGCATGCTGCCGACCTGGAGGCACATGATCGAGATGCACGCGGTCGACGTGATCCAGCCGGACGTCTGCTATATCGGCGGCCTGACGCGCGCGCTGCAGGTGGCGGCGATGGGCGCGGCGGCCGGCCTGCCGTGCACGCCGCACAGCGCCAACCTATCGATGGTGACGCTGTTCACCATGCACCTGCTCGGCGCCATCCCGAACGCCGGCAAATACCTTGAGCTGTCCATCGAGGGGCCGGACTACTATCCGTGGCAGGAGGGCCTGTTCCGCAATGCGCCCTACGCGGTGCGCGACGGCCGCGTGACCATCCCCAGCGAGCCCGGCTGGGGAGTCGCGATCGACCCCGGGTGGCTCGAACGTGCGGTGTACCGGGCCAGCACGCTGGACTGAGCGAACGATGACAACGGCGGGCGCGACCCGCGCAACAGGGAGGATGTCATGCGGAGAAGGACGCTTCTGGGTTCGGCACTGGCGGTCGCTGCCGTAGGCTTGCGGCCGATGCAGGCCGCCGCCGCGCAGGACCTGACCGTCGTCTCGTTCGGCGGCGCCTATCAGGACGCCGAAAGCAAGGCGCTGTTCCAGCCTGCCGCGAAGGCGCTGGGCATCACGGTCAAGGAGGACACCTACACCGGCATCGCGCAGCTGCGGCTGCAGGTGAAGGCGGGCGCGGTGACGTGGGACGTGGTCGCCAGCGGCTCCGGCAGCGCCGCGCATGCAGGCGCGGAAGGCATCCTGGAGGAACTCGATTACAAGGTCATCGACGTCTCCAACTTCATCCCCGGGACGTGGCAGAAGTATTGCGTCGGCGGCGACGTGTTCTCCACCGTGATGGCATGGAATACCGCGACGTACGGCGACCATCCGCCGCAGAACTGGGCCGACTTCTGGGATGTCAAGAAATTCCCCGGCAAGCGGTCGTACCGCAACGCGGCGGCGGGCGCGCTGGAGCCGGCGCTGATGGCTGACGGCGTGCCGATGGACAAGGTCTATGCGACGCTGTCCGCACCCGGGGGCATCGACCGCGCGATCCGCAAGATCGCCGAGCTGAAGCCGCACATCGCGGTGTGGTGGTCCTCGGGCGCGCAGCATGCGCAGCTGATGAAGGACGGCGAGGTGGACATGATCACCGGCTGGAACGGAAGGTTCGACACGGTGGCCAAGGACGGCGGCAAGGTCGCGTATACGTTCAACCAGGCGCTGCTCGACTATGACGCGTATGCGATCCCCAAGGGCGCGCCGCACAAGGACCTGGCGATGAAGTTCCTCGCCGAGATCAGCAAGCCGCAGTACCAGGCGGAGCTGACCAAGTACATCCCGTACGGGCCGACCAACACGAAGGCCTACGACCTCGGGATCATCGACGCCGCGTATGCCAAGAAGCTGCCGTCGTCGCCGGCCAACGAGGCACTGCAGCTGCCCATCGACATCGACTGGTACATCAAGTTCGAGGCGCAGGCATCTCAGGCGTATCAGAACATGCTGACCGCATGAGCCGCCGGGCCTGAATGGAACGCCAGGGGCTGCCGATCGGCATCCGGCAGGTCAGCAAGCGCTATGGCCCCGTGCACGCGCTGGACGACGTCAGCCTGGATATAAGCAGCGGCGAGTTCCTGACGCTGCTGGGGCCGTCGGGGTCGGGCAAGACGACGCTGCTGATGGTGCTCGCCGGGTTCATCCGGCCGGACTACGGCAGCCTGATGTTCGGGGACGTGGAGATGATCCGGGTGGCGCCCCACAAGCGCAACCTGGGCATGGTGTTCCAGAACTATGCGCTGTTCCCGCACTTGGATGTGGCGGCCAATGTCGGCTTCCCGCTGCGGCTGCGCGGTGTTGCGCGGCAGGAAGCCGGCGCCCGCGTGGAGCGGGCGCTGGAGCTGGTGCGGCTCGGCGGGTACGGCACCCGCCGCGTCCACGAACTGAGCGGCGGCCAACGTCAGCGCGTGGCCCTCGCCCGCGCCATCGTGTTCGAGCCGCGCGTTCTGCTGATGGACGAGCCGCTGTCGGCGCTCGACAAGCAGCTGCGCGAGCACATGCAGATCGAACTGCGCCGGCTGCATGAGACGCTGGGGATGACCACGGTTTATGTCACCCACGACCAGCGCGAAGCGCTCACCATGTCCGACCGCATCGCGGTGCTGCATCGCGGCCGGATCGTGCAGGTCGACACGCCACAGCACCTCTACGAGCGCCCCGCCAGCCGCTTCGTCGCCGAGTTCATCGGCGAGTCGACGTTCCTGCCGATCGAGCCGTGCGAAGGCGGCTACAGCCACGCTGGGCGGAACCTCAGGCTGCCGAACGGGACGGCGCCCGCCGGGTGCCGCGTGCTGATGCTGCGGCCGGAGCGGCTGCAGATCGTGGACGGGTCGCCGCCCGAGCACATGAACGTGCTGCAGGGCCGCGTGCAGGACGTGGTGTACCAGGGCGACAGCGTGCTGCTTCAGGTTGAGCTGACGGGGGGCGACAGGATCGGCGCGCGGTGCGCGTCGACGCGCGGCGCCATGGCGGCGATCCCGCAGCGCGGCGCGCCGATCATGCTCGGGTTGAGCCTGGAGGACACCGTCCTGCTGGCCGACGACGACGTGCCATGAACCGGGCGGCCATCGCGATCGAGCCGAACCTCGTCGAGCTGCGGCGGGATGCGGTCGCGGAGCGTCTGTCGCTGTTCGGCCTGAGCCTGCCTGCGCTCGCGCTGGTCACGGTGATCCTGGTGATCCCCGTCGGATGGCTGTTCGGGCTGTCGTTCCTGGCCGACGACGGAAGCCTGAGCGGGGTGAACTATGCGCGCATGCTGCGCGAGCCTTCCTATGTGCGCATCCTGCTGGCGACGTTCGAGATCAGCGCGATGACTACTCTGATCTGCGTGCTGCTGGGCTACCCGCTCGCCTATGTGCTGTCGCAACTGCCGCGCCGCGTCGCGAACCTGTTCAGAGGTCGGTGTCATCGCCGCGTTCCTCCCCCGAGCACACTGCAGCCTTTGGGTTAGCCACAGGTCGCCCTCGCGGATCGGCACTTGCGGATCGCTTGATCGGCTGGCGACGGCGATTCGCCGTGTCGCGCACCAATTACGTACTCAGCCGCGCCGCGCCGGTCCAGTAGCAAGTGATGACTCTTCGGCGA
>Ga0209039_10003923_pt1 | contig 11289 bp, 5 predicted proteins | sample BogFormECP12_OM1_FD_188238 | JGI IMG/M metagenome (GOLD analysis project Ga0209039, IMG submission 188238) | Bog forest soil microbial communities from Calvert Island, British Columbia, Canada - ECP12_OM1 (SPAdes) (version 2) | ecosystem: Environmental > Aquatic > Freshwater > Wetlands > Bog ... | reverse complement strand
CTGGTCGATCTCCTAGAGCACAGTCAGAGGAAGCGAATCGGATGGCATCGGGCGCGATTCCGCTTGGGTAAATCCTCTATTCCGGCGGCCCGCGATACACGATTGCCGTGGAAGATGCCGTCACACCTATTGGACTGCGCTGGTTCGCCCGATGCAACCATTCTGTCCTTTAAGTAATCCTTTCGACTTGAGGGGATCGCTCGTGGTCAGCGGGCTCGACCGTGTGCCTGGTCCTCCTCGGTTGCACTGCCGGCATCTGCCTGGCTCAGGCTCCCAAAAGTGAGAAACCCGCGCTAAGAGTCAGTCGTTAATTGTGGCTTTTGATATCGACATGGGTTTAGTTCTTGGCGTTCGCAGCAGAGGGTAGAGTCTGTTTCGGCGGAAACTCGAAACCTGGTTCCGTTCGGTCGTGTAATAGGCTGCAGTAACGCAGTGACTTTCCTCTTGCCAGGCTTGGCTGAACAAAAAAAACGCGTTCGTGCACCGATGGCGTCGCGCGGGTTGTCGTGCTGAACGGTGCGTTGGCTACGACAGTTGTGCCTATTCCGTCCGGGTCCGGGAAGTGTGGCTGCCGCTCGCTTGAGCGGCGTGAAATATTCATGAAGCACTGATTTTTTTTGCCAGTTAAGCTGCTGTGACCTAAGTTAATTACATCAGTGCTTTGCGGCAAAGGACTGCACTTTTCTTCCTTTACAATAACTGCGCCTTTTTACAGCTCTCAACTGAAGCGTTTCAGCCAATTAGGGAGCCGGCGCATGGTATACACTGCACCCATTCCCTATTTTCGTGCCGTGCGGAAGGTCCGCCTCAAGCACCGCCGGGGTGAGGATCCCCAGCGGCCCTTTTCGTGTTTCCTGGAGCGCACTAATGAAGAAGTTATTCTCGCCGTTCTCGCGACGAAAACTGCGCATCGCCCGGAAGGCACCGCCACGCTGGCAGCCCACCATGGAACAACTTGAAGATCGCCTCGCCCCGGCAGGCAATATCATAGCGACCGTGGCGGGTTCCTACCCGCAACACCTGTTCCGGGAATACACGCCCACCGGCAGCCTGGTTCGCTCGGTCGTCGTTCCACCCACTCCAGGCAACACGTTCGATTATGCCCGCGGCGTGGTGGAAGACCCTAGCGGCAAGGTCTACGTCTACGATGGCACATTCACCCCTTACCTGGCCACTTTCAGCCCTACGGCCTCCACTTGGAGCCAGACCACTTATACCGGGTGGAGCACGGTCAGCAACGTCAGCTATGGCGGTCTCGGCCTGTACCACAATTTCGTCTATGCCTCCGACATGAACACGGCGGGGGCCGCTCCGAACGGCGTCGTTCGCTTCGACACGGTGGCCAATACAGCGACCCGCTTCGGCAACGGTATCGACTTCACCAAAGTAACCATCGGCCTCGACAACAAAGTCTATGCCCTGGCGGGCCAGCAGGTCTACGTTTACGATCCCGTGGCGATGACCCAACTCCGAGTCATCACGTTGCCTTCCGGTGATTACCGCGGTATCGCCGTCAACGCCAGCGGCGATATCTTCACCACAGCCTGGAACAGCGTCATCTCGCACTTCAACTCCAGCGGCACCCTCCTTCAGAGCATAACGCTGAACAGCAGCAACGGCGCCCCCTTCATGTTCAGCAATCCCGACGACATTGCCATTGCCTCCGACGGCACCCTGGCGATCGGCTCCTTCTCCGGCCATATCGTCCAAATGACGAGTGCTTTCACCAATATTTCTTACATTGACACCGGTACCAGCAACACGGTCTTCGTCACCTTCGCCCCGGGATCCTCGGGTTCCGCGCCTTCGGTGTCGGTGGGTGACGTGTCGGCCACGATCGGCACCTCGGGAACGACGCAATTCCAGTTTCCCGTAACGCTTTCGGTTCCCAGCAGCCAGACCATCAAGGTAAACTACACCACGGCCGATGGGACGGCGACTCTCGGTGAAAGCGATTATCAGGCAGCCAGCGGTACGGTCACTTTCGCCCCTGGGCAAACCAGCCAGACCATCACCGTACTCGTCAACGGCAACACCATCGTCGAACCCAGTGAAGCGTTTTTCGTCACACTGACGGGAGTGATCGGCAATGCCACGCTCGGCCGGACCACGGCCACGGGCACAATATTCAACAATAACCTGCCAACGCTGACGATCTACAATTACACCACCACGGAAGGCAATTCGGGAACGACACCCTTTACCTTCACCGTGTACCTGTCGGCTGCCGTTAGCCAGACCGTAACGGTGAATTACGCCACGGCCGACGGCACGGCAACCACCGCCAAAGGCGATTACCAGGCCTCCAGCGGCACCCTGACTTTCGCTCCCGGTCAGACCAGCCAAACCATCACCGTGTATGTCAATGGCAACACGGTGGATGAACCCGACGAGACGTTCTACGTCAACCTTTCCAATCCGGTTAATGCGACCATTGCTGGGGGACAAGGCCGGGGCACGATTCTCAATGATGACCTCTCCATTTCGGTCAGTGATACATCGGCTACTGAAGCCAACTCCGGGACGACATTGGCCAACTTCACCGTCAACCTGTCGGCCGCTAGTACGCACTCCGTAACGGTCGGCTACTACACATCCGGGGGCACGGGGACGGCAGGCACCGATTATACCTCCGTCAATGGCACGATCACCTTCAACCCGGGACAGACCACTGCCACGGTGACGGTTCCGGTCATCGGGGACACAATCTACGATGGCAATGAGATGTTCAACCTTTACCTCTGCCAACCGGCCAATGCCATCCTGAGTAGAGGACAGGGAGTCGGCACCATTATCGAAAACGCGCCCTCGGCCATTTCGGTCAACGACGTATCGGTGGTAAGTCCAACCTCGGGGACCGTGTCGGCCTTCTTTACGGTATCCCTGTCGGCTGTCAGCAGTACGGCATTATCCGTCAACTTCGCGACGGCCAACGGCACGGCGACTGCGGGCAGCGACTACACAGCCGTCAGCGGGACGCTCACTTTCGCGCCGGGCCAGATCAGCCAGACAGTGGCCGTTCCCGTGAACGGAGACCCACTGTACGACGCCAATGAGGCATTCACCATTACCCTGTCCAATCCGAGCGTCGGCGCCACCCTGGGCAAGTCCCAGGGAACCGCCACGATCGTGAGCAGCCAGCCTCAACCCGGGCTCTCGGTCGCCGATGTTTCAGTGGTGGATGGGGTCTCGGGAACGACCCCAATCAATTTCACGGTCACTCTCTCGAACCCCAGCGGCGACCCGGTCACCGTTAATTATGCCACGGCCAACGGTACCGCAACCGCGGGCAGCGACTACCAGGCCGCGAGCGGGACCGTGACCTTCGCACCCGGGCAGACTAACCAGACGGTTCCCGTCTACGCCATCGGCGATCCTCTTTACGACGCTAGCGAGACATTTATTCTGAATTTGTCCGGCCCGGTCAATGCCACCCTGGCCCGGTCCCAGGCGACCGCCACCATCGTCAGCGGCGTCCCGGTGCCCTCCCTCAGTATCAACAACGTATCGGTCAACCAGAGCAGTACCACAGCGGTTCCGGCTACCTTCACAGTCACCCTGTCGGTCGCATGTAACGAACCGGTTACCGTCGCTTACGCCACGGCCGACAACACAGCGCTGGCCGGCGACGATTACCAGGCTACGAGCGGCACACTTACTTTCGCTCCCGGCCAGACCACTCAGACCATCACTGTCCAGGTCAATAGCGAAACCGTGTTCGAGTACAGCGAGTCGTTCTTGGTCCGCCTGTCCAATCCCACCAATGCTACGCTGTACTGGGCAGCCGGCACCGCGACGCTGGCCAACTCCAACCCAAAACCGTTGCTCACCGTCAACGACATTGCCGTCCCTGAGGGTCAATCCGGGTTGACCCCGGCGGTATTCACGGTCAACCTCTCGGCCCCCAGCGGTGTGGACACTGGCGTGTATTACTACACCACGGACGGGACCGCGGTGTCGGACGGCACCGACTACAACTACGCCAGCGGTTACCTGTACATCCCGGCGGGACAAACTGCCGAGAACATCACCGTTTACATCGACGGCAACAACATCAACGAGCCGAACGAAACCTTCTTCTTGAACCTGTACAGTCCCATGAATGCGACCCTGGCCCGGTCGCAAGCGATGTGTACCATCATCAATAACAATCCGAACGGGGCCATCGAGTTGACCCCGGCGATCGAAGGGGAAGCACTGGACTATACAGGCACCGGCGTATTCGCGGTGGCTTTCAGCGAGACCACCAACATGTCCATCCGCCGTACCAACAACCCCGGCACGGGCGCTCCCTACGACGACCGGGGACTTCTGGAATTCAACCTTGCTCCCATCATGGGACAGCAGACGAATGCTGTCGCTTTCAGATTGTACGAGAACTCGGTTGTCTCCGGTTCGCAGCCGATTTTGATCTACGGTTACGTTGGAGATGGGGTAATCACCACGGCCGACGCCACCAGTCCGGGTGTACTGCTGGGCTCCTTCGATCCGACGTATACGGGATGGAAGACAGTCCTTCTCGACCTGACAGGAATCGAATCCCTGGTCGGTACCACGGGCTACCTGGGCCTGCGCCTGGTCGGCAACCCGAACGACAATGTCGTGTTGTTAGCGTCTCCTACCTATGATGCAGCGGCACTCGATTTCAACCCTGGTACACCTCCGGTATTGCCCGCGCTCAGCGTGAGCGACGTCAGTGCGACGGATGCTACGCAAACGGTCGGCGCGCTGACGCCGATGAATTTCACGCTGTCGCTGTCGCAACCGGCATCCGTGCCTGTCACCGTCACGTACCAGACTGCGGACGGCACCGCTCTTGCGGGAACCGATTACGTGCCTGTCAACGGCTTTGTCGTCTTCAATCCCGGCGACACGCAGAAGACCGTGACCATCAATATCGTCCAGGATGGAACAGTCGAACCCACCGAAACGTACACCCTGAACGCGACGGGGGCCGCCAACGCCGCCCTTGCGCGCGGCACGGGGACCGGCACGATCGTTAGCATCTATCCCTCGGTGACCGTCGCGCCTGCCTCGGTCGTTGAAAACAATACCGCGATCGTGTATGCCTCTTTCACGCTCAGTCTGTCGGCCCCGGTCCAGCAGACAGTGACCGTGAATTATGCAACGAGTGACCTGGTTGTCGCCGGTCCCGACCCCAACAGCGCCACTGCCGGCATCGATTACCAGGCCACCATGGGGACGGCGACTTTCACCCCGGGTCAGACCACGGCGACCGTCCTGGTCCCGGTCCTCAGCGGTGGAATGGTGGAGCCGGCCGAGCAGTTCTTGCTGGGACTGTCCAGCCCGGTGAATGCCGTCCTGGGCAGCACCTGGTACAATTACGGCACGATTCTCAACAACAACCACGCCCCAGTGGCCAACGCCGGTCCGAACCAGACGGTCAATGAGGGTGCTGTCGTTCAGTTCGACGGCAGTGCATCCTCGGACGCCGATGGAGACCCCCTCACTTTCACCTGGGGCTTCGGCGATGGCAGTGGTGGTTCAGGTGTGAACCCCACCCACGTCTTCGCCGACAACGGCGTGTATACCGTTACCCTGAGCGTCTCGGATGGATGGAACACTTCCAACGTAGCCACCACGACTATCACCGTCCTGAACGTGCCTCCGACTGCGGCCGTCAGCGGCCCGGCCGACGGCGTTCCGGGCCAGGGGCAGATGTTCACGTTTACCGCGACTGATCCTTCGCACATCGATCAGGCGGCACCGTTCACCTATCAGATCACTTGGGGCGACGGGACGACTCAGACTGTGCAGGGACCGGGTTCTGGTGTTTCCGTGGGACACGTTTTCACTGCCCCTGGCCCATACACGGTGTCGACCACGGCGACCGACAAGGATGGTGGCACCGGGGCGGCTGCCAGCCAGACGATCACCATTGTCGCGGCGGAGCTGCAAGGTAGCGACCTATTCGTGGGCGGCACGATAGGCGATGACCACATCACCATTCAGCCGGCCGACACCAACGGCACGGTGGACGTCGTCGTCAATGGCCAGGACCAGGGCACGTTCGTGCCGACCGGGCACGTTATCGTCTATGGTCAGGCCGGCAATGACCTGATCGAGGTCGTTCCCCTGGTTACTGCCAACGGCAACATCATGTTGTCCGTGCCGGTGGTGATGATCGCCGGCAACGGCAACAACACTCTCGATGCCAGGGGCGCTGCCGGTCCCGCAATCCTGTCGGGTGGAATGGGGAACGACATCCTGTGGGGCGGCAGCGGCCGCAACCTGTTGTTCGGCGGCGGTGGCTCGGACGTTCTGAACGGTGGCAGCGGCGGCAATCTTTTCGTCGGCGGCACAACCAGCTATGACGGGAACCTGGCTGCCCTATTGGCCCTGGAAGCCGAGTGGAGCCGGACCGATGCAGATTTCCTGACGCGTATCGCTCACCTGAACGGATCGGCCGCTGGTGGCCTGAACGGCGCTTACCAGCTCAACAATCAAACGGTCTTCGCCGATGCAGCCCTGGATAGCCTGTATGCTGGCCCCGGCCCGGACTGGCTCTTCGCCGCGAGCGTCGGAACCAACCCGGCTCAGATTTATGGTCTGTTGCCCGGCGATGTAGTAACCTCCCTGTAACCGCGGATAGATAAAACGGTGGACTGTAACCGGGCCAGGCGTCCTCTCGAAAGGAAGCCTGGCCCGGGTCATTTCCTCAGGCGTAAGAAATCCCTTTTCCGGCGACATGGAGAGGTTTATGCCAAATACCGTGGGAACGTGAGGTTTGACGGGGAGCTTCGGCTGCGATACCTGCTATGGGCTTGCTGCGTTTCGCCTCGATAGAAGACCGCTGGTAGCCTTTGGCGCGGCCGCGAATCATTGCGCCTTCCACCCCATGGGTTCATCCACAGTAGCAGCCCACAAGGATGAGCTTCACAAGTATCAAACCAGCAGCGAAAAACTCGAAGGGCTCGACATTTCTGACCACCTGTCATGAACGCAGCTTGGCACTGTTTGGTCGCCGTGTCGAGCCCCGCGAAACCAGCGAGCTTGCCCCTTGGCCGTCGTCACCTGCGGCAGAAGGGCTGCTTGTCTTCGAAGCGCAACGACCCCTTCCGCGCGTCGGTCCGACACACCACCGCCGATGTGACCGACGCGCGCAACGCTATTGGGCTGGCCCCCTCTGGCTTGCAATCCGGCAAATCGACTCGATCGCTCCCTTCCCCGCAACCCACGTCTCGGCTATCGTAAAGTGGATTGCTCTTGGCGTCGTCGCAGTTGCCATCGTTGTCGGCGTGGTCCTTCGGCGGCCACACCCGGGCCGGGCGGCAGACCGCGAGTTAACAAAGTGCTGCACCCGACAGGCTTTGCCCGTGCCCCCTCGAGTGACCGCTCCGGTGACCACTCATGTCCAACGGACCAGGCGATGAGGGTCTTGCTCATTACCCCCGAGAACCCCTTCATCAAAGCCTTCCGACGAGGCCAGTTCAACAACTTCGCTCAGCTCACCATGCCCTACCTGGCCGGATTCGTTCGCTCTCCCCACCGGGTTGCCCTGGTCGATGAATACAACCAATCCGTCGATCTCGACGCCCCTGCCGACCTGGTCGGAATCACGTGCAACACCCCCAACGCCAGCCACGTCTACGAACTAGCCGACGCTTTTCGCCGGCGTGGCCGGCTCGTTGTGCTCGGCGGGCCCCATGCGACGCTCCTCCCCGACGAGGCGCGGCAACATGCCGACGCGGTGGTCGTGGGGGAAGCGGAGCGTACCTGGCCGCTGGTTATCGCCGACGCAACTGCGGGACGGCTTCAGAGCCTCTACCGCGATGAGCAACCACCGTCGTTGGAGGGGCTCCCTCAGGCGCGGCGCGACCTCATCCGCGGCCGCGGCCTGCTCGGCAACACGATCATCGCCACGCGCGGCTGCCCCCACCGATGCAGTTACTGCAACCTCCGGCAGATCTACGGTCCCACCCTGCGTTTCCGCCCGGTCGAGGAAGTCGTGGCGGAGGTGAGGACATTCCGCTCGCCGTTTTTCACCTTCTGGGACGACCAGTTGTTCATGGATGCCGGCTACGCCATGAAGCTCTTCTTGGGCCTGGCAGGAGCGGGGAAGCGTTGGGCGGCTATGGTGACTCTGGCGAGCACCCGCAACGAGCGTTTGCTGGCTGCCGCGGCGCGAGCCGGTTGCTCGTGCCTGTTCCTCGGGCTGGAATCGTTCTCCTCGGAGAGCCTCCGGCTGGCGAACAAGGCGTTCAACCTGGTCGAGAGTTACCAAGAGGGCATCGCCCGAATCCACCGGCACAACATCACCGTGCAGGCCGGCATCGTGTTCGGCTTCGATGGGGACGATGAATCCACCTTCGAGGCGACACTCCATGGGGCGACTCGGGCCGGCCTCGACGGCGCGACGGTCAGCATCCTATCGCCGTTTCCGAAAACGCCGATCTTCGAGGAACTCCAGCGGGCGGGCCGGTTGCTGACGAGCGACTGGAGTTACTACAACGGCAAGACCGCCGTGGCCTTCCGCCCGGCGCGGATGAGCGCGAAACAACTCTGGGAGGGATACATGTGGTTCCGGCGGCGGTTTTTCGCCCCGAGGTGCATCCTGGAGCGTGTTCGCCGGTCTGGAGTTCGACGCTTGCAGTCGATCATCCTGAACCTGGGGTACTGGCGCACCCTCGCCAATCGGATTCCGGGACAGCCCATCCCCAGCGCCTTGCAGGACGCTGAAATCAATGGCCCACGGGCACCGACACCAGGGCTGAAGCACGCTTCCTGAAATGAATCGATAAGCAAACGCTTGTTCCGACACCCCGCGGACGATGTGACCGATGCGCCCGACGCTCAGGCCGTACCGGCACCGCAACGTTGACAGGGGAGCAATTCGCTCGGGAAGCCGCCAGCCTTGCCCGCGGGCTGTGCGAGGACATGACCGCGCTAGGCTGCAGCGTGCGATTCTCCGCCATCGCTTCCCGGACGTTGCTTGGGGCTGGCTACGGCGTCGCCCGCGCCTGCCGTTACGTAGCTGGGGGCGCGGCGGTCGAGGACATCGTGTTCGACGGGAACGACCTGGAGGATTACTACATCTGCCTGCACCTCGGGGTGTCCTCGGGTCGGACGCTCGTGACGAACGACGACGGGGTGAGCGAGGCGATCAACCGCGCTGTGGCGGCGTTCAGGGAATACGGGGCGGTCCTCGGTGCCCCGTTCGAGACCAACGCCCAGGTGATGACTTCAGCCGAGTTCTTGACGGCGGTTGAAGCCGCATAAAGTCCCCAGCTGGTTGGCTAAGGGTCGTTGCCCAGCAACCTCCCACGGTCCGTTGCACCCGAAGTGCTGAAGCTCTCTTGACCTTGAGCCGGTCCTTGTACAGCTGCGCTGGCAGCCACCACGAGAACGTGGGGCATCTCCACCAACCGATTGTCCGAGGCCATCACGCTGGTCGGCGGCGTGCTGCTCGTTTCGGACCAGGCGAATGGAATGGCGGGCTTTCAGGAATCGCTCATCGCTTTCCACGGGAAGGCGATCCGGCTGCTGCAGCGACCGGACTGGGCCCCTGAATCTGGTCACGCGGACTGGCACGGGCGGAAAGTGTTCAAGGGCAAGGCGAGGCATCGGGGGCGAGCCAGAGCCGAGCCCCGGGGGAGCCGAAGGTTCTGGCGGCCATACCACGTTGCCGGCTACAATGCACGACAGGGGGTGTTGGCTCGCTACGGACCGCGTCGCCTTGGGAGGATGCGATATCCATGACAACCTCTGCCTCAGACGCCCCGCTCACGGTGTCTACCGATGGGACTGCTGGGCCGTATGTGATCGTAACCCGCGAGCAGCTCCGCCCCGTCATGGAAGCGCTGCGCGCGGACGGGATACGCTTCCAGGTAGACGAGGAGGCAGTCCTCCTGAACGGCGCACAGGCACTTGCCGTCATCGAACTTGGTAGAGGCGCGGACGTGGGGCGGGTCCAGGGGGTTCTTGACCGCGTAGCCGCTGACCTGAAAGGGAAGGGACGGCGCAGGCGGCGTTTAGCCACCCAGAAGATGCTGGTCGTGTGGGGTGACCCGGGACCGATGCAGCAACTCAGGACACGTCTCGATGGCGATGCGGTTGGAGGGTGGGCTCGCCAACCCGACATCGAGACGCGGTTTCGCACAACCTTGCCGGAACGGACGCTTGCCTACTGCTTCTCGAAACGGGTGCCGGCTGTAAATCGCCAAGTCGCTGTCTTGATGCAGGGGCGCGGCAGGGGGAATGGAGAGGAGCTGTCCGTCTCCGGGGTTGTCCCCCTCGAAGGGCGGGAGGCATTGGATCGTGATCAGCATGACAAGGTGATTACGGATATTCACGCAAGCCTCATCGAGCCTCTGTCACGTGACTTGGGCGTACGCGTCTTGCCTTATGATGCCCATGTCGGGTCGGCGTTAGAGGAAGCGCTTTCCTCCGAGGCGCTCACGCGGTTACTGGATTTCTCAGCAGTCGCGAACAAGAGCAATCTTCATAGCCTCGACATGCAGAGATGGTCCGCATTCATCCGACAAGCGCATCACGATGGAGCGGTGATCGATCCCACTCTGCTCGCCGCGTGGCTGGTAGAAGACGGTTTCCCGTCACGGAACTCTGAGCTTTTGGTTCAAGAGTATGAGTCAGGACGACGAATTCTGAGCGAATACGACGAAGAGCGGCGGTGAGGAATGCCCGCGATTGGTCACGTTGCGGGCGCTCTGAACGCTGCGCCAAAGCCGGTCATTTGTTTGGACACGCGACATCCTTGAGGTCGTCCAGTGCCTTGATTGGGAGAAGTCGGGTGGCAATACACCCAGACCGGTTTCTTGCATCGAGCCCGTCCGGCGGCTGCTCAATACGTTAACCGCCAATCCCAATCGGGCACAACTCATTATCACAGACCTGGTGCATACGGAGTGGAGTCAGAACATCGCCGGAATACGCACCAAGGCCGAAGAGTTCATCAACAAAATCGACGACATAGTGGGGTGGCCATATCAAGCGGCCGGATTCGCTGGGACTTTGTTGCCAATTTATCCTCCCTTGGCAAATAGCACGCTTGTTGCCGACCTTGTCGCGCTATCGACTGCTTTGCTGAATCAAGCCACCAGGCTCGTTCTTGACGATGCTCTAATTGCTCTCGCCCTTGCGCGTGTGATGGGCAAGCATCGGCCTTCCCACGACGGCCACATCAAGGACTCGATCAACTTTGAGCATTATCTTGAACTTGCCCGCCGCCTGCGTGCTGGAGGGTTCGCCGAAGAAGTCATTTTTGTGAGCAAGAATCGGAAGGATTACTGGAATGGCGAAAACCCGCAC
>Ga0209039_10003922_pt1 | contig 11291 bp, 10 predicted proteins | sample BogFormECP12_OM1_FD_188238 | JGI IMG/M metagenome (GOLD analysis project Ga0209039, IMG submission 188238) | Bog forest soil microbial communities from Calvert Island, British Columbia, Canada - ECP12_OM1 (SPAdes) (version 2) | ecosystem: Environmental > Aquatic > Freshwater > Wetlands > Bog ... | reverse complement strand
CCCACGAGGAGCATGCTGCGCTGGCCGCCCGCTTGCGCTCCGTTTCAAATCGCCTCAACCTGCCGCTGGCTATCCTCCAGGACCTGCAGGGGCCGAAGATCCGCGTGGGGGTGCTCAAGTCGCCGCTGACGCTAACCGCCGGACAGACGGCGGTCTTCTATCGGGAAGGCGAAGAGCCTAAAAGGAAGGACGATGCGTGCTGGATCCCGGTTGATTTTCCGGAGCTCTTCGGCAGTGTTTCCGCGGGGAACCGCATTCTGCTCGATGATGGCCGGCTGGCGTTGACCGTGACCCACTCAGACCTGAAAGCCGTGACCGCGCAGGTCCAGACCGGCGGTGTGCTGTCTTCCCATAAAGGGATCAACCTGCCCGGGGTGACCCTGGAAATTCCCAGCTTCACGGAGAAGGATGCCGTCGATCTGGCTTTCGGCCTTGCTCAGCAGGTCGACCTGGTGGCGACGTCTTTCGTCCGTACGGCAGCTCATGTCCAGCAGGTGAAGGATGCGATCCGCTGTCAGAATCCGCTGCTCTGTCCGCTCCTGATCGCCAAGCTGGAGCGGCCTGAAGCTCTGGATAACCTGGAGGCGATCCTGAATGTGGCCGATGGGGTCATGGTGGCGCGCGGAGACCTGGGAGTCGAGATGGCCCCGGAGGATGTGCCTGGAGCGCAGAAGCGCATCATCCAGGCCGCGAACCGCAGGGGCAAGCTGGTCATCACCGCCACCCAGATGCTTGAGTCGATGGTCCACAACCCGCTGCCGACGCGTGCCGAAGCCTCCGACGTGGCCAACGCCGTTTTTGACGGCACCGATGCGGTCATGCTTTCGGAGGAGACCGCTGCCGGCGATTATCCCGTGGAGAGCGTCGAGTTGATGGATCGCATCGTGCGTCAAGCAGAGGTGGATTTTGGAAAATGGGGGCACGCCCAGGTCATGGAGTCGGTTGATGAGCACGATGACGCGGTGGCCCTCTCCACCGCAGCCCGTGAGCTGGCCCATGATCGCGAGGTGGCTGCGATTGGCGTCTTCACCCGCACCGGGCGGTCGGCCATTTTTATGTCCAAGGCCCGACCCATTGTGCCCATCCTGGCCTTCACGCCGGAGGCGAGCACCCGCCGGCGTCTGGCCCTGGTCTGGGGAGTGACCCCCTATATCGTGCCCTTTGCCGAGACCGTGGAAGAGATGATCACCATTGTCGAGGCCGCGCTGAAAACCTCCGGAACGGTCCGGCCCGGTCAGCAGGTGGTTCTGGTGGCAGGATATCCGCTCAAGGAGATCCGTCCGCCGAACATGGCCTTCTTACATACGGTCAGATGATCGGGTGGCTTGAATCAGGTGCGCCACGCACGTTGGCTGTGCGTGGCGCTTTCATTTGGGGTTAGTCATTAACCGTCGGTTTTATGCCCCTGGTCTTTTTGATCCTGGCATGCCTCACCTTCGCCTCGATACGCCTGGCGTTGGCGGCCTGGCTCGGTCGGGTCGCCCGGCGGGGTTTGTGCTTCACCAATGCCCTGCGGATCAACTCCATTAAGCGCCCGTTGGCGTCCAGACGATTTTGTTCCTGGGTGCGGTAGCGCCTGGCTTCGATGACCAAGATGCCCTCCCTCGTCAACCGGCGGCCAGCCAATCCGGTCAGCCGGTCTTTCACCTCCGCGGTCAGGGAGGGGGAACCGCGCAGATCGAAACGCAGCTGGACGGCGGTGGCCACCTTGTTGACGTTCTGCCCGCCGGGTCCCGCGGCGCGAATGAAATCGTAAGTGATCTCGCTTTCGTCAATCGAAACTGAAGGGCTGATCTGAAGCATGCCTTGTAGATGTCCCTCATCGACCCTCAGGCGATGAAAGGTGGGGCGTTAAAACATCATCGCGTTGATCTTGTCGAGCGTGGCTTCTCCCGGCCGGATGTCCTTTTCTTCCAGCCGGTTGAGAGGCGTGTCGACCAGGTTGTACATGTCCGTGAGAGCCGGTTTCTGGGTATCGATGTAGATCAAACCGGTGGCCATCCAGTTGTTGGCCTGGGCAGTTTCCAGCATTTGATAAGCATTTGCCTTGCTGGTCGGATCGTAATCCCTTTCCAGCTTCTTAAGGATGATCGTCGCCCCATCATGCATCGTCACTTCACGCACCGTGCCCTCTGGGAATTCTCCGTCGAGGATGATCTCGGCCAGCTTGGGCACGTAGGAGATTTCATGCAGGGGCTCTTCATGGTCCTTACCCCAGGTATAGGAATGGATGGCATTCTCCTCATTGTTAAAGGTAACGCAGGGGCTGATGATATCCAGAATGGCGATGCCGTGATGACTGAGGGCGGCCTTGAGCAGTTCCTTGACCTGCTTGGCGTCCCCGGCAAAGGAGCGGGCGACAAAGGTGGCGCTGGAGGCCAGGGCTTCCAGGCAGATGTCCACCGGCATGTACTGGTTAATGCCCTGGTGCTTCAGGTTCAAACCGACCTCGGCGGTGGCGGAGAACTGGCCCTTGGTCAGGCCGTAGACGCCGTTGTTCTCCACGATGTAGACGATCGGTGCGTTGCGGCGCATCATGTGCTTGAATCCACCCATGCCGATCGAGGCGGTGTCGCCGTCGCCGGAGATGCCGATGACCTTCAGGTTTTTGTCGGCGAACAAGGCCCCGGTCGCCAGGGAAGACATGCGTCCGTGCAGGCTGTTAAAACCGAAAGAGCGGTTCAGGAAATAGGCAGGACTTTTGCTTGAGCAGCCAATCCCGCTCATTTTGATCACTTCTTCGGGGACAATATTCAGCTCGTAACAGGCGGCGATGATCTGGCTGGCAATCGAATTGTGGCCGCAGCCCTGGCACAGGGTGCTGGGCAGGCCGCGGTAGTCGTTTTTGGTGAGGCCGGCCTTATTCGACTGGCCGACAGCGGCAACAGGTGTGGTCATATTAGATTTTCTCCTCAGCAAGGATGGCATTCTTGACCCAACCGGCGGTCAGCGGCAAGCCGTCGCTGTGGCAGGCAGAACGGAATTTGCCGACCTGTTCAGGCGGCACGACCGTGGATAATATCTGGCGAAGTTGGCCATCGCGATTCGCTTCGACCACGTAAACGCGTTCGTGTTCTTTGATGAAGGAAAAGAGTTCCTCCGTGCAAGGCAGGGCCCGCAGACGCAGGAAATCGGTCTTGAGTCCCTTTTCCAGGTTCAGGATCTGCCGGGCTTCCTCCACAGCCGCTTCCGTGGAACCGAAGGCGATGATGCCTATGCTCGCCCCGTCCATTTTGGCAATGACTGGTTTTGGGACCAGCCGGCGTGCAGTTTCGTACTTCTTCTTGATGCGCAGCATGTTACTTTCCCATGTGCCGGCATCTTCGGAATAACGTGTGAACTCGTCGTGACCGGTTCCGCGAGCGAACCAGGAGGCCGAGTGGTGACGGTTTCCAGGCACGGTGCGGTAGGGAATGCCGTCGCCATCCACGTCCCGGTAACGCGCCCAGGCCCCGTTCAATTTATCCAGGTCCTTTTCCCACAGTACCTTGCCGCGATCCATTGGGGCATCGGGATATTCAAAGGGTTTGGTCATCCACTGGTTCATGCCCAGGTCAAGATCGCTGAGCACAAATACAGGCATTTGCATATGCTCGGCGATATCGAAGGCCTTCCAGCCAAATTCGAAACATTCCTGGACCGAACCTGGGAAGAGGATGATATTCTGTGTGTCCCCGTGGCTGAGGAAGTAGATCTCGGTCACATCCCCCTGGGCAGTGCGGGTCGGCATGCCGGTACTGGGGCCGACGCGTTGGACATCCCAGACGACCACGGGAATCTCGGTGTGATAGGCCAGACCGGCGAATTCGGACATCAGGCTGATGCCCGGTCCGGAGGTGGAGGTCATGGCGCGCAGTCCGCTCCAGCCGGCCCCGATAGCCATTCCGATGGCGGATAGCTCGTCTTCGGCCTGCAGGACCGTATAGGTATTTTTCCCATCCGATGACTTGCGCAATTGGGGCAGGTAAACATTGAGCGCTTCTGCCAGCGAGCTGGCCGGCGTGATCGGATACCAGGCGGCAAACTGCACACCCCCATAAATGGCTCCCAGGGCGGCCGCCGTATTGCCGTCGGCCATCACGTAACCCTCTGTGGCGTTCATCGGTTCGACCCAGTAGGGATCCGTCTTCTTCAGGTTTTGCGCGGCCCATTCGGCGCCGGTCTTGATCGCGTTGAAATTAGAGTCGATCGCCGGGACCTTGCCTTTAAAGTGAAAGTCCAGGGCCTGGCGGATCTTTTCCATATCGATCCCGATCATCTGCGCCAGAATGCCGACGTAAACCATGTTGGCGATGTAGTCGCGCAGGTTGGGCGACACCTGCGCGGCCTTGGCCATCTGCTTAATCGGCATCGGGTAGACCGAGATGTCCGTGCGCGTGACGGGTAGTTTAATGTCATCCGCGTAATAAAAGGCCCCGCCGGGTGATACCACCTCGAGGTCGCGCTGGAAGGAGGCTGCATTCATCTCGACGACAATTTCCTGTACATCGCGGCGGGCAATGAACCTGTCCTTGCTGATGCGGATGGTATACCAGGTCGGCAGCCCCTGGATGTTGGAAGGGAAAAGGTTTTTCCCGGAGACCGGGATGCCCATTTTAAAGAGGGCGCGCAGCAGGGTTACATTGGCAGTTTGGCTGCCGGAACCGTTCACCGTTCCAATGGTGATCGAAAAGTCGTTGACAATCCTCGGATTCGACATCAGTACTCCTGCAAGATTAGATCATGAATTCGACAAAAAGAGGCCGAAAAATGATAAATCAAAGACCCGCCTTGGTCAAGAGGAAAAAGAAGCGGTAGCGGAATCATGATCCGGCGCACCAAACCCAGCAGGCTGGCGCCGTCCATCCGGCCTGCTTCCAGGATTTCCGTTCCGATCCCGGCAAAGGAGTTGCGGAAGATCAGGGTCGGCTTCGGCATGCCAGAGATCATCGGAACGGGCACCCCTCCGCGGAGATCGCCTACAGCTGGAGGGCAGCGGGGAATTTTAGGAGGGGGATCCGCATGCCCTGGTGGGGATGAACATTCCCAACCACTTCAAGATGAAGATCGGCTTGGAGCCACGAAACCTCCCCTGGGCCAAGAGATAGCCATTGGAGCTGGACTGTGACTGGGTCCGCCCGGGCTATTCTTAATCGGTTCCGGTGAGCTCGACGATGGCGCTGGCCATCAGCGCCGCAGCCCGCGGCAGAACTTCCTCGTCGATATCGAATTTCGGATGATGATGGCCGGCGTCCAGGCCTTTCTCCCGGTTGGCCGAGCCGACAAAAAAGAAACAGCCCGGCACTTTCTCGAGGAAGTAGGAGAAATCCTCCGAGCCCATAGTGATGTAATTGCCGGTCTCGATCGGCGCCTCCGGAAAAAGACGGCGGGCAGCAGACTGGACCCGTGCCGAAGCCGCAGGCTGGTTCACGGTGGCAGGGGACAGTTGCTTTAATTCGATCTCTGCCTGACACCCCAGCGCCTCGGCAGTCAATCGGACGACATCCTGGAAACGGCTCATGACCACACTCCGCACCTCCGGTTCGAAGGTGCGGATCGTCCCGGTCAGTTCCACCGAGGTGGGGATGACATTGAAGGCTTCTCCACCGTGGATGGTACAGACGCTGATCACGGCTGGTTTTAACGGGGCCACATTGCGGGCCACGATGCTCTGCAGCGCGGTGATCGTCTCCGCCGCAGCGAGCACTGGATCGACGGACAGGTGCGGGGCGGCTGCATGTCCGCCTTTTCCATGCAGGGTGACCTTGAATATTTCTGCACCAGCCAGGGCCGGTCCGTCGGCGATCCCGATCCAGCCGAGCGGCTGTTCGTTCCAAACGTGCAGGGCCAGGCTCACGGTGGGTTTCGGGTCTTCCAGGACGCCTGCCTGGATCATGCGTTCGGCGCCACCCAGGCCTTCTTCGGCCGGTTGAAATATGAGTTTGATCGTCCCCGCCAGCTCGTCGCGGTGGGCAGTGAGCATTTTGGCCACGGTCAGGAGGATGGCGGTATGGGCATCATGCCCGCAGGCGTGCATCACCCCCTTGTTTTGTGAGGCATATTTGGCGCCCGTCTCTTCGATGATCGGCAGGGCATCCATGTCGGCACGGACCAGGATGACCGGTCCGGCTTTTTTCCCCTCCAGGACCGCAACCACCCCGGTGTCCGCCACCCCGGAGTGGATTTCCAGTCCCAGGGCGGTCAACTGCTTGGCGACGATCCCTGCCGTACGGACTTCCTGAAATCCGAGTTCGGGGTGCATATGAAAATCACGCCGCAAGGCGCGGGTGTATTCGAAGAGCTCTTGGGCTTCGGCTAGAAAATCGTGCATGTGGACTCCTCAGGGTGATTTCGATCGATGGGGGTTCGATTCTCTCCCGCAGGCAGGATCAACCGTATTTGATCACGCGGAAGGTTTCTTCGAAGCGCGGAGCGTCCTCCGAGCTATCCTCGGTCCGGCGGGAACGCATCCGTTCCTCGAATTTTTGGGGATCACCGATCTGGGATTTGTGCTCCCGCAGGGCGCGTAATTTCGTCTCCCACATGTCGGTAATGTCCAATTTTACCGTCGGGTTCCCTGTCAGGGAGACCCAGACCTCACGTGGGGTATGGGGTTCAAGCCCCTCCTCTTTTCGAAGTTCGGGGAAATAATGAGGGTTCCCGGCGGCGGGAAAGACTGCGTCCAGAACGACCTGGCCGGCCGCGCGATGGTCGGGATGGTTGAGATATCGGCTGCCGGAAAAGAGGTGGGTTGGATCACAGGTGACCAGGATGTCCGGTTTTTCCTGGCGGATGATGCGCACCATCTCCCGCCTCAAATCCAGACTGGGCACCAGATAGCCATCGGGAAGATCCAGAAAGCGCACCGACCGCACTCCGATGATGGCGGCGGCTGCGTTCTGTTCAGCATGGCGGATGGCGCAGATCTGCTCGGAGGTCGCATCCGGGTCTGCAAAGCCCTTGTCGCCGCAGGTCAGCAGGAGGTAATGGATCGTGTGCCCGGATTTGGACCAGCGCGCCAGCGTTGCTCCGCAAAAAAATTCCGGGTCATCCGGGTGTGCCAGGATGACCAGAATTTTTTGGGGACCTTCCCAGGAATCGGGGGATGACTCGGGTCCAGCGCTCATGCGGAGTTACCCTTTTTGCTGCAGTTGGAGCATGGGGCCTGTGATTTCCGGCGGAGCGTCTCTAGTTCATCCCAGGGTTCGATTTCGTCGCGAGAGAACTCCCGGGCGCCCAAATCGGTCAATTCGACGCGCACGGTCATCTGCAGCGGAGAGACCTCCACTACCTTCCCTTCGCCCAGGGGGGTCACCACGCGTTTATTTTTCTTCGGCAGTTCTTTGCGGGCGGCTGCATAGTGTTCGTATTCGTAGACCAGGCAGCAGCGTAGACGTCCACACATCCCCGTGATCTCGGACGGGGTCAGCGAGATGCCCTGCTCTTTCGCCATTTTGATCGAGATGGGGCTGAATTCGGTCAGAAATTTAGAGCAGCAGCGTGTTTCCAGGCCGCAGGCGCCCATGCCCCCGAGCATCTTCGCCACATCCCGCGGTCCGATCTGCCGCATTTCGACCTGGGAGGGCGCGAACTGTTTCTGCATATCGTGGCGCAGGGATTTGAGATCGACTTTCTCCTCGGACTCGGTGCTGAACATAAAGCTCAAACGTGCGCCGTCGAAGGAAAATTCGGCTGCCACGATCTTGATCCCGCTCAGTTTCAACTGGGAGGCTCGCTCACGGCAGGTGATCATCGCCTCCAGCTCTTTTTGCTGCCACATCCGGCGCAGGACGAGATCGCGCGGATTGGCCAGACGCTCGATCGGTTTCCAGCCTTCCGAGGAAGGAGGTGGATTTTCGAACCGTTCCGCCACCTCTCCCAACTGTTTGCCGCGCGAGGTCTCAACGATGACATGATCGCCCGTTTTGATCTCAGGCACGGACGAGGCATCAAAATGATAGACTTTACCGATCTGGGCGAAGCGAACGCCTACGATTAAAGGCTGCATGGAGAAATTATACCGTATCTAAAACGGTCAACGCAGGTCGCTTTAAACGACCTTGATGGTCGGGGCGGGTGTTTGACCCATGGCCTCGACGCTGATTCTGGCCGCGACCTGCTGGGCGATCGACCGGAAAGCAATGGCGGCTGCCGATTCGGGTCTGGCTGCCACGATGGGTTCGCCGCTGTCCCCACTCAGACGGACGAGCGCCTCCATCGGCACGGCACCCAGGAATGGGACCTTGGCCAGGCGCGCCAGCTCTTCGCCGCCTCCTGATCCGAAGAATTCACCGCGCATGTTCTCGATCACACCCAAAATGGGAACTTCCAGGGTGCGGAACATGGTCAACCCGCGGCTGGCGTCTTCGAGGGAGACCGCCTGAGGCAGGGTTACAATGATCGCTCCGGAAAGGGGCAATGCCTGGGCCAATGAGAGCGGGGCGTCGCCGGTACCTGGGGGCAAATCCACGATGAGATAATCCAATTCACCCCACTCCACATCGCTCAGGAACTGGCGGATGGCTGAGTTCAGCATCGGCCCGCGCCAGATGAGCGGCTGGCCGGGTTTGACCAGGAAACCCATCGACATCAATTTGACCCCGAACGATTCGGCTGGGATGATCTTGTTTTCCTTGGCAGGAGGCAGGCTGACTACGCCCATCATGGTCGGAACATTAGGGCCGTAGATATCGGCGTCCATCAGGCCGACCCGTGCGCCGGTCTGCGCCAGGCTGACGGCGAGATTCACGGCAACGGTGCTCTTTCCGACGCCGCCTTTGCCGGAGGCGACTGCAACCGCATTGCGAACCGGCAGATTTAATAGCCCACGCATTCGGCCATCGTTCGGAACATTGGCATCCCACTTGACGGTGACCGTCTTGACGCCAGGGAGGGCGAGGACTGCCTGACGGGCCTCGTTCTCGATGGTTCCTCTCAGCGGGCAGGCCGGCGTGGTCAGGACGATGGTAAATTTCACATCCGCCCCCTTGATTTCCAGGTCACGAACCATGTTCAAGGTCACCAGGTCTTTACGGAGTTCTGGTTCCTGGACTTTGCTCAGGGCGGCCATCACCGCCTCGGGAAGGACTTTTTCTGCCATGTGCACCTCTAAATGATTTTTTCCAAATTTCGCGCGATTTCGGTCTTGGAAGCTTCATACAATTTGATCAATTCTGTGTCTGCGCCGCGGAAGCGTTTGAGGGACTGCTTGGCACAGCTGGTACAGCCATTCATCGCCCGGAAGGAATCTGCGTTGCAGGAAGCACAGCCGTCCAACCTCACCATCATCAGGATGAAGGCCATCCGCTCCACGGACACTTCCTTTGCGCCGGAAACCCGGCTGACCAGCTTGCGCCAGACCGGTCCACGTATCTCGCGCAGGTCTGGGATGACGCGGGGAGGAAAGAGCAGATCGGTGTCCGGGTTATACATCGCTGGCGGCCTCACTCGGCTGCCCGGGCGGCCCTGGCCGTTTCTTTTGCAGCCCTGGCGGCGTTCTCGCGCCCGGCATTGATCGGGCGGATCATTTCATAATACTTGGCTGGTTTTGCCAGTTTCCACTTATCGAAGACATTGCGTCCCTGTGTGGCGAGCTCGTAATCATGATCCATTTTGATCGCATCGAATGGGCAAAATTCGGCACATAATCCACAGTTCATGCAGATGTCGGCATCAATGAAAAACTCCGTGGCGTCCGGGACCGGACGGCCTGTCACAGGGTCACTGGCGCGGGTCATCCAGATGCATTGCGGCGGACAGACCCGGGCACAAATGCCGCAGGCCGTGCAGCGCAGGTTTTTCTCGCCGGCCGGGCCTTCATCATACACCAGAAAGGGGACAAAGCGGAACTCTTCTGGCACGGGGACTTTTTCTTCAGGATATTGGACCGTGAAAATGCCGCGCCCATTTTTACTGGCCCGATGGGCAATGCCTTCCGGCGACCCGTACCGTTTGCGACCCAGCCAGCGGAGGTCGTCCAGGTAGGTTTCCAGGAAGCGCTTGGCGCTGACGCTCAGACCTTTGAGAATACCTTTCCCGTACATAGCCTCCTCCTACCGGTCGGTTTCGCCGAGCACGATATCAATGGAGCCGAGGATGGCCACCACATCGGCGATTTTCTGACCCACACACATCGGGCTGAACGCGGTGAGATTAATAAAGGAAGGTGCCCGCACATGATAGCGCCAGGGATTGGGCTGGCCGTTGGAAATGAGGTAGAAACCCAGCTCGCCTTTGGGACCCTCGACCCGTCCGTAGGATTCGCCGGGCGGGACCCGCACCTGATAGACCGGTTTGAGAGCCTGGATGGGACCTTCGGGCATTTGTTTGTAGGCTTGCTGGACGATCCGGATGCTCTGGCGGATTTCATCCAGGCGGATCATCAGCCGGTCGTAGATATCGCCATGGGCGCGGACAGCCACTTCGAACTCGAAGCGGTCGTAAATGGAATAAGGCTCGGCCCGGCGCACATCATAGGGGATGCCGGAGGCCCGCAGCAACGGCCCGGCGGCCGAATATCGGATGGCATCCTCGGCCGTCAGTACCCCCTGGCCAATCCCGCGGGCGCGGAGGATCTCGTTTTCGGTCAGGAAGCGGTCAATCTCTTCAATCCGGCGCGGCAGGCGTTCGAAAAATAGATCCTTGATCTTCTCGGGAGTGCCTTCCGGCAGGTCGCGCACCACGCCGCCGAAACGGAAGTAATTACACATCATGCGCGAACCCGCCACTGCTTCGAAAATGTCCAGGATCAGCTCCCGCTCCTCGAGCGCATACAGCATCGGCGTGAAATAGGCTCCCAGGTCGTTCAGGAAGGCGCCGATGGCCATCAGGTGGTTTGAGATGCGCGTCATCTCCGCCATCATCACTCTCAGATATTCAGCCCGTTCGGGGGGTTGGAGGCCCATCAATTTTTCGACCGCTAACGCATACCCGAAATTGTTGCTCATCGAGGATAGATAATCCAGGCGGTCGGTATACGGCATGTTCATGATGTAGGTGTTGCGCTCACCTATTTTTTCATGATTGCGGTGCAGGTAGCCAATGACCGGTTTTAGACTGACAATGGTCTCACCCTCCAGGGTCACCGCCACGCGAAAAACGCCGTGTGTGGAGGGATGCTGGGGACCCATATTGACCACGACATGGTCTGTGCTTAAACCCGTCTCGTCCTGCAGCTGGAACTTGGCCAGCGCACCGTAGAGGGCGGCTTCCCCCTCGGGGATCCATTTTTCAGGGTCAAAATCAACGGGATAGGCAATGTTATCGTTAAACGGGTTGAGACTTTCGGCCTGTACGATCTTGCCTCCGGGCCA
>Ga0209039_10003921_pt1 | contig 11292 bp, 10 predicted proteins | sample BogFormECP12_OM1_FD_188238 | JGI IMG/M metagenome (GOLD analysis project Ga0209039, IMG submission 188238) | Bog forest soil microbial communities from Calvert Island, British Columbia, Canada - ECP12_OM1 (SPAdes) (version 2) | ecosystem: Environmental > Aquatic > Freshwater > Wetlands > Bog ... | reverse complement strand
ACACCCACCTATACACCGCTGCCGCCTCAGCCTTATACCGTACAGTCCGGCGACACCTGTCTCAGCATCGCCTACCTATTCAAAGTCTCTTCATCCGTGATCATCCAGATGAACAACCTGAACTCAGCCTGCACGGATCTGCGGGTCGGTCAGGTGCTTCAGATCCCCCAACCGACGGCGACTCCACCGCCTGCTGCGACGCCCACCCTGGAATCGGGGGCAGCCACCATCGCGGCCTGCAACACGGTTTCCTATACGGTCCAGGCCAATGACAGCCTGAGCAGCATTTCGCAAAACTACAATGTGCCGATGGCGGCCATCCAGGAATTCAACGGCCTGACCTCCGATCAGGTCTTCATCGGAACCAATATACTCATTCCCCTCTGCGACCGGGCCGCCACGCCGGGCCCCTCACCAACTCCGACCGCACCGCCGCCCTACCCGGCACCCAACCTGCTCCTGCCAGTACAAGGTACGGCCTTCACGCTGGCGAATGATACGATCATCCTTCAGTGGGCGTCGATCGGAACCCTGCGCGATAATGAGCGCTACTATGTGGTCGTCGAAGATGTCACCGCTGGAACCGGAAGAAAGTGGACCGATTATGTGACCGATACGAAGGACGTGGTCCCGGTCACTTTCCGTCCACAAGACAACCTTTCGCACGCCATGACCTGGAGTGTAGTCACCGTCCGCCAGACAGGCACCGACGATCAAGGAAATCCCATTTACACCAACGCCGGTGCGACCAGCGAGGTGCGGATCTTCACCTGGAGCGGTCTGGTGGCCGGTCCGACCCAGACCCCGTAAGGAATTCCAAATCCATGCGTTCATTTCATTCCCGCCGGGACAACCCGGCGGGAAGTTTTTCATTTATTGCCTCATGGTAATATTGGGATATGAAACCAATCAACCTTTTGAAGAACATCCGCAGCTACAACCGCCGAGCCTGGAATCATCAGGCCGAACTGGGAAACCAATGGACCATCCCGGTCGATCCACAGGTGATTGCTGATGCCCGGATAGGGGTCTTCTCGATCCTGCTGACCGAGCAGAAGCCGGTACCGCACGACTGGTTTCCGCCCCTGGCCGGACTCGATGTGCTTTGCCTGGCCTGCGGCGGGGGCCAGCAAGGCCCCGTCCTGGCTGCCGCCGGGGCCCGGGTAACTGTGCTCGACAACTCCCCGCGTCAGCTGGAACGCGATCGGCTGGTCGCCAAACGGGATGGGCTCAGCCTGAACACCATCGAAGGTGACATGCGCGACCTTTCAGCTATTAAAGATGAAAGCTTTGACCTGATCTTCCACCCCGTGTCCAACGTTTTCGTGCCGAACATCCGACCGGTGTGGAGGGAAGCCTACCGCGTCCTGCGCCCGGGGTCGACCCTGATGTCTGGATTTATGAACCCGGTCTATTACCTGTTCGGCACGCAGGAAGAAGAACAGACCGCCCTGGTCGTGAAGTTCTCCATCCCCTATTCCGATCCGGAAAGCCTCTCCGCGGAAGAACTCCAGGTCTGTGAGGCGGACGGCATCCCGCTGGAATTTGGTCACTCGCTGACCGACCAGATCGGCGGTCAGTTGGAAGCAGGCTTCAAATTGACCGGTTTTTATGAGGACATCATGCCGGAGTCCCCGCTCAGCAAATACACCTCCATCTATATCGCCACCCGCGCCATTAAACCTTCCTCCGCAACTTGATCCAGCCGATGATGATCCTTGAGGGGATTGAAAATTCAGGTGTTTGCGTGCGCCGGTGCTCCCCGCAGGCAGGATGATTGCCCCCCAAGGGCATCGAAAATCCATCGTTCCAGTTTGATCCGTTCGATTTCCGGGCAGTCGCTTGTCCAGGGAGACTTGACGCGTTGGACGAGGAGAATATAATTAGGCCGTGGGACGAGTAATTACTCGTATTACGAATGATTATTCGAATCCAAGCCGCTGATCGACTGGTCAGCGACCGGTTTTTGGTTAGGAGCAAATATGGTTCACCAAACACTACCCGTTGAGGAAACCCGTCGTGAGCGCCGCATCCAGCGCCAGCGCAAAGCCATCATGGACGCGGCGGCCGGATTGTTCGCCCAGAAGGGATACCTGGCGACGACCACGAAAGACATCGCTCAATCGGTCGATGTCGGAGAAAGCACCCTCTATGGTTACTTTTCCAGCAAACAGGAGGTGCTGGAGGCGATCCTCAAACAACAATCCGAAATGGTGGATTCCGTATTGGAAAATATGAATGACCTGAAAGGTCGCGAATCGTTCGTGGATATGGTGGATTTGCTGATGGAAAAAATCCTGTCCACACTCGTGTACACCCGGGTGGTGATCGCAGAAGCCTGGATCGACGATGAGGTCCTCAGTGTGTTCGTGCTCACCCGCTGGCAGCCCATCCTGAAGATCCTTCAAAACTTTATCTCTGAAAAAGTTTCTACCGGCACCCTTCGGCCGATCGACCCATCGCTGGGAGCGCGTATGATGGCAGCCGTATTTGTAGGTGCGACATTGCCAGTACTGCGAGGCATAGAACCACCCCCCGACCCGCAACAACGCCGATCCCTGGCGGAGACCATCGTGGATCTCCTGTTCGATGGACTCTCTCTCCAGAATGGGTAAGGATCGGCATGCTGCAGCGTATTCTCGCCATCATCCAAAAGGAATTCTCCCAGGCGCTGCGTGACCGCGTTACCCTGGGGATCATGCTCTCCATGCCCCTCCTGCAGCTGATCCTCTTCGGCTACGCGATCAATACCAACGTGCGCAATATTGAAACGGTCGTTGCCGACCAGAGCCAGGATCAAGCCAGCCGGGATTACCTCAATGCCATGGTCAATTCCGGCTACTTCGACATCGTCGAGACGGCCGCGGACCAGGCGGGTGTGATCCGCAGCATCGATGCTGGTCAGGCCCGGGTCGGGATCGTGATCCCTCCGGATTTCGCCGCTCATGTCCAGCGCGGCGACGCCCAGACGCTGGTCCTGGTCGACGGGTCCGACTTCTTCACCTCCCAGTCTGCCAACGCCTACGCCACGATCATCGGCCAGGAATATGCGATCCAGATCGTCATGAACAGGATCGCCGGAACGGGCGCAACCGCAAACACCCTCCCCGCCTTGAATGCGCTGGTCCGTGTCCTTTACAACCCCGACATGAAAGACCTGTGGTTCATTATCCCGGGGATGGCGGCCATGCTGCTTCAGACCCAATCCTTGATCCTGACCGCAGCCGCGGTCGTCCGGGAACGCGAAGCCGGAACCATTGAACAGATCCTGGTGACGCCGATCCGCCCCATCGAGTTGATGTTCGGCAAGATCGTCCCCTATGTCTTCATCGCCATGCTGAATATGCTCACCGTGATCGCCATCGGCGTATTCTGGTTCGGGGTACCCTTCCAGGGGAGTTTCTGGTTGTTCATCGGACTCTCTCTCTTGTACGTTTTCAGCGGACTTGGACTGGGACTGCTGGTTTCATCCATCTCCCAAAACCAGCGCCAGGCTCAGCAACTGATCATGCTGTTTATGATGGTCAGCCTGCTGCTGGGTGGATTCATCTTCCCGCGCTACACCATGCCACCGGTCGTACGGGCGATCGGCAACCTGTTCCCGATGACGTACTTTGTACCCATCTCACGAGGCATCATTACCAAAGGAATCGGCTTTTCCGTGCTGACCAGCCAGGTCCTGTCGCTGGCGGTCTATATCCTGATCGTGATGTTGCTGGCGGCGCTCACCTTCCGAAAAAGGCTGGATTGAGATGCAGTTCTCTTTTCAGCGCCTGCGGGCCCTTTTGTATAAGGAGATCGTGCAGATCCTGAGGGATCGCCGCACGCTTCTCCTCTTCTTCCTGCTTCCCCTGATTGAACTGTTCCTGTTTGCCTACGCCGTCTCCCTGACCGTCAGCCACCTGCCCACCGCAGTGGTCGACCAGAGCCTGGATTCCCGCAGCCGGGATTTTATTCACGCCCTGGCGAACTCCGGGAACTTCGACATCACCCTTGACCTGCAGAATCAGGAACAGGTGCTGAAGGCCATCGACAACGGCACGGTTAAAGCGGGGATCGTGATCCCGCCTGATTTTGCCGGGAAGGTGCTGCGCGGGGAAGGCAGCGTCCTGATCCTGCTGGACGGATCGGACTCTTTCAGCGTTGAGTCAGGCTACAGCGCTGCATCGAGCATCGCCCAGAAATACTCCCTGGAACTGACGGCCCAGAGTGTTCAGGCAGGTGGGGCGGCTTCCACGTCTGCCACCAGCGGCGGGTTGCCGATCGCGACCATCACGCGTGTGCTCTACAACCCCGACATCAAGGACCTGGTTTTCATTCTACCGGGGCTGATCGCCCTGATCATGCAGATCATCGTCGTCACCCATTCTGCCCTCTCGCTGGTCCGAGAACGCGAAGCTGGAACGCTGGAACAATTACTGGCCACGCCCGCCCGCCCATTCGAGATGATCATCGCCAAGCTGGTTCCCGGGATGCTGGTGGCGATGTTAGACATGAGCATCATTCTGGTAATCGGTATTTTTTGGTTCCAGGTGCCGTTTCAAGGCAGCATCGGTCTCCTGGCGGTTTTGTCCATCCTCTTCATTATCTCCGGGATGGGACTGGGGTTGGTCATCTCGGCCGTAACAAAAAGCCAGCGTCAGGCCCAGCAGCTGACCAGCGTAATCCAGATGCTGGCGATGCTGCTGACCGGTTTTCTCTACCCACGTACCACCATGCCGCTCTGGACCCAGTTGATCGGCGACCTGATCCCACTGACCTATTTCGTGCGCATCATCCGGGGAATCATGACCAAGGGGGTAAGTCTTTCATTTCTGTGGACGGATACCCTGACGCTGGTTGTATATGCCGGAATCGTGCTCGTCGTCGCCGCGGCGTTGTCAAAAAAGAGGCTAGATTGATGACCACGACAAACGAAATCGCCATCTCGGCTCAGGGGCTAGTCAAGCGCTTCAAGGGGCGCGGCGGAGCCGTCACCGTTCTCGAGGACATCACCCTGGAGGTGAAACGCGGCGAGACCTTCGGCCTGATCGGGCCGGATGGGGCTGGGAAGAGCACGACCACCCGGGTCATCCTGGGCCTGCTCAGACGAGACGGGGGTCGAAGCAGTGTCCTGGGTCACGACTCGATGCGTGACGTTTACATGATCCGCGCCGAAAGCGGGTACATCGCCCAACAGTTCGCCCTGCCGGCCGACCTGACCGTGATGGAAAATATGCGCTTCTTCGCCGACCTGCACGGCATCCCCGCGAAACGGCAAAAGGGGAGGATCGCCGAGCTGCTCAAGTTCGCCGGGTTGACAGAGTTTACCTCCCGCCCGGCCGGTCGCCTTTCGGGCGGCATGAAGAAAAAACTGGCCCTGGCCTGCAGTCTGATTCATGAACCGCAGGTGGTCCTGCTGGATGAGCCAACGTTGGGGGTGGATCCCGTCAGCCGGCGCGAGTTCTGGAATCTGCTCGGGAACCTGCGGGCGGAAAGGGGGCTGACCATTTTCGTCTGCACGCCCTACATGGATGAAGCCGAGCGTTGTAACCAGGTCGGCCTGATCTATAAAGGCCGCTTGATCGCCCGGGACACGCCTGCCGGGATCAAGAAGATGGTCCCCGGCCGACTGCTGGAGTTCAAACCCGCGCAGTTCGAGACGGCTCGCAAGATCGTAGCCGGTCTGACGGGTGTTCTGCAGGTGCAGACCTATGGAGCGATGCTGCATCCCTTTGTGGACGACCTCGAACTGCGCCGGAAGGAAATTGAACAGGCCTTGACCGCTCAGGGGATAACCTGGAGCGGCATGCGCGCCATCCAGCCGCGCATGGAAGAGGCTTTCATCAACCTGGTCACTCGGCAGGAAGAGGCAGAAAATGGCTGAAGGACACCCGCCAGCTCCGGGACCGGTTGAGGCGGATCGAGCCGATCCGATCTTCGCTGAAAACCTGACCAAGCGTTTCGGGAACTTCACCGCGGTCGATCGGGTCAGCTTCCGCATTCACCCGGGGGAAGTCTTCGGCTGGCTCGGGCCGAACGGGGCCGGAAAGACCACCACCATCCGCATTCTTCTCGGGCTGATCCGGCCCACCGAGGGGAGGCTGGGTGTGCTCGGCTTCGACCCGGTGTCGCAGACGAAAGCCATGCAAGCGCAAGTCGGCTATATGTCCCAGCTTTTCACCCTCTACAACGACCTGACCGCTATCGAAAACATCCGGTTCTACGGGCGCGTCTATGGCCTGGGGCGAGAGCAGCTGGTCCGGCGCCAGCAGGAAATCATCCAGATGGCCGGACTGGAAGGTCGGGAGGATACCCTGACCGCTAACCTGTCCGGGGGTTGGAAACAGCGCCTGGCCCTGGGCTGCGCCATCGTTCATAACCCGCGGGTGGTCTTCCTGGATGAACCCACCGCCGGCGTGGACCCGATCAGCCGGCGCGAATTCTGGGGTCTGATCTACGCCATGGCGAAAAAAGGCACCACGATCCTGGTCACCACCCACTATATGGACGAAGCGGAGCTTTGCCAGCGCGTGGGCTTCATCAACCAGGGGCGACTGGCTGCGGTCGGCACCCCCGACGAGCTCAAACAAACCCGAATGCGGGGACAGGTGTTGGAGATTGAAACACCCGAGCCGGACCGGGCCATGCGGATTCTGAAGGAAGCGCAAGCGAGGAAAAGCCTGCCCCTCGAGGAAGTCGCCCTCTACGGGGCCCAAATCCACGTGGTGGTACCCGGAGCGGAGGAATACCGCCATCCCCTCCAGGAACTGCTGGCAGACGCAAACATTCCGGTGGGCAATCTCGAATGGATCGTGCCCACTCTGGAGGATGTCTTCATCTCGACGATCCGGGAGACCGCCGATGAGGAATAAAAGATCAGACCCTTCCTTTAAATGAATTTCGACCCCGTCGCCAGCCAAAAGTCATTTAACCTGGGATCCGGAAGTGATACACTTCCGCTTGGCAAAGCAGCAGGTAAAATGCCGTGAACTTTCTAGCGAGTCTGGAGAAACGAAGCCAGCTATTCTGGATCCTGGTGGGAATCGGATTCCTGGCAGGGGTGGGCGCCCTAGATTTATGGACGGGCTATGAATATGCTTTGTCGTTTTTCTATCTAATTCCGGTTTCTCTGATCACCTGGTTCACGGGCCGGCGACTTGGAATTGCCGCATCGATTGCTGCTGCCTTGATCTGGCTGGTCACGGATGTAGCTGCCGGGCATGTATACTCGGAGCGTTTCATTTATGTTTGGAACACCCTGATCATACTGGGTGTCTTTGTTGTCGTCGCCCTCCTGCTGTCCGCATTAAGAAAGGCCCTGGAAAATGAAAGGGAATTGGCCCATACGGACTATTTGACCGGTGCCATGAATTCACGTTTATTCTTCGATTTGATGCAGATGGAAGTAAATCGTTCCCAGAGATATAAACATCCGTTCACGATTGCCTATATTGACATTGACAACTTCAAAACCATCAATGACAGGTTTGGACATACCGCAGGCGACCAGGTGCTGCGCACCCTGGTGGATCAGGTCAATATCCATTTGCGGAAAACCGATATGATTGCCCGGCTCGGTGGAGATGAATTCGCACTGCTCCTGCCGGAAACCGACCAGGAATCTGCGCAAGTCGTCCTTCCTAAAATCCAACAGGATATCCTGACGGGAATGCAGCAGAACCATTGGCCGGTGACCATTAGCATTGGCGTCCTGACCTGCATTCAGACACCCCTGACCGCGGTCGAAATCATTCAACGGGTCGATGATTTGATGTATTCGGTGAAGCGGGGCAACAAGAATGCGATCAAATACTCCACCTATGAGGGCTGACCCGCCTGCCGTGCAGGTCGGTCCGGCGCGATACCAGGAAAGGAATCGAAGTCGGGACCCTGGGGTCCCGACTTCGATTAGTTTTTGGATCTACTTCCAGGCAGGCCAGGATTCAGCCCTTGACCGCCTCTTCCAGCATCCGGGTCGTCAAGGATTTCGGTCGCTCGATCGGTTGTCCGAGAGCACGCGCCCAGACCAGGTTGGCTGTCACCCCCAGGGCACGGCCAACGCCGAACAGCACCGTGTAGAAGTCGAACTCACGGACACCGTAGTAATATTGCAACGTGCCACTGATGGCGTCCACGTTCGGAGCAGGATTCTTGGCCTTGCCTTGTTCCTTCAGCACCTGCGGTACCACATCATAGACCATTTCCGCCAGGCGGATCAGGGTGTCCTGAGGAAAATGCTTTTTTGCATATTCCAGCTGCGCCATGAAGCGCGGGTCGGTAACTCGCAGGACGGCATGGCCATAGCCAGGGATGACCTTTCCGGAGTTGAGCGTATCCCAGGCAAACCGGTACAATTCGTCCCGGCCGGGAACGCCGCCGAACCGATCGCGGACCTCGATCAGCCAGCCCAGGCATTCCTGGTTGGCAAGCCCGTGAAGAGGCCCGGCCAGGCCGTTGAGACCGGCCGAGAAGGCATAATAGACATCCGAGAGCGCTGAACCGACCAGATGGGTGGCGTGGGCGGAGACATTCCCCGCTTCGTGGTCTGAATGCAGGATGAAATACAGGCGGGCCATGTCCGCGTAGCCAGGATCCTTGACGGCCAGCATCCGAGCAAAATTGGCCCCGTAGTCCTTTTTGAGGTCATACCGGGGTGTCTTGCCGTCCCCATACTTCAGGCGGTAAATGAAGGCGGCGATGACAGGCAACTTTGCCGTCAAATTTAAGGCGTCCTCGAGGGTGGGTTCCCAGTAAGCATCCTTCTTCAGACCGGCGTGATATGCCTTGGCGAACTCGGATCCATTCTCCAGGGCCAGAACGGCCTGAGAGAAAAGCACCATCGGGTGCGTGGCTTTGGGCATCGTCTTCAGCAGATCGAAAACGTACGCGGGAACTTTTGCCCGCCGGGCCCACTCGGCTTCGATTTCCTGCGCCTGGGATTGGCTCGGGACGCTGCCCACCAGCAGCAGGTAATACAAACCGCCGACATAAGGGATCTCAGCTCCGTCCGGCTTCGGCAGCTTGCCCATGACTTCCGGGATGGAAAGACCGCGGAAGCGGATGCCCTCCGCCGGGTCGACATAAGAGATATCACTCACCATACTCTTGATATCCCTCATCCCGCCATAAACCTGGCCGATGGTGACCTGGTCAAGGACAGACTCTCCCCGATCCTTGACCAGCTTCCTGACCCTTTCGCGCCATTCAGGCAGCTGCGCAGCAATCTCATCGTGTAGAATCACATCTTCCTCCGTTTTGCCGGATTGACCGGAAACATTAAATCTTTACCAGCGACTGCAGCACGCCAATGCTTTCCCTGACCGCGGCCGCGGACTTTTCCAGAGAGGCTTTTTCCTGGGCATCCAATTCGTACTCCATGACCCTCTCCACCCCCCCTCCGCCTAGCTGGACCGCCGCCCCAAAGAACATGTCTTTGAGTCCATATTCGCCTTCCATAAAGGCGGAGGCCGGGACGATCAAGTGCCGGTCCTTCAGGATGGCTTCAACCATCTGAGTGACCGCCACGGCCGGCGCGTAGTAAGCTGAACCGGTTTTGAGCAGGTTGACGATCTCCCCGCCACCTTTCCGGGTCCGGTTGACGATTGCCTCCAGCTTGTCTGCGGACAGGTAGTCGCGCAGCGGTACGCCGGCGATGTTCGAGTGCCGGGTCAAAGGGACCATTTCGTCACCGTGGCCGCCGAGCACGTAACAGGCGATGTTCTCCACGCTGACGCCGGTCTCCATTGCCACAAAGGCGCGCATGCGGGCAGAATCCAGGATGCCGGCCTGGCCCACGATGCGTCCACGCGGCAGCTTACCGACCTTCATCGCCAGGTAGGCCATGGTGTCCAGCGGGTTGGTCAAAACGAGGATGAACGCCTCCGGGGAATATTTCAGGGCCTGGCGGGTGGCATCGCCAACGATCTTGGCGTTGGTGGTCAGCAGGTCCTCCCGGCTCATGCCGGGTTTGCGCGGGATCCCGGCGGTGATGACCACGATATCCGACCCCTGGGTGGCGGCAAAGTCGTTGCTGCCGACCACGGAGACATCCTTGTTGATCACCGGCAGCGCCTCAAGCAGGTCAAGGGCCTTCCCCTGCGGCATGCCCTCGACAACGTCCACCAGGACCAGGTCAGCAATTTCGCGCTCGGCAAGCCAGTGTGCGGTGGTAGAGCCGGTCATTCCGGCACCGATAATTGAAACTTTCGCGGTCATCGTTCCTCCCAAGGCAAAGAATGACAAATTTATACTACAATATTGGTCCCTTTGGTAGACTGGCGGCGGGTCTGCCCGGGCTTCAGTCGTGAACCTCTTCCTGGGTCAGCTGCTCAAGAAACTTGACCGCCTCCATCGCGGCCGCCGCACCCATCCCTGCCGAGGTGATGACCTGGCGAAAATGGGAATCGGCGGCCTCCCCGGCGGCGAACACCCCCGGGATGCTGGTCTGCATGCGATCGTCGACCCGAATGTACCCGTTCTCCATTTCCAGCTGGCCGATGAACAGCTGGGTGCTGGGGGTATGGCCGATAAAAATGAAGACGCCGTCCGTCGGCAAGAGGCTCTCCTCCCCAGTCTGAAGATTCTTGAGTCTGGCGGCTTCGACCTTGTTTTTTCCGATGACCTCGGTTAAGACCGTGTTCCAGACGAACCCGATCTTCGGGTTGTCCTTTGCCCGATTCTGGAGGATTGGCCCGGCGCGCAGGCTGTCCCGTCGGTGGATGATGGTCACCGAGGTCGCGTAACGGGTCAGGAAGAGGCCTTCCTCAAGGGCGCTGTCTCCGCCGCCCACGACCAGCACCTTCCGATCCTTGAAAAAAGCCCCATCGCAGGTGGCACAGTAAGAGATGCCCATACCGGTCATTTCCGCCTCTCCGGGTACGCCCAGGAGATTCGGACGCGCTCCGGTGGTAATGATCAAGGTATGCGCAAGATAGACATGATTGTCCGTGACCACCTTGAACGGACGGGAGGAAAGGTCGACACTCTGGGCGCTTTCAAATTCCACCTTCGCCCCGAAGCGTTCGGCCTGTTTCTGGAAGAGCTCCCCCAGCTGTGCACCCCCGACGCCTTCCGGGAAGCCGGGGTAGTTCTCGACGGTATAGGTCAGGGCGACCTGACCGCCCAGGTCGATGCCGGTCAGCACCACCGGCGCCAGCTCGGCACGGGCGGCGTAAAGGGCCGCCGTCCAGCCGGCTGGGCCCGAGCCGAGGATCAGCGTTTTGACGAATTCGGGTTGCATCCCGGGAGTGGATCCTGCGATTGGATTATCCATAGTTTCCTTTTCAGAGTATCATCTTTGCCCTTAATCAG
>Ga0209039_10003920_pt1 | contig 11296 bp, 10 predicted proteins | sample BogFormECP12_OM1_FD_188238 | JGI IMG/M metagenome (GOLD analysis project Ga0209039, IMG submission 188238) | Bog forest soil microbial communities from Calvert Island, British Columbia, Canada - ECP12_OM1 (SPAdes) (version 2) | ecosystem: Environmental > Aquatic > Freshwater > Wetlands > Bog ... | reverse complement strand
ATATTACCTGGCTAATGACATTTACCAAATTCTGGAGAGTTATTGCAATCCTTATCAAGCTTTGAGAATAGAATTAACCATTGAAGGATTTGGAGAAAGGGTAGAAGATTGGGACAAGAAGCTCAAAAAATTCATTCGGAATATGGATCCTATCCTGCTTAAAGCTGATTTCCAAAAGTTAGTAAACAAAGCGGTGGAAGAACAGCAAGATTCTGACATCATTCAATATATCCTCGATAAAGATAAGGAATTGCCGAAAAAATTTAAACCGGAAGAACCTCCAGAATTGTTTCCCAAGTGGAAAGATTTGGTTAATTTGCTCCTCCGGAGTAACATTCAGATTGAAGGAATTTCCAAAAAAAGTGAAGAATTAATAGGCTTGTATTCCAGCAAAAACCAAAAGCACGCCTATTTTGAATTTATGAAACTCGTTGCATTCAACGAGGAAGGTATTGTCGACTCCATTCAGGAGCAACTTATATCCGCTCGGAATGATTTGCTAGAAATTCAGCAACAATTTGGGAAGTTCACAGACCGCTTGGTAAAATTAATTAACTTGGATTATGAACGGGCACTAATAATCCAAGAAATGGAAGAGAATGGCGAGGAGATTGAATATTAATGGAATGTCCCAATTGTGGAAGTACCCAATTCAATGAACTTGTCCCGGGCATCATGGAATGCAAGCTTTGCAAGAAAATCGTGCAAGTCAAACCCGTGGAGAAGGTCGAGGACAAAGTAATTGAAGGCGAGTTTGAAGACGGGCAATTTTTCATGGAAAATACGGGTCTAAACCGCAAGTGGGAAATCTGCGAGAAGGGCATTACAATTGAAAAAGACAAGACCCGCTGGGTTGCAATCTTAATTTGCCACACCCCCGACGAAGATGATTCAGTAAATATTTCGAAATATATCCGCCTCTCTTGGTTTCGGAAGTCGTTTTACGAGCACGCGGGCATGTTAAAAATCTACACTGGCGATGTCTTAGATAATTTCATCAGAGCCATTGAATTAGTTGACGAGAATTTCGATGATACATTCAACTGGATGGGCAGATTTGACCCCAAAAGCGTGAAAGATATTGATTTTCCCGAGCCTATAAAGAGGAAAAGCAACTACATTTGTCCAAATCCCAAGTGCGGCAATATTATGAAAAAGGTTAACATGGGGCGTTATTATGAGTGCGAAAATTGCGGGGAACTCATCATAATGGAAGATGGTAACCCCATATTTGACCTTCCGACAAGTTCTCTTTCACTTAATTTCACCTCGAACTTCCCCATCAATTATTACCTGCCCGAAGCCGGCATAACGGTAAAATGGTTGATGGGTGAGTGGCAAGCTGTGGTGGTTATTAACGACCCCGCTAACCCCGAAAAACGATTCCTGCGATTTTACTGGTGGACCCGGGACCTCCAAGATTATTTAGAAAGCGCGGTGCGACCAACGGGTGGTCGCGCTTTAGCGTGGGAACCGAAGAAGGGGGTAATGTCCCCTAACATTTATGATAAAAAATCCCTGCAAAAAATGCTTTCAGCATTAAGAAAGTGCAAGGATGAACTTGGATGGTGATTAATTTCGATGGAGGCGGACTTGTGGGCTACATTATTGGACGATTTTGCCAAGCATGTCCAACAGGCAATCGACCAAATTCAGGAGCGAAATGTAGACGACATTCCTGGTGCGAAGGATGAGCTTATTGCCCGCCTGACAAATATAATGAATTATTTCCCTAAAAATGAAGGAACTGTCATCAAGCGTATTATCTACGAGAGCATTGAGAAGCATTTTTTCCCCCGCACTGATGAGATCGCCGCAGCTTTTGACCAAATCTTGAATGCTCGGACTCCCGACCAAGATTATATCATTCAAGAGGCGTTAAATGGATTTGTTGCCTCTGAAACCAACCTCCTCGCCTCTAACAAAGAAGGTACAATTATTGACCGCTTGGTCGAGCTATTCCGCAAGAGTTCGAACTTTTCCATCATTGAGCACCAATTTTTTAACATGTTCGGTAATCCCAATCGCCCGCGGAAGTTCTTGAAGGAGGGCTTCGAAAAACTCGTTAAAATCTTTGGGTTGGAGCGGGATTCCTTAATAATTGAAAAGGACAAGCGGACAAGCCAAGAAAGAGAAGTTGTTTTTTATCGATTTCCGGTCGAGCTCATCGCAATTTTGGACAAGCGTTTCATTGAAGTCAATCTCGACACGGGGGAGATTGTAGTGCTCCCCCAATTTGATAAAATGGTATTCATTGCATTGTTTCTTGCAAATATAACCACGAATCGACTAGGTATTGGAAAATATGCCATCAACGGCATCTGCAACATTTTCGCCCTTATCATCATCCTAAGTTTTATGCCTTCCCTGAAGCTCGACCCCGGAAACCCGATATTCAAGCAAGCAAATTTCGACCCAACCAAGATGTCGGTTATTCCTAAATCATGGATGATGAAAAATGTTATGGCAGAAATTTTCCCCCCATTGGTCGCCATCATTGCATACCTTGAAGGAGGTAACCAGTGGTACGAAAAAATAGAATTAACTGAAGCCCGGAAAAAAATCCACAATCAAGCCATGTTCCTGTTGAAGGATATAAATAAATGGGTGCTTGGCAATTTGGTCCGCGTGGAGATCCCGATATTCGTTGAGATAGCGAACATCTTCACCACCGTCCTCGTCGAGGCGGAATCAAACCCAGAATGAAGAAGTGATTAACCCTTGGTGCGCGAAACATACCACGAGATTTTTGCCTATTACAGCACGTACCTCGACACAATTCACCCCACACTTGCCCAAGTGGGAAAGATTTTGACTGATCTTGAACCTGAATACCTTCTTTCAGATGCAATTATAGATGCTATCCGGGAAGAAGAAGAAAAGCGCCCTGTCAACAAAGTAAAAGTCCAAGAAGAGTTCGCAACGCATTTTCGAGGCGAAATCTTTGAAAAAGTGAAAAAATATGCGATGGAAAATGCTGCTAAAGAAGACCTATCTGATATTAAAAATGATTTAATCCGATATTTAGCGGAAGTCCGGACGTGTACCTTCCACCTGCTTTCCCTCCCATCCATTGACGAAGGCGATGCCCCGGATTCATTATTATACAAGTATGTGCACGCAATTCAAGAATTAATCTTTCCAGCTTATACCTCTTTCGAGCGGACTTTTATGAGTCTTAACGAAAATTCTGCTGATTGGTATAACTGCCAGCGTTACATCCTCCGCCCCCAGACGTACTATCGAGAAAAAATTGAAGAGGAAGATACCATCGGCATTTCCCCTCACATCTATAAGATTATCAATTCTATCATTTCCTTATTCAATTTGGATCCCAACTGGCTTGATGATCCTGACAACCCGGAGGAAGAAATCCCCGGCATTCCTGTAGACGACGTATTTACTCCTTTCATCGATTCCATTGCGTCCGGAGAGAAGGAAAATATTGAGACATTATGTGAGAATTTGGAAATGCGTACATTATTTGACAAGCGGTTCATCGCGCCAACACGGCAGAGTCTAGACGTTTTATCGAAGTTTGGATTTTTTGACAAACAGTCTCAACCGAGTGGTAAAATCCGCTGCGTTCCGCGATTAAGCAATGAAACGCTGATGCAGGTTTATTTGGCGAAAATTTGCATGCGGCGGGGATTCTTGTCCAAAGAATTAATAAATTGGATTAGTGCCAATATCGCATTTTCCATTTTTAATGGGGTCACCTTAGCATTTGTGTCGCCTGAAAACCCATTTCGTTCCATTCTTTATGACTTAAAGACCCAGGAAAAAATCATTCCTTACCTGATGAAGTTAATTTGCTTCAGAGATTTCCTGCGACTAAATCGGTCAAAAATAAGGGATTCCCCCCAGTATCGCAAGGAAATTTACAATTTCTTAGGCTCTAAGATAGAATGCCAAGAAAGACTGGCGGGAGTAATAGCAAATTTCATTCTTGAAAAATAAGGTGAACCAAAAATGTCACTATCCGAAACCGATATACGAAATCGAATGAATAAATATGGGACAATTTACTTTCCCGAGGATATACGTGAAGATCTCGATGATGTCCTTGGGAATGAGGACAAAAAAGAACGCTTGGAAGATTTTTTCAAATCTTTGAAAGTTTACGGGGACGTTGTTGACAAGCTCAGAAATGCCAAAATTACGCCCAGCCTCACGATGCTATTATTCGGACCGCCTGGGACTGGCAAAACTAGTTTAACGCGCGCTATGGCCAAGAAATATGGCATTCCTATTTGTGTTGTGGAAGCAGACCGACTTGTTTCCCCGTTATTAGGAGATACAGTTAAGAACCTACGCAATGTTGTGGAAGAGGCTGCGGCAGTTTCCCGGGAGAATGGTGCATTCGTCCTATTTTTCGACGAAATCGACGCGATTGCATCAGAAAGGTCGAATATCCACGAAGTGGGGGAGATTAAACGAGCAGTCATTTCATTCCTGCAAATTGTGGACAAGGTGACGTATGAGGGGCTGCCACTCGCAATATTTGGGGCAACGAACCACCAAAACCAGCTCGACTCGGCGGTCTGGCGCCGCTTTACCTTCCACCTCGAATTTGAATTCCCCGATTTTGAATTGCGTAAACAAATCATTGAAAGCTTTCTACATCGAATTCAAAGTGCAATGATCGGCGTGGACGAAAATATCTTCACGAGCCTCGATGCCGAATATGAACGCTTAGAAGAAATCGTTAAACGCATACCCCAATCCGACCAAAAAAATGACCAGTTAATCTTTAGCATGCTAGAAGCGGAGGGTGGAGAAGGATTGCTTTTCATGACTCAGGGATATACTGGTGCAGACATCGAACGCGCATCCCGAGTTGCTCTATTCAAGTCCCTCCAAACTGACATACTAACCCGGGAAGACTTTGAACGGGCGTTGCAGATTGTTGGAGGAACCCAGATTCACGTGCGTTGGCAGAATGTTATGTCCGGACAAGCCCCGAGCGGGAATTCAAAAGGAAAAGGATCGTCAATTACCGAATTATAGGCTGAAAAGAAAAAATGGCAGTCATCTCCTCCCTCCGGGATTTTACCGCATTTGCAAGCAAATTCAAGCAGGTCTCCGCTCACCTTTCTACATTTCAAACTGAAAATAGTTCGGAAATAAACCGAGGAATTCAAAATGCGGTAACTTTCATTGAAATGCTCGAAATAATATTCAAAGAGCTCGATAAAACCGGATTCTTGGGAGATTACTGGCTACTATCGACATTTTCACGATTACCCAAAGCCGCTATGTTACAAGGCGCCGCTCAATTCACTGGGGAGATCATCCCATTGATCCCCTTGCCAGTAACAAAGGTGACTTCAACCCTCCCTGCCAGTAAAACCGCCAAAGCACTCATATTGCTCAAAAAGAATAAAAAAATATCGGCCATTGTGAATCGGTTCAATTTACTGAAACAACGGGAATTTGAAACGAAATTAGATTCTGAAATGCAAAAAATTCCTGAAGATACTCCCACAAGCGTCATTCAAGATTTTAAGACTTTCTTTGCTAACACACAACGAGATTGGGAGCAATTTCTTGTTTATACTAAAGAAAAAGAGTTAGAAGAAGAAGGACGCCGAAAGCTGGAAGTTCATAGAGCCCGCTTAAAGGAAAAATTAACCAAAGAGCAAATAAAGCACCAACAAGAAGAATTTGAAGACTCAGGCGGATATGAAGCGATTGAACAAGATCAGATAGAAAAAGTCCGGAAAAAGGCATTGCCTGCCAAGAAACAAGCAAAAAAAGTGAAATTATCACCCGAAATAGAAGAAAAAATCGAGCAGAAGAAATTGAAAGACGAACTGAGGGCCGAATCTGAGGATCGAACTCAAAAATTCTTCAAGGAAAAGAAAAAATTACAGCAGGATTATGTGGAAAAGTTGAAGAAACTCCAAGACAAGCGAAAGGGGTGAAAATATGAAAAAAATCTTGATTGAATTAGCAGAGCTAATCAGAAGTCCCCCCAACCTCCTGCAGTTATACGAAAGTCACACCAATTCCAGTTTACAAAATCTCCAAGTTTTTCTAACGAATTCCCATGATTTATTTCTTCCCCAAATAGCGGCTTTAAACGCCACTTTAGACGAAATCCAGGTCGTGTTAAATCTATTAACCGAAAGTGAAAACCGCCAACAAGTTGGCAATGAGTTAGGAGAATTAGAGGTGGAATACCTCTGGGCGCAAATTGTTGAAATGGAAGCACAGCAGCGTGCTATTACTGACTTGATTAGCAAACTGGAGAATGACATTTCAGGTAACCAGAACAAATTAACCGAATTGGGTGAAGAAATTTCTCCAATTCAAAGTCAATACCTGCAAAAATCTGCAAATGAAGAAGAAGAACACGATAAATTTCAGCAGATTAACGCGGACTTGCAGCAATTATTTGAAGAGCAAAATCAATTTGCACGAAAAATCAATCAATTAGATACGGATCTTGCAAACCCCAAATCGAAAAAGGAACCAGACGAAATTGCCCAGCTCCAAAATGAAATTGAAGAGTTGCACTTGAAGGAAAAAGAGCTCCGCCTGAATCTACCTGAGAAACAACGGGAATTAAATGCCCAAACTTTAGTATTTAATCAAAAAAAGAAAGAAACTCGGCCGATAAAAGCAAAATTGGACCAATTAATGACAGAAAGCCAAAGTTTAGATCAAATTATTCGCGTAAACAATGAACGCTTAGAAGAAAAACGTGGAGAATTAGAAACCCTTTCATCCCAGTTGAGCAATTTTTTACAAGATAATGAGGAAAAGCTTGGCAATCGTCCGTCCACCATACGCACGAAAAACCTTCTCGAACAAAAACTCAATAACCTACAAAAAACGAAGCGTGTTATCTCGGGATCCGAAGATTTGCCTGATGCTAGCAAACTCGAACAATTAGAGGCAACATTGGAAACCCAGCTCCAAGAATTTTTCAGCGGTGCAGAAGATCTCCAACCAGAGATCGTTATTTCGGAAATCGATTCTTTATTTTTATGGGCACAGACTTTCCGCCGACAATTTTCCTCTCATTTTGCGGAAGCTATGAATCTATTGGAACTCAAGGGGGGGGTCCAATGTCTTTCGCTTCCTAACGAGAAGACTGTGCTTAATTTTAACACTGATCCTGCCAATGTCATCGGAGTCGCCCTATCTTTTTCCCTCGCAACGAATGAGCAAAATAAAGTCTTGATTTCCACCCAAAACCTAACCGATTATGAAATAGAATTATTGTACCAAATGATTGATAAATTGAAAGAAAACCCTTCATATTCACAAATAGGAGTTGCAGAAGAAGAATGAGCTCAGAAAATAATAAAGAAGTAGTGAAAGCACTTTTAGATTCTTCAGACGGGGTCGTCCTAGAGGAAACATTGCAAAACCTCTTTTCAAGCGAAGAGGCTTTTAACTCCACAATGCAAGGAATCGCACCAAAACTCGCGGAATTGGGATTTGAACTAATTAGGACCACGTTTGAAGGTAGAAGAGTCTATATTTTGGGTTCCCAATCAAACAAAATGCCTGTATCCGATGAGCTCTTAGGGGTCCTGATTTTTACAACCGCCTACCTTAAAGAAAATGGCGAAACTGTGCCTGTAGACCAGTTTGAGGAATTATTTGCTGAAGTACTGCCCGAAATAGAAGAACTATGCACTCAAGGGTATCTCGTGAAAAAAGAAGAGCAATACGTGCTCCATCCCCGCACGAAAGTGCTATTGAAAAATATCTATAAAGGACTGGACTTTCAAAAGCTGCTTTAATCGTCCCGCCGTACTCCATCGTCGATGTCCACGATGTAAGCTTCCCCGCCCGCATCATTGAGCGCTTGCGCCACTTCTTTTTGTTTTCCCGGCGCGATCATGACAATGCACCCGCCCATGCCCGCGCCTGTTAACTTTCCGCCGAGTGCACCGGCAGCGCGCCCCGCGTCGAGCATTTTTTCGATTTTCGGGTGCGACACCTCGAAATCGTCGCGGAGGTACATCTGGTGCTCGTTCAGTAATTGCCCGAGGTATTCGACGTCTTGGGAGGGTTTTTGGAGCTCTTTCAATGCTTCGCGGGTAATATCCCGGTCTTTGATTGTGGCCCTTAATCGTTTCTGGTGAGTTTCCGGTAAATTGGATAGAAATGGTTCTATTTCTTCCCAATCTACAGTATTGAGTTCGAAAGTGAGGTATTCTTGCATTTCCTTAATAGCTTCGTTGATTTCCCGGACGCGCACGCCGTGAACCGAATTCGTCGATTTGGGAATTAATGTATTGCCGATCACAATACCAGGAATTTTTGAATTCAATCGCGTAATTTGGGGCGGAGTTGTGCAGACCATGTGGAAAATTTTCCCAATTGCACACGAAAGTTGGTCCATCATCCCACACGGAATCCCCATTTCGTCATGTTCTGCCAAATAACTATAATAACCGACATCTTCGTCGGACAGGTTCAAGTTCAACGCTTCCGCGAGAAATTTCGCCCAAGCGACCAAGACTGCGGCAGAACTAGACAACCCTGACTTAAGTGGTATCTGAGATTGGACCTCGCAGGTGATGCCCAGGTTTGGGTCCATGAATTCCTTCTTGTGGAAAACATTTACAACCGCGCGGAAGTAATCTAATGGACCTGAAAGATAGGGAACAGGTTCTTGTACCGGAAATTCATCTGACGTGCCCAAGTCGAGAGCATTAACGGCAATATAGCCAGAATCATTGGTTGAACCATTAATAGTGGTCCGCATTGTTATGGCGGCAGGAATCACAGCAAGTTCCAAGTAATCTTGGTGTTCGCCATATAGGCAAATACGACCTGGAGCAGAAGTCGTGATCTGAGTCATAAATTAAAAGAAAGCAAATTGGGAGAAAAAAATTACTCTTTTTCCGCTGGCAATTCGTCCATAAACTGGTCGAAAATCTTTTGGACGTGGTTCTTGGTGGGACCTGTCCCTTCCACGCCTGCAGAAGTGACCTTAATCTTGCCATTTAAAATGCTGATGGTATCGCCCACCAATTTGACCTGCCCCGGCGGGAATGTGGCCGCAATCCGATCATTCAATGCTTCAATTGGGAAGGCCTTCTCTTCGGGAGTAATAGTTTCCCACGACCCGCCGCGAATGAAGATTTTTTTCATATTTCCCTCATCACTGGAAACCCTGTCCAAAACAAGCGTAAGGGAGCTAAGTTCTACGCCCATTAACGTGCCTCGGTACCATTTGCCGCTCGGCATCGTTACCTTGACTAATTTGTTCGTCATTTGCGCGAGCTCTTTATTGAAGCTGCGACTTATTGTAGAAGATTCCAAGAAAGGCGTCCCCAAATTATTTGTATTCTTATTTGGGGTAGTTGGACAGCCCTTAAAAATAAATTTTCCCTTACGCCTGAAATGCTTCCATTTCGCGTAAAGGGAATAAAATTCGTTACGCTATTGGTGAACAGTTTAATAAGGCCGATCAATCAAGACCGAGATAGGCGATTAATTGGTCCAAATTTTCCCCAGTTGTTGCACTCGTTAGAAACATTTGGATATTAGGATTTATAGCGTATGCATCTCGGAGCATCCGATCCACATCTATATCCAAATAGGGTTGTAGGTCGATTTTATTGATGACTCCAATTTCAGACATTCGGAACAATAAAGGATGCTTTTGGATAACGTGAGCACCTTCAGGCAAGCTAACAATCACTATGCGCATATCTGCCCCTAAAATGAAATCACTTGGGCAAATGAGATTTCCGACATTTTCTATGAACAATAGGTCGATTTCATCTAAATCCAACGCAGAAATGACTTTAAATATATGATATGCGTTCAGGGCACACTCTCGTCCCGTATTAATTTGCTGCACCCGGGCGCCAGCTTTCTCAATTCGCTCCGAGTCAATGCGAGTCGTCACGTCCCCGCAAATGACAAAGCAACGATATTTTTGACTCACTTTTTCGACTATTTTTTCTAATATCAATGTTTTACCAGCCCCGATGGCGCCCACGACATCAAAAGACCGAATATTGTGGGACTTGAGTTCAGCGGAATTTTTGGCAGCCAGCTTTTCGTTGTTCTCCTTAAGATTTTCATTTAATTCGATGATTCTTTCGACATCTTCCTCATTCTCGGACATGTAAATCACGCTGCAAAATGCTAATATGCTAATAAGCTAAAATGCTAATAAGTTGTTTTTGATTCGATTTATGCGGACGAATTTGCGTGGCTGGCATTACCCGACCCCGGTATCCCATTGATTATCCCATCCAACCCGAGCACCACTCGCCCATGTATTTGATGCACAAGTGGTGGGCTCGCAAACCCCACAACATAATGGCAGAATACATCAACGCATACACGATACCCGGCGACATCGTGTTCGACCCTTTCATGGGGTCGGGGGTCGTGCCCATTGAGGCGGTGCATTTGGGGCGGCGCGCGATCGGCTTAGATGTCAATCCGATGGGTGCATTTATTGCGGAAAATACTGGGAAACCGGTCGACCTCGCGGCGGTCAAGGATGCCTTCCAAATTATAAAACAAAGTTGTGCTGGATTAAGGGAAAACATTTACGGAGTCCATTGCCCGAGTTGTGGAGAACCCGGAGAAATTACGCACGTGATTTTTTCGCGTTCCGGGCAATCGGATAATGTTCAGGAAATTTGGGTAAAATGCGGGCGTTGTGGCGTCAAGCAACATTCTCCCAGCGTTTTTTCACCAGAAAATAATGAGGCCCTGCAAGAACAGCAACCAATGAACCACGAGCATCCTGATGTGCAGCAAGAAGATTCCGTCGACATTCCTGAGGTTCTATTCACCTACGATACAGGGGAACATTTCCTCCAACTAAGGCACTCGCTGATCAATGAACCAAACGGGAATTTGCTCTTTACGAATCGCGCTCTATTTATGCTTGGGAAAATCCACATGGAAATTTCTGCCTTAAACGATCCGGAAATTCGTGACCTACTTTTGTTCGCTTTTTCGAGTACCCTCGGGCAAGCGAGCAAAATGGTGTGGGTGATTGAGCAACGGAAAGGCAAGCAGGTGAAGAAACAGGTGGGTTCCTGGACGCACCACTTTTATTGGAATCCCGACACGTATTTTGAGGTTAATGCGTGGAAATGTTTCGAAGAGAGAATGCGAAAATTATTCAGGGGAAAAGCGGATGCGAATGCCTGGTGGAATAACGGGGATAAAAGCATCCGGTGGCAGGAATCAGGAAAAGAAGTTGTGCACCACCTCCAAAAAGTTCCTGATTTAAATAACGAACGAGTCATCACCCCGCTACCTTGGATTCGCGCTTCCAATCCCACCGAAATCATTG
>Ga0209039_10003919_pt1 | contig 11298 bp, 14 predicted proteins | sample BogFormECP12_OM1_FD_188238 | JGI IMG/M metagenome (GOLD analysis project Ga0209039, IMG submission 188238) | Bog forest soil microbial communities from Calvert Island, British Columbia, Canada - ECP12_OM1 (SPAdes) (version 2) | ecosystem: Environmental > Aquatic > Freshwater > Wetlands > Bog ... | reverse complement strand
AAGACATCCGCGGGAACCCTCTCTTCAATCAGAGCGTTGCCGCCAGTGTACCGGATGCGGGCAACGCCCGGCGCGGCCGCTCGGGCAAGATATCAATTGACCCCCATCCAGCGAGTTGGTAGAATATAACTGCGGGGTGGAGCAGCCCGGTAGCTCGTTGGGCTCATAACCCAAAGGTCGCTGGTTCAAATCCAGCCCCCGCAACCAAAATCCCCGCCGAATCCCTCCCACCGAAATCCCTATTGAGAATCAATCGCAGGATATAGCTGTGCCTCAACTGGATAATTCAAGGCCTGTTGAGTCGCTTGAGCCCCTGCCGCGCCAGGTCAGCGATGGCTTTAGCGAGAGGAATGGAGGCGTTTAGCGACTCCGGCCGCTCCAGCCGGAGATTCAGCGTTTTTGCGAACTCGCGGAAGAGAATATCCACGTCGTAGAGGATTTCGACGTGGTCGCAGAGAAAGCCGATGGGCTGAAGCAGGACCGCCTTTGCGCCGGAGGCGGCAATGGATTCCAGAGTCTCTTCAACGGTGGGTCCCAGCCACGGTCCTCCACTGGCGCCCTGGCTCTGGAATGCGAAAAACCACTGTGGAATCTCCGGCATTTGGGCGGCAACCAACTCCGCAGTACGCCGGGCCTCCTCAGCGTAGGGATCGGCAGGCTGGCCCTCGGATGCCTGAATGGTGCGGGTGGGGACGCTGTGGGCTGTAAACAATACGGGGACTGGCGCGCCGGTTTCGGTGGTGAGCTTGCTCCAGGCCGGGCGAAGCCGCTCGGCGAAAGCGGCAATGAGGAGCGGATGCTGCGCCCAGCCCTCAGTGAAGTCGATGCGCAGGCCTGACACTTCGGCAGCAACAGCAGTTTCCAGGTCACGGCGATAGAGGCCCACGCTGGTGCGCGAGTTCTGCGGCGCAAGGCAGAGAACCGCGGCCGCTTCTACGCCGTCAGCGCGCATCTGCCGGACGACATCGGCGATATAGGGACGCCAGTTGCGCATTCCGACATAGACGGGAATGCTCTCGCCGCCAGAGGCCAGTTCCGCTTCCACCATGCGCGCTTGTTCGAGGGTGATTTCCGTCAGAGGGCTGTGGCCGATGAGCGCATAGCGGCGCTGAATCTCCTCGACAACCTCAGGCGGTAGCGGCCGGCCGCCAGTCACGTTGCGCAGGTATTCAGGAATCTGCTCAACCGTCTCGGGCGTGCCATGGGCCAGCAGGAGAACGGCCTGGTTAGCCATTGATGTTCTCCAGGTGGAACTCGCGCACCATGCGCACCACTGCCTGCACGTTTTCGACTGGCGTGCCCGGAACAATTCCGTGGCCCAGGTTGAAGATGTGGCCGGGGCGTCCGTTCGCGGCGAGCAGAATCTCGTGGACCCTCTGCTCAAGAACCTCCAGCGGGGCAAAGAGGGTGATGGGATCGAGGTTCCCCTGCACCGCATGGCTGTGTCCCACCGCGCGCCAGCCTTCGTCGAGCGGCTGCCGCCAATCCAGGCCGATGACGTCGGCTCCGGTTGCGGCCATCTCGCCGAGCAAGCCCGCTGTATCGACGCCAAAGTAGATTACCGGCACGCCCATCTGCTGAACGGAATGAATGAGGCGCATCGAGGCCTCAAAGGCGTAATCGCGATAGTCGGCGAGGCAGAGCGAGCCCACCCAACTGTCAAAAATCTGGATTACATCCGCGCCGGCAGCCACCTGCATGCGGCAATATTCCGTCAGCACCACCACGATCTTGTCCAAAAGGCTGCGCCACGCAGTGGTCTCCGCATACATCATTCGCTTGGTGTGAATGTAATTCTTGGAGCCGCCGCCCTCGATCATGTAGCTGGCCAGCGTGTAGGGCGCGCCGCAGAAACCGATAATGCCAAGCTTGTTTCGAAAATGTCCGGCCACCTTCTCGATGGCGCGGGCTACGTAGGCCAGGTCGCCGGCGCAGTCGGTGCGGAGGGAGTGCACATCGGCGGCGGTGCGCAGCGGATGATGCACCACCGGCCCTTCTCCCGCCTGAAACTCGAAGTCCAGGCCCATCGGCTCCAGCGGCAGCAGCAGGTCGGCAAAGATGATGGCCGCGTCCACGCCCAGCTTTTCGGCGGCGGTAATGGTGACCTCGGCGGCGATCTCCGGCTGCTTGCAGATCTCCATCAGGGTGTGGTGCTTGCGGACCTCGCGGTACTCCTGCATGTAGCGGCCGGCCTGGCGCAGAAACCACACCGGCGTGCGGTCCACCGGCAGGCGCAGGCAGGCACGCAGAAAGCGGCTGCCGTCGAGAGGGTCGTCGGAGAGTGGCGAATGCATACAGAGATGATTTTACCGGGCCGGACGGGACGTGCCCGATCCAGGAGATTTATCGGGGGAAGGAGCCGCGCAAAGCAAAGAGCGAGCCCGGTGTTTGACCATTTCATGGAAATCTCAGTAATATGTTCGCTGACATTATTTCCTTCGAAAAAGGAGCGCTCAAATGCATCACACTCTACTCCGCGGTATTGTCCGGGATTGCCGCATCCGGCACATATTTCACGCAACCGCAACCATTCTGCTCGCCTGCTGCGCGCTGGCGCTTTTCAGCATTCCGCCGTTAGCGGCAGCCAAGGACGCCCCTGCCGTGGCGCCCACGCCATCTGCCGGCAAGGCAATGGTCTGCATCTATCGTGTATACCGGTTTACCGGCTCCGCCGCCCATGACAATCTTTATGTCAACGGCGTCTTTCTGGCTAAACTTCTCAACAGTGAATATGCATGTATGGAGGTATCGCCGGGCACCGTAGTCGTCTCCGGATTGCCGGACATGTACTACGGAGGCATTGTCCAGTCCGCCGGCGCGGCGTTAAACGAGGCCAGAAAGAAGGAGAACGAGCGGCTTCGGATCGAAGCGGAGGCGGGCAAGACCTATTACATGAAATGGACTTCGGAAGCGATGGCCACGGGCATCAAAGTGACGCTCGAGGATCCCGCCACCGGAGCCAAGGAGATGAGCAAGTTGCATCCTTCCAAGCCCCCGGAGAACAAGGAGAAAGTGAACTAGCAGGCGAAATCAGATCATTCAGGCAGACTGACTGAGCAGTCAGCGAATGTCCTTCAGCAGCCGGAAGAGATGATAGGGATCGGTGGGTGAGGGAACAAAGTCGAAGTGCTCGTAGAAGGCCCGGGCCTGATCGTCCTTGGCGTGAACGGCAAAGGCTCGGATTCCGGCAATCTTCGCGGCCTGCAACGTCCGCAGCATGGCATCCTTGAGAAGCCCTGCTCCAAGCCCCTTGCCTTGCCATGCTGTCGCAATCGCCAGGCGGGCCAATAGCATGATGGGAACCGGATGCCGCGCCAGTCCCTTAGTCAGGCGTTGGGGAGCATCATCAAAATCCACCTGTCCGACGGCTAGTGTGTAGTAACCGGCAATTTGCCCGTCAGCCAGGGCAATATACGTTTGCGAAGCTTCCGCATGCTGGTTTTGCAGCGCATAGCGAATCAGAAATCGATTGAGAGGCTCGCGTCCGCAATCGAATCCATCGACAGCGTGGGTGCGGCCGAGCTTTTCTATGCATAACTCGGCCACCTAGACGCCGCCCTTTTCAAATACGCTTGGCTCATTCAGTAGCCGGGCGAGGCGCGGTGCAGGTCTGGGAGGCGTATCCAGGGCAGCTTGAAATGCCTCCCACTGCTCGGCGTTCAGCCCGAAACGCCGGCGATCCGGCAGGGTCTCCTCCGCGCGCGCTAAAGCGCTTTCCAGCACAAAATCGCTGACAGGCCTGCGCGCGGCCTGCGCGGCGCTTTGTAGTGCGCGCTTAGCCGACCGGCTTAGACGGAGGTCTAACTTTTCGGTGCGCTTTTCTGGGCGTGTTGCAGTGCTGGACATGGCTTACCTCTGTAAATTCCTATCTCCCATGATGATAGCACGTTTGCCCGACAATGTCTGGCAATGATATGTGCGTTGTCACCAAGCAGCAACTTCGCTGGTAATCCGGTGGCGGCTACGAAATCCAGTTGGAGCATAGGCTTTTGCGCCGCCATGCGCCGTCCACCTTCTCCAGAATGACGGTGCCGCCGTTGCCGCACAGCGATCCGCAAAAGAAGCGGTAGGAGACGATGGCGTGCTTGTGCTCCTTGTCGAAGCGAATCTCGCTCAAGGTGACCAGGCCGTGGGCGAAGCCGTTGCGAACCGCATCTTCAATCGAGCGGCCTTCGCCGATGGTCTTCTCGGGATCGTTCTCCGCCACCTCCCTATGTTGCCGCTCCGGATCGACGAGGCCGATCTTGTCCGATCCCAACTGCGGGAGGTCTGCGGGCCGGAAGCGATGCACGACGCCGGGCAAGACCGGTTCAAGGTTCAGATCTTTGCCGCAATCGCCGGCGTCAAAGGCTCCGCTGGTGGGGAATGGGGTTGTCTGAACGGATAGATTAATCGCGCTTACCTCGTTTTCCATCCAACCGTGGAGCACTACCCGATAGACAGCCAACTGCTCGGCGGTGAGCGGCTGATCGCTGACTTTGGGCTTTGTATTCGCATCATCCTGCGCGGCGGCCAGCACCGGAAAAACAAGCAATAGTGCCGCTAAACAGGCCCCCATGGCCGCAAATCTCCGACCGGCTGCTAACCTCGCATCGTTTCTACCCATTGCATTCCTCCCTGAGAACGAACCAGTGAGCATGTATCTCACTCCTTAGACGCCGCTGCCCCAATCGTGCATCCAAACTCACTGAGAAAAGTCGGGCCTACCGCGTCTCGACGCGGAGAATGCGAATCTCCGGGTAAGCGCCGTCCCAGAGGGGCGTGACCCCATCGAAGATCAGGCGGAAGTCCTTCTCGCCGCCGGGAGCAAGCGGGGCCGCGGAGACCGGTTCCACGTCAATATAGGGTTCGCGCATGCGGATGAGCATAAGCGGCACGGTCTCGTTCTGCGCCACCTCATGGGCAAAGTCGCGGAAGAGCACCTGCACGGTGACGGCAGTGACGGTGCGGGCGCCCTGGTTGGCGATGTGGCCATCCAGGTAGGTGACCTTGCCTCCGGCCAGGTTGCTGGATTCGCTCATGGCCAGGCCGGTTAGCGAGAGGCTGCCCGCATAGGGGTCCAGGAGCGCGGAGATCGGCATCATCGTGGACTTGCCGCGGGCGTTTCCATGTTCCAGAATCAGGATAGCCGCGGTAGTAACCACCAGGACGATTACTGCAGCCAAACCCAGCGGCAGCCAGTTGCGTGTTTCCTTCTCGGCGGAAGGGGTAAATCCGGAACCAGTGCTCACGAGCGAAATTTTACACCTGTAAAGGAAAAGATACCCCTTGCCCCCCGTTTTTTAAGGAATTAAGATGGTATGCCGTTGGGTGAACATTAATTTTGTTGTCTACAGGTGTTTCCGGCCAGGAGGAATGAATGCCGCAAGACAATCCTCGGGATAAGAAGTCAATCTACACATATGCGGGCAACTCGCCGGTTGAAGAGTATCTCGAAGTTGCAAATATCTATAACAAGGAGGCTAAACAACTGTTTGAGCGTGCCCAGCAGGCACTGGCTGAGGACCGGCAGGAGGAAGCCCGATTATTGACGGATATAGCTAACTCGCGGCGGGAAAAAGCAGAAGAATATGAGAAGGCCGCCAAAGAAAAGGGCGACGACCCGATTGTGACCGAAATTCTGGGTTATCAGCAAGAACTGCGCGACAACTATATCCCTCATACCCCTACCTACACCGCGCCAGAAGATGATCTTCCTCAAGACTGGTTAAAGGAGTATAAACGCCCCCCTTTAGGACGCTTTGCCCGCCTTGTTGCATGGTTCGGGAGCTGGATCTCGTAATGTACTGGCTGTGCCCCTGAAGGGGCGTTCCCGTCTTCCAGGCTTATGGGCCGGCCCGGCGGAAACCGGCAAATTACTACGATAGCCAAACCCATCAGCAATCGGCATGGTCTTCCATTTCACTGGAAAAGGCGAGTTCCGGTGCCATATCCTGCAAAGTAATTGCAGCACCCGTTACCGATGAATCCCCCGCTTCTTTTGCATGACAGATGTTTTTTCATTCCTGACCGATAAGAAAATCAACATTACAAATTGTGCGGTTCACCGCCTGTGTCAGCATCTTTTGGGAAGATTTTGGGTCTAAATATGCAGGAGTGAGAACCGGCCAGGTCTAGAATGCGTACCCCTTGCCGGAAGGCATTGAAAGGCAGGCCAGCGATGCAGAACTATTCCCCAGACGCATCCATCTCCATGGCAGCGCCCACTGGTGAGCAAAGAAGCCACCGGAAGGCAGAGGACCTTGTGTACCAGGGTGTCACGGTTATCGCAATTCTGCTGGTGCTTGGGACTCTTTGGATCTTTTGAGGCCTGAAACCGTCTGCTAAGAAGTGCGGCCGGAGGTTATGAACTCGATCCGGCGCGCGCTGTCCTGCGCGTAAAGTCTTTTCGCAGCGACTGTATCAAAACGCGACAATCTGCCCTGAAACGCTACAGTTTTCCTGCTAACAGCCTGGATTTTCGCATGGATTGTATCGAAACGATACAAGATCCCGAGAGTTTGACTCACCCAAATCTGGCACGCTTGACTGTCTGGCGGAAGTCTTCGCCGACCATATCGACGTGAACGCACATTTCGGCCAGCCGCGACCTCATGCGGTCGCCAATGCGGTCGCCCAGCGTGTCTTCGTTCTTGGCGGGCTTGTTGCCTTTCTCGTCAGCTTTGAAACCGGCGCCTGCCGGCAGGTCGGGATAATTTGTAGTGATGATGGTGGTCTGCTTGTCGTTGTAGCGGGTATTCAAAATCAGCGCCACCGTGTCCCATACCCACTCGTTGGGCTTTTGCGCGCCCAGGTCGTCCAGCACCAGCACTTCGGCGGCAAAGACCGGCTGCAACAGTTCCAGTTCCGTGGTCTGCACCTGCGGGTTGTAGCTGTTTTGGATGCTCTTGAGCAGCTCGCGATAGTCGCAGAAGAGGCCGTGAACGCCCCGCTCAACCACCAGCCTGCGCAGCACTCCCACCGCCAGGTGGGTCTTTCCCACACCGATGGAGCCGGTAAAGAGCAACCCCTTGCCCGCGGTGTCGACTGGATAGGCTTCGACAAATTTGCGCGCGGTCAAGAGCGCGCGGCTGAGCGAGGCATCGGCGCCGCGAAAGGCAGGCTGGAATCCGTCCAGAGTGTATTGGCGGTAGCGCTCGGGGATTTCGGCCGCGGCCAGGCGGCGCTCCTCGCGCTCCATCTCCTGGCATTCGCAGGCGCGCGAGACCCATTGGCCCTGCGCGTTGACCACCCGCACCAGCCCTAACCCATCGCAGATCTTGCATGCACTCATCTGAATTCAAGCCTAGCGCAAGAGGGGCGCGAGCGCAGCGGTGGAGGTTTGGGGACAGAATGTGGAAAAAGCCGTGGCCAGGTTCGTGCTCCTTTGCCTACAATCAGATTCGCTTGCAAAGAAGCGGTTTACACCGCATTAAGGATGGATACCCAGCCGTGAATCGAACTATGTTCCGCAGTGTTTTCGCTGCCATCGCCCTTTGTTGCCTGCTCATCCCAACCGGGATACGGAGCCAGGAGCCGGGAAGCAAGCCGGAGATCATGGCTCCAGCGCCTCCACAGGCCTTGCCCGTGGCTGCCGCGCCTGCTCCGGCAACGGCTACCCCCGCGCCTCATCCGGACGACGATTACTGGAGGAGGCACGATGAACTGTTGAAGGTGGATTTTGGGTGGCTGGGGAAGTTCAAGGACGCTGACGCTGCACTGGCGCCGCCTGCCGAGGGCGAGAACCGCGTGGTCTTCATGGGCGATTCGATTACCGAGGGCTGGCATTTTACGGGTCCGCAGGGCTCGTTTCCGGGCAAACCGTATATCAACCGGGGCATCAGCGGGCAGACCACGCCGCAGATGCTGGTGCGCTTCCGGCAAGACGTGATTGCCCTGAAACCGAAGGTGGTGGTGATCCTGGCCGGGACCAACGACATCGCCGGCAATACCGGGCCGGAAACGCTGGAGCAGATTGAAGACAACCTGGCCTCGATGGCGGACCTGGCGACGGCCAACCATATCCGCGTGGTGCTTTGCTCGATTCTGCCGGCCTTCGATTACCGGTGGAGGCCGGGACTGACGCCTGCGCCCAAGATTGTAGCCATCAACGCCTGGATGAAGGCCTACGCGGCGGAGAAGGGCTACGTCTACGTGGACATCCACACGGCCATGAAGGACGAGCATGATGGGCTGCCCGCAATGCTGAGCCGGGATGGTGTGCACCCGCTGCCGGCGGGATACGCGGTGATGACGCCGCTGGTTGAGGCGGGGATCGAGAAGGCGCTGGAATAGCTGACAACAAACGGCAGGCAGTATTGAACTGTTCGCTGTTTACTGTCCTGCAATTGCTAATCCGTCCCAATCCCCCTACAATAGAGACATTGCAGGAAAGGTTTGTCTTTAAAGATGCCCAAGGAAAAAATTCATCCCAGCTACGCCGCGGTGCGCGTGAAGTGCGCCTGCGGAAACACTTTTGAAACCCGTTCGACCCATAAGGGCGACATACACTTGGAAATCTGCTCGGTTTGCCACCCGTTCTTTACCGGCAAGCAGCGCCTGGTAGATACAGCTGGCCGCGTGGAGCGCTTCCGCCGCAAGTTTGCCAAGTCCGACGGAGCCAAGGAAACCGCAGCCAAGTAACCGCTTTCGGCTACCGGAAGGTACGATTGGGCCTCCGCCAAGGCGGAGGCTCTTTTCGCGTCATATTGTGCGAAAATGAATACATGATCGCCGTCGAAGTCCAGCACTACTTGAGCCGAGCAAGAGATTTCCTCAAGGGCATGGACCTGTTAAAAGACGATCTGACCGGTTATCGATATTCTCCGGCTTTGCTCGGCATCCATAGCGCGATTTCGTATAGCGATGCCTTACGAACCGGCATGGGATGCACCGATGTTTCGGCTGATGATCACCGAAACGCAGCAAGGGATTTGAAATCTCGTCTGTCCGCTCGAAAGTACGAGGATCAGAAAGGCGCAGAAAAGTTAGATCATCTGCTTGGCAAAACGAGAAAAAAGATTGCCTATTTCCCGGAAGCATCGGACGTAGACGAAATTAAGAGTGTCGTTCTACACGTCGAACGGTTCGCGAGTTGGGCCGAAAAGACTGGGAAACAATTGAATATTGCGGGGTGGTGAAATGACGGAAACAGAAAAGTCACAGGATTTGGGACGAGCAAAGAATGCAGTGCAGGAATTCCTACGCCGCTTGTTATTGGTGCCCAAGATCTACTTCGACGCCGAATGGAATGGTGTCCATATGGATATTCTTGCTGTTGATCGAGCAGGTGTGGGCGACGTGCATGCAGTCAGATTGGTTCCACTGACCGATGACCCGAACGAAGATTGGCGCTATCTCGTAACGCTAGCAGCCATTTCTGCAAATGAAGAAAGTAAGCCGATGAAGAAATTGCCGTTGATAGGTTTGCCTATGCAATTTCGGTACGTAGCTCTCGTTTGTTTCTCTCCGAGGATAGATAGATTCGATCCAGCTCCAGGGCTTGCACGCAGTATGCTTGCCGAGAATGGTATTGGCCGGATTGGAATTCTGACGGTAGACATGTCGGGAGACGAACCATCCGTTCAGGTTGTTCTAAAAGCAGAGCGGTTCCCCACTACCAAAGAGATCGTCGATCTTACCGATCACTTAGTTGCCGAACACACAGCAAACTGGGAGGTCCGGGAGTAGCAGACTATAAGGACAGGGTAATCGCAGTAACCGATTTTGCAGATCATTTCCGGAATCCTGCTACTCTGAACGCAGGTCGGCCTTCTAAGGCAGGCCGGACCGGATGAGGCCGGCAAGACCCCCCCCTATTTCCTGTGTAACTGTGAAACTGTGAGCTTTGGCGCATCTCTTGGTTGATATCGCCGTCCTCCGGGTTAAGCAATCCCGGAATGTCATTAGGCCTGTAGTAAAGAGACTTTCATGGCTGGCAAAGGCTTTACCGTGAAAAAGAACTGGGACAATCCCAGGGAGCACGCCATGCCCGCCGAGGCGCGCGTGCCTGCCGAAGTGCGCCTTGGTTCGGTGGTGGTGGCTCCGGCCACGGTGCTGGCTCCCATGGCGGGTGTCACGGACACGGTCTTCCGCCGCTTTATTCGCCACGCCAGTTTGTTCTCGGCTGTCGCAGTTCCCGATGCAACTTCATCCGGCTCAGACATCAACGCCACCCTGAGCAATCTGCAATGCGGCTGCGGCTTGCTGATGACCGAATTCACCTCGGCCGACGGCCTGGCCCGGATGCGGGAGACCAAGCGCCGGCGCTATCTGACCTTCTACGATGACGAGCACCCCATAGGCGCGCAACTCTTCGGGGCCAATTCCGAGACGCTGGCCGAGGCGGCACGGATTGTGGAAGAGACCGGTTTCGACCTGGTGGACCTGAACCTTGGCTGCCCAGCCAAAAAGGTGGTCGGCTCCAACGGCGGCTCTGGCCTGTTGCGCGACCTGCCGCGCATTGGAGAGATTTTCCGCGTCGTGCGTAAGGCTGTAACGATTCCTTTTACCGTGAAGTTCCGCCTGGGCTGGAACGACAACGAGATTGTCTGCCTTGAGTTGGCGCGGATGGCCGAGGCCGAAGGGTTGAACGCCGTGGCTGTGCACGCCCGGACGCGAGAGCAGGGTTATAGCGGCCAGGCGCGCTGGGAGTGGATTGCGCAGGTCAAGCAGGCGGTGAGTATTCCGGTCATCGGCAATGGCGATGTTCATAGTCCGGAAGCCGCGGTGGCCCTGGTGGCCCAAACCGGCTGTGATGCGGTGATGATCGGCCGGGCAGCGCCTTCGAACCCCTGGATCTTCCGCCAGATCGCGCAATACACGGCCACCGGCACATATGAGAAGCCCACGGTGGAAGACCGCTACCGCATGATCCGCGCCTACTTCCAAATGTTGCTGGACGAGGCTGAAGCCACCAAGGATCTGCCCAAGGCCGCGCGGCTGGGTGAGACCTCCGGCAAGATGAAACAGTTTGCCACCTGGTTTACCCACGGCGTGGCGGGCGGAGCCAAACTAAGGGCTGCCATCTACCACTCGCGAACCGGGGCCGAGGTGCTCTCTCAGGTGGATGCGTTCTTCACGGCCCAACTGGCGAGCGGCGTGGAACCGGCAGCTGCGCCGGAGGACACGTCGACGGCGGATTTTCCTGAAGGCATGACAGTATGCGATTAGACACGCTCGACGGCCATCGCCACGGCGTTGCCGCCGCCCAGGCATAGTGCGGCGATGCCCTTGCTCTTGCCGAGCCGCTTCATCGCGTAGAGCAGCGTGACCAACACGCGTGCTCCGCTGGCCCCAATGGGGTGACCGATAGCCACT
>Ga0209039_10003918_pt1 | contig 11298 bp, 9 predicted proteins | sample BogFormECP12_OM1_FD_188238 | JGI IMG/M metagenome (GOLD analysis project Ga0209039, IMG submission 188238) | Bog forest soil microbial communities from Calvert Island, British Columbia, Canada - ECP12_OM1 (SPAdes) (version 2) | ecosystem: Environmental > Aquatic > Freshwater > Wetlands > Bog ... | reverse complement strand
CGAGGTGAACCACCGCGGCCGCCGCATGCAGCTCCGGGCCCGCCTCGCCACGCCGGAAGAGAAGCCCCGGCTCTGGCCGATCTGCGATCAGCACTACGCTCCGTATGCCGAGTACCGGAAGCGGACAAGCCGGGACATCCCGATCTTCGTCTGTGAGCCGGTGTCCTGACGTGCCAAGCGACGGGGTGCAACGCGGCAGCAACGGAGTCCACCCAGCCGCGCCTGGCGGGAGCCGAGATCATCGCACCGGCAGAACGTTACGTCGCGCTGCGTTTCCGGTGGCTGATACGGCCGGCACCCTCACCGTGATCCCGACGCATGAGCCCCATCTCGAGCTCGGGAGGGAGATTCAAGCGAGATCGCATCTTGTGGAAAGCCAAGAGCACGAGCGACCTGCGACGACGAGACGATGACGTCGAGCCTCTACTCCTGACTGCGACACGTTACCACCTGTCGGCGAGCCGCTCACTCCCATCCGACGCGAGTTGTGAAGTCGAGCGTCCTAAGAGCCTCTCAAGTCGATTCTGAGTACCACGTGCTTCGTGTACTACGCTGCTATACGCGCACTTACGACGCTATACGCTATTCGCTGTCTGACGTCAATTTCCCAAGATTTCCCATTGTTGACCTTTCTCCGGGTTCCTACGTTTGCCGCTGCTGACGCTGTTCATGCGGGGTGGGAATGAGAGATCAACACACCCTTTTTCGACCTGGGACGCGGAGCGGATCCGTCTGAAACCAGAACTGGACCCCGTGGTGCACGCTCCCGACGAAGCACCCGAGGGGAAGCTCCGGCGGCCTCGGAGACCAGCGCAGGGTTTACGCGTGCAGGTATCGGCCAGGCTCTGTCGGTTTCCCCTTCCCAAGCGGCCAGCACTTCGGGTATGCGTTGGCTCATGGCCGGGAAGATCGGGCACGTCCGGGAACGCGTCCGCGCCAGCGGGCAGCGCTACTGGTACGTGGATTGTCGGCCTGCCGGAAGAGTCTTCTCGATACCGGACCCGGCCGGACGCCCCCTCCCGATTCCCGATCGCCGAACAGCAGAGCGCGTACTCGAAGCGATCCGCAAAGCGTATATCGACAGCGGCAACCTTGAACGGGCCATCGCGCCTTGGCTCAGCAAACCGAGCGCGGCGCTCCTGATCGAGAGCAAGGTTGAGGTCTGGCTCGACTGGTATCGCGAGCTCGTCTCCCAGGGGAAGCGCTCGCCGAACTCATTGCGGGAGCTTGAGCGCTACGCGAGGCTGGATGGCCACTTTTCATTCTGGTACGGCCGCACGATCCTTGAGATTAGCACGCCGACGGTGGACGACTTCGCGCTCTGGCTTGGCAAGCGCGGCATGGGCCTGAAGTCTCAGCGGAACGCGCTGACCAGCTTCCGGGGCTTCGTCTCTTGGCTACGCCGTCGCGGCGAGTTAGATGGTCGGCCGGACGTACACTGGCCGGTGATCGACGTTGCGGAGCACGTCCCTCGCGTCCTGACGGTGGAGGCACAGGACCGTGTATTGGCCGCGATTCCATGGGAGTTGCGCGGTGCCTTTATGGCAGCGGCTTACGAGTCGCTCCGCGTGAGCGAGGTCCGAGCATTTGACTGCGACGACTACCTGGGAGGTGGCAACCTGCGCTTGGCCGCCGCGCTACAGGGCTCCCGAGCCGATGCGAGGCGCAGCCACACGAAAAACCGTTCCGCGACCATGCGCGAGTTGTGGCATCCCGAGCTTGTCCGCTGGATCGAGTGGCGCTTGGAGCTGTTCTCTCCTGAGGCGAGGCTGGGAGGTGAGACCGCGCTCTTTTGGAATCCCCGCCCTCACAATGCCGCGAAGCGCTGGGTGCCGGCCGCGCTGCGAAACACATGGCACGAAGCGTGTGAGCGCGCGGGGGTGGGCCATATCGGGCTCCAAGAGGGTACCCGACACTCGACGCTAACCGCGTTAGGGGCGGCGCTTCCTGAGCGCGTGCTGCGCGCGTACAGCCGGCATCGAGACGCACGGTCGCTCGACCACTACGCGAAGCCTAAGGCGACACCCGACGCAATCGTGCGTGCACTTCGGCCGCGGCAGCCGTGACGCATCGCGACGGACCGACCGATCGCTTGTCGCCCGCTTGTCGCCCGACGACTTTTGCATTTCGTAAGGGCTTGATTTTGCGACCCTTTTTGTATCGACGCGCTGGATTGTAGACTGCGCGCGATGCCTGAGCCTCGCTTCCAACCCGCGACTGCCTTGCGTGGCCATCGCCCAGGTGACCCCGGCGCGGTGCTCCTCGATCTCGAAGGCGTGGCGGCCTCGCTCGCCATTGCGCGCGACGGCTCCGTGCGCTTGCGGGCGGCCCCTTCCGCCCTTGCGCCCGACAACGCCGAAGCCGTGGGGTTTTTGCCGTGGCGCCCATCGCCAGCCGAGCCCTTTGCGGAAGATGACGGGCGGATTCTCGTCGCCTTCGATGGGCCCGAGGGGGCGGCCACCGTTGTGATCGAGCCCGAGCCCTTTGCCGTGCACGTGCGCGACCGCGACGGTCGCTCCCTGGCGACGCTCTCGGGGCTCGCGTTTGAGCCCGGCGGCCGCGGCAGGATCACGCTCGACGCGTACCCCGCCGAGCATTTTTTCGGATTCGGCGAGAAGACGGGCCGCCTCGACAAGCGGGGCGCGGAGCTCCGGATGCGCTGCCGAGACGCAAACGTGCAGCTCGACAGCGACCCGCTCTACGTCTCGATCCCCTTTTTCCTCGGTTTTCGGCACGAGGCCCGTGTGCCCCAAGCGAGGGGGGTCTTGCTTCACGCGATCTCACCCTCGCGCTTCGACGTCGCAAGCGCCGATCCCGAGCACGTGGTGATGGAGACACTGGCGGGTGGCATCGACCTCACCGTCTTTCCCGGTCCGTCTCCCGCAGACGTGCTGCGCCGCTTCACCGGTCGTGTGGGCCGCACGCCGCTCCCGCCGCTCTGGGCCCTTGGGCATCATCAGTCGCGCTGGTCCTACCGAACTGAACGCGAGGTGCGCGCCTTGGCGCGGGAATACCGGCGCCGCGCAATCCCGACCGACGCTATCCATCTGGATATTGACTACATGGACGGCTACCGGGTGTTCACCTGGGATGCGCGCCGGTTCCCACAGCCGAAGCGCCTGCTGCACGACCTCGCCTCCGAAGGCTTTCGTGTCGTCACCATCATCGATCCCGGCGTCAAGGTCGATCCTGGCTATGCCGTGTTCCGCGAGGGTCGAGGCAAGGACGTGTTCTGCAGACGCGATGACCGCTCGCTCTACACGCTGCGCGTGTGGCCGAAGGACTCCGCGCTTCCCGACTTCAACCGGCCGGAGGTGCGGCAGTGGTGGGGCGAGCAGCACGAGCCCCTCCTCGCGGCCGGCGTGGCCGGGATCTGGAACGACATGAACGAGCCGGCGGGCTGGGACAAGGATGTCCGGCTCGGGCGCCTAATGCTGCCCTACCGCTTCCAGGACACCACGCGCTTGCGTCAGGCGGACCCGGTCGATCCCACACGCAGTGTGCCCCATGAGCACGTGCGCAATATCTACGGGCAACAGGAGTGCCGCGCGACGCGCACCTGGCTCGAGGCGGCGGCACCGGACCGGCGGGCCTTCGTGCTCTCCCGTTCGGGATACGCGGGCATCCAGCGCTTCGCCGCCGTATGGACGGGCGACAATGCAAGTCGCTGGTCGCAGCTGCGGCTCTCGCTCCCGATGCTGATGAACCTCTCGCTCTCTGGCGTCGCATTCTGCGGCGCGGACATCGGTGGCTTCGCTTGGAACTGCACGCCCGAGCTCTACGCGCGCTGGATCCAGATCGGGGCCCTCTACCCCTTCGCTCGCACCCACTGCATGCTCTGGGTCCGTCGCCAGGAACCGTGGCGCTTCGGCCGCCGCGTGGAAGCGATTGCGCGGCGTGCGCTCGAGCTGCGCATGCGCCTGCTGCCCTACCTGTACGGCCTGTTCCGCGAGGCCGAGCGCATCGGCGCTCCGGTGTGGCGGCCGCTCTTCTACGAGTTCCCCGAAGACGAACAAAGTGTGGACGTCGACGATGAGGTCATGGTCGGCCCGGCCCTCCTGGCTGCGCCGATCCTAGAAAAGGGCGCGCGTGCGCGCGAGGTGTATCTGCCACCGGGGGTATGGATCTCCCTGGATGACGACGCCCGCTACACCGGACCGCGGCGGGTGCGCATTCTCGCTCCCCTCGAGCGCATCCCGCTGTTCGTTCGCGGCGGCGCCGTGCTCCCGACGCGCAGCCCCACCCGTCACGTGGGGGAGGCGCCGAGCGAGCCGCTCGTTCTCGAAGTGTTCCCTGGCGCCGACTCTGAAACCGAGGTTGTGGAAGATGACGGCGAGAGCACGGAGTACCGCTCGGGCGGCTTCGCTCGCACGGCGCTCCGCGTGCGTGACCGCGCCGGCGGGCGCCTGCGCCTTGAGCTCGGACCTCGTGAGGGGAGTTTTGCGGTGCCGAATCGGCGGGTGCGTGCCGTCTTCCACGCCGCGCTCCCACCGCGGCAGGTGTACCTCGACGCGCGCCCGCTGGTTCCTGGAACCGCGTTCCCGGGCTTCACATGGGCGGACGGCTGCGTCGAAGTGTTCTTTGAGGACGACGGGCACGCGCGCTCGATCGAACTAGACCCGGCTCCATGAACCAGTCCCCTCGGCCGCCGGGGCCGGAGGTCGGTCTCTGCTCGCGCTGCGGCTTTGCCCGGATCCAGCGCAGCGCCCGAGGAAGCGTATTCTGGCGCTGCGCCCGGGCCGATGCGGACCCCCGCTTCTCCCGCTACCCCCCGCTTCCGGTGCGCGCGTGTGCGGGCTTTGAGCCCGGGACGCCCGCGCCGCAGGGGTCTTGAGACTGGAGCTCTGCTCCGCCACATCGGGGCTCGAGCCCCCACTTACCGTGTGGACTGTGGACGCTGCCCAACGCCCGAAGAACGCCCTTGTTCCATTGGGTGCCCTACCGCTCGGGAGGACCCCGTGCCGAGACTGCTCCGAACTCTCCTCTTGCTCCTGCTGCTGCTCGCCCCCGCTTTTCCAGCGGCCGCCGTGAGCCTCGTAACGCTGACCCTCGATCCGACGCAAAGCTCGCTCACGCCGATGCTGGGCGCTCCGCAGTCCCTCTCTTGCACCCTTACGCTGAGCGTTGGGGACGTCCCCGCCTTGGGGTGGCAGTAGGGCCTTCGATCTGGTCGGGCTGGCCATCACCGCGAGCGGCGGCGCTACGGTCGGCATGGACCCGAGCGTGATTGGCCCCCCCCTTCTGGGTCTTCTCCATCCCGAGGTACGGAATGGGCGGGGGTCTTCGCGGCGTACGATTTTGACCCAGGGCCCGGTGTCGACGCGGGCTACAAGAAGATCGACGGCATCCTTCTGCTCGAGCTAGGCGGCCCTCGAGCCCCCGCCGCAAGCCCGCCGACGCACGCCGCCTACCTCGACGCCATCAATACGCTGGCGACCGCCACGCTCCAAAGCGACCAAGTCTTTCTGCCGAGCTTCTCGGGAGCTTCGCTTTCGCGGTTCGGAGCCGCCGCGGAACTCGCTGGCCTCGACGGGGCGTTCCGGCCTGGACTCCCGTCCTTGCTGCAGCGCACCGCCCTTTCAATCCTTCCCGCTCAATATCGTCGTGATCGCACCTTTGACGAGCGAGACCCAGGTCGCCCTGTTCCTCGACAACAACACGTCGCCGGTGGCGGAGCTCGCTGGCTGCTTCGGCTTTAGCGACGACGGCCCCAACTCGCTTTTCCCAGCCATCCCTTCTGCCGGGATCCTCTCATCGTTCTACCTTCTGCATCCGAGGGCGGACGGCCAGCCGCGTCACTGGAAGAACTACAACGATCCCACGCTGCCCAGCTGCCCGCCCTTCAATCCGGATCCCGCGGTGGACGGTGGGCCGGGCTGCATGATCAAGGACCTCGGCCCCCGGCCTGCGCCCACCGATCCGCCCGCACGCTGGGGCCTTGAAGCGCAAGTCTCGGATCTCGGGGACATGATCCAGAGCCAATTCCAGCCAGGAAACTTCCTCGAATGGTACTTCGGAACAGGGCGGACCCATCTCGACTTCCAGTTCGGCCGCGACTCGTCGTCGCTCGGTGACGAGAGCCTCCTCGCCGTCACTCAGAACGCAAACGTGAACGTGCCCGTGCTGTGCATCGGCGGCTCGGATGGATTGGCGCCGACGGAGGCGTCCTTTGCCGACCTCGCTTCGATTGCCACACCGGCCGCCGATAAGCAAATCTTCATCGCCGAGGGCTACGCCCATCTCGACGTGCTGACGGCAAGAAACAACGTCGCGGTGCCGCATATCGTGAGCTGGATGAGCCAGCTGCTTCAGCGCAGGCTTCTCGGCACCCCCTAGGACGTGGAGCGGCGGACGACCCGACTCGCAGCTAGATTTTCAGGATGCGGCGCTTTTTCATTCTCTCGGCCATCGGCCGCGACCGGCCAGGCCTCGTCGCCGAGCTTGCGCAGCTGGTCTACGACTGCGACGCCAATCTCGAGGACTCACGCATGACGATCCTCGGGACCGATTTCGCCGTGATTCTCCTGGCCTCGGCGGCTTCCGAGGGAGCCGGTGATGCCCTCGCCGTGGGAGCGAAGCGCCTCGAGCGCGAGCACGGCCTCACGATCCTGCTGCGGCACCTCGAAGGCGGCCCCCGTCCGTCGGTACCCGCTCCCGGCCACAACCTCTACCGGGTGAATGCGGCCGGCGAGGACCGCGCGGGAATCGTCGCCGGACTGTGTCGCGAACTGGCGGAGCATGGCGTGAACATTGCCGACCTTTCGACCCGGAGCCGACCGGGTCCGGGCGGCTCGCCCCACTACGAGATGACCATGGCCGTGGAGATTCCCGAATCGGTCAACCTCTCGGTGCTGCGCACCGCACTCGAGAAGGCCGCCGACCGGCTCGTGATCGACGTCTCTCTCGAAGCTGCATGACGCGCACCGTCGTCCAGGACGGAGTGACGCTGCACCTCTCCCATCCCGACCAGATCCCGGGGCGCTGGGTCGGTCAGGAGGAACCGTTGCGCGAGCTTCTCGCCGCGTGGATGGTGCTGGGGGAAGGCGACCTGCCCCTCTATCCGCGTCTTCTCGGTCCCCCCGGTGTCGGAAAAACCACGCTCGCGGTGGCAGCCGCCCGTACACTCGGGCGGGAGGTCTTCGTCCTACAAGCCACGATGGACACGCGGCCGGAAGACTTGCTCGTTTTGCCCGTCGTCGATTCGGACCGTCGGCTGCGTTACGTCGCATCGCCGCTCGTCACAGCGATGCTCGTAGGAGGTGCGTGCATCCTCGACGAGGGAAACCGCATGAGTGAGAAGGCATGGGCGAGCCTGGCCCCTCTGCTTGACGACCGGCGCTCGGTCGAGTCTGCGGTGGCGGGTGTAAAGATCATCGCCCACCCCGACTTCCGTCTCGTCGCCACCATGAACGACGACGCGAGCACGTTCGAGATTCCCGAGTACATCGACTCGCGGCTTCAACCGAAGATCTGGCTCGAGTTCCCAGAGCGCGACGAGGAGCGCCGCATTCTGCGTGACAATCTGCCCCTGGCCGACGAGGATCTCCTCACCTACGTCGCCGACTTTCTCCAACGCGCCCACGTCGCCGAGGAGCGTACGAGCGTGCGCGATGGAATCAACGTCGTGCGCTACGCCCAGAAACTCCTTGCCAGCAGGAATCCCGCCGTCGGCAGGCGTGAGGCGGTGACGCGGGCCGTTGAGCAGATCGTCGGCGAAGAGGCGCTGCGCTTCCTCGAGGACTGACGATGGACGGTGCGAGCCATCCCATTTCCGTCCTCGGCGTGGCGCACTATCGGGTGGAGTTCGCCGACATGGTGCGCCAGGAGATCGCCAGGCTCAGGCCGGCAGCGATCGCCGTGGAGCTCCCGTCCACCATCGAAGCCGCCGTAGAGCGCGCGATCCGACGGCTGCCCCGGCTCTCCGTCGTGGTCTACGCGTTGGCTTCGGGGCAGACCGTCTATCTGCCCATCGAGCCCACCGACCCCCTCGCGGAGGCCGTTCGTTCAGGCGCCGAGCGCGGCATCCCTGTTGCGTTCGTCGACCTCGACCTGGACGACTACCCGGCCTACCGCGATCCGCTGCCCGATCCCTACGCCCTCGTGCGGATGGGCTACGCCAGCTACACGGCGTCTTATCGGGCGGTACCATGCGAGCGCACTCCGTCCGACGTGCTGCGCGAGCGAGGTATGGCCGCGCGTGCCACGCGCCTCGCGCGCGAGGTAAAGGGACCTGTTCTTCTCGTCTGCGGACTCGCCCATGTGAACGGGGTGGCCGAGGCCCTCCGGTTGGACGACGGAACGGAGACGCTCGCCCGTACCCGCCGAGGCCAAGTATCGGTCTTTCACCTCCATCCCGACTGCCTGCCCGAAGTAATGGGAGAAATGCCGCTCATCGCCGCCGTGTATGAGCAGCGCCGCTCGGGAGCGCCCCCCACGCAAAGCTTTGAAGAGCCGCCTCCTCCTGTCCTCGGACGGCGCGTCGGGCCATTCCGTGTAATCGATGGCAGTGGCCAAGCCGAGGAGGGCGCGCTCGCTGCAGCGGTGGCACGCATCGCGCGTGAATCCAGCGCGGGGGAACCGGTGGGCCCGGGATTCCTCGACCGCATGCGTGCATCCGCTTCGCTCTTTGAGGAGGCAGCGGCGCGCAGCGAGGCGCTGACAGGCGAATCGGTTCGATCGTGGCAGCGCCGCGGCTTCGCGCGCTTTGCGCGGCGCCTCGCGGCGGCATCGAGAGCGCTCGTTCCCGACTTGTTCGACCTCGTGGTCGCAGGCCGAGGCTGTGTGGATGAGAGCTTCGCTTATGAGCTCTGGCGACTCGGCACCGCCTATCCCGTTCAATCCGAGGTGGCCGACCTCCCCACGGCCCGCATCTCCGGCGAGGAGTTGTTGCTCGGCACGCGGCGCATCCGGCTCCGCCCGCGCATCCCTCGGCCCGGACGACGCGCTCGGCCTTTCCCCGTGAAGCGCCGCAGGGGGGAGCGTTTCCCCGGCGAGTTCCTCTCCGGCTTTACCGGGGAGGGTGTCTGCTCCTATCCGCCTGAGGACATCGTGATCGAAGCCTTCGGCCGGCGGATGAAGGATCGTGGGAAGTCGATCCTTTGCGAGGAGCGGGCAGTGACTCATCCGTTTGTCGCGTCGCTCGAAGACGGAATCGACGTGCGCGAGACCATCCGGCGCTGGAGCGAGGAGGAACTCTTTGTGCGGCGCGCGGGTCGCGCGCCGGGCGACGTCGGCAGCGTGGTCGTGATCTTTGACGGTGAGCCGGACTCAGAGCGCTATCCGTTTATGCTCACATGGCTCGGCGAACATGCGGAAGAGTCCGACATGGCCTTTTATGCGACCGACCCGCGGGAGAAGGTTGTCGGCCCCGGGATCTGCCGCGCCGAGTACGGCGGATTCGCTCTCTCCTGGCCTCCGCGGCGCATGGCCGATATCTGGACCGACGCGCGCTACGAGTTCGCACGCACCAAGCCAGAGCGGCTCGTACTGGCGGCCGTCGACTACAGCATGGAACGCATTGTGGTCGTCGTGGCTCCCCGTCCACCGAGCACGCGGATGCGCGAATGGGCGGCGCGCCTCGACCGGCAACTCGTGTACCTGCCGATCGGGCAGTTCGCACCCACGACACGCCGCAGATTGCGCGTCATGCACGTGCTGGACGGCCACTCCCGGCGGGAGACCGCTCGCGACTACATCTGGTAGGGACCGGCTAGCGCTGCGGCCAAGTCCGCGGCGGGAGGGGGTGCCCGACGATCCCGAAGAAGGATTCGAGGAAACGGTAGGTAAGCCCCCAGACCACGTGGCGCTCCGGATCTCCGACGAGGATCCCCGGGTAGGTCGCGCCCTGGGTGGGCGGATAGGCGTAATCGACATAGCACTCGGGGTCCAGCAGCGTCGAAACCGGAACCCACAGCGCCTCACGCACCTCCGGGCTCGAAGCAATCGGCGCCGGGTCCGGAGCGAAATACACGAAGCCTGAGATCACAAGCTCGGTCCGGCGCCCGGCATGACGCCCTTCGAGATCGTCAAGGCGGCCCAGGATCTCGGCCTCCCCGAGTTTGATGCCGACCTCTTCCAGGGTTTCCCGCTCGGCAGCAAAGCGTGGATTCGGGTCCATGCGCTCGACGCGACCGCCTGGAAACGCCATGTGCCCGGACCACGGATCCCCTACGCGCTCGGCGCGTTCGATGAGCAAGAGCTCAGGCCCCGGGGAGGCTTCACGCAGCACCACCGCCACCGCCGCTTGACGCTTGCCGTGCGGGTCGATCAGCCTCGGCCGGTGGGAAGAGAGTGCGCTGCGAATACGCTCGAGCGAAATCACGCAAACGAAGCATAGCGGCTCGCCTAGTTCTTCGGCTCATCGGAGGTGGAGTCTCCGGCGCTGGAGGGAAGTGCGAGGTCGACCCAGGCACCATTGATTTGACGCGCAACGGTGACTTCTTTGCCCGTGGCGACCGCTTGGAGGACCTTCGCCCCGAAGTCCTCTGTCTTCTCCCCACCGGCCGGCACGAGCACGTCGCCTGGACGCAGGCCGAGACGTACGGCGGGCGAATCGGGAAACAGCCCAGCCACAGCCAGACCGTTAGACTTCGCGTAGACCAACACACCTGCCCGGCGCTGTCGTGCGTAGGGCTCCCCGCCGAACGTGATTTCTGCGCCGGCTCTGCGTTGAAGCCAAAGTCGCTGACGCGGATAGTCGATGCGCACGACGAACTGAGCGAGCACGTCGTAGCCCACAACCGAGTCCGTCGAACCCGCGATGTTGTACCAGCCCTTGGGTGCCACGAAGAGCGGGACGTTTGTCAGGTCGAATGGTCCAAGTCGCAAACTCTCCGCCTCGGAAAACTCGACCTCGACCGGTCCGACGACCGATCCAAGACGCAGGCCCGCCAGCGCAGTCGAGCGGAGTCCCACCTTTTGTGCGGCGGCGCCGGAGAGAACGCCAGTAAGCGGGGCTCCAGTGTCGAGCAAAACCGCCAGATTGCTCTGACCAACGGAGAGTTCGAAATACGGCCGATTCGCAACCACCTTGATCGGAATCGATGCTTCGTTCTCATTTTCAAACGTCTCGGGCACTTGGTAACGCCCGGGATCCAAGAACCGCACGCGACGCCGGCCGAAGTCGAGCTCGACCACGACGCCGATTGGCGACGGCCTGAGCTTCATCATCCAGAACGACACCGGCCACCGGCCCGGACTTCGGCGAGTCGAGCCTCCGGCTCAGCCCGACCCCCGAGACAATGACCGTTGTCGACTCCTTCACCCCGTTCGACTTCAAGAACCGGGACAACCACGACA
>Ga0209039_10003917_pt1 | contig 11303 bp, 14 predicted proteins | sample BogFormECP12_OM1_FD_188238 | JGI IMG/M metagenome (GOLD analysis project Ga0209039, IMG submission 188238) | Bog forest soil microbial communities from Calvert Island, British Columbia, Canada - ECP12_OM1 (SPAdes) (version 2) | ecosystem: Environmental > Aquatic > Freshwater > Wetlands > Bog ... | reverse complement strand
CTGTCATGGGCTTATCGGGATAGGTTGGTGGTTGGCACCTCAACTTTACCCGAAAAGCCCTATTTCGTTAGTTCATTTTTGGCGAAGGTATTGTCGGATGATAACAATATAATTTGCATTTTTTGAGCGGATATATCTCTCAACCTGCCAATCAGTATCGCCGAGAAGGCTTTCCATTTCTTCGGGAGAGACAAAGAGATAGTCAAACCAAGCGCCAATTATTTTCTGGAATCGCACTCTGATCCTAATTTGCCCCGGCATCCTCCCGCGCTTTTTGTTCAATTGGTGATATTGCAAATGATTTTGGTCATCCGTTTGGTATGGGTTAAGAGTACCAGCGATGATGCGAGCGTGTATGGATGTAATTCGATAAAGCTTCTTCAGGATCCGCTTTGCTCTCTTGTCACTGCCAAATAATCCGAAGTTGTTTCCAAGCATGAGGATGGTATCGAAAGAGTCTGGTTTAAATATATCCACATCAGAAATTGATCTGATAAAGGTTTTCTTTAAACCTCTTAACTTGCACAACTTCACAGCTCCAGGCGATATATCGATGCCGGTCACATCAAGGCCTTTTTGCTGTAGATAGAGTGCGTGTCGTCCTGCTCCGCAGCCGATGTCTAAAACCTTACCCTTCGCAAATTTGATAGCGTGACGTTCTTCAATCGGCCATTGTTTGTAATCGCGGAAGTACATACCCGGATCCGAGCCGGTACCAATATAGCGGTCGTCTCTTTCTAGGATTTCGGCAGTTTCCGTCTGGTGATGATATTGCGCAAGTAATTGTCGTCCGAAAGCGTCTTTAGAGATTTTCATATGAGCAACATGCCCCCGGGGTGGTACTTTGCGAAGGGGTGAATCCATTTACATTGATTGAATGTCAAATCAAAAGATTAACATCTTCTCGCTTGGGATAGGAACCAGTGTGCGTGTATTCTTCCACGCGATTTAGCCATTCATTTACCAAAGCTCTGAAGAGCGTTTTCTGTTCGACCGCCAATGCGTGCCCGGCCCGATCCAATACGGCAAAACTCGCCCGTGGATAATTGTCCAGGAGGAGGTATGCTTCTCTGTATCCACACCAGTTATCATGTCGTCCAGTCAGAAATAAGGTTGGTGCTGGAAAAGGGACGGGAAGCGTGTTTATATCAAAAGAGAAAGTGAGATCTTGATCCAGACGTTGCAAGAAGTCATTGTTAGCAATTGCACCTGCCGGAGAGAAAACTTGGCGAAACTCGGTGAGTAAGTCCATACTTTGCGCTACGATGAACTCTCGCATGTCTTGTTCGTCTGGTGCTAACGCCGAAAGAAATGCACCATCTTCACAGACAACCAATGGTTTGGGAAGCTGCCGTTTGGAAGCATCGGTCTCGACGAGCGGTACATTCAGTAGGAGTCCGTCAATCTGAGCACCCCGATGATGCACCAGCCTGCGGGCGAGATAGGCACCATAGGAGGTTCCTGCGATGACGAAGCGTTCCCCTGGGGCGATGGTATCGATAAAGGCAATTACAAGGTCGAGCACCTGATCTTGATGGGTGATCCTATCGGAGGCACGAGTCTTTCCCATACCTGGTAAATCGGGATAGATTCGACGCCATCCGGTGCGGCCTGTAAATAGAGGCTCCAAATCGTTTGCGATGTGCCGATGATCAAGTGGCCATCCATGCAATGAGAAGAGAGGGCGCCCGGTGCCGACTTCCTCATAATAGATTGTGCTATCACCCACCTGGCACTCCATGCTGACCTCCTGAATTCGAGATGGGTTGATACCAATGAAAGGTATTCCACATCCTGGCCTGCAATGAATAGTGCGGTCCCATTAATGATAAAGCGGTAACCTGAGGTTTATCAACCACCAAATAACGACATTCGCAGAATTATTGCATCCTCTGGTTTGGTGCATTAAGTATAAAGCGAATTCCCCTTCAAATCAACAAGTAACGATGAGGTCCACAGAATGACAAACGCCCCAGCTGGGGCGTGCGCTACCAAAATGCCTAAAGTTGAGGTATGCCCCCGTGGGGGTATGAACCCTTGCGGGTGTTTCGTCTTAATCTATTGTCTCGGATTTGGTTTCCTTCTACAATAATGAAAAGGTGGTTATACGGCAAAACAGCACTATAAGCATAGTTAGACGGCCAGAGCGTACAGAAAGGAGACCACGATGAGAAATGAACAGACAGCACCCGAGACGAAAGGTGTCACGGTGAAGCTGCTAGCAGCGCTTGACCTTGGCCTTGAAATCGAGGGCATGGTAGGGCGCCAATTTCGAATGCGTATGGTGACCATCGAACCTGGAGGCGTCTTCGGCCCGATTCACGACCATAAAGACAGGCCGGGCATGGTCTATATACTACAAGGAACGATCACTGACCATCGAAATGGAGTGGCTAAGGAGTACGGGCCGGGAGTGGGCTGGCCCGAGGATAAGAACACCACACACTGGCTTGAGAATAGAGGAACGACGCTGGCGGTGGAGATCTCGGTCGATTTAGTCAGGGTAAGCTGAGGCCCGACATCTAACCCGGTCGCCGTCTAACAACACGCTGCAGCGGACTCGTCTTTATAATAAAAGCCACGCCGTTAAACTGTATCCCATTTCCCTCAATCTGTCTTTTCAAGTCGGCTCGTGAGCCGCCGGGCGGGTATGTTCTAAGGTTTATAAGGTCCAAGGATGGGAATCGGTTGAATGGAATCACGAGCACCCATCAGAAGTGACAAGTGCTCGTATCGGTCGCTCTCAAGTTTTGGGATAGGTTCTCCAGGTTAAAAACAAAACGGGTGAGTTGCGAGGCCATCATTTCCATTTAACGGTGACGGCCTTGCAAACACCCGTATATCGTAATGCCCCCGTGGGGGTACTTTGCAAAGGGGTATATCCAGTCCTCAGGATCTATTCTAACAGAAGGTCTCACCCATCGCTGGGACTGGCAAGTCTCCACTTTCAGAATAACTTGTAAATAAGTATTTCAAGGTTGCGCATCCAGTTGAAGACGATCAGGCAGAACCGTCGTTGGGCTGGATTTAGTGTTTTGAACACTTGGCCATTGGTCTGTAATTCATTCGGGTTAAACCTGGGCCAATTGATCTTTAATTGCAGCCGCGATGTACTTGGCATCCTCGCTAATCCCATAAATGATGCCCGATTTGCGACTTGTGAGCCAGGGAAATCCAATGAAGTACAAACCAGTCACCGGTGAAATTCCTCGTTGATATATTGGCCTGCCCTCAGCACCGAGGACAGGTAGGTGGATCCAGTCGAAATCTGCCGTGAACCCTGTTGACCAAATAACCGTACTGACCTTTGCATCTCGAAGATTCAACTCCAGCAACGGCGAAACGCATTCGGCTTGGGGATCGGGCATATCTGCCGGATCATCCTCGAGCGGTGGAGGAGCAATCCCTGCCCGTAATAAATAGTCATCAATATCGTCCTTCAATCGTTGCGAGAAACTATCGGCAAAATGTACATGTGTGGCAGCCTCATCACTCAGGACGAGGTGGCTTCCTTGTATCTCGAGCAAGCGCCCAAGAATCACCGCCCCTTGGCGTGCCAGGGATTGCAGGCTGAGAGAATGCCCATGCCGTCCAAGACCGGAGATCTGTGGCTGAGGTGCGCGGCTAATCGCCTTGTCCTCTAAATTAGCAAAGGTGACATCGATAAACTTGGAGTCAATCCACCACTCTAATAAATCCCGTCCTCGATAGCGGCGAGGGGCCCGTCCAACTTTGCTCGTACAGAGATAAACAGTCCGGCCGTTGGAGAGCAGGTCTTCGGCAATCTGGCAACCTGATTGCCCGCTGCCTACAATAACAATTGCTCCCGGTGGCAATGCCGCTGCACTGCGGTAGTCGGCTGTATGCAGTTGAGCAATATTATTGGGTAGCCGGGAGCGGATCGCGGGTAATTTTGGTGTGTGCAGGATGCCGGACGCTATGACTACGGAACGACTTGTCACAGACTCTGTTCTCGCCCCTTCGGTTTTTATGATGAAATGCTTTTTGTCTTCCGACTGCTCGACTGATACGACGGTAACGCTAGTTTGAACCGGCAATTGGAATTGTTCAATGTATCTTTGGAAAGATTGGACCAACTCATCGGCCCGCGAGAAGCCATCTGGCTCTGAACCGTCATAGGGAAGACCAGGTAAAGCATTCATAAAATTAGGTGTATTGAGCCTGAATGAATCCCAGCGCTGCGATAACCAAGACTCACCAACTCTTCCACGTTCAAAGACAATATGTTTGCGTTTATCGCGTTGAAGATAATAACTGACCCCCAAACCAGCTTGACCAGCACCTACAATCACTGAGTCCATTATAGCCATATCATTAATTCCTTTATCAGCCAGAGAATGCATATTTACGTAACGTTCAATTGTGTAAGATCTGAACACGGAGTATATATCCAAAACCCCTTAAGAACAATGTTCTTTTCATTTGTATCGGCCGGTCAAAAATGAGGTTTTAGTTGAAAACCTATTTTCTGGATGACTACAATATTAAACTGCCGAGTTGTAAGGTTGGATAACATGAAATAATAAAAAAGCCCGTCGATCTTTTGACAAGCTTTTATCACTTGATTCTCTGCCGCCAAATAGTTACACGGTAAACCCCTTAATGAGAGTGCCCCCGTGGGGGTACTTTGCGAAGGGGTGAATCCATACCTCATACCTGTTCCCAGAGGATAGACAGATGCCCCGTTTGGGCCCCCTGGAATTTTACCTGATAGCAGTGTCAAAAAGTCACGAGAACTGTATGCAAAAAGCTATTTCTTATAGCCTGGTAAGTGCCTTTTTCCTTTTCTTCCATCACTTCGTAACCTAATCATCGTAGAAGTTCCGATATGCCAATGGGATGAGATCGCCGATACCCACTTTAATTAGTCTGCCATCCTTGTGAAGGAGCACCATGACTTCGGGCGCATAGTCCCACAGCAACTGGCGACAGTTTCCGCAAGGAGGCAGAAGCGGATAGTTAGAATTCGATCCCCCGACGGCCACAATTGTGATGAATTCCCTTTCCCCGTGACTAATAGCCGCTCCAATAGCAATAGGTTCCGCGCACGGACCGAAACCACATGATTCCACATTCACCCCCGCGTAAATCTTTCCCGAGGAGCAAAGAACAGCTGCTCCAACGGTGTGCCTTTCCTCTCGATAATTTTTAGTGATCACCTCAATGGCGGCTTGAACTAGCAGATGATCTTGGGCATTGATTTCGATGTATTTCATTGGCGATTTATCTCCATGGTCGATTGTAAAAAGTCCCATTAGTGGTTATGCGGATCGTCTAAAAGCGTTTGGAGAGCCCGAGTAAACACCAGCCAAGTTAAATGTTTAAACGACAACGTACGGTTTTATATATTAATAATAATACAGCATGATAATCAAGACTGTCTGGGTTATATTCTATCGATAATGTGTGGCTATAAGAGAATGGCAAACGCCCCAACTAACGGGGCGTTCGTTGAAATCTTATTACTCCCATTCAATTGTTAAAGCTTTACTACCGATGAGCAACATGCCCCCGTGGGGATTCGAACCCCAGTTTTAGCCTTGAAAGGGCCGCGTCCTAGTCCACTAGACGATGGGGGCGGGAAAGAGGCAGGATTTTACCATTCCCTCCCAAGCCGGTCAAGCTAATCCCTAACTTTCCTTTTTATCGCTGAGCAAGGCGAGCAGATCAACCTGTCCCCGATTGAACAGGATCGCCGGACTTTCGATGCGCAACTGCGGGATCAGGATCGCCGTCAAAGTGGCATCGTAAAGGATGACAAAGTCCCGAATGCCTTCCACCATGATCGTGGCGAAGTCGAACCTTCCCGACCATTCGAGCGTCCCTTCCAGCTCATACACCTGGGACGTCACCCGGATCGGATACTTGATCAGATGCTGAAAACCGCCGCGCGCCACTGCCTGCGGTCCGACATCCTCCCTGCGCATCAGCCCGACCGCGAAAATATTGCTCTTCACCAGGTCGATCACATTGTATTCGCCGACCAGTTTGGTGGGCATATGCAGGCGTGCAAGCTTGGCATCCAACACCTCCATGAAGGAGGTGGTCGTGTCATTCATCATCCCTATGACCCCGCTGTTGGGCGCCATGATCTTCCCGACGATGCGATAGCTTGGCGTGAGAAAATCGGCGGCGAGCATTCGATGGGTGACATCCGATTCAGGCATCATTCTGCTCCTGGGCTTGAAGGTTATTTCGTCATCGGGCTGGTGGAATCGCGCTTTTCCACGGGCGGGCGCGGACGGCGCGACTTCCCGGCTGGCTTGCCGGTATCCGGGTTGAGCAGGGTGGTGATCCAGGCGATCGCCCGCGTATCATATTCTCGCCGCCCGCAGACATCACAGACCCAGGCCGGGAAGTTCGGGACAATCACCAGTTCTTCGTCCAGCCAGGTAAAGTAGGTGAGATGCTTTAAATGCATGACGCCCGCCTGGCAGTCGGTGCAAGGGAAGGACTTGCTGGCTTCATTGTCGTTCATTGCAACTCCTCGACCATGGCTTCATGGAGGATCCTGACCCCTGAGCTGCAGCCCAGACGATTGGCTCCTGCCGCGATCATTGCCAGGGCATCCCGGTAGGAGCGGATCCCGCCCGCCGCCTTGACACCGGTCCCGGTCCCAACCACTCGACGGATCAGGTCCACATCCTCGACCGTAGCGCCACCAGGACCAAAGCCGGTGGAAGTTTTAATGAAATCGGCTCCGGCTGCCTGGAGAAGCAGGCAGGCGATGATCTTCTCGCGGCGGGTCAGGAGGGCGGTTTCGATAATGACCTTGAGCCTGGCTCCCCGTTCGTGCGTTTCCTGGGCGACGGCAAGTACATCGTTCAGAACCAGGCCGTACGCTCCCCCTTTCAGCGCACCAATATTGACTACCATATCGACCTCGCACGCGCCGAACTCGATGACCCGGCGCGCTTCATAAGTTTTATCCTCGGGCAGACTGGCGCCTAAGGGGAATGCGATCACGGCACAGATGCCGATGTCCGAATCTTTCAACAACCCATTCGCCAGAGGGACGTAGACCGGGTTCACGCACACGGTTACAAAATGGTGTTCCCGGGCGTCCTCGCAGAGCTTTTTGACCTGTGCGGAGGTCGCCTCCGGTCTCAGCAGGGTGTGATCAATCCAGTGGGCGATTTCCGCGCCCCGCGGCGGGACCGGGAGCGGTAAAGGGTCCGGAAGTTTCTTTTCATAAGCCTCGGCAAGGGAGAGAAGTTCGGCGAGAGAGGCCATGGATGCTGATCAGTGCGCAGCCAACACCATCGGCGTGTGAATGACGGTCCAATCGGAGAATGGCCAGTAGATCAGGACTGCCTTGCCGAGCACATTCTCGATGGGTAACGTGCCCCAGCTGTGTGAATCGGACGAATCGTTGCGATTATCGCCCATGACGAAGAGTTGTCCCGCGGGGACGGCCCATTCACCGGTATAGGCCGGGGCCGCGGCGATGTAGGGTTCGTTCAATGCATTCCCGTTGACATAGACGGTCCCATTCTCGACTTTGACTGTGTCGCCTGGCAGACCGATGACCCGCTTGATGTAATCTTCGTAGCGCAGATTTGGCACCCCGAGCAGACGTCGGATCGTGCTCTCCGGCGGATACATCGGCGGGCGGAAGACAATGATGTCTCCCCGCTGGTAGTGCAGGACCAGCCGGTCGACCAGCACATATTGGTTATTCTTGAGGGTCGGTAGCATGGAATAACCGTCCACGCGCGCCCGGGCCGACAGCGCGTTGATCACCAGGAAGAGCAAAATCGCCAGGCCGACCGTCTCAAGGACGTCGAGCAGGAAACCCCTCAGGCTCTCCTGGGGTGCTGGCTGGGCGGGCTGGGTTGTCATTTCGGGATTTGGCTCTGTCAATCGATCCTCCGCGGTGATTATACTGCGTCTTGTTTGATTTTGTGATTTGGCCGGTGCGCACCGCGTTCCTGAGACCGGCGGGTCCACGCGGACAAACGGTGCGGGTGAATGTCCCTGCCGATCCCGGCCTGGCTAAACCGGGTCAGCGGTCTCGGTCCGGCCCCAGACATAATAGGTAGGCACATGCAACACCCGCGCATGCCGTTTCCAGGCTTGTTCATCTACTTTTTTCAATCTTTGGAGTTCGGCCTCCGGGATCGCCCCAGCCAAGTCTGCCTCCAGCACCGCCCACTCCAGGCTTATTTCCTCTGGGGAAGGCGCCAGAGCGTCCTGAACGGCCAGGGTTCCGGCTTCCATAACCCGGATCCCCGCCTGAGGGAACAGGGTGGCAAGCCGCCGGCCCAGGGCCGGGTCCGCCCCCTGCCGCCGTAATGCTTGAGCTTGCCAGCGGCCGAGAGGGGCGAGCTCCTCTGGCTTGTCCAGGCGTTGCTCGTAATCCGGTTCTGCGAGGGCGAGAACCGCTCCCCCGGGGCGGGTAACGCGTTTCATCTCCTGAAGGGCCTGGAAGGGGTTTCGGACCCACAAAAGGAAAAAGTGGCAGAAGGTGATGTCAAATGTCCCGGAGGAATAGGGCAGGGCGAGAGCGTCTCCGCAGGTCAAACGCGCCCTCCGAACATGCCCCTGCGCGGCAGCCAGACGGTCCGGGTCGCAATCCAGGCCGTGGAGCATGCCCGATAGATCAGGATCTGCGAGGATGGCTCCAGTCCCGCAGCCCACCTCCAGGACATGTTCGGGATTCGCCAAAGCGGGCTGCGTGAACAGATAGGCGCGCAAGGGTCGTGTCCAGGCGGCTTGTTGGACAAAGCGGGCATGCCAGTCGATCATTCTTTCCAATCCAAAATAAAAGCAATCTGTCGTTGATTTTCCGGTGAGTGGGGAAAGACCGCACTTTGCGCCGCATTCCGGTAGAGGCTGGCCAGTTTGGAAAGCGCTTGAGGACCGCTTCGCCCGTGGCGGACTAGAAAACACCCCACGGTCATTCCGGTCCGTCCGATGCCGCCTACGCAGTGCAGGTAGACCCGGCCACCCTGGTCCAGGGCGGTATCAAGCGCATCCAGGGCCGCATGCATGGCCGCCTGGGCTGGGATACCAAAATCAGGGAAAGGGAAGCGCTGATAATGAACCTTGCGTTCCCCGGAACGGGCTGCTTCAGTCAGGAGGGGTAAATAAGGGGGCCGCTCGCCTTCATAAGTCAGGTCGATAAAGGTGTCGAGGCCCGTGCCGATCAGAGCTCCGATGCGCTCGTGCGCCTCCGTTTCGTCCCGGGAACCTGGGTATTCTCCGGCCAGAAACTTCCCGCGGATCACCCAGTAGGAAGCAGGAATCGGTACTCGATTCGTAAGCATGTGCCTATTATAAAAGAGGAAAGCCCTTTTTATTGGTTGAGCGAGGGGCAGCGCTGATCCGAGCAGGCAGGGATGCCGGGTCGGATCTCCGGACAATCTGACCGGAACACAGCCAGGATATATACGCGGTTTTGAGAATGAGGGTGAATGCTATGGCTTTAGGAGTTCTTGAGCGATCTCCACCGCGTCGCGCACCATCCGGGGGCAGATGGTCTTGAACACCCCGTTCTCCTTCGCCTGTTTCCGGCCCTCCGCGGAGCGTAGATCAAACCCGATCAATTCCCGGCAGAGCAAGGTGCCGTGTTTGCTTTCAAACGCCCGGAGAAGCTCCTGACCCAACCGGTAGGTTTCTTCCTTCTTGGCCGGGTTGTCGGCACCCCGGCCAGCGCCGAGCGCCATGAGCGAACCACTCACGGCTCCGCAGATCTGCCCCTGTCGGGCCACGCCTCCGCCGAAGGGTGAGGCCAGTTTCAAGGCAAGATCCTCGGGGATTCCAAACTGAGGCGCGAACGCGGCAAAGACCGATTGGGAACAGTTGTAGCCTTGATCGAAACGTGAGAGTGCGACTTCAGTTAATCCAGCCATGGTTTTCCCGGATCATGAAACGGGGCGGTCGTAAGCGGCATATTCTTGAATTCCGATCTATTCCATGACCTTGAAGTAGCTGTAAGCTGCTTCTGCTCGATCTTTGCACCGTCTGCTGCGCGGGATGCCGCCGGCCCTTCTTTTTTTAATGAGGGTAGATTTTCTCCCACGGGTCTTTCAGGATATTCCCGAGGATCTGGTCGGCCATCCCCTGGGTGGGCAGTACGTCGCCATCCGGTTCGATGTACAGCCAGGCCTTCCCGGCGCCGGAGGGATTCTGGTCCTCGATGGTTTCATGCGCAACAGGATTCTCGGCCGAGTAAGGCACCGGCAGATCCCAGCGCAGGGTCATTCCCAGCCCTGTGACCTTGTTATGAAGGGCGTGCAGTGTCTCCAGGAGAGAGGACTCGGATGCGCTGATGGAGAGGCTCTTGACGTTCATCCTCCCCAGCCGCTCAAGGATCTCGCCCGCCTGGGCAGTGTTCTCGGGTGTGACCGTCAGATGCACGGTCGTGAACAGGTCGGTGGGCATCACCGCCTCGAGCGCGTTCCAGGAGGCGGGGTTTGCCGGTTCGAGGATGAAGAGCAGGTGATCGAGGCCGGTCTGGAGCAGGGTTTGCAAGTATTCTGGATCGGCGAGTTTCAAGCCGGTCGTGAGCAGGCCGGTGACGTGTCCGATCTTCTCGGCGTGGGCGATCAAGCCGGGCAGATCGTCACGCAGGGTCGGCTCGCCGCCGGTGAAGGTGATGTGTGGGACACCGACCGCCCAGGCTCGATCGAGGATGGTTTGCCACTCCTGGGTGGTCAATTCGCGGTCGACGCGCTTGGTGGGGGCATCGGACGCGTCCACGCCTTGAGGCAGGCGGTAGGTCAGAGCACAATCCAGGCGCAGCGGAGCTGAAAGGGTCTGAGAATGAGGGGCGACGCGCTCGAAGTCGAGGAAAGTGGTCGGGTCGAGGTTCGGAGTGTGAATCAAGGTCTGCAGGCGTTCCTGAAATCCCAAATAATCTTCCATCGCCTGGGACCGGCCGATGCGGTAACGTTTGGCGATCTGCTTGGCGGCCTCCTCGGGCGGTGTGCCTTTAATCATGTGATAGGCGAACTCGGCGGCCGTTGGATTCAGGTGCAGGACGATGGAGGCATTAATGATCAGGATGCCGGAGCCGTCCTTCTCCAGGCGCAGATGCAGACGGTAAGCGGGTCCCTCCGGACCGGATTGGAAATGGTGCGTTTCAGCTGCAAGAGGTTGAACGCGGGTCAATTGATTGCGAAAGAAATTGACAACTGAGGCCATATTGGGGCTCCTTTCCCATGAAAGCCATTAATCGCGGATGAAATGAGGCATTTCGAACGGGATCTCCAGGGAAAGTTCGACAAAACCGGCAAATTCACCTTGGATATACCAGGGGGACTGGTAGATCAGTTTCT
>Ga0209039_10003916_pt1 | contig 11303 bp, 11 predicted proteins | sample BogFormECP12_OM1_FD_188238 | JGI IMG/M metagenome (GOLD analysis project Ga0209039, IMG submission 188238) | Bog forest soil microbial communities from Calvert Island, British Columbia, Canada - ECP12_OM1 (SPAdes) (version 2) | ecosystem: Environmental > Aquatic > Freshwater > Wetlands > Bog ... | reverse complement strand
CTCGAAAGCGAGGAGTTCGGCCGGTTGCCGTACGATTGCCTTCGCCTGGGCCGTCACATCGCCCAGTGCGCCGGGTCCTCGGGCTACCGGCCCCAGCATCGTTTACTCGATTTGTTCCGCGGGCTGCCGCATCTGATCCACTGCATCGGCCGTAAGCCTTGGGTGTCCCTGAACGATCGAAGTGCCATGTATCGGTTCCTAGTCGATCTCGCGACCGACGTATCTCCCTACGTCCTGGCTTCTCGACGGGTCGCCAAGAATCTCGATCTACGCCCAAGCTGGATCGACGCGCGCACTTCGATGGGCGCAATGCTCCGAGGCCTGACCGCGTACCACCCGGGAATGGCCGGACTGCCGTTGGCCACCCTCCATGCCTTTCATCTCAAGATCAGCCAGGCGCTCAAGAGAAACAGCCTGAGGTAACCAAGATGTGGCGAACTTCGATGAGAAATGTCATCCGGAAGGGAGTCGACTCCTACAAGGTCTGCTCGCTCCTTGTCTTCAATACTATTGTTGTTTTCGCCGTTGTGAATGTTGCCATCTTCGTGGCATACAGAGTCAAGGACGGGAACGGATTGCTCGGGCGACCGAGGCTAAGTAACCACGTCGTCAAAATGTACGGAATGCCCGCTCTGAGGGGAGTATACCCAGGCTATAAGGACGACGATGTTCGTCTGCTCATCAAAGAGACATGGGATAGAGGGCTTGAATATGACCCATTCACGCAATCCAAAGAACGCGCATATGCCGGTAAGTGGGTTAACGTCCACGAGGCCGGGTTCAGGCTCTCAAAGAACAACGGCCCCTGGCCCCCAGACCCCAAGAACCTGAACATCTTCCTGTTCGGGGGTTCGACCACCTTCGGCTACGGGGTCGCCGACGATCACACCATTGCATCGCACCTTCAGGAATTTCTTGAGTGCCAATCCGGGCGGGAAGTGAAGGTCTACAACTTTGGCTCGTGCTATTTCTTTTCGTCGCAGGAAAGAACCCGGTTCGTGAACTTCCTCGCCCAGGGCGTCGTACCCGATGTTGCCATTTTCATCGATGGTCTCAATGATTTCCTGAAGGACTCAGGTAAGCCGTTCTTCACAGATGCTCTCGGGAAGATGTGGGACGCCCGGGAGAGTTCCGGTGTTGTCGAAGGAATACTGTCCCAGTTGCCCATAAAAAGATTCAGTGATTCAATCAAGGCGCGGATCGCCCTCAACCGACAAGCAAGAGCCACGCCGAATAGCGAGTCATATGATGCCTCAAAGAGGCTTGCGGAGGTCCTCACCCTGTATGCTCAAAACAAGCACTTGATCGAAGCTGCCGCGCGTGCCTACGACGTACGCCCGGCATTCGTGTGGCAACCGATACCATCATATCATTATCATTTGCGACATTACCTGTCGGACCCTGACAAAGAGTGGCTGCGCGCCTCGACACAGGTCGGCTACACCATGATGGGCAAGATCGTCAAGGAGAACCCCGAGCACTATACTCAGGACTTTCTCTGGCTGGCCGACATCCAGGAACATTGCACCGAGTCGTTATACGTCGACTCGTTCCACTATACGGACAAGTTCTCCAACGTGATCGCTGGTCACATCGGCCGGTTCCTGCTCAAGCGACAGATCATCAAGGATGGAGACACCCGGCGTCAGGCCTCGAAAAACATGGCGGTTTCGAGGGAGCGTCCCGTCGGCAATTAGCGGATTCAAATGCGGGGGGAATTCACATGAAAGAAGCCGGAGCAGACCTCCGACCACAGAACCACGACGAGCCTTTGCTCGTCAATCCGCACGGCCCAACCGTCACGCGGGTTCCTCCTGTCTGCACTCTCGACGACGGGGCGACGCTGCTGCAACAAAGGCAGCGGCGGCGCGGGGAGTTCCTGGGAGCCTACTTCGACGGTCTGGCCGAACATTGGGACAGCTATCGCAACCGTAACGCCTACTATCATCGCACCCAACGCGCTCTGTTGCGTACCTATGTCCCCCAAGGCATGTCCGTCCTCGAGATTGGCTGCGCGACCGGCGCGTGCTGGCCATCGTGCGGACCGAGATCGGGCTGGGTATCGACCTTTCGCCGCGCGTGGTCGCGAAGGCGCGCGACAAATAACCCCATCTCGAATTCCGGGAAGCGGACGCGGTCTTCTTCCACACCGACGCGCGGTGCGACCGCAGCGAGGTTTAACTGATGGCAAGCAGCAACGCGCCACGAAACATGCTTTCCCTTCATTCTGTCGCATCGCTCTTGCAGCGACATTTTCTCCAGCTCACCATGCTTGTTACCCTCGGCTGTGCGGTAACAGTTCTCGGCTTTGGCATCTGGATTTGCCTCAGCGCGGCTTCCAATATTCGCGGAATCGAAATGAACGTCGTCTTAAGCATTCAGAAAATGTTGATTGGCGAGCCACTCTACACCGACCCAGGCGATATCCCGTTTGATATTGCGCAGTACAGTCCTTTGTATTACCTGCTTTGCGCGGGCCTTGCCAAGCTTCTCGCTGTTTCATTTGACGACCCGGCGCGCGTCATCACTTTGGGTCGATTAGTGTCATTGCTTATTACGTCTCTAACCATCGCAGGCTGTTTCTTTTTCACCAAGGAGACGCTTGGTGTCCGGACTCCCCTTGCGGTTATCTCTAGCGCTTTCGCTTTCATTGCGACATCTCCCTGGTACTTCCTCGCCCGCGCCGACGCGCTGATGTGTTTGACGATGCTTGCCAGCTTCGCTTTCGCCGTGGCGTCGAATTCTCGACATTCGGCCTTGTCTTATTTCTACTTGCTGATTTCGGTCTGCCTCGGCTGCGCGTCCGCGCTGGCGAAACAAAGCGGCGTGCAGACGATCATCATTGTTCTCTTCTACTTACTTTTCATGCGGCAGTTCCGGAAGTTCGCCGTGGTATTTGCGGCGACGGCGGTGGTTGGTGGCATCGCCTACGGCGTCCTTACGCACACTTATGCTCAGTTGATACCGAACGTCGGCGGCGGCCTCAATACGGGCGTTCGTATAGACAATGCCTTCGCCAAAACCTATACGGTGTTCTTCTCCAACTTTTCCTTCCTGTTGGGTCTGACCCTGCTCGGCATGATCCACTGGGCACGAACGGGGATCGACGACCGGCACGCTTTTTTTATGGTCAGCTTGCCTGCGTTATTGGTATTTGCCACGGTGACTGCTCTGAAGGGAGGATCGGCGGAGAATTACTACAACGAGTTCCTGATCATCGGCGCGATTGCGGCTGCTTGCTATGTTCAGGACACCGATCCCAAAGGCTCATCGACGCCGCTCATGGGCGATCAGCGTTTTCTTGTTACGTTGGTTGCTTCCTACCTTCTGTGCTTTCTGCCTTACTGGACGCTTGTGCCGCAAGTCGCCCGGTACTATGGGTGGAGGATAAACCCAAGAGTATCGTTGCTCATTCCCAAGGATTCGCTTTGGTCCGACAACTACCGTGCGGTTGGCAGGCAACTAAGAGCTGACCTTGCTTCGGACCCCGAAGCGCGTGTGCTATCCTTTGACTTGGCATTGAACAGCGTTATCCCGGAACGATGCGTTGTGCCACAGAAGGAACTTGCCGAAGCGTTCTACGACCGCGGAATCGTGGACTACTCGTTGTTTCAGCATTACGTTGCGCAAGGACGAATCAAGTGCGTGGTGACGGAGGGTGACGCGAGAGTTCCGGATAGTTTCCTTGGCGCGAACATTTCTGACCGCTTCGTTCTGGACCGTCGAATCGGGGAGTTTGCGATCTACAGGTGGCGCAACCAATCGCGGAGTGGTGTGACTCGAGAGACCGACAAATGTGGCGCACGGCGATGAGTAGTCTCATGCTCAGGCAAGCCGATAACTATGAGGTATTTGCAGAACAAGCGCTTGATCGAATTGGCCGTGCGCACCTATGGCGTCGAGACGGTCGTTGGGTCGCAACCTGCACCTAACTACAGATATCACCTGAAATATCATGTTTTTCGCCCAAAGACGGTCGGGCTGCACACGTATCCGCAGTACGGCTACGGCGGAGAGTGCGGGAGAAATTGAGCATGAGAGAAGCCAAAGCGGACTTCCCACCGCAAAACCTCTACGAGTCCTCGCCCCTCAATCGGCATGGACCAACGATCGCACAGGCCTGTCCCGGGACCTCGTCGAATGACGGGGCAACGCTGCTCCAACAGCGACAACGACGGCGCGGTGATGTCTTGGGAGGCTACTTCGATACGCTGGCCGATCAATGGGACCGCTACCGCGGCCGCAACCCATATTATCATCGCACTCAACGCGCGCTGTTTCGTACCTATGTCCCCGAAGGCATGTCCGTCCTCGAGATGGGCTGCGCGACTGGGGACTTGCTGGCCATCGTGCGCCCGGAGATCGGACTGGGTATCGACCTTTCACCGCGCATGGTAGCGAAGGCGCGCGAAAAACACCCCCATCTCGAGTTCCTCGAAGCGGATGCGGTCTTTTTCGACACCGACGCGCGGTTCGATCGCATCATCATCAACAACCTCCTGGAGTATGTCGAAGATATCCAGGGGCTTTTCCAGAACTGCCGGCGGTTGTTGGCCCCTCGTGGCCGGATCCTGGTCAGCACCCTCAACCCGCTTTGGACTCCAGTTCTGCGGGCGGGCGCCCAGCTCGGATTGTGCACTCCCGACACCCAGCGCAATTTTGTCACTGGACAGGACGCGGCCAATCTGCTCGGCTTGAACGGCTTCGATGTGGTCAATTTGACGCGCCGGACTCTTCTCCCCAAGAACATCCCCCTGCTTGCCCCTCTCGTGAACTTGGTAGCCGCTCAGGCCCCGGTGCTGCGACGCCTGTGCATGATCGAGTTTCTCGTTGCCCGGCCGGTCGCTCCAGCGAGTGATTATTCGGTGTCCGTTGTGGTGCCCTGCTATAACGAAGTTGATAACATCGAGCAGTGCGTCCGCCGAGTGCCGTGCATGGGCCGTCATACCGAAGTGATCGTCGTGGACGACGGTTCACAGGACGGCACGGCCGAGCGCGTCAAACCGGAATTGAATCCCAGCGTGGATGTGCGCTGCATTTCCTATCGACCCAACCGAGGCAAGCTGCACGCCGTACGCACGGGGTTCGAGGCGGCCAGTGGCGACATCCTCATGATCCTCGACGCCGATATGACCGTGCCGCCCGAGGACTTGTCCTACTTTTACCGGCCGTTGCGCGACGGATTGGCGGACTTCATCAACGGGACTCGTCTCATTTACCCGATGGCCACCGGGTCGATGAAGCTGCAGAACTTCCTCGGGAACAAAGTGTTCGGCGTCCTCGTGAGCTGGCTGACCGGCAGCCACCTTTCCGACACGCTCTGCGGCACCAAGGCGTTCTTTCGCGAGGATTACCGCCATTTCTTGATGGGTTATGATCCCTGGGGCGATTTTGATCTGCTGTTTGGTGCCGCCCAGAACGCCGGCAAGATCCTGGAGGTCCCGATCCATTACGAGGAGCGGCGTGCCGGACAGTCCAAGATGAAGGCCCTCCGTCACACCTGGGCCTTGCTCAATGCGTGCTGGCATGGTTTCTGGCGGGTCAAGTATCCACCAGGCTCACGGGGACGTACCGAGTTCGGCCCGTTACCCCAGTCGCCGGCTGAGAAGGCGCTTCCCAGCTAATTGGCTTTTTGTGATCTTGGAGGGAGAGGCTCGGTCTGTGCCTCTTCATTCCCGGCGCCCGCTCGGACGGAGCTTCGCCCCTGGGCAACGGCGCGACCCCGAGTGACCTCGTTCTTCACTCCCAGGAATGTGCAAGGTGATTCTGAGAGCGAGTTGTCCTTGTCACCGTTTTTGAGACAGTTCAGGTTTCCTCATGCCCAAAGCTCTTGTTACCGGTTCAGGCGGGCTGATTGGGTCCGAATCTGCTGAGTTGTTGGGTGAACTCGGTTGGGATGTGCTTGGCCTGGACAATAACATGCGGTCTCAGTTCTTCGGCCCAGCGGGCACCGTGGCCCCGACAATTGAACGTCTCGCCACTCGCCACCGCCGTTACCGTCACCTCGAGCTCGACATCCGCGATCGCGCGGCCATCCGAGACCTCTTCGAGAACGAGCGGCCGGACTTTATCGTCCATTGCGCGGCCCAGCCGTCGCATGACAAGGCTCGCGATATCCCTTACGAGGATTTTGATATCAACGCGGTCGGGACCCTGAATCTGCTGGTTGCAACCCGCGATTATTGCGCCACCTCGCCCTTCTGTTTTACCAGCACGAACAAGGTCTATGGCGACCGGCCCAATACTCTACCTCTCGTTGAGAAGGAAAAGCGCTACGACTACGCTGACGGCCGCGACGGCATCGATGAGACTATGTCCGTGGATGCCTCTCTCCACTCGCTCTTTGGCGCGTCTAAACTGGCCGCCGACGTGCTGGCGCAGGAGTACGGTCGCTATTTCCACATGCCTGTGGGCATTTTCCGCGGTGGATGCTTGACGGGACCCCAACACGCCGCGGTACCGCTGCACGGATACCTTGCCTATATCTGTGCCTGTGCCGTTCTTGGCGAGCCGTACACCGTGATCGGCTACCGCGGCAAACAAGTGCGCGATCAGATTCATTGCCGCGACGTCGCCCGGCTGTTCCTGGCTTTTTACGAAAAGCCGCGCTGCGGCGAAGTCTATAACATGGGTGGTGGACGGGCCAACAGCATCTCCATTCTCGAGACCATTGACATGCTGGCCGACATGGGACACTCGCTTTCCTGGACGTACCAGGAGTCAAACCGTATTGGGGATCATGTGTGCTACATCAGCGATCTTTCCAAGGTACGCTCGCATTTCCCGGACTGGCGGCTGGAGTATTCCTTGCAGAGAATCATGGAAGATCTTGTCTCTGCGACATGCAGACGGAAAGCCGCCGATTGACGGCTGAACCTTGGCAACCCATTCAGCGCGAAGCTCGGGAGTTTTCCGATCGACGATCGTGCGGTGGTTGAACGGAGAGTCTCCAACCGCACAGGCTTTATAGGAATCGTGCCATGAGGAATCAGGAATCGCTCACAAAGAGCGAGAGCGAACCAAAGGTGAAGAGGATCCTCCAGCAAGGAGCGATCATGATGCCCGGGCATCGAAGACGATTCTTCACAAAATTCCTCCTCATCATTGCCAGTTGCACAGTGGCATTGTTGCTCGGTGAGATCGCTGTCCGAGTCTGTTCGGCGGTCATGTACCGCGTGCCGCTTGTGGTCAGCGACGAGCAAGCGGGTTGGGCTCTGGCGCCTGATCTGCGGGACCAGATCCGAGTAGGAGACGGTGGCCAGTACGTGATCAGTACGGACGGGGAGGGCCATCGCATAACCCACCGGACCGCCGAGCGTTCCGCCGCGATCAACCCATCGGTAATCCTGGTGGGCGATTCGTTCGTTCAGGGTCAGTGTGTCAACGACACGGAAACCTTTGCCTGGATTCTCGCCCATGAGACGTCGCTGAACGTTGTCAACCTAGGGGTTCTCGGTTATGGGACTGATCAGGAACTCGTAAGTCTCAGGGCCTATTTGGAGGCTCACCCGACTCTGGAAGTTCGGGACGTCGTTGTGGTCGTGTTTGATAATGATTTCATAGATGTTCAGGTTGACTCTCATCCCGCTCTGGGCCGCAGCAAGCCCTGCTTTCGGGTCAGAGACGGGCGGTTGGAGACCGCCGGCTACCGGCGAAGCCTGTCGGACCGTCTCATGGACCTCTCCTCTCTCTACTGGTTGATCAACAGCAAGCGCGCCTTGTTATTCAAGGACCCTGAACCTGGTGTTGCAGGCGGCAGCGAGGTGGTCTTGGCCTGCGTGGAGGCCATGCGGGACATCGCCACGAGGCGAGGGGCCCGTTTTCATGTGCTGGCACACCGCCACCTGCGGGGATTGAAGCCATTCCCGGAGTCGGTCTGGGTCGATTTCCTTCACCGCTCCGGCGCCATGGATATCACTCCTGACCTTCGCGCCATGAAAGGCGCCGATCCGATGGGATACGATCGTGGACACTGGAGCGCAGCGGGCCACCGACTGGTTGCTTCGCTCGTGAACGAACGGCTCGAGGCGGCCTCCGCTCCGAAGCCCGCGCCGCTCCTTGAAGATTCAGCCAGCAACGGACAGGAGAACCGGCTACAGAGCGACGTCAGTGCGGCGATCAAGAACTGAACGGCTGGTCGTCGTACTCGAAGAACTCTTGTTCGCATTGAATCAACTGGAGTAGGTTTGACACGTTTGCCAATGCAAATATTGTCTGATATCGTTCGGATTTGAGATAGTCAGGGGTCGGCTGCCTTGCATTTGGCGAACATCTCGATCCGAGTCGGCCGACCGATCCGGTGGGACCCGATTACGCAGCAAATCATTGACGACTCACAGGCATCTGCCCTGTTGTCCCCTCCGCGCCGGACTGGGTATGAGCTATGAGTGGGAGAATACCTGGTCTGCTGTTTCGTTGAACAGTCGGGAGCGTCAGCGACTCGATCAGAGGCCAAACATGACCGGTCAGCCCCGCGGCTATTGCCGAAGTTCACTCCTGCCACTGCCGGAAATGAGCGCACAAGACGGACCCACCCCGATTGCCCAAAACGATAATGCAAACGGTCCCACCTGGGCTTTCAAAAAGGAATAACAATTGTCCATGCGTGTCGAGCGAACGATTCCGTATGTATTAGCCCTCGTCGTCGTGGTGACGAGTATGCGCGGCCTGGAACCCGTGGGTTTCAAGTGCCCGGACGCCGCGAGACATGCGATGAACGGGGCGTTCATCTATGACCTCGTTCGAACGGGCAACTTCGCCCACCCCATTACTTACGGCAAGCAGTTCTACAGTCGGTTCCCCGCGATATCGCTTCCCTTCCATCCCCCACTTTTCCCGGCCATCGAAGCGCTTTTCTACGCCGCCTTCGGGGTGAACTTCTTTGCAGCCCGGCTGCCCGTAGCGCTGGCGACCGGCGTCTGTGCGCTGCTGTTGTACCGACTCGTCAACCGCTCCCACCAATCGGTCTGGCTCGCGATTGCGGCGACAATGACATTCATCACGATGTCGACCTCTCAAATGGTTGCGACCGACGTGATGCTGGAGTTTCCTTCGCTCGCCTTCACGATGGGCGCTCTGTATTGCCTTCGCGACCTGGAGACGAGCTACCCACCGTCACGTGCCTACCCGTTCGCTCTGCTGGCGGGAGCCGCCGTATGGACAAAACAACACGCCGTCTTCCTGGGACTGGTCCCCTTCATCTTCATCCTTCTTCAGGGGAACTGGCGCTTGCTGCGCGGGTTGCACCTCTGGGGCTCGTCCCTCCTTTTCGGATTGATGGTGCTGGCGCTCACGATGTTGTCCGTGCCGGCAAAGCATATCGGCGTGGCGAGCGAATTCGTTGCCGTGCATGAATTCTGGGGGGCCGGTGTTGTCAACGCGCGGTTTTACGGTCGTGAGCTTCGGCAGGACCTCGGACTGGTGGTCACATGCTGGCTCTTGTTTTCGGCAGGGGCCTTCCTGGCGATCCCGCGTCTCAGACGCCGCCCTGAGAACCACCTATACCTTGCCTGGCTCCTCGCCATGCTCCCCCTCTTGCTCCTCACGGCAAAACACGATCTACGCTATCTCCTCTTCGGGCTGCCAGCCCTCGTCGTCTTGGGATACGACGGCCTCAGGCTGGCCTGCAAGCGAGTGCTCCCCGTCCGTTACGTCCCTGCCGTGACCGGACTTCTGGCCGTCTTTTTGATTCTGCACCAGACCTCCCGTTCGCTCGAGCTTCGCGCTGAAACTGCGTACATGGTTCCCATTCAGCTCGCCCGCACGATCAAGGACCGGGTGTCTCGGAGGCTGATTTACTGCGGCGACAATGTCGGCTATCTGGCCGTGGGGATGCGCTTCCTCGATCCGGACTCTCGTACCATCATGATCCGAGGCGATAAGCTGGATCCGGCTATCTTCACGCCCGAGGGCTTCGAACACTTCGCCTGGCGCTACGGCGTGGACACGGTGGTGCTCGAGCCGGGGAGGAAACATCATCCTTGGGACTTTCTCGTCGCGAGCCCTTCCCCCAGCATGGTGCGTGAAAGAGTCATCTCTGACCCAAAGGATACTCAGCACGAAATCCTGATATTTGATTTTACGAATCCGTCGAGCCAGCCCGAGTCGTCTCTCGATATTCCGATCATGTCCAGGGGCCCGAGTCTGAACCTGAGCTTATGAACCGCGTCGCGCCCTCGAATGGCACGCTGATGCGTCCATCGTCGGCCTCGATGCCGCTGGTAAATTTCATCTTTCTTTTCGCTCGTCTTGTCCACGGCGACGGCCGCGCGCTCCAGGAGCAGCCGGGCGATCCGTTGCTTCTCCGCAGGCGTGGTCGTCGCTGCGTGCCGCGCCGCCGGCAAGTCGGACGCCAGAGTACGGATCGCCCGCTCATCGTCGGCCGAGAGCCGGCCGGGGGCCGATCGCTGCCCCACCTGAGCGCAATCGTGCGCAGCGAACCGCGCCGGGAGCGGCGACGGAAATCGCGCCCGGTGCAGGGTGTGCTCCTGGAGCTGGTATGCGAGGTGGTCTGTTCGTCCTTCGGGATCAATCGCGCCGAGCGGAGCCATCGCGGGAACCGGCACCCGGCGAGAGCCGCGCTGGTGCAGTTGGCGCGGCGGCGGACGACGGCGACGAACGCGGAGCTGACCGCGGTGCTCGGGGTCTTGCGAGCGGAGAGCGTGCCGAACATGACGCGGCGGTCCGGAGCGTGGTGAGCCTCCGATGTCGGAGTTCGCGCGCAGTGCAGCCGCATCGAGGGGACATCCTAGCGAAGGACGCTGCTGGAGGCTGGAGCACGAGCTACTCGATCACCGAATGGGCCGGGAAGAACGCAACAGGGCAATGATCGCCTGGACGATATGGGACGGCAGAGTCGGCCAACTGACTAACAGTTCGGTGAGTGCCGCGTCCCCGCAGCCATAGTGCAGCCACCTGCACCTCTGTTCGACGCAAGTCCGATGCGGCGAAGTGACTTGCGGCTGCAAGTCCGCAGGTGCAATTCCTGCGGCCAATGCCGTGACGGACGGCGATTTATCCGTCAAGTATGTTATCCCGTTCCGCGCGCTGCCGCCCAACCCTTGCATTCAGCAAGGATGGCCTCCGTTGCCCACAACATACACACCAACGCTCCGCGTACTTCCTGATCGTTCCATCCCGCCATAAGCTCTTCGGGGTCCTTGAAAACCACCTCTTGCGTGGTAAAGCTTCGCCGATCCCGTCCGTACAGGTCTGTTTGTAGTGGATAAAAGGGAACCCACCTCTTCCCAAATCTCGGGCGTCTTGGTAAACCAAGATGGTCATGATCGGCCAGCTGGTACAGG